>Ga0070741_10001133_pt1 | contig 84947 bp, 71 predicted proteins | sample Coa_R1_4_FD_66440 | JGI IMG/M metagenome (GOLD analysis project Ga0070741, IMG submission 66440) | Surface soil microbial communities from Centralia Pennsylvania, which are recovering from an underground coalmine fire - Coalmine... | ecosystem: Environmental > Terrestrial > Soil > Unclassified ... | reverse complement strand
GGGAACGGACGTGTGGGGAAAGACCCTCGGCATCGTGGGATTTGGGCGCATCGGCCGGGCGATGGCGCGGCGCGCTTCAGGTTTTCAGATGAAGGTAATCTACACGGACGCGGTGCGGGCGCGGGAGGAAACGGAGCGGGAGCTGCGAGCGGAATTTCGCGACATGGACGCGCTGCTGGCGGAATCCGATTTCATCAGCTTACATGTGCCGCTGCTGCCGGAAACGCGCGGACTCTTTGACGCAGCGAAGTTTTCACGGATGAAGAGGTCCGCCTTTTTGATCAACACCGCGCGCGGAGCGGTCGTTGACGAATCGGCGCTGGTTCGCGCGCTGGAAGCGGGCGAAATTGCCGGGGCGGCCCTGGATGTGTTCGAGAAGGAGCCGGAGATTCATCCGGGACTGAAGCGCAGGAACGTCGTGCTGGCTCCCCATATCGCCTCGGCATCCGTCGAAACGCGGACCAAAATGGCGTGCATGGCCGCGGAGAACGTCACAGCGCTTCTGGCAGGGCGGCGGCCGGCCAATCTGCTCAATCCTGAAGTGCTAAAGACGGCCTGACTCGAGCTGGCTGCCGCAGCAATGCCGGAGCTGAAGCAACTCGTCCGCAGAATCTTCCTCGAGACGCTCGGGGCCATCAACATACCCGCGGCAATGCAGCGCAAAATTCCACGGACGGGCACCGTTCTGACGATTGATGCGCTCACAATCGACGTGGCCGCCTTCCGGCGAGTATGCGTGATCGCCATGGGCAAGGCGGCGCATGCCATGCTGACGGGCTTGCGGGCCATACTGCCGGAAGACGTCGCCATCGAAGGGCTAGTCTCCGCACCGACGCCGCCCTCATCCCCTTTGCCGGGGCTGCGCTACTTTGTGGGAGGCCACCCGGCGCCAAACGCGCAGAGTTGGGAGGCCGCCCGCGCGATTCTGGCGCTTTTGAAGACAGCCGGGCCGGATACGCTGGTCTTTTTTCTTGTTTCTGGAGGCGGATCGGCGCTGGTCGAATTGCCGCAAGATCCAGGTCAAACGCTCGAGGACGTCCAGAGCGTTTTCCGGACGCTCGTGACGTGCGGAGCTTCGATCGATGAAATTAACGTCGTGCGGAAGCATCTTTCCGCGGTGAAGGGCGGAAGGCTCGCTGAAGCGGCGCCCGAGGCCGCGAAAATCACCATTGCCGTGAGCGACGTTCCGGCGGGCAAGGAGTCCGCTTTGGCCAGCGGTCCAACGCTCGCAGACCCCAGCACCATAGAGGACTGTCGGCGCGTGATAGCGGCGTACAACTTGGAGCCGAAGTTTCCCGCGGCGCTGAGGCGCTGGCTGACCGAAGGCGGATTGTGCGAAACACCAAAACCGGGAAGCGCCGCGCTGGCAAACACGCATTTTTGTCTTTTGCTTGGAATGGAGGACCTATTCCATCCTGCGCACCTCGCGGCGGAAGCCAAGGGCTGCATCGCGGCATGCGATAACACGACGGATGACTGGCCCATCGAACGCGCCGCGGACTATCTGCTCGCGCAAATCGAGGAGATGAGGCGGAAGAGTTATGGACGCCGCGTGGCGCTAATCGCGGACGGCGAATTGCGCTCGCCGGTCACGGGCGATGGCATAGGAGGAAGAAATTCCGCGTTTGTACTGGAATGCGTGAAAAAGATCGCGAATAAGCCAATCGCGGTGCTCAGCGCCGGCACAGACGGAATCGACGGGAACAGCCCGGCAGCGGGCGCGGTGGCGGACGGCGAGACTCTGGCGCGCGCCCAAGCAGCCGGACTTGACCCGGCGAGTGCGGCTCAGAAGAGCGATGCCTTCACATTTTTTGCCGCCCTGGACGATGCCATTATCACCGGGCCGACCGGGACGAATCTGCGGGACCTGCGAATTCTTGTCGCGGACCCTTAGCGCAGGACCCGTCGCTCGACAAGAACAGCACGGCCGATTGCCCCGGCGGGGTCCAGAGGGCCAAGCTCAGTTTTGGCCCTGCGAGGCGCCCGGAGTTTGCGCGGCGGACGGCGCCTTGGGCGCGGGCAAACGGCTCTCGATTGTCTTCAGGCGTCCGATCATTTCCTGCACGAGCTTCTCCAGGCGCTCCAAGCGCACGTCCGTTGATGAAGCAGGCGTGCCGCTTGCACTCGTGGCTTCCCCTCTCTCCTGCGTGTCGTCTCCAGGCATCTTGCCGCCATTCTTCAGGCGCGCAATCTGCTGCTTGATCGCGGGCACCATTTCGATGCTCAGGTCCTTGCTTGTGAGCAGCGATTCGAGGGCAGGAATGGCGGAGGTATCGCCGCGACCGCCGAGCGCGCGAATGGCTGCCATGCGAACCGGAAAATGTGGCTCGTCCAGGTAGGACGCGATTTGCCGCGTGATTTCGGCATTCTTCTTCTCCACGCGCCCCAGACTGAAAATCGCGGCCGTGCGGACCTCGATAGGCGTGCCCGGTTGCGACCACTTCCTAAGGAGAGGCGCGGCCTTGTCATCACCCAGAGTTGCAAAAGCGCGCAACGCGGCTTTGCGAAGGAAGTCGTCGGGAGATTCATTTTCGACAGCAGCGGTGAGAATGCCGAGTGCGTCCGGCGCCTTCGCATCGGCAAGCGCCTGCAGGGCGGCTGCGCGTGCGCGGTAGGAAGGATCGCTTCGGGCAATCTCGCTGAGCTTCGCGGCGACCTCCGTAACGTCGCGGAACTTTCCGAGCGCCTCGACCTGCTGGCGCCGAACCCAGGGAGCGTCCTTTTCCTGAAGCGCTTGGAGGAGTTGCGACCGTGACGCAGGCGTAGCCAGCTCACCGAGCGACTCGGCGGCAACGATGCGCACGCCGTAAGCTTTGTCGTGGCGAGTGGCGTCGCCAAGCGCGGCGGCGACCGCGTCGTCGCCCTTCCATTTCCGCAGCGCGATAGCTGCGTCGGCGCGATCAGCCAGCTCGGAAGCATTCTTGAGCTGGTAAAGCCATTCCGCTTTTTCCTTGTGAAATTCGGCGGATTTCAGCAACTGGCCGCCTTTGTCGAACAGCACCATCAGCGGGACGCCCGGAGCCGGAAAATCGAATGTCTGGTTTTCCTGGGAAACGCTGATCTTGTAGAGCTGCGGACCCGCGGCCGTAGTGATCTCCACTTCGGCGGGTACGCGAAAAATTCCCACACGGCCCTCGCGTGCTTGTGTTTGTTTCACAGTGAGCGCCACCTGGTGCTTGGCGTCGTCATAGGTATAGGACAAGTCGAATTTCGGCGCGCCTGCTCCGTAGATCCATTGACCCAGGAATTGGTCAATATTCTCGTGCGTGGCCTCTTCCATGGCTTTGGCGAAATCCGCGGTCACGACATTCTTGCCGCGATTTACCTCGAGGTAGTGCTTAATGCCGGCCCAAAAGGCGTCCTCACCCATCTGGCGGCGAAGCATGTAGAGAACCCAGCCGCCCTTGGCGTATGCGTTCCCGTCAAATTCGTCGGAACCCTCGGCGAAATCGTGACGGACAATGGGCTTCTTGAAGAGGTTGGATTCGCTGAACCACTCGCGCGCGGCTTCCCATCTCAGATAGTCGGCCACGTCCTTGCCAAAATGCGCTTCTTGCCAAACGGCTTCACCGAACGTTGCGAAGCCTTCGTTCAGCCAGATGTCGCCCCAATCCTTGCAGGTAACCAGATCGCCGAACCACTGGTGCGTCAATTCATGGGAGATGAGGTCGTCCTCGCCCGTCGGAAACTCCGGGACGAGCTTGGGATCGACCAGCGATTGACTGGTGTTTGTCGTGGCGCTGGAATTTTCCATTCCACCGGCGACGAAATCATCGACCATGACCTGCGCGTACTTCTCCCACGGGTAGCTGACGCCGTAGCGTTTGCTGAACAGCTCGATCATCTGCGGTGTGCGTCCATAATTAATTCCGAGGCGGTCGCCGCGGCCATGGGGCGCGTAGTAAGTAACAGGCATCCCGCGCCAGGAATCTTTCACTTCATCGAATTCGCCGGCGACCACGGTGGTGAGATACGTCGAGCTTGGCTGTGACTCGCGCCACGTCCACGTTTTCATGCCATCCTTGGCCGGAGTGACGCCGATGAGTTTGCCATTGGCAATGGTGAGCCAGGACGCCGGGGCCGTGATAATCGTTTCCGTGGTGAGCCGGTCATTGGGTTCGTCATAGGTGGGCAAATAATAGCGCGTGTCCTCGGATTCACCTTGAGTCCAGACTTGTTTAGGACGATCGGGATACTCCTTGTCCGGAAGGATGAAGTACATGCCTTTGCGGGGTGTTGCGTCATACCTGATCTCGATCTCGAACTTGTCGCCAGGCTTGGCTGTGGCCGGGAGCGAAACAATCAATTTCTCGGGCGTGGTTTCAAACTGAGCTTTGGACTTGTTCACGGTAACGCCGTGAATGTTCAGGCCGACCGAATCGAACGTAACCTGCGAAGTTTCACGCAAAATGACCAGCGTATGCACGACGTCGCCAATGACGCGCTTTTGGCCGAGGTCGAAGCTGAACTGCATGCGCGAGTGCTGCAAGTCGTACAGCTTGCTCCGTGCGTAAGGTTCGTCCGCGAGGACGGCGCACGCCGAGTAAGCCATGGCAAGCACCAAGAGCACACCGAGCACCCGTCCAGTTCGGTGTCCCGCGGGAATTTGGAAATTTTCGGCAGCAATCATCGGTTGAGGCTCCTTTTGACGCTGTGGCCCGCCCGCTCCAGAGCGGCGATCGCGCGATCGAGATCGTTCTGGGCGAGCAGCAGGTAATCGGTGTCATACGTCGAGAGGGCGAAAATGCTGATTTTGGCCTGGGCCAGCGGCGCTGCCAGCGCGGCAAGGACGCCGGTCAGAGAGAAATCCAGCGTGCCGTCCACTCGCAGGAGACTGCGCCCTCGCTCCGCTCTTGCGCCCGCCGCTAGCAGGCTCTCTTCACAAACCACGGAACACTCCTCGTCAGTGCGCGTAACGGAATAGAAGCGGCCATCCGGAGGCGGCCCCGGGATTTTCTGGCCGGGCGCATAACGCGCAATCGCAAAGACCCCCGGCAGTAACGTCAGGGAAAGCCGAAGCGGTGGCGCCATACTCAGAGAAGGCTGCGTACCAAGCCTCCGTCCACCGCCAGCGAAACGCCATTGATATACGCGGCAGGCTCGGAGGCGAGAAATGTTACAGCAGCAGCAAACTCTTCGGGAGTGCCAAGCCGCGCGGCAGGAATCTGCTTCTGCCAATTGGCGAACACTTCCTCCTGCTTGATGCCGGAACGCGTGGCAATCGAGCGCGCAAGTCCATCGAGGCGATCCGTGCGCGTATAGCCGGGGCACACGTTGTTCACCGTGATGCCGAATGGCGCATATTCCGTGGCAAGCGTTTTGGCAAGTCCGGCAACAGCCGCACGCAGAGAATTGGAAAGCAATAGTCCATCCACGGGCTGCCTTACGGCGGACGAAGTGATGGTAATCAGGCGTCCCCATCCCCTCTGTTGCATTCGAGGAAGCACTTCCCTGGAGAAATGCACGGTGCTGAAGAGCAACTGCTCGGCGGCCGCTTTCCACTCGTCGGCCGACGTTTCTCGGAAGGGCTTAGACGGGGGACCGCCGGAATTGGTAACGCAAATATCGATGCGGCCGAAACGCTCCTCGACCGCGGCCACAAAACTGGAAATCGCCTCCGGCTGAGCGACGTCAAGGGGCTGGTGGAAGACCTCCGCGCCAGAGGAGCGCTGAATCTCTTCCGCGGTCCGAGCCAAACTTTCCGGGTCGCGGGCGCAAATAGCGACTCGCGCACCTTCACGAGCGAGAGAATAAGCCACGGCTTTTCCAAGTCCCTTGCTGGCGGCGGCGACGATCGCCACGCGCCCCTCGAGGCCCAAGTCCACTGGCACGCTCCCAAACCGGAAACTTGAAAAGTGCGAGAGCTTATGCTCTCGCGAATGGCTCGGTTGGTCAAATAAGCGGGAATCCATTTTTCCCCGCGAGATTCGGCGTGCAGGCAGCCCCGCGAATGGGTGCGCCGTCCAACGTTCGAGGCAAGGGGTTCCGAAGCACGGCAAGGTGCGCAATCGCAATAAGGGAGAGGGCGCAGCATGTGCGCAGTAGCAACGTTTGCAGCAGGATGTTTTTGGAGCGTCGAGGCGGCGTTTCAGCTTGTGCCGGGCGTACTCGCGACGGAGGTCGGTTACAGCAATGGCCACACCGTGAACCCTACCTATCACGATGTGTGCACCGACGAAACCGGGCACGCCGAAGCCGTTCGCGTGACTTTCGATCCCGCGAAGGTCAGCTACGAACAGTTGCTCGAGGTCTTTTGGCGGGTCCATGACCCTACCCAGGTGAACCGGCAAGGAGCCGACTTTGGCACGCAATATCGCTCAGCGATCTTCTTCCACTCGCCAGAGCAGGAAGCAACGGCGAAGCGCTCTCGCGCTGCCCTCGAGGCAAGCGGAAAACTGCGGCGTCCAGTGGCCACGGAGATCACGGAAGCTGGCCCGTTCTACCGGGCCGAGGAATATCATCAAAACTACCTGCAAAAGCGATCCCCGGCGAGCTGCCATTTTTGACGATGCGGTGACGAAGAACGGCGAGCCTGCCTGTGGCGCTTGGTTTTGGGCAACTCAGTGTGGGGGTGTCGCTGCTGGTTGTTGTTGACTGCCGACACGTTGAACTGTAGACTCAAAGCGGACTAAACAAGTCCTATAGGACTTTCCAGGTCTTATTTCCACTCGTTACTGCGGATTCCGCCCTGCGGCCGCCTCCCAGTTGCGAGGCAGTTGCAAATAGGGGAAATGACCGGCGTCCTGTTGCAATGTATTTGCAAACAGCCATCGGTGTCTCACTGTGGCTTGAAACGGGGTGACTCTTGAAGACAGCTCAAAAGAAGGCCAAACCAGATCCAAATAGTTCTTCGTGGCCGGTTACGTACCGCTGGGTTGCGATGGGCACTCTTGTCGCTTACACCGCACTGGGAGCGACCAAAGTAGCTCTGGCGCTGCCCACACGCGAAGGCAACGGTTCGGAGAAGAAAACGGACGCGCAAGCGTTGGTGGTGCGACGTTTCGACATACCCGCAGGTTCTCTGGGAGAAGTCGCGCGGGCCTTTACGAGAGTAACCGGAATTCAGGTGACGCTGGCCAACGACGGCATGAAGGATTTGCCGGCGCCGGGGTTGAGCGGGCTGTACACGCCCGAACAAGCTCTCGCCGCGATGCTTAGGGGAAGCGGACTCGTTTACCGATTCGAGTCCGCAAGTGAGGTTAGGATCCAAGTAGAAAGAATGGCGACCTCCGTGGAAGTGATCGCCGAGACTTCGGATATCGTCGCTTCCGCGAAATACACGGAGTTGCTTCGAGAAATCCCGCAGACCGTCAGCATCGTGAATCAGCAGCTTATGGCTGAGCAAGGCGTGAATACGCTTCGCGATGTGCTGCGCAATGTGGCCGGCATCAGCCTGGCGGCGGGGGAGGGCGGAGCGCAGGGCGACAACTTGACGATTCGCGGTTTCACGGCCCGGAACGATATTTTTCTGGACGGGATGAGAGATTTCGGCAGCTACTATCGCGATCCTTTCAACTATGAAAGTGTTGATGTATTGCAGGGGCCCACCTCGACCACATTCGGGCGCGGCTCGACCGGCGGGGTGGTGAATCAGCAGAGTAAAACGCCCGAAGCAAGGCCGTTCGTCGCGGGAACGCTGCAGTTCGGCAGCGACGAAACGCGGAGAATCACCGCTGATGTCAATGAGCCGCTGGGGCAAAGCGTTGCGTTTCGGTTGAACCTGATGGGACATGATTCGCACGTGGCCGGACGCGACGTGGCCGAGAACCGCAGATTCGGCGCAGCGCCATCGCTGGAGCTCGGCTTGGGAACCACTACGCGCCTGACGCTTAGCTACGATCACCAGCAAGCGGACGATACTCCGGACTACGGCATACCGTGGCTCTTCAATGGCCCCGCGCCGGTGGATCGCCACAACTACTATGGCTTCCAGCACGGCAATTATCTGCGGACGAATGTCGCCATCGGCACGGTGAAGGCCGAGCACGAATTCAACCATTACTTTGCGCTCCGAAATCAAGCGCGCTATGGACACTACAGGCGAGATGCACAAATCACCGAAGCGCGCGTGCCCGCGACAGTGAACCTCACCACTCCGCTGGATACGATCCAAGTGACGCGAAATCAGATTGCCGTCAATAGTCTCGAGACATTCCTGGATGACCAGCTTGATGCCACGCTGCGGTTCCGCTCGGGACCACTCGAACATGCGCTGGTATTCGGAGCCGAAGCATCCCGGGAGACCTCCGCACCGATGCGGTTTGCCTGGGCGGGTGTTCCGGGGACGAATTTGCTGAATCCGGACGAGGATCAGCCCTTCACGGGAAGCTCCAGCGTGAGTTCGAACGCACACGCGCTTGCGGTCAGCTTTAGCGTCTATGCAGTGGATACGATCAAGCTGGGACACAAGTGGGACTTGATCGGTGGCGCGCGGTGGGACCGCTTTGATGCGGATTTTACACAGAGCTTCGCGCCGGTGTCCGCGTTCCAGCGCGTGGATGAACAGCCGAGCTACCGGGCGGCCGTAGTTTACAAGCCGAAGCCGTACGGCAGTATCTACTTCGACTACGGAACATCGTTCAACCCGTCAGCCGAAACTCTATCCCTAAGCGCCAACAACGCAAATCTTCCGCCGGAAAACAACCGAACATTCGAGGCCGGAACGAAGTGGGACTTCCCTTCCAAGCGTCTTTCCGTAACCGGCTCTGTCTTCCGCACGGAGAAACTGAACGCGCGTGAACCCGATCCGAATAACCCGCTGCTGAACGTGCTGGCGGGAATGCAGCGAGTCGATGGCGCGCAGGTTTCGGTTACCGGGAGAATTACGGACCGCTGGCAGATGCTATCGAACTACGCCTGCCTGAACGGGATTCTGGCCAGTTCGGTCTTCTATCCGCAATACGTTGGCTTCCAATTGCCGAACGTTCCCAGGCACACGTTCAATTTGTGGACCACGTACGAGTTGCCCAGGCGCTTCACCATCGGTGGCGGCGCACAATTCGTGGATAGCCGAACCGCAAGCGTGACGGCTCCCATCGATCCCGTGACCGGACTCGTGAAAACAGTTCCGAGCTACTGGGTGTTCAACGGGATGGTCAGCCACCCGCTGCGCGAGCACGTAAACCTGCAAGTCAATCTCTACAATTTGGCCAATCGCTACTACTTCGACGAGCCGCATCCGGGTCACATTGTTCCGGGAGCGGGCTTCACCGCTCTTGCGGGAATCAGTTTCAAATTCTAAGGCAAAGGACGACGAGAAATGCTGCTGGCTATACCCGACGTGCTAAGCGCTGCCCAAGTCGCTCAGGCGAGGCAGATTCTCGATGCGGCGGAGTGGATTGACGGCAAGGCGACGGCCGGGCATCAATCCGCTCGCGCCAAGGATAACCAACAACTGCCGGAGGGCAGTCCGGCGGCCCGGCAAGTGGGAGAAATGATTCTGGCAGCCCTCGGACAGAACGCGCTCTTCATCTCCGCCGCGTTGCCGAAGCATGTGTTCCCGCCGCTCTTCAATCGCTATCGCGGCGGACAGTCGTTCGGAACGCACGTCGACAACGCCATCCGGCAAGTGCCCGGCACCGCTCACCGGATCCGAACCGATCTCTCGTCAACGTTATTTCTGGCCGCTCCCGAGGAATATGACGGCGGCGAATTGATCGTGGAAGATACCTACGGCACGCACAGCGTGAAATTGCCCGCTGGAAGCCTGGTGCTCTACCCGGCGACAAGCCTGCACCACGTGCGGCCCGTAACGCGCGGGGCGCGTGTCGCCTCATTCTTCTGGATCGAAAGCATGGTGCGGGAGGATGCGGAACGGACGCTGCTCTTCGACTTGGATATGGCCATTCAGAGAATAAGCCGCGATGTGCCGGATCACCCGTCGAACGTCCAATTCACCGGCATATACCACAACCTGCTCCGGCGCTGGGCGGACGCCTAGCCCTTAGTGCTTGACTCGCTGCGGCAATCCTTAGGGCTGTTTTCGCCGGCAGTTGCGGTGCCTCGTACGACCGCACGGAAGTTGGTTTCGGGACCAGTCTACCCTGTTAGGATGTAGAGTATTTTGCGTTCACTCCGAATGGTTTGACGGAAGGAGCTTTTCGTGGATGCTCGGCGCGTTCTGCTGACAGGCGGTGCTGGTTTCATCGGTTCACATCTCGGGGAGAGCTTTTTAAGACGCGGGGTTAACCTTACGATTGTCGATAACCTTGATGACTTCTATTCTCCCGCGTGGAAAAGAGCGAACCTGGAACATTTAAGGAGCATTGGCAATTTTCGGTTCCTTGAGATCGACATTCGCGACCGAAAAAGCATCCGGGATGCGTTTGCGGCAGTGACGCCGGATGCCGTCGTGCATCTCGCTGCGCGCGCGGGCGTTCGGCCGTCCATCGAAAGTCCCTGCTTATATCAGGAGGTGAATATAGCGGGAACTCTGAATCTGCTGGAGGCATGCCGCGAACTGAAGGTCCGCAAGTTTGTGTTTGGCTCATCGAGCTCCGTGTATGGTGCGACGAGCCGCGTCCCCTTTTCCGAGGATCAAGTCGAGATGCGGCCGATTTCTCCTTACGCCGCGACAAAACTGGCCGGGGAGATGCTGTCTTACACCTATTCTCATCTTTACGAAATCAGCGTTGCCTGTCTTCGTTTTTTTACGGTCTACGGCCCGAGGCAAAGGCCAGATCTGGCAATCCACAAGTTTTTTGCACTCCTTGAAAAAGGCAAGCCGATACCATTCTTCGGTGACGGAACCAACGGTCGTGACTATACCTATGTTGACGACATCGTGTCGGGTATTACGGCAGCTCTCGACTATCTCGTCTCGCGAGACCAACCGTGTTTCGAGGTCTTTAATCTAGGAAACTCACACCCGGTGACTCTTTCTGAGCTTGTAGCAGCTCTGGAGCGCGTGGGCGGGCAACGTGCGGCGTTGGATCGACAGCCTCCGCAACCCGGAGACGTTCCGATCACGTGGGCAAATATCGAGAAGGCGAGGCGGGTACTAGGCTATGCGCCTTCTACACCACTTGAGTGTGGCCTCGAGAGGTTCGCCAGTTGGTACCGCTCCGCTGATCGAGAGCACCGAGCCTGACGCCGTTGGTGGTTGGAAACGATTACGACAACCGGCCCGCCCTTTGAGCCGTCGCTAAAGCTTTAGCCGTCGGTTGCTCCAGCAGGCTGCGATAGAGATCCAAGGTCGCGCTGACTACCGCTTGTTCCGAGAATCCATCGGCAACCATTTGTCGTCCATATCTGCCCATGGTCTCTCTCAACCCGGAATTTTCAAGCAAATATTGAATCGCCTTCGCAAGGCCAGCGACGTCCTTGGGCTGAATGTTCACACGTCCGCGGCGTTCCGGCCGCTCAGGAATCGCCGGTAGAGTGCCTCCGTTTCCCGGACGAGCCGGTCCTCGCAGAAGTTTTTCAGGGCAAATTCGTGGCCCGCCTCCGCCATGCATTTGCGCAGGCGGGCATTGGAGACAAGCTCGCAAATACCGCGTGCGAAAGCAGCGGTCTCGCGCTGAGAGATCAAGATTCCGTTGGCGAATTTGTGGAATCCGTCACCGGGTTCGGGCTCGCCGTCAGTAAGATCAATCAATCCTCCCACATTCGGCGCAACGAATGGACAGCCCGCTGCCATGGCCTCGATGATGGCGACTGGCGTGCCCTCATTGCGTGAAGTAGAAACGATCAAGTCAATGTTGGCGTATATCTCGGCCATGTTCCGCTGCCAGCCCAGGAGCGAGAACACGGAACAGAGACCAGCTCTCGAGACAGCCCGCTCGACCGCCTGACGCAAGGGACCGTCACCAACCATCACGAACCGGGCATTGACACCCGCGCTGCTTATTGCCGACGCGACCTCCACGAATAGCAGCGGGTCTTTGATTTCTGTCAGTCTCCCCACCCAGCCGATGATGATCGGGCCGGAAGGCGAGTTCGTTCGTTGGCGTCGGAATTCAAAAGTCCTGGCGAACTCAGTGAGATCGAACCCGAGGCGGACGACCTCGATTCGGTCCGCAGGGGCAATATGGTATTGCTCGCTTAGTTGTTTTCTTAAGGTCGCGCTGACCGTGATCAGGCGAGTACTCAGGCGCGCCAAGAATCGCTCCACCGACAAAAATAGCCGAGTCTGCATGCTAGAGAAATAACCGTCAAAGACGCTGCCGTGAAATGTATGGAAGATAACGGGAGTCCCCGCCATGACCGCCGCAATGCGCCCCAGCGTGCCGGCTTTTGACGTGTGCGTGTGTACTACGTCAGGCCGCTCTCGCCGGAGGAAGCGAAAAATCTCCCAGAGTGCGGTCAAGTCGCTCAACGGAGAAATGGGCCGGACCAGTTTATCGATGCGAGTAAAGGCCACGTCATAAGCGGCTGCAAGATACTCCATGCTGCCCTCGCCTTCCGGGACAGGTCCTACCAGAAGGTGTGACTCGTGCCCCCTTTGGCGGAAGCCCCTGCTCAAGAGGATGACGTGCGTAGCGGGCCCGCCAACGTTCAGTCGTGCGATGATGCGAACAATCTTCATTGCAAGCTTCCAGCAGAGTGCCTCGGCTGGATCGTGTGAGTGGCGCGGCGACTTTTATTGAGCTCCGGCCTTGCGGAGAACTCTCGGCCTTTCGGAAGACTCTGTTGCGATCGGAGGTGCGGTCCGGCTTAGTTCCGCAATTGGCGGCATGCTGGGCGTTTCCAGCTCTTCGAGCGTGAGGCGCAGGCACAATACCTTGATGCCCAGTGGTTTGCAGCTCGCGAGCAGCTTGAGTCTGACCTCGTCGGGAACGGAAGCGGTCAGCACGATCGTGCGGGTCTGCCAGTGTTCCGCCAGACGAGCGATGTCGTCACATCCGCCGCGGACTGGCACCGAGTGGATCGAAAAATCCCGGTTGCCGACGTCATTATCCAGAAAACCCATCACGCGGAAGCGATAGTGCTTCGAGACGAGCTGCAGGGCTGTCTCGCCTTCAGCATCGGCGCCATAGATGAAGACGTTCGTGCGGTGGTTTGCCGGCGCGACTTCGTCCAGCAGACGGAACGAGAAGCGAGCCACCAGCGCCAGCAGCGTGAAAATCAGAAAGTCGAGCGCGATTACCACGCGAGAGAAGCCTTCGAACCGGTAGACCGCCGAGAAGTAAGCCACGGCGGTCAACGAAGCCAGTCCCGAAGCTGCCACCAAACGGTAGGCGTCCTTCAAACCAAAATAGTCCCACCACGGCCGGTACGCTCCGAATGCAACAAAAACCGCCAGCTTGATCAGCGCAATTTCGAAGACCGTGGAGGCAAAGACATGCATATCCGGTCCACTGGCTTGTCCGTCGAACCGAATGAGATACGCCGAATAATAGGCGGCGCTCACCAGGACGAGGTCAAAGACCGCGCGCGAGCAGAGACGCATCCACGAAGACACCTTGGGCCGTGCGTCGATCGCTTGTGGCGTCCCCTTGTGCATGTGCAGCTCGAACCGCGTAAGGTAAGTTCCGAGCAGCACGGCAGCAACGACCATCAGGAAAATCACGATGGATGCCAGGGGATGCAGCCGGTGCGACGCAGCGATCAGGCCGAGCGCGCCGCTGAGCGCGGTGAATCCCCAAAGCACCAGGACCGCCGTGGTAGCGCTAAGACCATAGGCCATGAGCCGGTGAGACAGGTGGTCCGTCCCGCCAACAGAGATCGGACGGCCCTTCAGGACGCGCGTGAGAGTAACGAGAGTCGTGTCGCAGATGGGCACCACCATCAGCAGAAGGGGGAACAACAGAGTATCGACTTGGACCCGCGCCGCGGGTCCGCTCTCCGTCAATGTGAGCGAAGCAAGCCAGAACCCGATAAAGAGGCTTCCCGAATCTCCCATGAAAATCCGGCCGGCCGGGAAATTAAAGACGAGGAATCCCAAGATGGCGCCGGCGAACGTCAAGCAGCTCAGCGACAGCGCCGGCTGTCCTCCGTGCCAGAAAAACGCGCCTTGCAAAAAGCTGACCAGCACGGCGACTCCGGCCGCAAGTCCGTTGACGTTGTCCAACAAGTTGAACGCGTTCGTGATGCCGACGACCCAGAGAGCCGCAAGCGCAAGATCGAAAGGCACGCTTCCTGTCAGCGGATGGCGGAGGACGAAGGAAATTGGCGTCAGGGCACAGACGACTTCACCGAGCAGTTTCCAGCGCGGCCGGAGCTTCCAAATGTCATCGGCCAAACCCAGCAAAAACATGCCCGATGCCGCAGCGGCAAGCGTCTCCTGCTGCCGATCCAGGGTCCCGCGCCACAGTGCGACCGAAACGAACGAAACAAAAATGGAAATGCCGCCCCACACGGGGGTCGGCGCGACATGCAACCGGCCCGACGACGACCGCGCCAGCCAGGGCAGCCGTGAAGCCAAGCGCAGGATTGCAAAGGTCAGGGCCGCCCCCAAAACGAATGGCGGCAAAACGGCCGATAACGCCGAAATTGCTAGATGCATGGCTGTCTTGTCCGATGGAAACGCGAGGTGTGTCTTGGCCCTTTACAACGATGCGCGCCCAAGAACGCGCAAGAAATTAAAAAGCCAGTGGTTTCCTGAATGCCTGCGTCGAAGCGAACGCGCTAGCTGGCTGCCAGCCTCGCTAACGTGTGGCCAGGCGCGCCGATGACCGGCGCGCGCCGGGCCGTGCCGCTACGAACGAGCCAGTCCTGAAACACCAGCACATCCCACAACGGGTATTCCCAATTGCGCTTGCCTTGGATGTGCTCCGTCCATTTCTCTCGGATCGGCTCGGGATTGAACAGGCCTTCTTCCGTCAAACTCTTTCTCGATAGGAGCGCTTCCGCCCACTCGCGGAGTGGTCCGCGAAGCCAACTGCCAATGGGAACACCAAATCCCATTTTGGGCCGCTCGATAAGACGCGGCGGCACATATTTGTAGAGAATTTGGCGCAGCAGCCACTTTGTTGTGCCGCGGCGCATTTTCGCGCTGCGGGGCAGTCTCCAGGCAAACTCGACGACACGATGGTCAAGCAAGGGAACACGCGCCTCGAGCGCAACCGCCATGCTGGCCCGGTCGACTTTCGTCAAAATGTCATCGGGAAGGTAGTTCAGCAGGTCAACGGCCATCATCGTCTCTTCGATCGGCAGTTGGGCCGCGATTCGCTGAATCCAGCCGGCCAGGATCGCGGGCTCATTCGAGCCGAGCACGACCTCCCCTGGATCTTTCCAGTGGGACAGCAGCCGATGGTAGATATCGCACTCGCTGTTCGACGAAAGCAGCGCGGCCGCCTTATGAACTTTGTCCCCCGCGGCTCCGCGCAGAAGACTTTTCTGCCAGCGAAAACCGGAATCCATTTTTTGCGGTGAAATGGCCGCGAAGCCTGCTTCGGCCCATTTCCGAAACGCTTTGGGGATTGGCCGGATTAAACTCCATATCCGGCGCGTCAATACATAGCGGTTGTAGCCGCCAAAGAGTTCGTCTCCTCCGTCGCCGGAAAGACTCACGGTCACGCTTTGCCGTGCCAACCGCGAAACGAGAAAGGTGGGAATCTGCGACGAGTCGGCGAAAGGCTCGTCGTAGATCTCCGCTAGTCTGGGCACAACATCCAGCGCGTCGCGCGACGTGACATACAGTTCGGTATGCTCGGTCTGCAAGTGCGCCGCCACGGCTCGCGCGTCCGCCGCCTCGTTATATCCCGCTTCGTGAAATCCGATGGTAAACGTTTTCACCGGGCGCCGGCTAACCGCCTGCATCAGCGCAACGACGGTGCTCGAATCCACTCCGCCGGAGAGGAACGCTCCCAGCGGGACGTCCGCGATCATGCGAAGCCGAACGGAGTCGAGCAGGAGGCGGTGCAGTTGCTCGACCGCCGTTTCATCGGACACGTTCAGGAGGTCGCGCTGACCGCTGAGGACAACCTCTTCGCCGGGCCAATAGCGGCGTATTTCCGGCTCACTGTCCGGCGAAGTCATCCTTAAAAGGGAGCCGGGCGGCAGTTTGCACAGTCCCTTGTAGATGCAGCGCGGGGTTGGCACATAGTTATGGCGCAGATAGGCGGCGAGCGCGTCGCGATCGATCTCGCCTTCGAAACCCGGATACCGGCGAATCGCCTTTAGCTCGGATGCAAAGACAAACGCACTGCCCGCTCGTCCGTAGTAGAGCGGCTTGATTCCGAGCCGGTCGCGAACGAGATAAAGCTGCCGCTCCGTGCGGTCCCAAAGCGCAAACGCGAACATCCCAATAAACCGGCGAACCGCGCGTTCCACGCCCCAGCGCTCAATCGCCTCGAGCATCACCTCGGTGTCGGAATGTCCCCGCCAAGGGCCGGAGCCCAGTTCTCGCTTCAGCTCTTCGTGATTGTAGACCTCGCCGTTAAACACAATCGCGAGCCGGCCCGACCGCGACAACATTGGCTGATGCCCCTCGGGCGACAAGTCCAGAATCGCCAGCCGCCGAAACGCCAACCCCAGCCCGGCCATCTCATCGTGAAACACACCCGAGTCATCCGGCCCGCGATGCGCCAGCGCATCCGCCATTTGACCCAGGATCTCCTCTGGAGCTTCACTGCTCGCCTTGCTATGCCAGAATCCCGCTATTCCACACATGTAATGACGGACTCCGCTCAGGCCAGTCGTTCCTGCGTCTTCTTCCGGAATAGAAGACGAAGCGCAAACGCCAGGAGAATGGGAAGGATCTGCAGCTTGAACCGCACCGCGCTGCCAAGATTCTGATACGAGACAATCGCGTATTCGGAGGCCCAACACACAATTAGCAAGAACGCCCAAACCAATATGGCGTCCGCGAGGTCACGCCGCCGGATTCTCAACAGGCCAGCAACGACGACTGCCAGGAGCCCCAAATTCTCCAGACCCGCCAGCAGACCGAATAAACCAGGCACGTCTCCAGGAAGCGGGCGAAACAACGCGGTAAACATGCCAATCGGCAAAAAACGCGCGAGCCCGGCAATGCTGTCGATATGTGTGGGCATTTCCTGGGCCGAGCCACCGACAGACCAGGACCGAGAGATCGCATCCGCTTCTCCCAGTGCCTCGTCAAAGTGCCGTATGGCAAAACGTGCTTCCAGGCTGAAGAACGCCACCGCGAAGAGAAGAAGAAACAGCGTCGAGCCCCAAACCTTGGCCTTGGTTGTAATGTGGCTGCTGCGCAAGAGCAAAACACATGCCGGCAGTATCAGCGCGGGCGCCAGCCAAGTTCTGATCGCAGCTACGATTAGCAAACCCAGAACAACAAGGAACAAATGCTTCTTGACCGCGGATTGATACCACGCGATCACCCCGTAGACATACAGGGCGATCCCGAAAAGGCAGAGGGGGTCCTTTCCGAGAATCGAAGACCAGAATAGAATTGATGGCAACATTCCCAGAAAACACAACAGCCCGTAGGCTGGTCGATGGAGATAGATCGACGCGGCTCGATAAAACGTGAAGATCGCTGCCAGCCCGACCGCAGACCAAGTAACTTTCAGAGCATGATACGAAACTGGCAAAAATCTAGTTTGAGCCCAAGCGAGCCACGACACCGTCTGTGTGCCATCCCCCAAAAATCCAATGCCGGGAGCTGTCTTACCCAGCGCACTAGAGAAGTACTCGTATGCGTCCAAGTCCCAATAGTGGGCCTCGTAAAAGAGCATCAGAAACAGTGTGACAAAGCATTTGAGGAACCATATAAGCAGGAGGATTTTTTTCTCTTTGCTCGGCAGAGGCCATGCCAGTAGTACCAGCATCAGAATTGCCGCCCAAAGCACTGCAGTTAAATAGTCTTTTGACAATTCGTTAGAGGGAATGTTCTTGCCCAGAGTGGCAACTCGCGGCAACCAGAGGATCATTAGAACCACAGCGGATCCCGCAAAGAGGGCCGACGTTACCCACCCGAGCGAACCCATGTCGCCTCTTCGCCATTCTGCCGGAACGTGCAGCACGCTCTCCCTATTCGCCATCACAAGACACCAGCACGGACACATGTCCGCTCACTAAATCCACCAGCAACAAAGGGAGTACCGCGGGCCATTGCTTTTGCACGGATGTTCGAGAGTCCTCTCCAATGGACAACGAAAGCGGTATCCTGCGATTGGAAGTGGCCGTTAGGACGGCGAATGGCAATTGACCGCACCTCGACTCTGGCCGTCCATTTTCAAGAGCGGCTCCAAGGCAGCGCAGGTTTGGCGGACGAGATTGTCCACGGAATAGTTCTCGATGATGTGCTGTCTCAAATGATGCCGCAAATCCCCATCCCTGTGCGTCCAGGAAAGAACCTGCGAAATACCACGCGCGAGCGCTTCGGGATCGCGCTTTGCAACGACAAGACCGTAAGAACCAAGAATCTCTCGCGCATCCCCTACGTCCGTCGCGACGCAGGGAATACCGCAGGCCATCGCTTCGCCAAGAACATTGGAAAATCCTTCGCCAAATGCTGACGACGAGACAAGGACGTCCAGCGCATTGTAAGCCGCTCGAGGATTGTCACAGGCTCCTGCCCAAATCATTCGGTCCCGCAGTCCGAGCTTGCAAGCGTACTCTCGCAGCTCGGCTGCGTAGACGGCTGGGCCCGTGCCCGCGCTGACAAATCGCATGTGCTCGTCCGCTTCCGCGAGTAGAGCTGCGGCTTGCAAAAATGTACAGTGATCCTTCATCGGATCAAGCCGGGCGACGATACCTACCAAACTCTCTTCCGGCCTCACACCCCATGCTTTCCGAGTTGCATTTCCGAGGTCACGATCTGGGTAGAACCGCTCCGTATCGATCCCGTTGGGCACCACAACGAACTTGTTGCGGTCTGGAAATCCTTTTGCGGCCGCGTGCCTGCGACCGGCAACGGAATTGAATATGATCAGGTCCGCGTACTTGCTCAATTTCCTCTCAACAGCGTACGCGAGGCGTGTCAACAATGGGTACCATTGCAGGTCCAAATCAGAAGCACGAACTCCCCAAACCACCCTCACAAATGGAAGCCACAGCTTAGTCAAGGATGCCATCACGTTGGGCCCGGGCAGAAAGGCGTACAGGATTTCGACATCACGATCCGAGAGAAGCGATAAGAATCGCCGGAACGGGCGAATTATGTCCCAACGGCCGCGACTATCCAAACAGTGCAGGTCAACTTCCGGCGACACCAGGTCGCGGAGCCGGCCCCCCGGATAAAAGACAAACAAGTTCACCGAATAACCTGCCTTCGCCAATGCATTCGCCAAAATTACGATTTGCCTCTCCGCGCCACCGTAATCCAGTTTGCTACTCAGTAGAGCAATGCGCATTTGTATACTCGCTTTTCGCGTCCCCCAGTGAACGAATGCCAGGGGCTTCACCCAATGTCCGACGTCGGCCAGCCCGCTTGCGGGCACGCAAGGCTGTCTCTCGGCGCCACAACGATTTAGCGAGCTGATTAAGAGTGAGGCACGTGGCGGCGGCTATTTGTTGAACAAGGTCAGCGTTACTCCGCTCCGCGACGAAAAACGAACTCATTGTTACCCAATGCTCCGCCGACTGTGCGGAGTCTCACCAGTTCGAAACCCCTGGCGCGAAAAAAATCGAAGACCGAATCAGGCCGCGCCACCTCAAACGGATAGCCTCCCAGCCAGTCCAGCAAGTCGGTTGTCCACGCCATCCCACGTGAGTTCTTGTACTCGCGATATCGAGACAGGGGGTTCTTGCGCAGAATCAGACAGTCTTTGACCAATGCTGCCAACACAAAACAGACCAGAAATACGGGTACGATTACCACTCGCCAAAGTGAATGGCGATTGTAGAGCTTCTTGATCCCTCGCCACACGTTTGATACCCAGGCTTGGTCGTTGTAGAGAGCAATAAACAGACAGCCGCGGGGACGAACGAGTGGGACCGTGTTTTCGAGCGCTTGCCACAAATCCCCTGTGTGGTGAAGGACTCCCCAGGAATAGACGATGTCGAATTGCCCGAGAACGGACAAAAACTCATGATCCAAAACGCTGCCCTGTTGAATCGTCCAGTTAGTATTTTCAGGGAAAAATCGATCCTTCAGCTCGTGAGTGCAGGCCACACTCTGCGGATCGAAGTCAAATGAATAGACGCGGCTCGCACCGAGTTGCATGGCCGCCAATGAAAAGAGACCACTGCCGCAACCGATGTCCAGAAAACTACTTCCGTTCAGATCTTGCGTCCCAATCATTGCGCAGAGTGATTTCTTGGCCTCTTCAATTCTTGTATCGGTAAGGTAGGCAAGGAATCTGCGCCAATTCTTGCCAAAACGGAACCGCCTTACAGAACCATCTGTCTGCGTCTGTTCTCGGATCGTGATAACATAGTCGTTACTCATGAGTGGCCATTCCTGCGCTCTGGGAAAAAATCGCCCCGGCACGTTCTCCTTGGAAAGTAAGGGAGTTCCAAAATAAACAGACAAGAAAAACAATTCTCATCGGGTTGGTATCCCTTGTCTCTACCGACCGCGCTTATGTGTCGACTGCGACCTCGGGACGGACCATCCTGGGCAGTCTGAGTGCACAACAGGCAACAAAGATGCATAAACACAGGTAAACGCCGGAAGTCGAAAGCGCGATACCGGCCACTCCCCAGTACCTCATCAAGATGAAATTTAGTGCGATATCGAGAACTAAGCTGATGCCGGCCCCGCACAGCAAGACTTCATTCCGCCTTGCGGCCGAAAGGAACCTAACAAAGAGCATACCCAGCACATAGAACGGAATTTGAATGAGATAGCAGATTTGCACTCGGCTCACCACGTTCGTATCCGCTGCGGTGAATGCACCTCTTTGGAACAGAATGACTACGATAGGTCTGGAGAAAACAATGAGAAGCAATGTACATGGAACTGTCACTGCCAGAGCCAAAGCCGAATAGCGCTTGAGAGTATGCCGGCAGCCCGCCCAGTCCCCCGCGGAAACCATCTGCGAGAAATACGGGAAGGTAGCCGTGCTTAGCGCTGCCGCGCCGATCGTCATCACTCCACTGATGACCTTGTTCGCATAACTCAACGCCGCCACGCTTCCGGCCGGCAGCATCGCCGCCATAGCCTTGTCCACTACCGCCGTACCGCCAATCAAAAACGACCCCGCCACCACGGGGCTATACTGGCGCAGAACAGCGCGCACATCTTCGGTGAGACCGCTCCACCGCAGGAGGAACCGCAATTCTTGCCGCTGAAGGGATTTGGCAAGGATGGCCGCTTCCACGATACTGCCCGCCACCGTCCCGACGACGATGGCGTAGGCTCCCCATGCGGCGCTCGCCAGCGCGATGAAGAGGATGACTACGACGGGCGTAATCAGTGGAGTCGCGGCTGGCAGCGCAAAGCGTTCGCCGGCGTTTGAAACCGACGTGATGTAAAGAGACATGCCGCTGAACACGACGAATGGTAAAAGCGCCCAGAGGAGATCGCGTGTGAGGCGCAATTTTTCCGGAGAAAACGCGGAGCCTAAATATGGCAGATAGAGCGGGCAGAGCAGCCCGAGAACTACTGCCAGCGCGACGAGCGCAAAAAGGCTCAAGACGCCAACCGCCGAAACCAGTTCCTGCGCCGATTCGAGTCCCTTCTGCCGCCGCACATCCACAAGGACAGGAATCAACGCAACCCCTAGCGAACCAATGGCCAAGTTCACCACAAACGAGGGCAAGAGATAGGCGATCAAGAACGCATCGATCGCGTCGCTGCGGCCAAAGTACCTCGCGATGACAAGATCCTTGATGGCAATCATGGCTGATACCGACGCGCCGAGTATAGACACCACGGCGCCAGCGCGAAAAATCTTGGCGTTGGGCGTTTGTGCGGAGACTCTCGACCAAATCGCGGAAGTCAGGCTCATCTGCTGAACACAGCGCGGAGATCAACGTGCCGGCTACTCACGCCAGGGGTTCCACGGATGCCTCGCCGATTTCCACCGCGATCGCACGCTCAATGGTCTCGAAAGAAATGATCAGGCGAGCACGATTCTTCTTCCGGACAAAGATGCCTTCCATTCCGGCGAGCGGGCCGCAGGTGACGCGCACGCGTTCTCCCACACGCAAGACCGGATGCGGCTCGGCGGTAAACCCGCGAGCGAGAAAATCGCGGATGCGAAGCAAATCTTCGGCTGGAATCGCGGCCGGCTGGCCGCTGAATCCGACCAGCGACGCCACTCCAGGCACCTGCAGCACCGCCAGCCGATTCCGCAGCACCATGTTCACAAACACGTAGCCGGGAAACAGCGGCAAGGAGAGCCGGACTTTGCGATCCTTCCACTTGCGCACCGATTCGTACTGCGGCAGAAAATGCTCGATCCCCCGCAGCTCGAACTGCTGTGCCACGCGCCGTTCGTGATTTGCAGACGTGTACACGACGTACCACCGAGCAGGCGCTTGATCCGAATGAAAATCCACCATCTGTGCGTCGCGGCGGAATCCGTTCAGAACTCCCGCATCTGTTCGAGCACCGATGGGCTCAACGCCCGAAATCGCCGCCATCACCAATCCTCCGGTCGCCGTGCTCACCTCTCCCATTCTTCCTCCATCGCCGTTTGCAACTTCCCTCGAGAGACAGCTTCGCCCCGTCACTTACAGGGGCATATGTGACCTAAACCCTGACTCTCCTTAAATCTAGACTGCTCTTATTCGGCGGACGCCCCGTTCGAGGGCGGCCGCCGGCCGTTCATCCGGCTCCAAAGCTTTTGCGCCGTCGTCGGCGAGCCGCTGCCGTTGGCTGTTGCCCAAGGCAAATGCGCCTTCACCGACGCCAGCACCTCTTGCGCCAAAACCTTTCGCGGATCGCTGGCCTCGGTTGACTCCCAGCGGTGCTGCGCCAGGATCACCAGAAGGCAACCCGCCATTCCAAAAAACGTCCCAAGAAAAATGATCAGCAAACGGGAGGGGAATGATTTTTTTTCCGGCACTTCGCCTGGATCCAGGACCTTGACGCTCGGCGTCTCTTTGGCCTCTTGCACCTTGGCCAGCTCGTATTGCCCGGTGAGCATCTCGAAAACGGTCTCTTGTATTTTCGCGGCGCGGTAGTAGTCCGCGTACTTGGCGCCCAAGAGCGGAAGGTTCCGTATCGTGGGAAAGGGAAGCGCGCCGATTTTTCCGGACGCCACGGTATCCGGTTCCGCAGCGGCTGCGCGCGGCGCCCCCTGCGCGGGCAGCCGGGCCGCCGAGGAAGCCTCGTCCACGCCGCCCAGCTTCTCCAGTTGCTTGCGCAACTCGGCCACGTGCGCGCTCAGCGCCTTCACGCGCGGGTTGTTGTCCGTGTAGATTTGCCGTAGTCCCTCGAGCTCGGCCTGCGCGGCAATCAGCTGTCCCCCGAGCGTGCCGGCGGCGTCCAGCATCGCCCGGCCTTCCGTCTCGATATCCAGCGTGTTGTTCTTGCTGGAGAACTGCGCCAGCGCCTGTGTGGCCCTGTCCAGCTCGGCCTTGGCTACCTTCAGCCGTTCTTCGAGGAATTCCCGCTCCCGGCGGGCAGCCGAAGTTGAGAGCTGCGCCACCAGCAGGTTTAGTTGGTCAATGTAGGCGTTGGCGATGGCTGCCGCGCGCTTCGGGTCGTGATCCGTCACGCTGATGGTAAGAATGCCGTTCTTGCGGTCTTCCGAAATCGTCGTGTTTTGGTCCAGCTTCTCGCGGGCGTCCGTTAGCAATCGCTTGCCATAGACCTTCTGCAAGTTGAAATCGTGAATGATGCGGTCCTGCGCCGTCTCGCTGCGCAGAATCCCGATAAAGAGCGCGCCGGAACTCTTGAAGCCGAGCAGGTCGCCGGCCACTCCAGCAAGCGGGCCGGCTTTTGCAGTCGCCATTGTGGCGAGCATGGCAAGACTTGAAGAGGATTGTGCGTCGGGAGGCATCAGTTGCGCCGTTGACGTGTAGGACTTGGGAATCAAGAACGCCACCAATGTGGAAGCGAGCACCGCAGCGAAAAAGGCCCGCAACAGAAGACGCCGCCGGCTCCAAAGCAGCCTCAGCATTTCCGCTTGCCGTTCGCGGATCGCCGCGGCCGATTCCTCGTAAACAAGCTCCGGCTCTGCCGGCGTTACCGGTTCGGCCTGCGTCTTTGTAGCCGTCTGCGTCACGATGGCCCTTTCGCCAATCCTTATTTCCGCCACTGCGGCGCGTACGTGACGGTTACTGACGTGCTCACGTTCGTCCGCGCGGTGGCATCGAAAACGGGAATGTTCCACTTTTCGTACTGCACGGCGCCGGAAACCGCCCACTCGGGGGCGATCAGAAACTCGGCTCTGGCTCCCGCATCCGTTAGCGTTCCCCCGCCCGGAATATAGGCCGACAAGAGTTTTTGGTGCCGAAAGTTCACCTGTAACTTGTTCCGTGAAGTGATCCAGTAGGTGCTCCAGGCCTGCTCGCCCGTCGAAGCGCGGCCGAGAGGACTCCCCATCAACTTCCCGGAGTTCACATACGATCCGTCCGGATACAGGGCGTTCGAATAGAAGCATCCGATGCAGCTTGGAAAATTCGCCGGAGTTGTCGATCCGCCCTCGACGCGCAGGTCCAGCCTGAAAATTCCAGGGAAATGAGGAAGATAAAGTCCTCCCTGCACTGCCGACTTTCGCGGATAGCCGATCGGCGAAAACTCATCTTCCGTCATCGCGTCGCCGTAGAATGTCAGCCAATCCCGAAGTCCCGGAATCCGGTACGTAAAATCCGCGCTCGAACGCCGGTCTCCCGGGTCCTCAATCCCGCCTTGCACCGGCGCGTTGCCGAGCGAGTAGCTGCGGAAAAGCGCGTGAAACGTCAGCGGGGCTGGACCGCCCGCAAAAACCGTCGTCGTCGCCACGCTTAGCTCGAAATTTCTCGTCGGTTTGAGACTGATCTTCTGGCCCTGCAAGAAGGGCTGCCGGCCGAGTGGCTGCCCAAAATTCCCTGTAAGTCCAATGGAAGAATGAAACGTGAACTCGTGTCCTTGCAGTTGTCCCAAAAACCACTCGACCCGGATGGGCCCGAGCAAGCCCAGCACCGAAGGCAGCTTGAAAGGGGAAACGCGGTCCAGCCGGATCATGTTCACCGGCTCCGCGTTGTCGCTGAAGATCAGCGGGCCGCTCTGAACCGGGCTCCACCAGAGGCTCTGCCGGCCAAAGCTCAGCTGCCAATTCTCAAAATCCAAGCCCACGTAGGCGTCCAGCAACTGCAATTGGTTCACGGACGAAATGGGTGTTCCGGGAGGAACCGAGAGCTGATCAGCCGAGGCAATGAATTGCCGCGCCGACAAGGGCGCCGCCGCCGCGGAAGGCGCGTGCTGATACTCACCGCGCACGTAGCCCACCCAATGCCCGCTGGTGGACCAGGCTGAAAATCCGTCAACCGAATTGAACCCCTCCTGATATGGCCGGCCGAAATCGTTCGTGAGGGTCTGAGCAAAATGATTGCCGTCCGTCAGCGGCTCGCCGGAAATTGCCGTCACGCGGCTGTACACCGACTCCAGCCGCGCTTGCGTGTGCCCCCCGGCCGCGGCATGTTCCGCGTCACCGCGGAACTCGCGCTCAAGCGCCAGATAGATTTTTTCCGCCTCGTCTCCGCCGCCTCCGTCGTGCTCCACTCGCTCGCCCGCTTCGTTCAGCAGCCGCACGCATTCGTTGCGCGTCCACGGCTTCATTCCCGCGAAGCCGCTGTCCACCACTCCCAGGGCCATCAGCCGGTCGAAGGCTGCATACACCCAGCTATCCAGCGGCACGTACGGAGAGCCTTGGTTCCTGGCGGAAACATCCTCGCGAAAAAACTCGCTCACCGAACGCCATTCCGTTCCGCCCAGTTCCGGGTCATGCCGCCGGCTGAAAACATTTTGGGCCACCAGGTTTCCCACGATCGTTCCCGCCAGAACATCCGACGGAAAGTGCTGATGCGCACGCACCCGGGAAAAACTCACCAGAGAGGCCAGCCCGTAAGCCAGTGCTTTGCTGAACGGTCCGGGGTACTCATGTGCGATCACGCCGGCCGCGGACCACGCGGCGGCCGCGTGTTCCGACGGAAACGATGTCCCGCTCCGGAAAAAGCTTCCGCGGCCCTCGTCTTGAAACGGCCGGTCCCGGCGCAGCGTGTACTTCATGGCCTCGACCACCGCCAGGCCATTCAGCGCCGCTTCACCGGCCAGAAATCCTGTTTCCGTCCAATGGTCGTTGTGCTTCAGCTTGCCCAAGGCCCACATGCCCGCCGCACCGCCCAGTAACACCCCCGCGCCAGCGTTGGAAACGTTCTTATAGCGGCTGACCGTCGACGGAGTGGACGACAAGTGACGGCTAAAGCTTGCATCCGTCACGAACAATCCCGCCTCAATGCCGCTCAACGGCACCAGCCATTGCGCGTCGGAAAGCCGCAGCCGCGCGGGACTGGTCCAAATTTCTTTCTCGTCCTCGAAGAGATCCCGCGGCAACCCGCGCAAACTGGGGTCCGATATTCCCGAAAATTCGTCGCGAGGGCGCTCCGGCTTCACCGCGTGGTTCTCCGGCTCGGAGGTCATCGTTTGCGACACTCCCTGGTTCGGCCGCGTCGGAGCCTTCTCCTGCGCGGCCAAACTCCCGGATGTTCCGAGTGTCAGCAACATGCTCGCCGTCACGCCTCTACACCATCGCACAATGGCCCGGTCCCACAAACAATGTCTCCGCGGCTATGGGTGGATATACGCCACAGCCAGCGCCAACGACGACGCCAACTGCGCCGACTGCATCACCGTCGCCCAATTCCTTCCGCCAATCTTCGGCGGCTTCTCCGGGACTACGATCGAGTCGCCCGGCCGCAGCACGGCGCCCAGTGGATCTCCGGAGAACCATCCGTCGTTGTTGTTCTTCGCCGCAATCACCGAACCATCCGCCCGGATTACAAACACGGCCTTTCGGTCGGCGATTCCCGTCAGGCCCCCTGCTTGGCTCAGGTACCACTTCGCGCTCCGCCCCGGCCGGTAGCTCACCGCCGTCGCGTTGTACACCTGCCCGGTAACCATCACGTAATCCGCATGCTTCGGCACAACCAACACGTCGCCGTCTCGCAGCATGATGTCCGCGCTCGTGTTCCGCCACTCCTTCAGCTCCGGACGCACGTGAATCACCACGCGCCCAATCGGCGCCGCCGATTGCAATTCCGTCAGCGTCGTCTCCGTCTGCGCAATCGCCAGCAGTTTCGCGTTCCGCTGATCGGCATCCGTTTCCGGCAGCGCTCGCAGGCTCACCTGCTCCGCCTTGACTCGCTCGACCAGTTCCCGGTGCGCCTTCATTTCCAGTTCACGAACCTCGCGCCGCATCAGCACCGCGCCGTACGGATACGCCTGGCTCGTGAATCCGCCCGCCCGCTGCAGCACGGAACTCAGCCGTTCGCCCGGGCGTATCCCGTAGGCTCCCGGATGCTGCACTTCCCCTTTCAGCGTGACCATCGCGCCCAGGTCGTTCCAGCCCGGCACCTGCCGAATCGTCAGCACATCCCCATCGTGCAGCGGCAGATTCGCGCCGGGTTCTCCGTTCAGCGCCGCACCGAGCTTCACGGAAACGTTCTCACTTTCGGGCTGCGAGACTCTGCCCACCGTCAAATGCATCAAATCGGCAGTTTCAGGATCGGCGCTGCGTTTCAATCCGCCGGCTACCCGAACCAGATCCTCCACCCGCATGTTCGTCGTCAGCGGATACCGCCCCGGCTTCGCCACTTCTCCCTTGATGTACACTGACGCGGGATCCACCGCGGGCGCGCTCCGGTGCACCAGCAGCCGGTCGCGCGGCTGCAACAATAAGTTGTCCACCGGATTCCCCGCCAGCGCTTCTCCGAGATTCACGCTCAGGATTTCCAGCGTTCCGTCCGGCTTCGTTCGAAACAGTTGCGCCGATCCGAGCGAAGCATCGGGAAGCACTCCTCCCGCCAGGTAAACCGCGTCCCGCAAATGCGCCTGCCCCGAGGTGCGGTAATTCCCCGGCTTCCGCACCTCGCCTCCCACCCACACCGATGGCGCCGGCTCGAAATCAAACCGGCTGTAGATTCGGATCGTGTCGAGCGGCTGCAGCTTCGGCGCCGTCGCCGGATTCGCCAGGGCCGCGGCCAGATCAAAACTCTCCACGCTCGGATGAAAGTCCGGCGCGTTCAGCCGGACGATTTCCGCGTATCGCCCCGCCGGCTCCGGCAGCAAGTCCGAATACGACGCAATTACATCGGTGACTTTCATCCCCTCGCGATACGAATAGCGCCCCGGCCGCAGCACATGGCCCTGCAAATAAATGGCGCTCTCGTTGTAAGGCGCGATCGGGAACACGTGAATCTGGTCGCCGTCCTGAATCTTGAATGCGGCGAGCCGCTGTGCCAATTCCTCGGCATTGCTGTTTGCCGGAACCTCCACGCTCAACATCGTGCGCTTTTCGTGCGCTTCGAGCCGCTGCACTTCGATGTGCTTCAGCGCGGCCGCCGGCAGAATGCCGCCGGCCAATTGCAGCGCGTCTTCGAGCGAACTCTCCCCATTCAATTCATAAATCGCCGGCCGCCGCACCATTCCGTCCACCGTCACTTGCGGCCCGATGGGCGGTACCATCAGGGTGTCCCCGTTTTCCAGCCTGCGCAGATCCCCGCGAACTCCATGCAGCAGCAAATCGTATGCATCCACGGTTTCGAGCAGTTGGTTCCCGCGATAGTGCTTTAGCTGCCGCAGCGAACCCGCCGGAGTTACTCCTCCTGCTTCAAACAATGCATTCAGCGCCGTCGAAAGCGAGCTGATGTCATACGCCCCCGGCTCCGCTACGTCCCCAACCACATAGACCCGCACCGTTCGCAGACGCGAAAGCGAAATGTCCACGGAGACGTCGCGATATTCCGTCCGCAAAAGCTGTTGCGCCGCCTGCTGCACTTCCGCGAGCGTCCGCCCGCTCACCAAGAGCGGCCCGGCCTGCGGCAAGGAGATGCGCCCCTCGCGGTCCACCGTCCGCGTGAAACGATTGGAAACGCTTCCCCACATGCTGATGGACAAACCATCCCCCGGCCCAACCACGTAATCCGGGTTCGCCGGCAAGTCCATCGGCACGCTAGAGAGGTCTTCGATCCCATTGCGGAAAACCTCGAGGCCAAAACGCTCGGGTGCTTTCGCCTTCGCCGATGCCTGCACGTACATGTCGTATAGCGAAGGAATGTCATAGTACGGGTTCGGCTTGTGTACCATCGCCACCGGCGCCAGTTCCTTCTCCATCGGCAACAGCCGCTCGCCGCTCAGGCGCGCGCCTCGTGCGCTCCTTTTCTGAATGTCCGTCATCCGTTCCGGTGAACCTCTTCCCGGCAGCGCGGAAAGACCTTCCAGGTCTCCGCCACCAGTCAAACCCGCCAGCGCCTCCGCTCCCGGTGCCACACTCGGCAGAGCCATCCCGCCCAGCACATCCTGCGCGCGCAGCCCCGGATTCGACGCCATCATTAAATCCGCTTCCGAGGCTCCCACCGATTCCAGGCCTTCCGATCCGGCCAGCCCTCCCGAACGCCGCCCGTTCGCATCCGCACGAAGCAGTTGCGGCAACGTCACCGGAGGCACCCGTTCCTCCGGCATCGTCTCCGGCCCGGGTTCCAGCTCCTCTTGTTCTGCTGCCGCCGTTCTTCTCCGGCGCGCGCGAGAGGGGCCGAAGTTCTCGCAATCCCCGTTCTTCGCGTCGCACGACGCCTGTTGCTCCCTTTGCTGCTGCGGCTGCATTGCTTGCGCATCCTCTTGCGCTTCAATCTGCACCAGGCGCCGCGCTCTTTCCCTCAGCACCAGGTCCTGTTCCTTTGCCGCCTCCGACTCGGGATTGATCGTCGGCAGTAAATACCCGTACCGCTGCGCCAGACGCGTGGCCACCGAGCGGAAAGCCACGTCGTGCTCGAGACGTTCGAAAATGGCGTCGTCCGTCAGCGCCGAATCCTCGACGATCTGCCCGTTATCGGTGGCCTCCTTCGCCACCCACCGCTTCAGTTCCACCATCAGCCCGGCGTCTTTCGAGAGCACCGCGCGAATCTGCGCCGCCGAAGCCGCCACCCGGTCCAAATTTTCCTTCGCGAAGTCCGGCAGGCGGTCCGTGCCGTACCGGTTTTGCAGACCCGTTCGCTCCATTCGCTGTTGCGGCGCGTCCGCTGACTGCTGTCCGCGGACTGCTCCGCCCGAAAGGAGCACTAATGCCATAGCGCTGACGATTCCCCGCGAAACCTTGGCGTTCAACATCGCATCACTCCACAATCGCTAATCGCTTTCCTAGTTCTTTTCGTTGGCGAGCAGCTTGCCCCGCATCGCGTTCAGAATCCCTTCCTCGGAGGCCTCGATGTAGTTCGAGTGAATTTCCAGCGAAGCCCAATAGCACACGATGTGATTGCTTTCCTGCGCCACCGCGATCACGTGGACTTCCGGATGCTCGCGCAACAGCACGTCGCAAATCTGCGGCCGCGCCCCCGTCCGGTCGAGCGCAATCACCACAAAATCAGGCGCGGTCCGTTTCACCGTGTCGGATATCTCCGATTCGTCGGACACTTCTCCCACAACCTCGATGTCTGGCTGGTCCGCGAAAGTGGTTAGGACAATGTCCCGCATCAGGCGGGGATGATTCGCCACGAGGACCCGAATCGGCTTTTCCATGGCACACTCCCGTTCAAAAAAGTGTGCCGCTCACGGCTCAGATCTGGAAGTACCAAAGAAATACCCGGACTCGCGCCAGCGATAAGTGGTATCAGGAGAAACCCTGTCCGGAGCCAGCCGTACCAATTCCGACCTACTGGCAATTTCCTCGCCGCTGGTGCGGAATTGGTGCTCATGGGTACGCGTTATTGGCCCGTACGTGAAAAGCTTATAACGTGCCGAGCTCCCAATATGTTTATTCTTGACAATAGAAAGCTCGCGAGATTACTCTGCCACTGTATTCGCTGGCTGGCGTGGCGTGCGGCGGCCGGCACGGTTTGCAATATAGTTTCGCTGCTGTCCCTTGTTCATGATCGACTGCACGAGTTCGTCTGCCATTCGTACCTTCCTATGCATTGAAAATCGCCTGCTGCGTGAGTCGCTAGCCAGGTTACTTCGCAAGCGCAGCGAGTTTACGGTTGTCGGCCAGTTCTCCTCCTTCGAGCACACCCCAGCGGACTTGGCCGAAGACCAATGCGATGTTCTCCTCGGAGATAGCTTCCTTCTCGGCCGATTGCCCATGTTGTTCGGTCACGGGGGCGGACTCCCAGGATTTAGAATTATTCTTATCGGGATGAGCCACAACGAGGAACAATTCCTGACCGCCGTGCGTTTTGGCGTCGGCGGTTATCTGCTGCAGGATGCTTCCGCTTCGGACGTCCTGGCTGCCGTGCGCGCTGTTGCTCGTGGCGAAGCGATTTGCCCCGCCCGCCTCTGTTCAGCCCTCTTCCGCTTCGTTGCTCACTCCAGTAAGGACCTTCCACTCCAAGCATCGAACCCCAAGCCTGACCTCACGCTGCGCCAGCAGCAACTCATAAGTTTAGTGGCCAAGGGCCTTACCAATAAGGAGATCGCTTCGCAACTGAATCTGTCTGAGTTTACCGTCCGCAATCATATCGCGCGCATTCTTAAGCAAGTCGATGCCGTAAGCCGCAGCGAAGCCGTCGCCAACGTCCGCGCCCAAGGCTACGCCCTCGTCACGTAACCCGGCGAACCCTGGCGTCCTCCGCCTGTTTTTCTCGGAATCCGGTTTTCAACCTCATGCAGTGGAGCTTCCACTTCTCGGTTCTGGTCTGCCACGGCCAGTCTGGAACGTTGTAAACCTTCGAATCGCGACCCTCACCAGGGGTACAACGCGCTTTGACGAGAAAAGCTTAGCCCTCGACCAGCCGCTTAACGACTTATTTTTTAGATGCTGGCGGGCAGGAACCCCACGGGTACGAGGAATTCTATGCCAGCGTCGATGTAGTGGTGATCGGTCGCAAGACCTTCGAAGTCGTACTGACATTCGGTAAGTGGTTTTACGGAGAGAAACCAGTAGTTGTACTGAGTAGCCGCCCCGTCGATTTCTCATCGGTCAAGGGCGGCGTGGTCGAGCAGATGTCGGGGGAACCGGCCGAAATCGTAAAGCAGCTCAAGTCCCGCGGGTTCAAACATGCCTATATAGACGGGGGCATCACCATTCAGCGATTCCTCGCGGCGGGATGTGTCGACCGACTGGTGATCACACGCGTGCCAGTACTGATCGGTGCAGGTATTCCCTTATTTGGCCCGGTACCGCGCGACATCGGTCTTCGCCACGTCGCAACGCGTTCCTATAACGGCGGCCTGGTGCAGAGTGAATATAAAATTAACGCGGCGGCGCCTATCCGGGTTCGAAGACAGCAAGACCCGAAAGTATGAAGAAGGATCGTGTGATTTCGGTTCAGAGCTGTATATTGACCGCCGCAGTGCAGTTTGCAAGGACTGTACTCTGGAGGGTTTATGAGGATCACTGCGACGAAGGTCGGATTCAAATCGGTCGTCGCCCTGATCCACGTTAGCGACGTGGAGCGCTCAATCGACTTTTATCAGAGATTGGGGTTCGAACTCGGCAACGAACCACTCAGGAACAGTCAAGGCGTAGCGACGTTTGCCTGGCTGCATCGCGGGCAGACGTCGCAGATCATGCTGACGTTGACGGGACGGCCGCTGAATCCCGGTGCGCAGGATGTCATGTTTTACCTTTATGTTGATGACATGCCCGCGTACCGGCAGGTGCTGATAGAGCGGGGCGTCACGGTTGGCGAAGTGACGCACCCATTCTGGTCGCCGAATGGCGAGTTTCGCATTGACGACCCCGATGGCTGGAGCTGGCAAGTCTGCTGAGGTTCTTGCATCGGGTCTGGTCGGGTTTTCTCGGAATTGGAAGCTCGACATTTGCAACACCCATGCGAACGAACACGCAGGAGGCGGTCTTGTCTGCCTACATCGCGTCCATCGGAAAACGCCTGCCCCGCGCAGCAGCCAGTAGCCGGTAGCAAGGAGTCAAGAATGCAGTAATTTACAGGTAAGAATAGGTATGGCGGAGAGGGTGGGATTCGAACCCACGGTACGGTTTCCCGTACGCTCGCTTTCGAGGCGAGTACTTTCAACCACTCAGTCACCTCTCCGCGCCGTGCACAGCCGCAAGTTTAACAGAGCGCTCCGAGTGCGGGCAATTGCACGTTGCACCGTGGGAACCGAAGCGCAAAGCTCAGCCACGGATCCGCGCGGGCATCGCGCCGGCCTGCTTTCATGCCGAGCGGCTCCGCTCTGCGCCTTAGCGCCGCACGGCAAAAAAACTCCGCAGAAGCGCAGCCGATTCCTCCGCGCAAACCCCGGCAATAAACTCCACCTGGTGATTGAGCGCCGGATGAGCCAGCGCCTGAAAACACGTGCGCGCGGCGCCACCCTTCGGATCGTCTGCGCCATAGACCAGCAGCGGAATCCGCGCCTGAATCAGCGCACCCGCGCACATGATGCACGGCTCGACCGTGACGTATAGCGTCGTTCCGCCCAGCCGGTAGTTCCCCAAAGTGCGCGCGGCCTGCCGCAATACCACCATTTCGGCGTGCGCGGTGGGATCGCAGTCGCGTATCGTGCGGTTTCCGGAGCTCGCCACGATTTCCCCATTCACGGCCAGAACCGCGCCGACCGGCACCTCGCCCGCCTCCGCCGCGGCGCGCGCTTCCCCTAGAGCCGCCTGCATCATCAAGATATGTGTTTCCATCGCCAGATTCATATTACGGTGAGAGGCCTTTCCCGCAAAGCAACGCGGCCGCCAAAACCCGCGATGCGGAAGCCCGCCTTGACAAGCCCTCTCGCGGCAAACCAAACTACGCCAATTCACAAAAGGCGAGTCAACGAGCCCGATGGAACTGCGAAGGGATCCGATCACTGAAAGTTGGGTCGTCCTGGGGGAGCGTGGCGGAGGCGGCGAACCTCCATCCCAGTGCCCCCTCGAGCCGGAAACCGTGGCCGCCCAGCCGGCCATCTTTGTCTGGCCTGCCGAGGGACCCTGGCAGGTCCGCGTGTCCGCTCATCCCTCTCCCATCTACCGGATCGAGAGCGAACTTGGCCGCCAGGCCGAAGGCATGTACGACAAAATGGGCGCGCTCGGAGCCCATGAGGTCGTCGTCGAGACTCCCCAGCACGACCGGAGTCTCTCCCAATTCACTGACGAGGAAATCGAGCGCGTGCTCTGGGTCTGGGCGTCGCGCGTCGCCGACCTCAAGAAAGATGCGCGCTTCAAGTACATCAGCGTGTACAAGAATCAAGGCTCGCTGGCCGGCGAGGAATGGCCGCACGCCCATTCGCAGATCGCCGCTACCACGTTCGTCCCCCGGCGAATCAAGTACGAACTAAGCTCCGCCCACGACTGGTTTCGCCAGAAGGAGCGCTGTATTTTTTGCGACATGGTCCGCCAGGAAGAAAAGCTCGGCAAGCGCATCGTGGATGTGCAGGGAGACTATTATGCGCTGTGTCCTTACGCCTCCCGCGTTCCCTATGAAATCTGGCTCGCCCATCGCCGGCACAACCACCTCTTCGAGCAGCCTCGACCGGGCTCCAATCGCCGGCAACTCGCCGCGCTCCTTGGCCGCGTCCTCCGCCGCATCGAGAAAGTCGCGCCTGCCTTTCATCTCGTAGTGCACACCGCGCCCAACACGAAAAACAAAAAGGGCGAACTGGCCGGCTACTGGAAAACCCTTGCCGAGGACTATCACTGGCACATTGAAATCCTCCCTATCGCCGAACGGCGCAGCCGCTCCTACAGCATTAAGGAGGTCTATTTCAATTCGCTGCTCCCCGAACGAGCGGCGGAGGAATTGCGCGGCCTGGACCCCAATTCATGAACCTCGCGGGCCCGCGTTTTTCGCGCGCGGCGGAGCATGGCGGCATCGTCGGCACGCTCCTGGGTCTCCTTTTTCTCTCCCTTCTGTGTTTCGGCGTTTACCTCGCCAGGCATCCGCTGATGCGCTTCGCCGCAAACCGGTGGATTGTGGAAGACCCGCTGCGGCACGCGGATGCGATCGTCGTCCTCGGCGATGACAATTTTTACGGCGACCGCGCCACACGCGCCGCGGAGATTTTCCGGCAGGGCCTGGCTCCTGTGGTTATCGCCTGCGGCCGCCGCCTGCGCCCGAATGCCGATATTGCCGAGTTGATGGCGCACGACCTCGTCGAGCGGGGCATCCCTAAGGAACACATCCTGCGCTTCTCTCACGGCGCAGCGAGCACTATCGAGGAAGCACAACAGCTCACCGGCTTCGTGCGTCAGCGCAACATCAAGAGCGTGATTCTCGTCACCTCGAACTACGACACCCGCCGCGCCAGATACATCTTTCGCCGTATTTTTCCACAGGACATCGAGCTACGCGTGGCGAGCGCTCGCGACGGCGACTTCGATCCCGAGCGCTGGTGGGAGAAGCGTAACTCCACAAAGGAGTTAGCTCGGGAGTGGATCGCCTTTGTGGTCGCGAAATGGGAGTTGCGCGGCACAAACGAGCGCCACGAAGCTACCCAATCCATAGTGGACGCCATGCCCTAGCGACCACTAACTGTAGTGTAGCCTGACTCGCAACACCCCACATCTGCTACCTTCTATTCTCCTTTACACCCCGTAAGTCCTGTACTATGTTCGCGTTTCTCAGTCGCAGTCTCCACTCCAGCCGATGAAGGCGACTTAGAAAATTCCCTCGGTCGTCGAGGTGTCCCCAATGTGGAAAAAAGAAGATGTGAAACCGCAAGGCGCAATCAGAGAAACGCCTCCTGCGCCGGCGCCCGTTCCGGTCCCCATCGCATCGAGTACACCGGCGCATAGCGCTCCGCCCGCGGCGGTGCCGCTTCCGGTTTCGCCGCGAGCCGCTGCGTGCATCAGCCAGGGCATTCGCATCAAGGGCGAAGTCAGCGGCAGCGAGGACCTCTTCGTCGACGGCCAGGTGGAGGGAAAGCTGAGCCTCTCCAACGGCAGCCTCACGGTCGGCCCCAACGGCTCCGTAAAAGCCGATTTGAACGCGCGTGAAGTGATTGTGCGCGGAACAGTCGAAGGCAAGGTCTCCGGGCGCGACCGCGTCCAGCTCTGGAGCACCGGGCGTGTGAACGGAGAAGTGCAAACCGAGCGGCTGGCCATCGAGGAAGGCGCTGTTTTGCGCGGCAAAGTGGAAGCGGGCAAGAGCACCGGCAGAGCCACGGAATCGCGAGCGGCGGCGGCATCGGCTTCCGTCAGCGCGAAAGTAGCGGAGACGAAACCCATCGGCTCGGAAACGGCGGCGGACTGAGCGATGAACTTTCTCCACAAACTCGGAATCGGAGCAGGGGTTGGGACGAACCGCCAGTTTTCACGGCCGATTCCGTCCAACGGCCATCCCCATCACGGCGGCGCATCAGTCGCCATCGGCGCTCCGCGCATGCCGGAGCGGACCGAATCTTCCCGCGTCTCGAACGGATTGAAGGAGCTGCTCTGGAATCTCGACGGGCTCGGCCGCGGCACGCTGCTCGACCTCGGGCCGGCGTGGCAGACCACGCTGAGTTTTTTCATCGAGCGCGGCTTCCGCGTTTCCTCGGACGATATTCTCCGAAGCTGGAAAATGTTTCTGGATGAGGAGGAATCCCGGCTCCGCGAGAACGACAGCGTGCGTGACACGCTGGATTTGACGCCACGCGGACGCGCTCTCCGCTTCCTTCAGGGCAATCTCGAATACAGCAAGGGTTCGTTCGACGCAATCTTGCTTTGGGACCTTCTCGACTATCTCGAACCTAACCTCGGCAAAGAGTTGGTGGCGCAATTGACGGAGCTTGTGCGCGGCGGCGGCGTCGTCTTTGCCATGTTCCACAGCAAAAAGCCGGAAACGTTCCAGCGCTACCGCATCGCCGATTCCAGCACGCTTCAGGTCGTTTCGGCCCCGGTGATCTGCCCGGCGCAAAAGGTCTACCAGAATCGCGAAATTCAGGATTTGTTCAGCCGCTACCGCACCATGAAATCTTTTGTCGGCCGCGACCAATTGCGCGAAACCCTCTTCATCAAATGACAAGCCACAGGTTGCAAGGACGTGAGTTCCCTTCGGCGGAACTTTGCGATTCCTCGCGTTTTCGGCGCTGGGTTCGTCGCGCCGCTGTGCTCCTGTGGAAAAATTCTCTGCTTGCTCAATTCCCTTGCAGACCGCGGAACGGAGGAGTAAGAAAGACTCGTGAGCTCTAAGAGCTCCGGAGGGGATGATGACTCCACCGGGCTTCGAGCAGCACAAAAGCTGAACACACCGCTCTTGCGGTGCGCTGTCGCGCGGAAAGCGGGGTTTGCTGGCCGTTTCCGAAGCGACTCTGCAAAGTTAGCACCGAGGGAACCGCAAAGGTTCTCCCGGTGCTTTTTTTGTGATTCGGAAACTCCGACTGGAAGTTCCGCTAGTGACGTGCGCTCGAGACTTTGCGGTGATGATGCCGATGGCGGCGGCCCCGCGTGTGTCCATGCCGGTCGTGCGCTGACGCTGGATTCTTAGGAGTCTGCGCCGGGCTGGCAAGGGCTTCGGCGGACGCCCTAGGGGGCGCGGCCTGGCTTGCCGTCGCGCTCATCCCCAAACCCACAAAAAAAAGAACCCAAATAGCCGAGTAACGCTTCACGTTCCTTCTCCCGCAGGACCCTGCAAGCCCTATTGAAGCACAAAATGGGGGGCAAGGCGCGCCGACTTTGCGGGAGGGGGCGGGAAGGTGACGGGCGGGGAAGTCCATGATGCTTCTGACGTCGCGAAATCCGTGTGATGGTGGGTGAAAGCCGCCACACGGCAGCCAGCACGGCGATGGTGATTGGTGACACCCGGTAGAGTGTCAGGATGCCAAGAATTCGATGGTGGGAGCTTCCCGAGGCGCGCCAACTCGCGCGCCTCAGCAGGACCTTGAGCCGACCAGCCCAAAACAGGCTCCTGTGGATGTTGTTCTACGTTTTTAATGGCCGCAAGGCAGCACGCACCTGCCGGCACTTCGCCATCAGCCGGCAGACCTTTTACCGTTGGTGGTGCCGCTTCGACGGCCACGATCTAGCTACTCTGGAAGGGCATTTCCGTGGTAGCCGCCCGCAACAGACTGAGGTTTGGTCGCGAGCCGTCAGCCCCCGAAGCGCAACTGCTGGAGCCAATGAATGTTCTCCCGCTGGGCGGCGATGATTTGCGCTTGCCAGACCAGGGCCGCGGAGAGAAGGCTCATGGTCACTGCAGAGAACGCAAGCACGACCGCAATCTTGGATTCGCTGGCAGGAATACGAAAGGCGCGGGTCAACCAAGCCATTATGTGAAAGTCTCCCAAGTCATCGTCGCGACTCGATCCAGCTGCGAGGCAGCGCGACTACGATTGAGTTCGCGATCGGAACGCTAGGGGGAACAGCAAGGGCAAGACCAGAAGGATGAAGTGGCACGTCTTTTGCAAAGCACACAAAACAAACAGATTAAACTGATAGGTACTAGAACTTAGCCGAGGAAACCCTTGCTTACATTGAGCGATAGCGGGCAATGGAGTTCTCTCGAAGGATGTCCCGCGGCTATTGGCTGCGGCGGCCTGTGTGACAGCTTCCGGGGCGTCAAGCGGGCGGGATCAGACGTCAGCCTCGCCGGGCAAGAGCGGAGCGCAGAGCTTCCCAGATGCCAGGATCTGAGAGGCGCAACTGAGCAGCGCCCGGCAACAAGGACGATGATTCACGGGGGTGGCTGGTCAGCAGAATTCGCTGATCGCAGAGAGGAAGGAGTTCCGCTGCGGCCTCCTCCGTGGCGACACCGATGCAATAGGGCCGCTGACGAAGGGCGCGCTGATACAAGCTGTTCAATTCCCGAAGGCACCGAGACAGGCTGGCTCCCACGGCCGCGGACCAAAACGTACCGGAGGAGCGGAGTTGCAAGCGCTTTTGGCGGGCGGCAGCGTGAAAACGGTCCGTGTCCCGATCGGAAGCTCCGGCGAAAAAGAACAGTTCCTCGAAATCGCGGTGGCGGAGCAGCTCGGCTTCGGCGGATGGCAAACCGGAGTTTTGGGCAAGCTCGCGAGGAGAAAGGGAACGGGCGGAAACGACCGGCACGCCGGTTTCCTCCGAAACGGCTTCGAGAGCTTCCGCGGCAGCCGGGTGTCGCTCGGCGATGGGAATGCAGGTAAAGCGGCCGAAACGAACGGTCTTTGCGGGGCGAACGTTGAAATAGCCTTCGGGAAGGTAAACGCCGCAGGCTCCTTCCGCGACAAAGGGATGGCCATGACCGAGGCTGCGAATGGCGGGGTCGAGTTGGAAGCGGTTGCGGCTGGAGATCCAAACGAGGGGAATACGTTCCTTTTCCAGGGTGGCCGTGAATTCATCGAGGCCGGCGATGGGTCTGCCGCGGGGCGGAATCAGGGCATCCAGGGCGAGGTAGAGAACAGTAGAGGATTGGCGCAAACGAGGCTCCGCGGTTCTCCGTTAGTGTAGCGGAACCAGTGGGAGGGGCGGAATCGCGGCTGAAAATATCTTCGTTTATTTCGTAGTGGCGCCTGGCGGCAAAAAGCAGAAAGCCGGGCAGGATGTCTGCCCGGCTTTTGCCGTGGCTGCCGAAGCGCCAAGCGCTGCTGGTTCGAGGCAGCCGTTGCGATGTGGCGCGGCCCAACCCGGCTTAGCGGCCGGATGTGGTGGAACTCGCCTGCTGCTGAGAGTTTGCCTTGGGGATGCTGATGTAGCCGCTGACGGTGTCCTTGGCGACCTTGTTGATGACCAATTCTTCTGGCAGCTTGGTGCCAGAGGTGTAGAAGAAGATCGGCTCGTTGAGAGCGCGATTCTTTTTATCGAAGCGCTTGTCCTCGACGGTCATCGCGACGCTGAACTGATTCTTCTTCTGGTTGACACCCTTGAGCTCGACCGTGACATTGCCGACCTTTTGCGGCTTGTTCTTGCCGGTGATGGTGAACTCGACGTAGTCGCGCTCGCCCATGCGGCGGAGCTGATCGATTTCATCGTGATTGCGCGCGATGAGCGTGCCCATTTCGCTGCGCGCCATCTTCAGGTCTTCGCGAGTGGCATCGAGATCGGTGCGCACGCCGCCGACTTTGGTATCCACCATCTTGACGTCGTCCGAAGTGGCCTTGGTGGCCAATTCCGTGTGAACAGAGGTGTCCAGCGCGGTGAGCTTCTGCGTTGTGGCATCGTTGAGCTGCGCTGCTTCTTCACGTGCTTTCTTGAGCTGGCTCTGGGTGATCTTCAGCTTGCCGGTGACCACCTTGAGGTCGCCCTGCAGATCCTGATTGGCCTTCTCATCCTGAGCGATGCGGTCTTTCAACGAGCTGAGGTCCTGCTGAACAGCGGCATCCTGCGTCTTAAGCTTGGCGTCTACGGATTGCTGGGTCGCCTCGAGCTTCGAGGACGCGTTATAGCCAAAGCCGAGCCCTCCGAGCGCAACCAGACCGAGAACGATCATTGCAGGCAAATGCCAGGATGGCGATTCCGTCCTGGTTTCGATTCTATCTTCGGACATACGGTGTTTTCTCCTCACCCCGAGTCGGGCACATTGCATTGAGGGCCGTCGGGCAACAAAGGGAAGAGCATGCCCTGCACCAAAGGGCAAGAGCGGGAGGGGAGCGGAAGTTTAGCAATTACAGTGAGTTGGCTGGAAGGTTGCGGCGCGGTGACAGTACTAGTCCTAGCAAAGTTTACGCGAAGCCCGGCGTTCCGCGGATTTTTTGCTTTCGGAAGGAAGTTCGTCGCGAAGGCAGGGCGCGCGGGTCCTGCAGGGTCTACGCAAGGACCACACCGGCGGAGGCGAGGTCGGCAACCAACTGCGGGGGCGTGGTATAGACGATGCCGCGCATGCCGAGCTTGGTGGCGGCTTCGGCGTAAGCCGGAACGTCGTCAATATAGACGGCTTCTTCGGCTTTGACTTTGCAGGCGCGCAGAGCTTCGCGGTAGATGAGCGGATTGGGTTTGCTGGCGCCGACGCGGTAGGAATAGATGCGCACGGGGAAAAATCGGAAGAACGGAAAACGCGCTTCTTCGTGATCCATGTGAATGGGATCGGTGTTGGAGAGCAGAGCGAGCTTGTAACGCCTGGCCAAGCCGGCGAGAAGTTCCTCGGATTGGATGGGGACGGGATCAAGAGCGGCGTTCCAAGCGTTCACGAACTGATCGAAGGAAAGCGAACCGCCGAGGCGCTTGGAGAGATGGGCATGCCAATCGCGCGGCGTGATGCGGCCTTCCTGCCAATCGAGCCAGTGCGGGTCTTTCTGCAGGGCCGTCCAGATCTCCTCCGGGGAAAGCGGAATGGACTGGGAAAGGCCGGCCATCGCGCGGGAGATATCCACGCGAATCAAGACGCGGCCAATATCGAAGATGAGGGCCTTGATTTTGGTGCTAGTGCTAGTGCTCGGCACGGGCATGCGCGATTTCTCCCTCAATCGCTTTCGCTCTTGGAGAATTTGCGAGCTCCGGCGGGGTCATCCTGGGAGTGGCGCCCGCGCCGTGAGCGCAGGAGGCCAATGATGGGCGGCAGAATGGAGAGCAGGATCACGACGGCAATGACGTAATGAATGCGCTCGGTGATATTGGGAATGGTTCTCCCCAAGGAGTAGCTGAGGAGAATGAGCCCGCTGGCCCAGAAGATGCCGCCGAAAATATCGAAGGTCACATAGCGGTGGTAGGGCATGCGGGCGGCGCCGGCCACGGGCGGGCAGAAGGTGCGAATGATGGGGACGAAGCGCGCGAGAATCACGGCCTTGCCGCCGTATTTTTCAAAAAATTCGTGGGCGCGCTGCAAATGGCTGCGGCGGAAAATGAGGGAATCCTCGCGCTTATAAAGCGAGGCGCCCGCCGCGCGGCCAATCCAATAACCGATTTGATCGCCGAGGATGGCGCATAAGGTGACGGGGACAACAAGGGCGGAAAGCGAAATCTTGCCGGCGGCGGCAAAAATTCCCGCCGTCACCAACAGCGAATCACCGGGAAGAAAAAAGCCCGCGAAGAAGCCGGTCTCAATGAAAACGATCACGCAGACGAGGAGCGGGCCGCCCCACTGAATCAATCCTTGTACGTCGTAAATACGATGGAGGAGTTGGCGGATAGTCTCGAGCACGCGGTGGTTGTCCAGGCCCTCAGTTTAGCGTCAATGGAGGCGAGCGGAGGAAAGTCCACCGCGCGCGAACGCGCAAAGGCGAAGGCGTCCATGCCAATACGGTAACAGAAAAGGGGAAGGTTCTCTCCGCATTGCTGCCAAAGGACAAGGCAGGCGGCCAGGTCCGGGAGCACGGGGGCGAAGCGGCTCATGGGAGAGTCTCCGCAAGCCAGAGACCGGAGCGGTGCACGGACTGGCCCGAGACGTTTGGCTGCGGCTGCAACCTCGGCGATTCGAGGGGCGGCGATTGCAGCATTTTGGCGATACGCGGCAGGGCGCGCCGGGCTGCGGCAGCACCGGCAGCGATGGCTTCCTCGGCTCTGTGGAAGGCGTCCCAGGAGAGCGACTGCACATCCGGGCGAAGAACGAGATCGGCGTGGCGTTCCCAGGTCTCGAGCTGGTGCTTCTGGGCGGCACTGACGGCGCGGGCAACGACTTGAAAGATGTTGGTCGGGGCGCCGCGGTGGAGGTCCTGAATTCCGACGGACACACCGAGAACGTGCGTGGCGCCGAGCAGGCACGCCGCGCGCGTGGGAACGGGAGCGACCAGGCCGCCATCGGCAAGGCATCGCGTGCCGATCTCGATGGGAGCGAAGAGGCCGGGGAAGGCGCAACTGGCACGAATGGCGTCCACGAGATGGCCCTGGGTGAAGATGACCGGCTCACCGGAGGCGAGGTCGGTTGCGACGACCGCGAGAGGAATACGCAGGTCTTCGAATTGAGTGGCATGAAAAACACGAGAAATAAGGCCGGCAAGACGCTGGTTGCTGGCGAGGCCAAGGCGGGATGGCCGCCAACTGGCGATATGGTGAAACCTGAGGCCGCGACAGGCGGCAATGATGCATTCCAGCGGCGTGCCGCTGGCGTAGGCGGCGCCGAGAATGCTGCCGACGCTCGATCCGGCAATGTGGGAGATGGGAATGCGATGTTGTTCGAGGGTTTGCAACACGCCGAGGTGGGCAAATCCGCGCGCGAAGCCGCCTCCGAGAGCGAGTCCGATGCCGCGGGAAGGCTCGGGCATTGGCGATTGCGGACGGGTGCAATGGACCTGCGGAGTCACGCGCAGATGATCGCCTGCGGCTTTGCTTTGAACGATGGGCAGAGAGTCCTGAAAAGGCAGTACGGATGTACTTCGGTGGAAACCCGCGGAAAGAATGAAGCAAAGAATAACAGGCGGTACTTTCCGGCTAGTTTGGTACCCCCTCTGTACCATTGTGAGCGGCGGAGGCAGGGGCGATCCTCGTGACGTCGCGGGGTACGTCTCTGAGGGAGGGCAAATGGACCGGGCGTATCAGAGCTGGATTGGGCAATCGGTGGTGCTGCAAGTGGCACTGGGCGATATTCGAGTGCCGCTGCGGGGCAAGCTGCTAAAGGAAGCGGGTGAGACGCTGCGCATGAGGGTTGGCGACGGCTGGGACATTGATATTTACAAGACCATGGTGCTGGCGGTCGAAGAAGACGCCATGGCGCTGCTTCCGGCATAAAAGGGATGGCCATGAAAAGCGAAGAGATTAAGTACGTGACGCGGCGGCGCGCGGCGGTTCTGCTCGGAATGACGGAAAAAGAACTGCGCGAGATTTCCGCGGAATCCGGCTTCGGCCATACGGAAAAGGCCGGCAACGAGGAAGAGATCTTCTTTACCTACGAAGAGTTGCGGCAGATTTGCTTGCTGGCTGTGCATCACGTGCACTGAAGACGCCGTTCGAACGAGTTTCCTCCGGCCCCCCTCAGCAGTACCCCCGCCCCGGGTCGCCGCCCCCAGCGATCCGGGGATTTTTCTTTGCGCGGAATGGATGACGCATGCTAGCGGCCTCGGGAACTTCTCCGCAGCAAAATTGCTTTGACAGGATGGGCAACGGCGGCGAGACTTAGCGGCTGCGATTTCTTGGCTGCGTCGCGCGGAGTGGGAGCTGCTTTATGCCGGATCGCGTTAGGGCGAGGAGAATGATTCTAGCGGGCGTGCTCGCGGCCGGAGCGGCCGTCGCCTGCGCGGGATGCGGCAGCGGGGCGGCTTCCTCGGGATTCGATGTGGTGATTTTGCACGGGCGCGTGATGGACCCGGAATCGGGCCTCGACGCGGTCCGCAACGTGGGGATACGCGGCGGGAAGATCGCGGCGATCTCCGAGAGCGCGCTGACCGGACGCGAAACCCTGGACGCGACCGGGCTGGTTGTTGCGCCCGGCTTCATTGACATGCACGAGCACGGCCAGGAGCCGAGAAATTATGAGTTTCAGGCGCGTGACGGCGTGACAACATCGCTCGAACTGGAAGCCGGAACGGACAACGTAGCGCAGTGGTACGCGGAACGCGAAGGGAAAGCGCTCATCAACTACGGCGTGAGTATCGGGCATATTCCGGTGCGGACGCGCGTACTGGCGCGAATGAGCGGCGATACTTCCCTGCTTTCGCAGAACTCGAGCGATGCGCAAGCGGCCTCGCACCGCGCGGCGACTCCCGAGGAAATGGCGCGGATGGAAGAGCTGATGGAAACGGGATTCCGGCAGGGCGCGCTGGCCGAGGGCATGGGCATCAACTACACGCCGGGAGCGACGCGATGGGAAATCGTGGAGATGTTTCGCATCGCGGCAAAGTACCACGCTTCGGTGCACGTGCATTTGCGTTACGGCGGCTTGATTGAGCCGGAAACGGGGCTGGCCGCGATCGAGGAAGTGATCGCCGCCGCGGCCGCCACGGGAGCACCGCTGCACGTTGTGCACATCACGAGCATGGGCTTGAAGTACACGCCGGAATTGATTGCCATGGTCGAGGGAGCACGCCAGCGAGGACTGGATGCGACGACGGAGTGCTATCCCTATACGGCAGGGAGTACGGCGCTGCAATCGGCGATCTTTGATCCCGGATGGCAGGAGCGCATGGGGATAACGTTTCATGACGTGCAGTGGGCGGCGACGGGCGAACGGCTAACGGCGGAAACGTTCGAGAAATACCGCAAAGAGGGCGGAGTGGTGATCATCCATTCGATTCCCGAGGACGCGGTGCGCGCGGCTATCGGCAATCCTATCGTTATGGTCGCAAGCGATGGCATGCCCATCACCGGACCGAAGGTCCATCCGCGCGGGCAGGCAACGTTTTCACGCGTGCTGGGACATTATGTGCGGGAAGAGAAAGTGCTGGACCTGATGACGGCGCTGCGGAAGATGACCTTGCTGCCGGCCGAGCGGCTCGAGAAGCGCGCGCCGATCTTCAAGGAGAAGGGGCGCCTTCGCGCGGGCGCCGACGCGGATATCACGGTTTTCGATGCGAATCGCGTGATCGACAAAGCGACGTTCGAGGATCCGCTGGAATACTCCGCGGGCATTCCGTATGTGTTGGTGAACGGAGTACCGGTGGTGAAGAACGGTGAATTGGTGAAGGGCGTGTTTCCTGGGCGTGCCGCGCGCGCGCCAGTGATGCAATGACTCCGCAGACGCAAGGGTTCCGGTAAATTCCCTGATGGCCTCGCCCCACACGGCTGCCCCGCAACGCACGGCCAGCGCGAAAAATCATCATGCCGTGCTGGCCGGATTTTTCGGCTGGACGCTTGACGCCTTCGACTTCTTCATTGTGGTGTTTCTCTTCGATACGCTGGCGCGCCAGTTCGGGGTCAGCAAGCGCGAAATCGTGCTGACCACGACGGCGACCCTGGCGATGCGGCCGGTGGGAGCGCTGCTCTTTGGGTTGCTCGCGGACCGTTACGGCCGGCGCATTCCGCTGATGGCCAACGTGATCTATTTTTCAGTGATCGAGTTGCTCTGCGGTTTCGCGCCGAATTTCACGGTCTTTTTTGTCTTGCGCGCGCTGTTTGGCATCGGCATGGGCGGCGAATGGGGCGTGGGAGCGTCTCTGGCCATGGAAGCGGCTCCGCCGCGGCTGCGCGGGATTCTGAGCGGGATTTTGCAGAGCGGCTACCCGGCAGGCTATCTGCTCGCGGCGGTGGCCGCGCGCTTTTTGCTGCCGATGTGGGGATGGCGGGCGATGTTCTGGATCGGCGCGCTCCCGGCGCTGCTGGCACTTTACATCCGAACGAAAGTGCCGGAATCGCAAGCGTGGAAGGAGCATCGGGCGGCGACGACGGGCCAGGTGCTCGGGATCGTGGCGAAGAATTGGCGGCGTTTCGCCTATCTCGTCGTGCTCATGACCTTTATGATGTTTCTCTCACACGGCACACAGGATCTGTATCCGGACTTTCTCTCGGAAGTGCACCGCGCGACGGCGGCCGTGCGGGCCAATGTGGCGATGGTGTACAACTTCGGGGCGCTGGCGGGCGCGGTTGTTTTCGGCCAGCTTTCGCAAGCAGCCGGGCGCCGCAAGAGCATGATGATGGCTCTGGCTCTTTCGCTCGCGCTGATTCCTCTTTGGGCCTTCGGCGGCGGCTTTGCCGTCATCACCATGGCGGCGTTCGCCATGCAAGCCGGCGTGCAAGGCGCGTGGGGGGTGATCCCTGTGCATTTGAACGAACTGGCGGCGGACGCGGCGCGCGGCTTGATGCCCGGGCTGGCATATCAGCTCGGGATATTGCTGGCGGCGCCGACCAATTCGATTCAGTATGCGTTGCGCGACCGCGTCGGCTATCCGTGGGCCATGGCCGGATTCGAGATTGTGACGATCCTGACACTCGCGACTTTGCTTTGGTTCGGCCCCGAAGCGCACGGAAAGAAATTATCCTCGGCGGATGAGCCGCTCGCGGGGAGATGACGTTGGGCGAGCTCGCGGGATGGTGGCGGTCCGCTGGAAGGGCTCCGGGTCACTGTGCTACTATTTTTGCTTCGCGTTTTCCCGCGCGCCCTTAGCTCAGCTGGATAGAGCGTCTGGCTACGAACCAGAAGGTCGGGAGTTCGAATCTCTCAGGGCGCGCCATACTGATCGGGTGCGGCTTCCCTTCCCGCGGTTTGGCCGGCAGTCGCCAGGTTCAAGGAGAAATGAATCCAATGAAGAGCCTCCTGCTACTTTTCGCCGCAATGGCAATAGCCGCAACGGCGCCGCTTGCCCGGGCGCAAGGCGCTCCGGCCCAGCAGCCGCCAACCGTTTCCTCCGTTCTCGATGCGCACTACAGCATCGTCGAGCGCGAAGTCGTTTCCGCCGCCGAAGCGATGCCCGAGGAAAAATACGGTTTCGCCCCCACCAATGGCGAATTCAAGGGCGTGCGCACTTTCGGTGAGGAAGTGAAGCATATCGCTTATGCCAATCACATCTTTTTTGGGCCGCTCCTGGGCGAAACGATCGACGCGAAATCCATCGAAGAAAATGCCAATGGGCCGGCCGCGCTCAAGACCAAGGCCGAAATTGTCCAGTATTTGAAGGACTCTTTCGCGCTGGGCCATCGCGCTCTCTCCGAGATCACCGCCGAGAATCAGGTGACTCCTTTGGCCAAGCCGGTCTTCCCGTTTCTCTCAACGCGCCTGGCTATCGCGAGTATCGGTACCTGGCATCCCATGGATCACTACGGCCAGATGGTGGAATATCTCCGCATGAACGGCATCGTTCCGCCAGCCAGCCGTCCCCGGCCACCGCAGACGCCATCTTCTCAACCAAAACCTCAAAAATAACGGCCCGCCGCGCCGCCCAGTCACTCGTATCTGATTTATAACGAAGCGGTTCCGCAATTGGGCGCTCCATGACGATTGAGCACGCTGCGCGAAGGGGGACCTGCGGCACACCCGAACCAGCGGCTTCCCGGCGCTGACTTGGATTCGCCAAAGGTACTGTTGCGCCGCGGGCACCATGGTGCCATGATCGTTTCAGCAGGCTGGCCTGTCCTTTTTGGCAGGCGACTCTGGCGGGAACTGCGCCAGCGGGCCCGGTGTCTAATGGACATCGGGTACGGCTCCTGGACGCCACCGTTCCCGGTCGGGCCTGTAGCAGCAGGAGGCCAAAGTGTCCGATTGGGCCAGCGCCCTTTCCTGGGGTCGCGGAGAAGCCGAACTCGTCACCGAGTTGCAAGCTGGCTCGGAAGCGGCGTTTGACTGGCTCGTGACGCATTACCACGGGCCTGTCTATAACCTCATTCTCAGTATGCTGGGCGACCCCGCGGACGCCGCCGACAGCACACAGGAAGTCTTCTTGAAAGCATTTCGCGGAATCCGGCAATTTCGCCGAGGCAGCTCGCTGAAGACTTGGCTCTACCGCATCGCCATACGCGAGGCGCTGAACCATCGCCGGTGGTTCAAGCGGCATTTACAAAAGAATGTCTCGATTGACGCAGAGATCGAGGAAGGCCAGCCGCACATCGAAATCGAAGACCTCGGCGCGACGCCTTTCGATCAGCTCGCGAGCCTGGAAATAAAGGTCGCGGTGCAGGCGGCGTTACAGCAGGTTCCGCAACTCTTCCGGACCGCGGTGATCCTGCGGGACCTCGAAGGTTTGAGCTACGAGGAAGTCGCCGAAGTGCTGGATTGCAGCGTCGGCACGGTCAAGTCGCGCATCCTGCGCGGGCGCCGCGCTCTCCGCGATCTGCTCGAGCCGCTACTGACCGAACGCGAGCAGCCCGCGTGCGGAAAGGCCGCTGCGCGGCAGCATCCTCTATCTGAATCGAAGGGAGAGTTGGAAGCAACCTACGTATTGCCGCAGCAGCGAACGGCGGATGGTTTTTCCCTGTGCAGCGACGCAGGCGAGGGGCACCCATGAAGTGCAACACCGTAACAACGAAATTGGCCGGCTACTTGGACGGAGCGATGGCGGGCGAAGCGGGCACTGAAGAGCGACGAGAAATTCGCGCCCATCTGGAAGCCTGCGCGGTGTGCCGTGCAGAACTGCAATGTTACCGGAAGCTGGGAGCTCTGCTTTCGCATTTGCCCCATGCGGTACCTCCCCGCGACCTGGCGATCCGCATCAAGGTAGCCGCGGCCCAGACCAGAAGCCCGCAGGATTTGCGAAGCCGCATCCAGCGCATGCGCGACCGCGCGGAAATTCTCCTCGATAACGTTTTCCGTCCGCTCACGCTGCCCGCAACCGGCGGCTTGCTTTCCGCGCTTCTGGTTTTTGTTCTCGTTTTTCAAATGATCGCGCCCGGTATGACCGTTCGCGCCGTCGAAAACGATGTGCCGCTCAACCTTCTGGTCCCCGCCGAGCTCGTCGAGCTCTCGGATTATCCGCAAGCCTGGCCGGAACAGCAGGAAGCGGAGCTCTCCTTACCCCACGGCCTTATGGTCGATGTGACAGTCGACGCCCACGGCCAGATGGCCAATTACCAGATTATCGCGGGACCGGATAGCCCGGACCTCCGCCGTCAGCTCGATCAGATGCTGCTCTTCTCGCGCTTCCGTCCGATGATGAGCTTCGGGCGGCCGACTTCCGGAGGGCACGTCATTCTCAGCTTCAGCGCAGTGCATATCCGCGGATAAGGTCCTCATGCACAGGCCCCGGATTTTGGAAGCGGCGTGGGCTGGCGTCGCGCTCGGGGTCTTCGGGTTTGCGCTTGTCGCGCTGCCGGATCTCTTGGCGTGTGTCGGCGAAGCGCAGCCATCGCGGGCGGGGGTTGCCTCTGCCTCCGGCCCCTCGGGCGACGCACGCATCCTCTTCAAAGCCGCAAACCAGGAACGTGCTTCGCGCGGCTTGCGGCCGCTCGCCTGGGACGATTCGCTCGCGCTCGCGGCTCTGCGCCATGCGGAACAGATGGCGGAGCACAAAACACTTGAGCATCAATTGCCCGGCGAAGCGCCTTTACAGCAGCGCGCCAACGAGGCGGGCGCGCGGTTTTCGCGCGTTGCGGAGAATATCGCCGCCGGCCAGGACGTGGAGGAGATTCAGTCCAGTTGGATGCACTCGCCCGGCCATCGCGCAAACATTCTCGACCCCGAAATGACAGCGGCCGGCATCGCCGTGGTCTCCGAAGGCAACCGGATCTACGCCGTCGAGGATTTCGCGCGGCAAGTTCCGAATCTCACTCTGGACGAGCAGGAAAAGCGCGTGAGCGCGCTTATCGGCGCCTACGGCCTGCGCATCAGCGATAACCAGCGGGAAGCGCGCCGCGCCTGCGAAGGGGGCGCCGATCCACGCTTGGGCGCCTCCATGGCTATTGTGCGCTTTGAGACAAGCGACCTCAGCACCCTGCCGGAGAGCGTTGAAAACACCATCAAGCACTACCACTACTCAGCGGCGGCCGTAGGCGCTTGCCGCGCGTCCGCCAGGGACGCGTTCGCGCGGTACAAAATCGCCGTATTGCTGTTCTAAAGAAAGGCTTCAGCGGCCCGTGACCCGAGAACGCGAGGGCGCGGCGTCCATCACGCCGGAACAAACCGCGCTAGTTCCTCGTCTCTTTCGGCGGAATCGTGGCATAGCCGGGGGCGGCTTCCTTGAGGTTGACTTCGCTGCTGGCATCCACGTCGCGAATCGCCCAGCGAATGCCGCCGGCGAGGAGGTTGAGCATGAATTCGCTCTGCCAGTTTTCGGGACGATCGCCAAGCGCGGTGAAAAAGACGCGGCCTTTGCCTTCCATGCGAGTCCAGGCGACGGGATAGGGCGGCCGGTCGTAGCAAGCGCCGCGCATGCCCTTGGTATCGAGCGTGAGAATCACGTGCAAATCGTCGCGAAAGTCCTTTAGCGAATACCACTCCTCGGTAAAGCTGACGGGCGAAGTAACGCCGGAGAGGCCGGGGAAGCTGGGATCATTGACGATGACATCCGCGGTTTGCAAGCGCGGGTTGGATCCGTGGGTGATGAACTCGCCGCCAAGCATGCGGATGTAAGGATCGGATTTTTCGCCATGAGCGATGTAACGGTTGGCGTTGTCGGGCGTGTCCGGCTCGGTGTGGAAGGTATCGCTGGCCGCGTGCACGCCGACGAAACCGATTTTGCCCGCGTGGATGGCGCTAAGCAAAGCCTCCTTGCCGGCGGGGCTCATCGGCGGATTCTTGTCCGTGCCTTCTTTGGTCAGGTCGCCGGTGGTGAAGAAGATCACGGCGGCGTACTTGAGAAACTCCCTGGAGTTGAAGACGCGCCCGTCCTTCGAGGTGTCAACGCCGAAACCGTTCTTGTTGCCAAGCTCGCGCACAGCCGCTTCCATGATGCTTTGCTGGCCGTTCACGCGCTTGACGACCTGATGCTCGAATCCAGAGGATTTGGTGAACACGAGAACGGACTTCCGCTGCTGACCCACAAGCCGCCGGCCGCCGAGCGTGAGCGCCGCGCCGGCCACCGCGGCGTCCCGCAGAAATTCCCTGCGATTGCGATTCATGGACCCTCCGTTTTTCCGGTCAAAATCCGGCCCGATCCTGCGAAGAATGCTCGCACTCGGGAAACTTGTCGAAGACGCGGTTGCCGGTCCAGCCTAGCTCGCGCATGCCAATTTCCGACGAATAGTACGCGCCGACGACCCACTCCTTAAGATTCTGGAAGTGTTCGCGCAGTCCGGGCTGCGCGCCAGCGGCGGCCGGCGCCGATTCCGATACGCGCGCGAGCAATGCCGTGCGCTGCGCGTCGCCGAGCCTTGCGAAGCCGGCGCCGAATTCGCGGCTTGCCTCCGCGTCCATGGCTTTGAGCGAAGCAAGAAAAGCGCGCTGATGCTCCTTGCTTTCAACACTGAGCAGCAGATCCACGAATGGGCCGACTTGCGCTGCCGTGGAACCGGGAAGGATTGCCTCCGCGAGCGGGACGAATGCGGCTGCCTGAGCCACGTTCAGGAAGAGCCATTGGGGTGGGCCGGATACCGGGGCTTCCATGGGGAGACCGGATGGAACCGGAGACGCATCGCGCAAAGAGCGAGCGTAAACAGGGTGCGCCGCGTTCGCCGCCGGCCAAACGAAACCGGCGGCAGCGCCTGCTGCCAGACGGCGCATGGCTTCTCTTCGGCTGAGTTTGCTCGTCTGCATCATTCGCGCGGGCTGCGCGTTACGGCGAATCGAAACGCGAGCCGGGCGGCATCGTACCACCTGTGATTCCGCGCGACAACAGAGGCGGCGGACAAAGGGAAGGTCAGCGTGCGCCAACCGGACGTGAGAGGCCCGATTGGCGGCGCGAGGGTTGCGCGGAAGCGAAAGGGCCGCCAGCGCCGCCAGGAAGGACAGGGCAAACGGCGGAATAAGGGCACGCTTGCTAATTACGGATTCCCAGCAGATGACGGTGGTATAGACTGAAGGTGGAACAGGCAGTCTCCTCCTGTTCATCGCCGCCGTACCGTGCGGTCGGGGACTGTTTTTGCCAGGCGCTGCTTTACTTCCCGCTTTTGGAGGTGCGCAATGGGGGCGGTTCTCACCCGATTGATTCAGAAAACGGCGGGCCGGTTCTCGGCTTTGGGCATGGTACTGCTGGCGGGCTTGGCGGCGGTCGTCACCTTCGGGGCGGCGTCCCTCGGCAAGACACTGCTTTCGAGCGGGCCGGAGGCGTGGCCACTCTGGCCGGGGTGCGCAGCGCTGGTGGCGATTCTGTTGCTGCTTCCGCGCAAGGCCTGGCGGGCATTGATTCCCGCAGGAATCGCGGGCTTTGCATTGGCGGATTTGTTGATCGGTTTTCCTTCGCGGATGATCGTCATTTTGCTGGCGGGGGAGGCCGCGGCCATTCTGGTGGCCGTCTTCGGTGTACGCGCATTCCTCGGACATCCCCGGCTCGACAGCCTGCGAGCACTGGCCGTGTATTGCTTCTTCACGGTTTTTCTAGCGGCTTCGATCGTCGCCGTTTTCGTGGCCATCATCGTACCTGGAGCGTATGCACTCCGATGGGGAGTTGCATTCCTTGCCGAAGCGCTGGCCTTCCTGACGCTGACGCCAGCGGTGCTCGGCTGGGCCCGGCAATTGCGGGCGCGCAGATCGAGGGGATGGTACGCGGAAATGGGCTCGATGCTGCTGGCGGCGGTTGTGCTGAGCTATTTCATTTTCGCTGGCGGGCCTCGGGCATCGGCGCCGGTGCTGCTGTATTCGCTGGCGCCGTTTCTCGTCTGGGCAGCGCTGCGCTTCGGGTCGACTGGAGTTGCCAGCGCATGCTGCATCGTCGCGTCGTTCGCGATCTGGGGAGCGATCCACGATCACGGCCCTTTTGGGGGGCCGCCGGGCCCTTTGTACGACGTGGGTCCGCTCCAGATGTTTCTGCTGTCGGTCACGGCGCCCTTTCTGGTGCTCGCGGTTCTGGTCGAGCAGCATCACGAAGCGGCAAGCGCCTTGCGAGCCTCCGAGGCGCGAGAACGCACACGCGCGAAGGAACTCGAAACCGTTCTGGATACGGCGCCGGTGGCCATATTTATCGCCACGGACCGGGCGTGCACGCAAATGACTTCAAACCGAGCGGGCTATGAACTGCTGAAGGCGCAGCCCGGCACAAGTGTTTCCAAGAGCACGCCACGGGACGAGCAGCCGCGTTTGAGGGTGCTGCGAGACGGCCGCGAGGTTTCGCCAAGCGATTTGCCGATGCAGGTGGCGGCCGCGACGGGAGGATCGGCCTCCGGAGTGCCTTTTACCTTCCGGCTGGCGGATGGGAGCGAGCGTCACGTGCTGATGAACACCGCGCCTCTGTGGGGTGAGGACGGCCGGCCGCGCGGGGCGGTGGGCATCGCGATGGACCTGACGGAACAAAAGAGGGCCGAAAAAGCGCTGCGAGACAGCGAAGAGCGGCTGCGCATGGCGACCCGCGCCGGACGGATGTATGCATTTCAGTGGGAGAAAGCAACCGACGAATTGATCCGTTCGCCGGAATGCGCCGAGTTGCTGGGGCCAGGGACGCCGCTGCGAACCACACGGACCGAGGTTCTAAGGCGCATTCATCCGGAGGACCGGGAGGCATGTGATTCGGCGAGGCTTAGCCCCGAGGATCCCGGAGTGCGGGCGCGCTTCCGAGTGAAGCGGGAGGACGGCGGCTGGATGTGGATGGAGAAGACGGCACATGCATTCTTCGATGAACATGGCAACCTAGCGCGAGTGGTGGGCATGGTCGCGGATATCACGGAACGCAAAGCAGCCGAGGAGGCGCTGGCGAGCGTGAGCCGGAGACTGATCGAGGCGCACGAAGAGGAGCGAACGTGGATCGCACGGGAGCTGCATGACGACATCAACCAGCGCCTCGCGCTGCTGGCCATTGAATTGGAGCAACTGATGCAGAGTCTGCCACCCGCGGATGGGGCGCGACACAGCCTGAGCTCCATCTGGGGCCGCGTTTTGGAAATCACCAACGACATTCAGCAGATTTCGCACCGGTTCCATTCCTCGAAGCTCGAATACCTGGGGATCGTGGCCGCGGCCCGAGGCTTCTGCCAGGAGCTGATGGAGCAGAAGAAGGTGGAGATTGAATTCAAGGAAAGCGGAGTTCCGGCGAATGTGCCGCGCGAAATCGGGCTGTGCCTTTTCCGCGTCCTGCAAGAGGCGCTGCAAAACGCGATCAAGAGCAGCGGAGCGCGGAAGTTCAGCGTGGAGCTTTACGGATCTACGAAGGAGATCCGGATGGCGGTGAGCGACGCAGGCCGGGGGTTCGATCCGGAGGCGGCGATGAAGGGGCACGGAATCGGGCTGATCAGCATGCGCGAGCGCTTGCGGCTGGTGAACGGGGAGATGCGCATTGACTCGCGGCCGAACTACGGCACGCGCATTGAGGCACGAGTGCCGCTGACTTCGACAAAGGCGATAGCGGCAACGGCCGGCTGAGTTCGCGAAGGTTTACCGCTCTCCCAGGGGCGCCACGCGCATCCTGACGACTACTTGGTCAGACGAAATTCCGAGTGCAGAGTAGCGGCTGAATCGCCGCCAACCCAGACGTCGAAGACCTCCGGCTCGACGACCCAGGTTTTTGTGGCCGGACTCCAAAACTGGAGTTCCTTCGGCCCCAGCGTGAAATGCAGAGTTTGCGTGGCTCCGGCAGCAAGGGAAACACGGCGGAAGCCTTTCAGTTCCCGAACCGGCCGCGAGGCGCTGCCGGCCCGCTGATGGATGTAAAGCTGGACGACGGCATCGCCGGTCCGCGAGCCGGTGTTGGTTACATCCACGGAGACTTCGATCTGCTCGCCCACTTTGGCCTCGGATTGGCTAAGGCGGAGATGGCCGAAGGAGAAATTTGTATAGCTCAACCCGTAGCCGAAGGGATAAAGCGGCTTGCTGTAGGTATCCCAATAGCGCGAGGTAAAGCCAGGGGCATCCTCCGGAGCCTGAGTCAGATTGTGATTGTAGTAGAGCGGCGTCTGGCCGCTGCCACGGGGCCAGCTTACCGGGAGATGCGCGCCGGGATTCGCATCGCCGAAAAGAATATCGGCGACGGCGTTTCCGCCTTCCTCGCCGGGATACCAGGCTTCGAGAATCGCCGGAACGTGGGCGGCTGCCCAGGAGATATCGAGCGGGCGACCACTGACAAGCACAAGAACGACCGGCTTGCCGGTGGCCGCGACCGCTTCCAGCAATTCCTCCTGATGCGAAGATAGACGCATCGAAGAACGCGAAGCGGCCTCGCCGCTCATGAAGTCATTTTCGCCGAGCACGAGAATGAAGAGATCGCTGCGATTCGCGAGCGCGACTGCTTCCGCGGTTGCCTGTTGCGCTTCCTCGGGTGTTTGGAGGGGCTGCTGCTTGGCGGTGATCAGGGGGATATTTTCGAAGGGCGATGGCAAATCGCGCCGGATATTCGGACCGCGGGCAAATTCCACGTGAATGGCGCTCCCGGCCTTCTCCCGAATGCCTTGCAGGATGCTAACAACCGGTCCGGGCTTGGTGATGGCGCCCCACATGGACAGGAGGTCGGCCGGCGAATCGGCGAGCGGGCCGACGACCGCAATGGACTTGAAGCGCTGCCCGGATTTGTCCAGCGGAAGCAAACCGGCTTCATTCCTCAGCAGGACGATGGATTTATCCGCCGCCAGCCGCGCGTGCTCACGGCTTGCCGGCGCATTGAGGACGGAATCGAGCTTGGCTTCGTCCACGAATGGGTGCTCGAAGAGGCCGAGACGAAGTTTGGCTGCCAGAATGGGCATTACCGCGGCATCGATTTCTCGAGTGGAAATTTCGCCGCGCTTGACGGCTTCGGGCAAATACTTGAGAAACGTGCCGCTGGCCATGTCCATATTTACTCCGGCGGAAAAGGCCTTCAGGGCCGCGTCGCGGACATCACGCGCATAGCCGTGCGTAACGAGGCTGCGCACGGCGAAAGCGTCGCTCACCACGAAACCCTTGTAATTCCAAGCGCCGCGCAGGACATCGTGGAGCAGCCAGCGGTTTCCGGTTGCGGGAACGTCATTCAGGTCCATATAGGCGCTCATGAAGGAGGCGACACCGGCGTCGGCGGCCGCTTTGAAGGGTGGCAGATAAACGTTCCAAAGCAATTCCTCGGGGATGTAGGAGGCGTCATAATCGCGCCCGCCTTCCGCCGCGCCGTAGCCGGCAAAGTGCTTGGCAGTGGCCAGCACACTATCGGGTGATCCCCGGCGCGCTCCTTGAAAGCCGAGAACCTGTGCCCGGGCGACTGCCGCGCCGAGATAGGGGTCCTCGCCAGCGCCCTCCACCATGCGGCCCCATCGAGAATCGCGAGCGATATCCACCATCGGAGCGAAGGTCCAGGCGATTCCGGCCGCACGCGCTTCCTTGGCGGCAATGCGCTGCGACGATTCGATCAGCGCGGGATCCCAGGAGGACGCCATCGCAATTGGCGCCGGAAAAATGGTGTGATAGCCGGAAATCACGTCCAGCCCAAAAAGAATGGGAATATGCAGGCGCGATTCATCCACGGCGATGTGCTGCCAGCGGTTGATTTCCTTGGGATCGGAAACCCACAGTACGGAGCCGGCTCCATACTTCCGGAGAACCTCCTGCGGCGAGAGGCCAAGGAGTTGCTGAAATTCGGGAACCGGAAAGCCGGGCAGTTGGGAAAGCTGCGCGACTTTTTCTTCGAGAGTCATTTTGCCGAGCAGGGCGCGCGCTTTCGCCGTGACTTGTTCCTCCGTTTGGGGCTGGGGTTGCGCATGTATCCGAATCGGCGCCGGAGCCATCGCAACCAGTACGAAGAGAAGGACGGCAGCGAGGCGAACGGAAAAAGACGCTGATGGCATGAAGGATTGCAAGCGGGAAGGCGAAAGCGTTTGGCTTGGCATGAATGCTCCTTGGAAGAAATGGCGGCATTGTAGCCCTGTTTGTGGCGCAAGGCGATTCGTTGCTTCGCGAACGGAAATCGGCGGCGGTCACTTCTGCTATCATGCGTCGCGTGGATTTGCGAGCACACAGCACGGCGGGGAAATCCGGGGCGGCTTACGACGTGATCGTCGTGGGGTCGGGCGCATCGGGCGGGTGGGCAGCCAAGCGGCTGAGCGAAGCGGGACTGAAGGTCGTCATCCTGGAAGCGGGAAAGCCACAGTCAGACGCAAACTTCTCCGAACACAAGGCGCCGTTTGAACTCAAGTACCGCGATAGAGCGCTCGAATTACTGCGCCGAACGCGGCCGGTGCAATCCGTGATGGCTTGCAGCGAATACAACCAGGACTGGTTCGTGAACGATCACGAGGAGCCGTACACCACGCCGGCGGATCATCCGTTTCTCTGGATGGGCCGGTTGCGCGTTACCGGCGGGCGGACCAATGTTTGGGGCCGGGTTTCGCTGCGCTACAGCGATTGGGACTTGAAGGCCGCATCGCACGACGGCCACGGCGAAGACTGGCCCCTGAGTTATGCCGACCTCGCGCCGTACTACGACCTCGTCGAAAGGTACGTGGGCGTGACTGGCATGGCGGAAGGACTCGAGCACCTGCCCGACGGACAATTTCAACCACCGATGCCGCTCACCTGTCAGGAGCAGCTCTTCCGCGAGCGCGTGAAGGAAAAAATGGGCCGGACGGTTACGCTGGCGCGTTCGGCCAATTTGACGCGGCCGCTCAGCACCAAGGCCGGCGTCCGCGCGCCTTGCCACTACTGCGGTCCGTGCGAACGCGGCTGCGTGACGCACTCGTATTTCAATGCCGCGTTCACCACGGTGCCGGATGCGCTCGCGACCGGGAACTGCACGCTCATCTCGCACGCGATGGCGTACAAGGTGCTGATGGACGCGGACGGCAAGCGGGCGCGCGGGGTCCTGTACATTGACCGGCAAACGAAACAGCCGCGCGAAATTTTTGGGCGCGTGGTGGTGCTCTGCGCGCAGGCGCAGGAATCCGTGCGGATCCTGCTGAATTCCGCAAATGCGCAGTATCCGAACGGGCTCGCCAATTCCAGCGGCGTGCTGGGTCATTACATGACGGCGCACGTGCGAAGCGGCGGCGGCAGCGGCGAAATGCCGGGCTTGGGCGCGAAGGCTTCCCTTGGCGCGCCGCAAAAGCCCGCCGGCATCTACGTGGCGCGGTTTCGTAACCTGAAGAATGAGCCGCCTTCGAAGGATTTCCTGCGCGGCTACGGCTATGAAGGCGAGTCGGCGGTCGATTTTCGCTGGGACGCGCCGGGTTTCGGGCAGGCGTACAAAGCGGCGCTGCGCGAGCCGCGCGCCCGTTTCGAAATCACCGGCTTCGGCGAAGTGCTGCCGCGGTGGGAGAATTTCGTGGAACTTGATCCCGAGGTGAAGGACGTTTTCGGCATTCCCGTCCTGCGGATTCATTTCTCCGACGCGGAAAACGAACGCGCGATGATCAAGGACATGGGCGAGAGCGCGGGGGAAATGCTGGAAGCGGCGGGCGCAAAGAATATCAGGACGTATGCGCATCCGTCGGCGCCACGGTGGGCGATGCATGAGGCTGGAATGGCGCGCATGGGCAAGGATCCGAAGAAGTCCGTCCTGAACCAATTTCAGCAATCGCACGACGTCACGAATCTCTTCGTCATGGACGCCTCGAGCTTTCCGTCGAATCCCTGCCAAAACCCCACACTCACGATCATGACGCTGGCGGTCCGGTCCTGCGATTATCTGATGGGCGAGCTGAAGCGGGGGAATCTGTAAACGGAACTGGCATGCCAGCGCCGCGAACCGTTCTTAAGTACGCCACGATCTGGCTTCTCATCGCGCTGGCGCTTGTGTATTTGCTCGATTGGGCGGTGGTCAGCGTTCGCGCGCTTCATCCGACGGCCACGAGTCCCTACGAAACCCTGACCGTGCCACGCATCCTTGCCATTCCGTAAAACAACGGGAAGACGGAGTACCAGATCGACCAACTCCATCCCGAAGAGAGCCGAACTTGCGTCCATTCGCTGTTTCCCCACGCCGGCCACGGTCCCTGCTGGTATGTGCAGCGCAAGATTTCACAGCCAGTTCCGATGTGATAGGTGCGCGCGGCAGCCGGAACTTGCGAAATAGGATACTTTCGCAGGCTTGCTCGACAACGATTGGCGGACTGCGGTAGTATCCACTGCGGACACCGGCAGCCGCCGCCTGAGTCCATCGCGCCTAAGTCAATCTTAGGTACGTCCCATGACCCCTAGGCGGAATCCCCGGTTCGCGTTCGTAGCCACGCTCATCCTGCTCGCCGCCAGCGGCGTATGCGTCACGGCGCTGATCCTGCGCATGTCGCGCGCCAGTCGCCGCATTGCGCGCAATGACGATGTGCAGCTCACCCTGGCCGACATGGAATCGTGCGTGGTTCGCGCCGCCTATGCGCGGATAGGTTATCTCGCGACGGGGGATGCCCAGGACGAATCGGAGTTGCGCTCCGCCAACGCGCGGCTCGAAGACCGCTTGCGTCACCTGGAAGCATTGCAAACCAGCCCGGAGAACGCCGAGGCGTTCCAGAAGCTGAAGCTCCTCTCGGCCAGCTATATTTCTCTGACCAACGAGATGCTGCGGCAAATGCATTCGGGCGCGGCCGTGAATTCCGCGGTTGTGCGGGAACTCGAACTGGAAACGCCGGAGCTGGGGAACAGAGTCCGGGAGATGCGCGCGAGCGAGCAAATCGTGCTGCTGCAGCGCCGCAGCGCCTTCTCGGGCCTTTTCTCGGCGATGCTGGGGATTCTGGCCGCGGTCTTCGCGGCATCGCTCGGCTTGCTATGGTGGCACTATCGCCGGCTGACGCTCGAACTCAATGAGCGCCTGCTGGCCGAACAACGCGCGCTTGCCACGCAGGAGACGCTGCGGAATCTGAGCGGACGGCTGCTCCGTCTCCAGGACGAAGAACGGCGCCGCTTCTCTCGCGAATTGCACGACAGCCTTGGGCAATACCTTGCGGTGGTGAAGATGAATCTGGACTCCTTTGCGCGCACGCATCCGCCCGACCCGCAAATCTCGGATGCCTTGACCTATCTGGAACAGTGCATCACCGAGACGCGCACCATTTCGCATCTTCTTCACCCTCCGCTGCTCGATGAAGTCGGCTTTGCCTCCGCCGCGCGCTGGTATGTGGATGGATTCGCCAAGCGCAGCGGCTTGCAGGTCACAACGAACATTCCATCGAATCTCGAGCGCATTCCGCGGGCCACGGAGCTCGCGCTGTTCCGAGTGCTGCAGGAGGGTTTGACGAATATTCATCGCCATTCGAAGAGCACGCGCGCGGACGTCACGCTCCGGCGGCTTGCTGATCAGGCCGTTTTGCGCATACGCGACTACGGCAAAGGCATTTCGTCCGAAGAGTTGCAGCGCTTCCTGGCGACCGGCGCACACTCGGGCGTCGGCCTCGCCGGCATGCGCGAGCGTGTTCGCGAGCAAGGCGGCCAATTCGATATTCAGTCGGATGCAACTGGCACCGTGGTGACGGCGACCTTGCCGTGCCGGGCAGAGGCCGACGATCCCGAATCCGGTGCCGCTGATATTTCGGAGGACACCCTTGCACGGCCGGCAGCCGGCTCCGACTCGAGCCCGCAAGCCGCGCAAGGCGACTTGTGCCATTAGGAAATGCGGTGACCGTATCGGTACGAGTGGGATGAACGGAGACCAGCCGGAAACAAGGCTCCGTTTGAGGAACGCATGGCATTTCTGCCGGGAGACAAAATGAAGTAACTGGTGGAGCCGATGGGATTCGAACCCACGACCTCCTCGATGCCATCGAGGCGCGCTCCCAACTGCGCCACGGCCCCACCGGAGAGCCGCTATTAGCTTATCACAATCGAGGCAAACACCCGGAACGCGGTCCTATTCCGCAATTTCACTGTTTCATAACGCTTCCGTACGCGGGATTCGCGACGACCATCCCCATGAAGCCCCGATGAACTTCGCGCGCCTGGCCGCTCGCGCTGGCGCAGGACTCGCCCCGCCGGGGAGCTAGCTTCCGCTCACCACCTGCGCAGCGCTCAATAAAGTTGCCTTGGCGCCCGCTCCGCCGAACGCGCGAAACAACGCCGCGTTGACGAGGATCGTCACGAGGGATGCCGCGAGAACCACGTTGTAAAGTTCCGGCGTGATCAGCCCCGCTTGCCGGGAGGTCTGCGCCAGAATGAACGAAAACTCTCCGATTTGCGTCAGGCCCATCGCCGTGCGCCAGGACGTTTCCCAGGAATAGCGGAACAGCCGCACCACGCTCGCCCAGATGACGAATTTGCCCACGAGAACCAGCCCCACCATGAGCAGCAGCAAGGGCCAATCCTGCGCCAGGGCTCGAGGATTGATCAGCAAACCCACCGTGACGAAAAAGAGCGCCACGAACGCGTCGCGCAAGGACAGCGTGCTTTGCACCGTGGTGTGAGCCAGCTCCGAGCTTCCGACCAGCAGGCCGGCCAGAAACGCGCCAAGGGCCAGCGAAAGCCCCACGGCTTCGGTGACGGCCGCCGTCGCGAGGCAGACCGTCAGAGCGAACAAGAGCGTGAGTTCCATGCTTCCAATTCGGTTGATGCGCGCCAGCAGCTTCGGGACAACCTTCCACGCCGCGAGAAGGATGGGCGCAAGAATCAGGAATGCTTTGCCGATTTCCCAAGCGACCGCCAGCAGCTTCGAAGGTTCGAATGAAGAAAGCGCCGGCAAGACAATCGTCAAGATCACGACGGCCAGATCTTCCATCAGGGTGATCCCCATCATCACCCTGCCCGAAGGGGTCAGCAGTTCGCCGCGTTCCATCAGAAGCCGCAGCACGACCATCGTGCTGGCCACGCAAATCATGAACCCGATGGCAAGACCCTGCGTTGGCGGCCAGCGCAGAATCCAGGCCACGCCCATCCCAAGCGCCGCAAACAGTCCGATTCCCAGGGGAGCGCCGAGCAGCGCGACCCACTTCACGCTCAGCAGGTCCGGGACCGAAAACTCGACGCCCACCGAAAACATCAAGAGAATCACGCCGACTTCGGCCATCATTTCGAAGGAATGCACATCGTGCACGCTCGGTCCCGGCGTAAAGGGACTTAACGCTAGCCCGGCCAGCACATAACCGATGATCACCGGCTGGCGCAGGCGGTGCGCGATGGCTCCGCCCAGGAACGCGCCGGCGAAAATCATCGCCACTTCCCGAAAAATGAGCAAATGCCCGTTCACTTGGCCCCGTCATCAGTCTAACAATTCGCGCTCCAGCGTTCAGGCCTCGTGCTTCGCGCCCCAGCGCGGTTTGCGCGTTCCGTATTCGTAGTGTACTGAAGATGATGCCGGCTAGACTCTCATCGCGTTCGTGCAATAGGCAAATACCCAAGCAAGTGGTCAGTCTTCAGGTCGTCACACCGTGATCCGGTCAAAACGCGCGCCACGCTTGCGCCGCACCGGCCCACCGCGCGCCGCTCCCGACTGTGATAGTAGGTCAGTGCCCTGTCCACTTCGGCTCGCGCAGCGTTTCTGCCGTTCCGCAGCTGCGAGTACGCCTCTTCGCTCATCGCGGCGCCTTTCGGCTGGCTTGAGCTACGCTGGTTCAGCTCTCCGCGTTACAATACGGCCCCTATGGCAAAACTCACGTTTCTTGGCGCGGCCGGGTGCGTGACCGGTTCGAAATATCTCGTCGAAGCGGCGGGCAAGCGGCTGCTTGTCGATTGCGGGCTGTTTCAAGGCGTGCAGGACCTCTGTGATCGCAACTATCAGCCGCTTCCTGTCGATCCAAAATCCATCGATTACGCCGTCCTCACCCATGCACACCTCGATCACACCGGCTGGCTCCCGCGCCTCGTCAAATCCGGCTACTCCGGCCCGATCTATGCGGACCAGGCCACCATCGAGCTCACCGAAATCCTGCTGAAAGATTCAGCGCACCTGCAGCAGGAAGACAGCCAGCAGGCCGCGCGGCACCCCAATCATCATCAGCGCACCGAGCAGGAGCCGCTCTACGGCCCGGAAGATGTGGACCCCGTGATCCAACGCATGAAGACCATCCCGCGCAAGGGCGCCTTCGACATCAGCCCGGAATTTCACGTGGAAACCGTTGACGCCGGCCACATTCTCGGTTCCACCAGCATCACACTCACGATTACCGAAGCCGCCCGGAAAAAAATTGTTGTCTTTTCCGGGGATGTCGGCCGCTATGATCAGCCCATCCTGAACGACCCGCAGACTCCGCAAGCCACGGCCGATCTGCTGCTCTGCGAATCCACGTATGGCGACCGCGAACACACTCCCGGCGATCCCGCCGAAGAGCTGGCCCAAATCGTGAATCGCGTGGTCAAGCGCGGCGGCTCCATCGTCATTCCCGCTTTCGCCATCGGCCGCACGCAAACCTTTATGTTTTATCTGCGGCAGCTTGAAAATCAGCAGCGCATCCCGCGCGTTCCCGTCTATATCGATAGTCCGATGGCGCTCAGCGCGACGGACCTGTACGTGCGTCACCGCGAGGACCATGATCTCGATTTTTCACGCGAGGAAAGCAACGGAGGCGACCCGCTCAACGTCCATCAATTTCACCTGACGCGGACCGCCGAGGAATCCAAGGCCATCAACAACGTGAAGACGCCATGCATCATCGTTTCCGCCAGCGGCATGGCCAATGGCGGGCGGGTTGTGCATCACCTGGCGCAGCGTTTGCCCGACCCGCGCAACGCGGTCATTCTCGCCGGCTTTCAAGCCGAAGGCACGCGCGGACGCGCCTTGCAAGAAGGCGCGAAAATGCTGCGGCTGTTTGGGCAGGAGGTTCCGGTCTGCGCGGAAATTCTGGAGATGGGCCAGCTTTCCGCCCACGCGGGAAAAAGCGAGCTTCTGCGCTGGCTCAGCGGCTTGCCCGCGCCGCCGAAACAAGTGTATCTGACGCACGGCGAACCGGCCGCCGCCCAATCTCTGCAAGGCGCAATTCGAGAACAGTTTAGATGGCCGGCAACGGTTGCTCGTTACATGGAAACGATAGAAATTTGAAGGTCAGCAGCGACTCGCCCCGAATCGCACTAGGCAAACAACGGCAGGAAACTTCCACAGGCAAAAAACTTCCACTTCCAACAGCGGTCAAAATGGGGTTCCCGCTGTACCGGAACCGCACAAACGGGCCCGCTCTGCACAACTGCAAAATATTTTTGCGGAGCGAGGAAACTATTTTGAGGGTGGCCTCGTCTATAGAGGCAAGACCACTCGCGGGGTAGGGGACTAACCACCACAGGGCAACCGACCGTCAGTCTCCTACCCCTAAACCTTGCTAGCTGCGGATATTCCTAAATTGAGAAAGGATTTACAAGCGATTTTTCGCGATCGCTCGCATCGCCGAAACCGATAGCGGCTTTCCTTTCGCCCTGAAGTATAATTCCCGCCGCCTTTGCGTCAGATCCGCTCCAGGAGTCTTCCATGAAACAGATGTTGCTGTTGCTCGCTGGCGGGTTCGCCTGTCTGTCCTGCGCGGCACAGGACGCCAAGTTGAACAGCATGGTAGGACAAGAGCTGCCTGGCCTGGTGAGCACCTACAAGGCGCTGCACGCCGCGCCGGAGCTTTCCGGCCACGAGGAAAAGACCTCGGCGCTGCTTGCGGAGCGGCTGCGCGCGCTAGGCTACGACGTTACCGACCATATTGGAAAATACGAAAACTCGGACTGGAAGGGTTATGGCGTCGTTGCCATTCTGAAGAACGGGTCCGGTCCGACGGTGCTGGTTCGCGCGGATATGGACGCGCTTCCCGTCGAGGAGAAGACCGGACTGCCCTACGCCAGTAAAGTGCGCACCAAGGACGACGCCGGAGTGGACGTTCCGGTGATGCACGCTTGCGGTCACGATATCCACGTCACGGCCATGATCGGCTATGCCGGGGTCCTTGCCGGGCTAAAGGACCGCTGGCACGGCACGCTGATGCTGGTGGGCCAGCCCGCAGAGGAGAAAGTCGCCGGCGCGAAAGCCATGCTGGCCGACGGACTCTATGCGCGATTCGGCAAACCGGATTACGCCATAGCACTGCACGACGGGCCAAGTCTCGCGGGCACCGTTTTCTACACTCCCGGCTATGCCCTTTCGAGCGCCACGTCGGTGGACGTAACCATTCGGGGACGCGGCGCGCATGGCTCCGCGCCGCAAGCCAGCAAGGATCCCATCGTTCTTGCCGCCGAATACATCCTGGCGATCCAAACCATCGTGAGCCGCGAGCGCTCGCCTTTTGATCCCGCCGTGGTGACCGTCGGCTCGATTCACGGCGGCACGAAGCACAACATCATACCGGACGATGTGCACCTGCAACTGACGGTGCGCACCTACAAAGAAGAGGTCCGCCAGCAGATCCTCGCATCGCTGAAGCGCATCGCGAACGGACTCGCGGAAGCGGCCGGCGTTCCCGCGGATCGGATGCCGATCGTCGAAGTCAGCGAGAGCACCATGGCGACCTACAACAATCCCGAAATGACGGCGCGTGTAGCCGCCGCGCTGAAGCGCGAACTGGGCGCCGGGAATGCAATTGAAGCGCCGCCGGTCATGGCAAGCGAGGACTTCGGCTACTTTGGCGGCGAGGACCACGCGATTCCCTCGGTGATGTTCATGGCCGGCGCGATTGACGCCGAACGCATGGAGGCGAGCCGCAAGAGCGGGACCCCGCTGCCTTCGCTGCACTCGAGCCTTTTCTATCCCGCGCCGGAAGCGACGATTCGTACCGCCGTCGAAGCGATGACCGCAGCGGTGCTCGAACTGATGAAGAAGTAGGGCGTTCGGTTCTCCGAGCTATCGGCGGTCCGGGCCGCGCAGACGCGCGAGGCGGGATTCGGCGGCGGCGAGGGTTTCTTCTTTCTTGCAGAAGGTGAAGCGGACCTGGGTGGCGCCGTCCCGGCCGTCGTTATAGAAACTGGAGCCGGGGACGACGGCGACGCCGATTTCCTCGACGAGATATTTGGCGAAGGACACATCGTTGGTGGGAGCGGCGAAACGCGGATCGGAAGCGGCGGAGCCGAAGCGGGCGGCGCGCGGAAAATCGAAACCGGAGATATCGGTCATGATGTAGTAAGCGCCGCGCGGCTTGTAAACGGTGAAGCCGGAGTCTCCAAGAATTTTCAGCAGACGCGCGCGTTTTTGCGCGTAGGCCGAGGCGAGCTTGTCGTAGTAGGACTGCGGCGAGCGCAGCGCCGCAGCTCCCGCTTGCTGGAGCGGGGCGGCGGCGCCGACGGTAAGAAAGTCATGTACTTTTCGGATGGACTGCGTGGCCGCGGGGGGAGCGATGGCCCAGCCGACACGCCAGCCCGTGACGCTGTAGGTTTTCGACATGCCGTTGATGACGATGGTGCGCTCGCGCATGCCGTCGATGCGCGCCATGGAGATGTGCTCGGCGCCGTCGTAGAGAATGTGTTCGTAGATTTCATCGGTGATGCAGTAAGCGTTCCATTGAACACACAGGTCGCGAATGAACTCGAGTTCGGCGCGCGTGAAAACTTTGCCGGTGGGATTATTCGGCGTATTGAGAATGATGGCTTTGGTGTGCGGACCGAACGCGGCGGCCAGTTCCCTTTCATCGTAGGTCCAATCGGGCGGATGAAGCTTGACGAAGCGCGGCGTGGCGCCGGAGAGAATCGCGTCGGGTCCGTAATTTTCGTAGAAGGGCTCGAAGACGACGATTTCGTCGCCGGGATTGATGATGGCCATCATGGAAGACATCATCGCCTCGGTCGAGCCACAGCAGATGGTGACTTCGCGCTCGGGGTCGACGCGGATGCCCTGGGTGCGCTCGAATTTTTCGACGATGGCGTCGCGCAGGGGCTTGGCGCCCCAGGTGATGGCGTACTGGTTGATGTCGTCGGCAATGGCCTGGCGCGCGGCTTCCTTGATTTCGGCAGGGGCAGCGAAATCCGGAAAGCCCTGGGAGAGATTGACGGCGTTGTGCTTAAGGGCGAGGCGAGTCATCTCGCGGATGACGGACTCGGTGAACTGCTCGGCTTTGGCGGAGAGCATGCGGCGAGCGGCTTGCGCGACTTGGGTGGTGGCGGCGGAGTCGGTGGCGGTCATAACGGTCAGCAGGGTCCTTAGATTGAAGTCAGCGGAAACAGTGTAGCGGAATATGAGAACGTTTCGGAACGTGGGAGGTTTGGAGGTGCGGAGGTCTGGCAAGCAGAGCGGTGCCGGGTACAACCCTGTTGGGATGGCGACTCCCACGTCGCTGGCCGAACTTGCCAAGCGCGGAGAGTTTGCGCCGCTAGTAAGCAAGTCGAGCGTGATTGAGTACGTGACGGTTAGCAGCGCCGTGACGAAGCAGCCTGGTGGCGTTCTGCTTCCGCAAGATTCAAAAGGGGTCTTTTCGAGGCGGGAGGGCAAAGCGGCGGTGTATGTGAATTGGCGGAGCTCCACCAAGCAAAAGATAGGCTACATGCTTCGACTCTTCACAGCCGACAACAAAATGATCAGCGCCTCGAAACCACAAGAAATCGCGCTAGTGCCCGGCCGATACGCGGCAACGAACTGGGAACTACCTGTCGGCATTATGTCCCCTGGTATCTATCGCGTCGACTTGCTCATCGATGACCGGACTTCATGGCGTGAATTCTTTCGCGTGACGGAATGATTCGTGTCTGACGGCATAGTCGCGGCACCCCTCATACAACGAAGACAAGACTATTCCGATGCGCCTTCGCTGGGTTTGAAGCTGCGCAGGCAAGAATGCCCGCGCTACTGGCGGGGCGTTCGCCGCCAGTCGTGCGCTTGTTTTATGGTTCGCCATGCGTCGCCAAATTCATTGTGGTACTCCGGAAGATGAGAAACAGGCAGGTTTTGTGAAGGAGTGTAACGATGCAAATGGGAACATGGAGCGAATCCAGGCAAGGAGCCAGATGTTATCGAGGGAAGGGATCCTTCGTCGTGCTAGCGGGCGGATTGGGAGGAGGCTGGAGCGGCGGTCAAGCGGCCCTGGCTGACGGGAGCGCTGCCCGGGGGATTGCCTGCGCCGTAGATCAGGCGGTAAGCCTCGGCGTTGCGAAGCACGACCTGAACGTATTCGCGCGTTTCACTGAACGGGATGGATTCGACAAGTTCGGCGACTTCGTCGTAGTGGCGTTCGGCGCGCCAAGCGGCGATGCGGTCTTCACCGGCATTGAAAGCGGCAAGAGCGTATTCGGGTTCGCCGGTGGAGCGAAGCAGGCCGGAGATATAAAGCATGCCAAGCTCGATGTTGTAATCCGGGTCCATGAGCTTGGTTTTGGCGTAGCGTACGCGAAGCTGGCGTGCAAGGAGACGGCCTGTTTTGGGGAGGACTTGCATGAGGCCGATGGCGTTGGCGTGAGAGATGGCATCGGCCTGGAAAGTGGATTCCTGGCGGATGAGGCCGGCGGCGAGCATGGGATCGAAACCGTTGCGAGCGGCCTCGCGGCGGAGAGCGGCTTCGTAAGGGAGCGGGTACAAGGCTTTCCAGACATCGCGGGGAACGTCCTCGAGCTGGCGCGCTTCGGAATTGGGGACGATGATGCGGGCATAGGCCATGCCCACCGCGAAGTGGCCCTGGTCGAAGGCAGCCTGCGCTGCCTCGAGGAGGAAGCGCGGGGAGGCCGTGGCAAAGTAGCCGGCCTTGAGTTCCAGCTCGGCGGAAAAATTCATGCCGAGCATGCGGAGGGCCTGGGCACGCTCCCAGCGGTCGGAGGCGGATTCGGGAATGGGCTCATCGAAAGGACGCAAGGCGGGAGCTGGCGGAATGCGGCTCAAGAAATCGGCGGGATTTTCCGGTCCGCGGCCGAGCTGAGCGAGGCGCTCAGCGGCAGCGTGCCCGAAATACGTGCGCGGGAAGCGATCCACCGCTTTGTTGTAGAAACTGCGGGCGTGATCGGGATTGCCTGCGCGTTCGGCGTCGCGGCCCATCCAGTAGAGAGCGTCGACGGCATTGGATGAAGTGGGATACTTCAACAGAAATTCGCGCAGGCGGTCATCGGCATCGGACTTGCGGTTGAGGTAAGCGACCCAGGCGACGCGCCATTCCGCGTTATAGGCGTTGCGGCCAGCGGGGAAGGCGTCGAGGACGCGCTGATACCAGGCGGCGGCGCGGTCGCGGTCTAGATTGACCCAATAGTAGTTGCCGGCGGCCATCAAGCCGTCGTCGGTCCATTTGCTTTCTGGATATTTCTGGGCGAGCTCGCTGATGGTGGCGAGCATTTCGGATTCTTTTTTCTCGCCGCGGAGAGCTTGCGAGAGTGCGTAGAGGCGCTCGGCATCCACTTCCGGCGAGGAAGTCTTGAGCGAGGCGATGAGGCGAGAGGAACCTTTTAGTTGTACGCGGCACTGCGCGATGCGGAGCAGGGCACGCTGGCGCACGGGATTTTCCGGATCGCGGAGCATGGCGAGGAGCTTTTCAAATTCGCCGCGAGCTTCGCGCCACTTGCGGGCGTCGAAGAAGGCTTGCGCGCGGGCTTGCTGCAGTTCGACGCCGGGATAGGGATATTCCTTGCCGAGGGCGTGCATGATGCCGGGCAAAGCGGAGCCGGCGGCCTTGGCTTCGTCGCTGAGGGGAGATTTGTAGAAAAGAAGCTGGTAATCCTTTGCCGCGCGGGCGAGTTGATGCGCTGCCTGATAGGCGTGGGCGCGTTCGAGAAGCAAAGGCGGCTTGGATGAAGTGGCGGCGTAGCCGTTGAGGGCTTCGATGGCGTCGAGCGGATGGCCGGCTTCGATGGCGACGGGGCCGAAGACCTCCAGGAACTGTTCCTGGAAAGCGATATTGGGGTAGTCACGCTGAAGCGTTTCGAGTGCAACGAAGGCATCGGAAGTGCGCTTCGCGGCGTGATTGGCTTGGGCAAACCAGAACAAAGCGTATTGGCGGAGGAGCGGGTCGGCTTGGGCCTTCTTTAGCCAGGCGAGGGCCTGCGGATTGCGATTCTTCGCGTAGTCCTCGTAGCCGAGCGCGAGAGCGGCGCGGGCGCCCCAAACGTTGGAGGAATTTCTGCCGGCGAAAGCGGAAAGATTTTCGTACGCGCGCGGCTGGGCGGTGTGGAGCGCGAGCGCGAGGGAAGCAAGCTCGGTCTGGAGCGCGGCGTCTTCGGGAGTGGAAGTGGCAAGCCGCGGCGCGGAGGTATCCGGGCGGCAGCCCTCACGGCAAGCGATGGGCTGAGGCTTTCTGCGCTTTTTTGTGTGCGTCACGGAGCGGGTGGAGGACTTGACGGGAACGATCAGCACCAAGAACGCAAGCGCGGCTCCGGCATATTTTCGGTAACGCGCAGAAGAGGGAGCGAGGGCGAGGCGCAGGGAAGAAAAGCTCTGAAAGCGCTCAGCGGTGACGCGCGGAAACGGACGGAGTGGCGTAAGGATATTCGCCAAGCGCGCTGGGATCGCCATCGGCAAGAATTTCGACCAGCCAGCGATAAAAATAGTCCACCGGGTGATCCATGATGGGCTTGAAACGGCGGTCGTATTCCTTGTGCGCTTTCTCAATGTCTTCTTTCAACCGAATGCAGATATCTTTTTTTTCGCGGCCGAGGCGAACTTGTTCCGGCCGAAGCATTTTAATATCTTGCATCGAAACTTTCGCCACCCGATTTGCGCGCCTGTGCAGTTCCTGTTCCTCAGGAGATAACTGGTTGACGTCGAAGCCGGCTTCGCGTTCCGGTTCGGGTTCAGCCGAAATTTCGATACGAGCCGCCGGTTTGGCAGCGGTCATAGGCTCAGGAGCGAATTCGGACTCCTCGAGAACCTCGTCTACATGAGACGGCGGAGGAGGAAGCGGGGCTGCCTGGACGGGCGGAGGCGCGGGACGCGCAGGCGCAGAGTGGGTGACGGGTTCGGGCGTGGAGAGGGCGGGGACCGCGGCGGTGACAAGGCTGGAAATCTGCGCTTCGAGGGGAGAGCGCGGGCCGACCTGGAGCGATGTGGCGACGAACCGAGCCAGCACGTCCAGCGCGGCAGAAAGTGACGCCGCGGAGGCTTGGGCGCGGAGCATGGGCGGCAGGGCGTGAGTGGGTTTGTTACTGCCGCAGGCGGCTACCACGTCGTTGATGGCGTGGTGCAGGTCGTTGGCAGTGACTTGAATGCGTTCGAGATTTTCGCGCAATGCGCGTGAGACGGCCTGCTCGACAGCGTTGGGTTCCTGTGCCATTTCGGTAGCGGGGCGAAGGGAACGCACTCTCCCCATACCGCATTCTCAGAGGCAGGTCGGACACAGTCAACGGCTTGGGGGTACCGCTGTGCTCAGATGTACCCCCGTATCGGAAAGGGCATTTTGGGCGAGACGACAGTGGGCCGGACTCAGGCGCCCGCCAGGGCTCTATATTGGGCTTTGGTTAAGGGAACGACGGAGAGGCGGCCTTGGCGGACGAGGGGGGAATCGGCGAAGAGGGCTTTGGATTTGATTTCGGCGAGGGAGATGGCCTTCGGGAGAGGGTTGCCGGCTTTGATTTCAACGGCGGGGTTTTTGGGATTGGAGGTATCCACAGAAACCACCGTGGCGGTGCCGACGGCGCACTTGTGGTCGCCGGTTTCATAGATGATGAGGCGGGTACCCGGCTTCATTTCGCGCAAGTTCTTTAGGGCCACGGGATTAGAGACGCCGTCCCAGAGGGTTTGGCCGTCGCGCTGCAAATCGGCGAAGGAATATTCGGTTGGTTCGGTTTTGAGCAAGTACTGTTCGGGCATGGCGCTGCTGGCTCCTCGGAGAAAGCGAACCTAGATATTGCGTAAACGCAGAGAAGAGTCAAGCATTCGTGAGGCTGGATGTTGGGCCTGACCGGGTTGTATCGAAGCGGACATGGAGCGCCGTAAGGCCCCGAAGCGCAAGATTGCTGCGCCAAAGGATAGGGCCAGGCTCAAGGGTTAGCCGAGGAAAGCGCTTGAGGACGGAAGAGAAGACGATCTGGCCCTCGAGACGGGCGAGAGGAGCGCCGAAACAGTAGTGAGCGGCCCAGCCGAAGGCCAGGTGGCGGTTGTCCTCGCGTGCGAGATCCAGGCGGTCGGGCTCGGGGAAACGCTCGGGATCGCGATTGCCCGCGGCCAAGATGGCCATGACTGCCTGGCGGTGGCGAATGAGCTTGCCGCCGAGCATCACGTCCGCTGGAGCCATGCGAGCGGTGTGCTGCGTGGGAGGCTCGAAACGCAACAGCTCCTCGACGGCGGCGGGAATGAGCGAATCGTCGTCGCGGAGGCGCTGCAATTCGGCGGGGTGGCGGAGCAGTGTGAGAATGCCATTGCCGATGAGATTGGTGGTGGTTTCCAGGCCACCGACAAGTGTAATGATGCCGTTGGCGATGACCTCGTCTTCGGAAAGGCGGTCACCCGTGACTTCAGCAGCCAGCAAGGAGCCGACCAGGCCCGCGCGCGAATGTCCGCCCTGATCGCGGATAATCTTACGGAAGTAGCGGACAAGGTTTTCGACAGTGTCGAGCATTTTCGGAGCGCGGTCGGGATTATGCTGAAAATTGCCGATGATTTCCGCGAAGTCCGCGGACCACTTCTTGAACTGGCGGTGCTCGGCACTGGGCAGGCCGAGCAATTCGGAGGTGATGATGGCGGGCAGCGGCTCGGCAAGATCTTGCATGACTTCCATACAGCCGCGCGGCTCGACGGCATCGAGCAGTTCGTTGGTGAGCTGCTCGATGCGGTCGCGGAGTTCCGCGACGCGCTGGGGAGTGAAGGCGCAAGCGGCGAGATTGCGGATGCGCGCGTGGGCGGGCGGGTCGAGGAAGAGCATCTGCTTGACCATGACTTGCGCGAGGGGGTCGAGGCAGGCGAGGCCCTTGGCATCGAGATGTTCGGGCGTGGGAGTGCGCGCGGCGGAGAAGTCGCGCAGGACCGTGATGACATCGGCATAGCGCGTGACGACCCACGCGTGGAGAAAGGGGTCCCAGTGAACGGGATCCTCGGTTCGCAAGCGCGCAAAAAGGGGATACGGATTGGCCAGAACCTCCGGATCGAGCAGGCGGAACAGGCTCAGTTCGGGATCACGCGTAGCCGCGGAACCGTATGGCTCCAGGTCGGAGCCCAAGGCGTCCAGCATGGAGTTGCTCCTTAAGCGCCCGAGGCTGCGGCGCGTGCGGCGCTATTCCCAATGGGGAGGCGCTTTTCAATTTCCAGAGCGATGCCCGCAATGGTCGGATGATCAAAGATGGCGCGCAGCGGAAGGTCCACGCCGAAGCGGGCACGGATTTGAATCAGGAGTTGAGCGCCAAGAAGAGAATGCCCGCCGGCGAGAAAGAAATTGTCGTGCGGGCCGATGTGAGCACGCGACAGCAGCTTGGAGATCATTGTGCTTAGGGCTGCTTCGGTCTCGTTCAATGAGGGCGGGGCAGAAGACGGCGGAGATGCGGCTTCCGGCAGAAGGTTCGTGTGGTGAGGCCAGGGCAGCGCATCGCGATCGACTTTTCCGCTGGAGTTGAGAGGGAGTGCATCGATGCGGACAAAGGCGCCGGGAATCATGTAGTCCGGAACGAGGGCGCGCAAGTGTTCGCGCAAATGGGCAGCCGTTAAATTGACGTCTTGCGCGGGAACGATGTAGGCGAGGAGTGCCTCGCTCCCAGCCGAATCCACATGCTTGCGAACCACACAAGAGTGAACGCCAGGGTGGGCGCTGAGGTGCCGGGCGACCTCGTTTGGATCGATCCGGTAACCGTGCAGCTTAATCTGGTCGTCCAGCCGGCCAATAAACTCGATGGAACCGTCCGGAAGCATTCGCGCGCGGTCTCCGGTGCGATAGAGCCTGGCCGAAGGCTCACTGCGGAAGGTGTCTGGAACAAACTTGAGTCGAGTGAGCGCGGGATCGCCACGATATCCGCGTCCAACGGAAGCGCCTCCAATACAGAGTTCGCCGGCGCTTCCCGGCGGGACTTCCTGTAGATTTTCATCCAGGATGTGAATTTCGGTTTTGCGGATAGGTTTGCCAATGGAGGGCGGAGTCTCGGACTCGCCCGCGCGGAGCGGGCCGGACGTGGCGACGACGGTGCATTCGGTGGGGCCGTAGTTGTTGATGACGGCAAAGGGCAAACCGGAAGGAGGATGCTTCTGAAGGACGTCGGCTCCCGTAAGCAGAAGGCGCAATCGAGTTTCCCGGGGCCAATCGAGGAACATCAGGCGCTGGGCGATGGGAGTTGGCGCGAAGGTGACAGTAATGTGCTCGGAGACGAGCCAGTCGCGGAGAGCTTCAGGCGACAGACGCGTTCTCTCGCCGGGGATGAACAGGCTGGCTCCCGCACAGAGATTCGGCCAAATTTCCCAGACCGAGGCGTCGAAACCAGGACTGGCCAGCAGGGTTGCGCGGTCGGCTGAAGTGACGCCGAAAGTGGCGTTGTGCCATTCGACAAGATTCAGCAGGTTGCCGTGGGTAATTTCAACGCCCTTGGGCGCACCGGTGGAGCCGGAGGTGTAGATGACGTAGGCTAACTGTGAGGATTCCAGGGCGGGGGAGACTGGCGCATCGGAATACCATTCAAGAACCGGGTCGAGATCGCTGAGCGCCACAACCAACTGGTTTTCGGCGGCCATCGGCAGATTCGGCTGGGAACGGATGATGACGATCGGTGCGCGAGCGTCATCGAGCACATGGCGTACGCGATCGAAAGGCCAGGAGGAGTCAATGGGAAGGTATGCGCCGCCAGCTTTCATGACGGCTAAGGCCGCGATGATCAGCTCAGGCGAACGCCCAGCGGCGACGCCGACGACAGTCTCGCGCCGGCATCCCTGCGCCTCGAGATAACGGGCGAGGCGGTTCGAATGCTTCTCCAGCGCGCCGTACGTCAGCGGAGTTTCTCCGCCCACAGCGACGGCATCCGGACGGGTTTCAGCCCGCGCTGCGATCATCCGCGGCACCAACGCGTTCCGGTCGAACGGCGCTGCCGCTGTTGCACCTCCCTTCTCGCGGTTTTCGCTTTCGAGCAACGTCCGCGAAGTCTGTGCATTGGTACCGCCGAAAAGCCCGGGAGCCCGCATACAAGGAGTCCTTTGTGATTGACCGAGCCCGCTGCGGCAGCCTGAGATTCAGACCACAGGTCTCGTGGCCGCGGAAACAGCGGAACTCTCGATTGGGCACGGGAAACCGGTTGGGAAGTCGGAAAGATGAGCTTGAGGATGGTGCAGGACGTTCTGGAGGACCCAGTGGTAGTGGCGAAGCATGGCCCGGATGGTGCCGGCTTCAAAGAGGTCGGTGTTGTATTCGAACTTAATCTCGAACTCTTCCCTGGTCTCGATAATCACGCTGAGGTCGAACTTCGAGGCGTTGGTTTCGAAATCGGCTCTGCTGACCTTAAGGCCCTGCCAGTCGGGCAGCGGCAGGTCATAGCTCTGGTAGAGGAACTCGACTTGGAATAGCGGGTTCTGGTTAGAACTGCGTTTCGGCTTCAGCAGACGAACCAGCTCGGTAAAAGGCAGCGTTTGGTGGAAGAAGGCCTTGAGCACTTGTTCGCGAACGTGCTCGAGCAGATTCGCAACCGTGGGGTTACCGGAGAGATCACAGCGAAGAGTGATCTGGTTCATGAAGCAGCCGATAAGGGAGAGAAATTCCTCGCGGCTGCGATTGGCCATGGGAACACCCAGGATGATGTCGGTCTGTCCGCTGTAGCGGCTGAGCATAATGTCGAGCGCGGCAACGGCAACCATGAAGACAGAAGCGCGGTGCTGCTGTCCGAGATCGGTGAGTTGCTGAAAGAACTCGAGCGGGAGCGTGATTTTTTGGGTGGATCCGCGGAAGCTCTGCTGAGCGGGCCTGGGACGCTCGATGGGAACGACTTCGCAGGTATCCGGGCAGCCGGACATCTGCTCCTTCCAGAAGGCAATCGTTTCCTGAAACGCCGGTTTCTGGAAATTTTCTTTTTCCCAGAGGGCGTAGTCCGAGTATTGCATGGGCAGGTCCGGCAATTGCGGAATGGCGCCGCGGGAGAAAGCGTCATAAGCCGGTATCAGTTCATGAACGAGGATGCCGAGCGACCAGCCGTCAGCGGCGATGTGGTGCATGGTCATGATCAGCACATGGTTTTCCGGTTCAGAACGGACGAGGGCGGCTCGCAACATGGAATCCGAGCGCAAATCGAAGGGCCGCTGGGCCTCCCGATTCACGAGTATGCTCGCATCTGGAGCCGTGGGCTTGGCGCGCCGGCAGCAGCAATCGACGACCGGGATCTTGAGCCGGCCGGCGCTGCGGATGCATGGAACCTGCTCGCCATTGACGACAGTGTAGTTGGTGCGCAAAATCTGGTGCCTTGAGCGCACCAGCGTGAGAGCGTCCTCGAGGGCGGTGACATTGACCGGGCCCTCGATTCGGAATGCAATGGGGACGTTATAGAGAGACGAGTTGGGCGCAAGCGCATTCCAGAAGAGCATCATCTCCTGAGAGTGAGAGAGCGGCAGAATTGCTCCGGTGTGCCGCGTTCCACCATGCTCGGCGGAAACCTGACCTATTGGGACTCTTGCGTCCACACCCGTACCTCGCCGCTGCGCCGTATCCCGAGCGGAATTGCGGGGAGTTGACGGAAGCGACGCAAGCCGGCAAACGTCGCCGGCCTGGACTGAAAAACCTAAGACGAATGTCCGCGGCTTCAGGAAACCATGATAGGCGGCAAGGAAAGGGCCGCCATCAAGCAATTACTTGAAGCGCAAAAGGCCGTGTTCGTACCGCGAAGGTAAAGACTTGCAGGGCAAGACTGCTAGTTTTGCAGCGCCGCACTTGCAATTTTCTCCAGCGAGCCGGCAAGGAAGCACTAAGCGTCTTTCGCGGAGCCATTCGCTCGTATAATGCTGCGCTCATGGATTGGAAACCGGCCTCGATTTTGCGCTGGCTTTTTGGCGCGGAGCGCGGCGGCCGCGGCCACCTCTATTCGCGCTGGATTTTCCTGCGTGCGCTCGGGCTGATTTATTTTTCGGCGTTCTATTCGCTTGCGTTTCAGATTCGCGGGCTGATCGGACCGCGCGGCATCCTTCCGGCAAGCGAGTATTTGCATTCCGTGGCAGTGCAAGCGGGAGCGGCGCGGTATTGGTTCGCGCCGAGCTTGCTGTGGATCTCGAGCGGACCACACATGCTGATGGCGCTATGCTGGGCGGGCCTGCTCGCGTCGGGCCTGTTGGTACTCAATCTCTGGCCGCGCGGCATGCTGGGGGTTTGTTTCGTCTGCTTTCTTTCCTTTGTGGCGGCAGCAGGCGAATTTTCCGGCTACCAATCGGATAGCATGTTGCTGGAAGCCGGCTTTCTCTCCTTGTTTTTTGCGCCGCCGGGCCTCCGGCCAAGGCTCGGAGCGGAACATCCGCCTTCTCGAGCGAGCCGCATGCTGCTGGTTTGGGAATGCTTCCGCATCTATTTCGAGTCGGGCGTTGCCAAGATGATCAGCGGCGATCCGCAGTGGCGGCACCTGACGGCCATGGACGAGTATTACCAGAATGGGCCGCTGCCGACGTGGATCGGCTGGTATGCGCAACAACTTCCGCACTGGTGGCACGCAGCGACGGCGTTCTTCACGCTGGCGCTCGAATTGGTCCTGGTGTGGATGATGCTCCTGTGGCGCCCGCTGCGCATCGCGATTTTCTTTATCGTTTCCGCATTGCAGGCTGGGATTGCCCTCACCGCAAACTATGCGTTTCTGAATTATCTGGTCTTATCGCTGGGGATCGTTCTGCTGGATGACGATTTTCTGTCGCGGTTTGTACCGGCACGGCGGCAAAAGCGTGAGCAAGCCCGATTGGCAGTAGCGGCGGAAGGCTCGAGCGGTGGCACGGGAGCGCCAGCGGAGAGCGGGGCAAGGCGCGGCGTCCTTGGGTTTCTGCGCGCTCAAGCCGCGCCGGTGAAGTTGGCGCTAAAGGCGGTCATTCTCTCGTGGATGTTCTATGCCAGCGCGACCGAGCTGATCTGGATGCTCGAGCCGATCCCCTTCCCGGCGACTCCGGTGGCAGCTTTGCAACCTTTTCGCATCGCGGACCGGTACGGACTCTTCGCCAGCATGACGCTGGGCCGCTATGAAATTGAATTTCAAGGCTCGAATGACGGCCAGACGTGGACGCCGTATCCCTTTCGCTACAAGCCGCAAGACCCGGCAAAAGCGCCGGGAATTTATGCGCCGTATCAACCGCGATTCGACTGGAATCTATGGTTCGCGTCGCTCGGTTCGTGGCGCTCCGATCCGATTACGGTGCGAACCGAGGAGCGGCTGCTGGCGAATGACCGGGATGTGCTGGAACTCTTCGCGGGCAATCCGTTTCCGAAGGCACCACCGCTGAGAATACGCGCGGTGATTTGGGAATATTGGTTCACAACGAAGGAGCAGCGAAAGCAGAGCGGACTGTGGTGGCGCCGGCAGATGCTCGGGCTTTACGCGCCCGTGCTGGAGAGGAATGCAGAGGGAGGATTCACGGCGGTGCAACTGCCTGCGGCGCTTCCCACGCCGCAGGAATAGGTGCAGGCTGAATGGCGGAGGAAGCTTACTGCGGGAACTGCTTGATGCTGGTGACGCGGTCGCCGGTGAAGCGCACGAAAACGGTCTTCGACGGCGGCTGGCCGTAGATCCAATCCTCGATGTCGTTGCCATCGGCGTCCCGCTCGCGGACTTTATGGTCCGGCTTGCCCACGGCGGCAACCACCATTTCGCGATCCATGCCAACAACGGGTTTGCGCTCTGTGATGGCTTTCTTCATTTCCGGCGGCAAGGTATCGAACCACTGCACGGAAGCAGAGCGCTGCTTACGAAAATCCAAGAGAGGCGAAAGCAACTGCTTCAATTCGTCGGGAGAAAGGTCTGGAACAGAGTCGTTGAAATCGAGATAAAGCGTGCTGCCCTGTCCGGGCTGCATGCCTGGAGGACCCGCTTCTTGCTGTGTAGTCGTGCTGGTCACCGTGGGAAGGCCGCCCACATCGAGGTGAATGCGGTCGCGCCAGCGTTTTTTGCCACGGCCGCCGCCGTTCAGGTCCACGATGATTTGCTTGTCGTGGAAATCGAGCTTGGTGATCTGGACGTTGTCTCCGCTGTGGACGGCGGTGCCGTGAGTGGCAACGGCACGCTGGAGCAGCTCTTCATTGATTGGCTGACCAATTTTGAGAACGAAGCCATCTTTTCCGGCAGGCAGATTCTTCAAGGCGCGGGCAAATTCGCCGGAGACATAGCGAATGAGTTGGAGCTTTTCTTCATCGTCAAGAGCCGCCTTTTTCCGTGCGGCAGGGCCGGCCGCAGTGGTGGCGGACTGGCCGGCATCGTCCCCGCTGCCAGAATTGCCGAGCGGAAAAAGGGCGATATGGTCGTCAGGCGTAAAGGCTGGCGTAGATTTCGAGGCGCTGCCCGTTCGCAAGCTGTTTGCCAGCGGGACGTCGGCTGCACCCAGGAGCAGCACGGCAATCGAAATGGCCGGCCAGTTCGGCATACGTACGCGGGCCGGGAGAACCCGGCGCCTGCCCGTATTCTATGATGCGGAAACGCCCGTGAACAGATACCCCGAAGGATTTGGCAGGTCATTCCGGAAAGCAGAGCAAACGGGCCAAAAAGTTGCTGGAGACGGCTGCGGACCTTGAAGCAGAGCCTATCGCGAAACGACCTGCACGCCGTGGCGGTCGATTGCCATGGGCAGGAGCGTGCCGCCAGAGCGCACAATCGCTTCTTCCACCTGGGGGCGCCGATCCGGTTCGATCAGCAGCACGACGCAGCCGCCGCCGCCCGCGCCGCAGACTTTGCCAGCCAGCGCACCCTTGCGGCGCGCTTCGGCAATAATGCGGTCGATGGTCTTTGTCGAAATCGTGGGCAGATTGCGTTTGCGGAAGGTCCATTCGGCGTGCATGAGGCGGCCTGCATGGCGCCAGTCCGCGGCCTCGAGGGCCTTGCGCATCTCCTGAGCGATTTCGGAGATGCGCTCGAGGTTGCCGCGAACGGCCTGGTTGCCGTCGGTGTGCGCCTTGAAGACTTCCCAGTTGTTGATGCCGGATTGGCGCGGCTTGCCGGTGTAGCAAACAACGAGCCGCCGCTCGAGTTCATCGAGGTTGACGCGCAGTTCGACGCGATGCTCGCCGCCGGGAGGCAATTCGATCGCGGCGGCGCCTCCGAAGGCCGGCGGATAGTGATCCTGGGTTCCGGTTGGCACACGAATGACAATGGCCTCGGCATCGCGGCTGATGTGAATCCAATCGACTTTGCTCTTGCCCGCTCCCGTGAAGCGATCGAGCGCGGCACAGATGGCAACGGCCATGGCACTGGAGCCGCCAATCCCCGCGCCAGCGGGGGCTTCGGAATCCGTCGTGAGTTGGAAGCCGCCCCGGGGCTCAAAGAACTTCACGATTTCGGCAAGCAGGGGCAGGCGGTAACGCTTCGCCTGCACCAGAGCACGAAATGAGCTGAAGGATTCTTCCTTTCTTGTGTCGCGTGAGACGAGCCGGATGCTCTTCGCTCCGTTGGTCTCAATCAGGCAGGAAGCGTAGCGCGTGATTGCGGCGTTAATGGTGAGCGCGCCGGGATGAAAGAGATACAGCGGCCAGATGTCGAGTGTTCCGCCGGCGAGGTCGACGCGAGTCGGCGCTTTCGATTCGATGATCATGAATCTCGATTAACTGGATTTTGGTGAAGCGGGGTAAGTGTGACCGAAGACCGTCAGCGGCTCAAGAAGGTGTTCCTGCGGATGACAGCAGAGAGACAATACCGGCTTTGCAGCGCCGGTGCGAAGAAGATTTCAGATTTCAGATTTCAGCTTCCCGCCGAGGCCGCCCGATTGCGAATCACCAGCGGCCCCTCCTTCTTTGCCAGGGCCGGGTTAGGCTCGAAACAGCGGCGGCAGCGCGCTTCGTAGATGCCGCCTCCGCCAACCACCACCAACTCTTCGCTTTCGACGAGGCGCTGGGTATGGACGGCCGGGTTCCCGCAGCGCACGCAAATCGCGAGCAGCTTGGTGATCTCTTCCGCGACGGCCAGGAGCCGGGGCATGGGCTCGAAGGGCCGGCCGCGATAGTCCGTATCCAAACCCGCGACAATCACGCGCTTCCCGAGGTTCGCCAGCTTGGTACAAACGTCCACAACTTCCTCGCCGAGAAACTGTGCTTCATCGACGCCAATGACTTCCGTGCGCGGCTGCACCTTGTCCATGATTTCGTTCGCTTTGGAGACGAGGTCGGAGGGAATCCCGAGCCCGGAGTGCGAAACGATTTCATTTACCGAATAGCGTTCGTCAATGGCGGGTTTGAAAATTTGCACACGCTGGCGCGCGATTTCCGCCCGACGGAGCCGCCGGATGAGTTCCTCGCTTTTCCCCGAAAACATCGGCCCGACCACCACTTCGATCCAGCCCATGTTGCCTTTCACGATGTCCATGAGCGCTCCTTCTCTTTCCTAGTATAGTTCGGCCGGATTCCGGCGGTTGCGCCGCCGGGCCGCCTTCCTCTACATCCCCGCCGAAGCGGCGGTCCTGTGATACGCCTTTGCGTTGTAGAAAGGCGCGAACGCAGCAATTACAGCAACACGAAACGCTTCTTGCCGGCTGATCAGATTGCGCGAAAGTACGCCCCATGCGCCCTGCGCATCGCGAATGCCGGCTTCGCCAGCGAAGCGGTCAATGGCAACCGAGAGCTCGACGCCGCAATCCAGCACCTCCGCGGCAAGTGTTTGCGGCATTTCCACGGCGCCTGACCGGCCGTAAAACCCGCGCGCGCCGTCGCTGACGTAGGCCCAGCTCTCGAGAAAAACTCGCCTGTGACTCTCGCCGGCGTGGAAATCGCGCTCGAGCGCCACCTCCAGTCCGCCCTCCAGGCCGACGAAGTAGCTCCAGTTTTCGGACTGCTTCGCCGCCACTTCCATGAGCGCCTCAACACGGCGCCTGGCGCCTAGCATCAATTCTTCACGGGAAGCCGGCGTGTGGCTCACTCCACTCGGAACTTCCGCGCCGGTAACCTCAAACACGGCGGAAGGCGCGAGCAGCGGCGCAAAGGCATCGAGCGCGTCGCGCACCGCATTCAACTTGGGACGGCGCGTACTGCCAACGGCGACAATGAATCTGGTCATGCGATTACTTCCGGAACGCGCGCAGATTCTAAACGCGCAGCGCGACGAAATTCACCGGAAAAATTCACTCGCGAAAGCAAGCTGAGGAAAATTCGCGCAAAGAAAGGAGAGCACGCGGGAAAGAATGGAGCGGCCTATCGGAATCGAACCGACACCTGAACCTTGGCAAGGTTCCGTACTACCACTATACTAAGGCCGCTTCGCAACAAAACGGTTATAACACGCCGGCCGGGCCGCGAACAAGCGCCCGCGCGGTTTTCGGGAACATCAAAACAGGGAACGCCACTGCCCGCTCTGCCGCGGGAAATCAGGATACTTGGCTGACGCGCGCCGACTTGACGATCGGCGAACGCCGCTGGCGCTCGGCGAAGCGCATCGCCTTTTCCTTGTCCGTATAGACGCGTCCGAACCTCTCGCCATCCGCATAGGACACGGTAACCAAATAGTGGTGGTGCTTTCTGCGCCGGTCTCTGCTGAAATCCTTGTCTTCCGTTTTGGGAGTTTTCTTCGCTGTCTTGTTCACAGGAGCCTTCCGTATCTTTCCGTTATGAGGTGGGTACTCCCGGTTCCCTGAGCCGAACGCGGTCCTACAGATAACGTACGACTTGGTAACACTTCATTATAACCACGGTCGCTGCCTTAAACGCGACACATTCTATCAAAAGTTGTCCCGAGTTGCGGGCGGTTGGAAAGCGCCGGGCAACGGAGCCTCCCTCGCTGGTCATCGCCCGGTCTGGCAAACGAGGGCAGCCTCTGAGTGAGCGGCCAAGCGGGAAACGAGCAGCGATCGCGAGAGGAAAAGACGTCGTGATCTGCCGGGTCCAAGCGGGCGGACGGCCCCCTCACGCAACGTCCGCGCAACTCTCGCATCTAAAATCAGACGGGATTCCCCCGGCGCGTGCGATCCGGCTCGCGGGCTCGTTGCGGCCGGCCTAGGCACAAAAATTGTGCTTCACGAAACATTTTTCGTTTTCTTTCGTCTTTACCTGTGAGGGACACGATAAGCTGAATGTGGCGAAGCAAACCCATGATAACGCTCGCGAAACAACCGCCGGTGATCGAGGATCTGCGCAACCATTCGCAGGAGCAGATGGCGGAGCTGCGTTTTCTGCTGAGCAGCGGCGCGCCCGCGCGGCCTGATCCGAGGCGTCCCGGCTTCTTCGAAATCGAAGGACAAGCGAGCGTGTATTACGTTTTCAGGTATCCCAATGGGAGCAAGGTGCTTCTCTTAGGTGCCTGGGAACGCGATCCGGTTGCGGAGCTGGTTGCCTGTTCCTGCCCCGCCGCCTGAAGAGTGACTTTGTAGCAAGAAGCGTCTTGGCCGAGTCGGGCGCTTCTTGCTATTGGGCTTTTGTGGCACGGTCCGGTTAGCTTCTTCCATCCTTATTCAGTTTCAGAGCCGCGGAGTTGATGCAATAACGCTGGCCGGTCGGCTGTGGACCATCGTCGAAGACGTGTCCCAGGTGTGCTTCGCATCGGCTACACCTCACTTCGGTTCGCCTCATGCCATGGCTCAGGTCGGTTTCGGTTTCGATCGCTTCCTGGCTGGCAGGGGCATAGAAACTCGGCCAGCCAGAGCCTGAGTGATATTTTGTTTCAGAACGAAACAACGGCTGACCGCAACAGACGCATGTATACGTTCCGGGGGTTTCCGTGCTTTCGTACTCCCCGGTAAAGGGCGGTTCGGTTCCCTTCTGACGGGTCACATAGTATTGATTCGGCGTGAGTTGTTTCCTCCAAGCCGCGTCGTCCATTCGTAATTTCTCTTTCATAACGCCTCCAGAGTCAATTCCCAGATTGGTCCGTTTCGTGCTTCATCTGATTGTGAGCGTTCCTGCTAGGTTTCAGCGTGGATCGCTAGAAAGTTGATTATGCCGCAAGACCCATCAAAAGCCGCCGTTTCCGACGCGCCGAAAGCCTATACCGAGCAGCGCCGGAGCCGCCGGGTGAAGATTGCAAAACCGGTGCGGGTGCGTCCCTCGGACCCGAACGACGACCATTTTGAGGACACGCCGGTCAGTGTAAACGCCTCAAAAGAAGGAATTTACTTCACGACACGGCGCAATACGTATTATAAGGGAATGCGCGTTTTTGTGACGTTTCCCTTCACCTCAGCGCACGATCCGATGAACTGCGAGTACGTCGCTGAGGTGGTTCGCGTGGAAAGCTTGCCGAACTCAAAAACAGGCGTAGCCGTTCATCTCAAGATGACCATGAATTACAGCAAGCCCGCCTCGCCAGGGTCAGTCACGCGCTTCTAAATCCGCCCGCTTCCGCGCCCAACGTTTTTCTGTCGCGAAAGAAATTGCTGGTTGACAGTTTTCCGCGGTTCCCGTACCTTAGCACTCGCATGTCTTTCGCGGGCACAATTCGGGCGCATCGTCGTCGGCATCATCATCACGGCCATATGCCGCGCCCGGCGAGGTGTGCTGCGTAGCAAGAATCCAAGAGCACTCATCCTCCCGCTGGCGCGAACGCCCCAGCGGTTTTTTTATTTCCGGCGCGAGTTTTTGGAGGAGAAATGTTCGGCATAGATTTCGAGAAGAGCGGAGGCTTGGTCCCGGCCATTATTCAAGACCACTCGACAAGCCACGTGTTGATGCTCGGCTTCATGAATCGGGAAGCGCTGGAGGCTACACGCGCAACGGGCGAAGTTGTTTTCTTCAGCCGGTCGCGCGGACAGCTCTGGAAGAAAGGGGAAACCAGCGGCCATGTGCTGAGGGTTCGCGAGATGCGCGTCGACTGCGACGCGGATGCCATTTTGCTTCGCGTCGAGGCAATGGGCCTGGGCGTCTGCCATGAAGGCTACCGGTCGTGCTTTTTTCGCCGCATCGAGGCCGATGGCGCTGTTCGCGTCAGCGATGATCCAAGTTTCGCGCCGGAGGCGGTTTATGGCCCGGAGCGAGCAAGATGAGTCGCCTGAAGCTTGGCATTCCCAAGGGCAGCTTGCAAGAGGCCACGCTGGATCTTTTCGCACGCGCCGGGTGGCGCATTACCCTGGGTTCGCGCAGCTACGTCCCCGCGATCGATGACCCCGAGATCGAATGCCTGCT
>Ga0070741_10001132_pt1 | contig 84959 bp, 77 predicted proteins | sample Coa_R1_4_FD_66440 | JGI IMG/M metagenome (GOLD analysis project Ga0070741, IMG submission 66440) | Surface soil microbial communities from Centralia Pennsylvania, which are recovering from an underground coalmine fire - Coalmine... | ecosystem: Environmental > Terrestrial > Soil > Unclassified ... | reverse complement strand
CGCGATCGCTGCGCTGCATCGCGAGTATCAGGAAAAAATTCGGCAGCATCGGCTGCCGATCACCGATCTGATGAAGACCGAAACCCTGCAGGACTCTCTCGAGGTTTATCGTTCGAAACGCGGCGGAAAACGCCGCAACGTCGCCGCCGCCTATGAACTGGCGCTCAAGTCCGGTCAGCCCTATCAAAGTGGCGATCGCATCTCCTACTACGTGACCGGCAGCAGCGCACGCGTCAAGGTTGCCGATGCCGCTCGATTGGTAAGTGAGTATGACCCCGCGCATCCGGACGATAACGCCGCATACTATGCGGCCAAACTCGAGGATTTGTACGAAAAGTTCCGACCCTTCATCGAACAGCCCGGCCTGACTCTGGAGCCCTCGCAGGTGGCGGACGAAGCGCCTCAGCCAACACTGTTCGACGGTGATCCTGCGGCATCCGGCGATGATTCCTGAATCAGAATTGCTTTCGTCTCTTCGAGTCCGCGCCGAAGCACGTCCGGTAGCCGTTCTCTCCGTTGCTGCCTCCGTTCAGTCTGCGCAGAAGCGATGGTCGCACGCCGACCGCCGCTTCGCACGGACTCACGCCGCCGATTGCGTTCGGCACACTTTCCGGAACAACCTGAAGAAAATCCCGGCGAAACTCTGTCGCCGCCATGAAGGAGTGATCGATGCCCGACGAGCAGAACGTTGACTGGAGTAAGGTAAAGCAGTTTGCCGGCACGATGATGAATGACCTCGGCGCGGCGATGCAGGGCGCGTTGAGCTATATTGGCGATCGCCTCGGACTTTTCAAGGCGCTCGCCGAGATGGGCGCCGTAACCAGCGACGAACTGGCCGCGAAAACCGGCTTGAACGAACGCTATCTGCGCGAATGGCTTGGTGCGATGACCGCGGCCAGGTACATCAACTTTGATCCCGCTACCAGACGCTTCCTGATGCCGCGCGAGCACGCCATGATTCTCGCCGACGAAACCTCGCCCTTCTTCATGGGCGGTTTCATGCAGATGGTCGTGCCAGAAGTGGGGATGGCGCCGAAGCTGCTCGATTCGTTTCGCACCGGCAAAGGCATCCCGCAGAGCGAGTATCCGCCCGAGGTGTTCGAGGCTATCGAGCGCGGCTCCGCGCCGATGTATCGCCACTCGCTGATTCGCAAGTGGATGCCGACGATGCCGCAGGCGGTCGCAGCGCTGGAGGCGGGCGGCACGGCGCTCGATGTCGGCTGCGGCAGCGGCCGCGCCGTGATCGCGCTCGCCACCGCCTATCCGAAGGCGCGCGTGCACGGTTACGACGGACACGCTGGCTCGATCGAACGCGCGCGGGCCAACGCTCGGGCGGCCGGCGTCGGCGATCGCGTCACCTTCGAAGTGGTGGACTGCACCAAGTTGCCGCAAGCGCAGTTCGACTTCATCACGACCTTCGACGTGATTCACGACTCGGTCGATCCGGTGGGTCTGCTCAAATCGATTCGCGGCGCGCTCAAACCCGGCGGCACCTACCTGATGGTCGAGGTGAACGTTTCCGACAAGCTCGAGGACAATATCAGCCCGATGGGCCGCATGATGTACTCGGCGAGCACGCTTTACTGCATGACCGTGTCGCTGGCCCATGGCGGCGCCGGGATCGGCGCGCTGATGGGCGAAGCGAAGGCGCGCGAGATGACCCAGCAGGCCGGCTTCACGAGCTTCAACCGTTTGCCGGTCAAGGATGCGTTCTCGGTCCTGTACGAAATCCGGAGCTAGCGCGGCATGGCGATGGTCAGTGCGGCGCCATGACACCGTGGGTCGCTGCACTGCTTCTGCTGCTGATCCTCGTTGCGCCGCTGGTCTCCACGCCGATCGAGCGTAATCTCGAGCTCTATTTTCTTGCCGTCGGGATCGTTGCCGCGACCCTGAGCCGGTCCTGGAGTTTCAGGCTGATCGCGCAGGTGTTGCGCTCGCCCGTGCCGATCACCTGCGCGGTGGTCCTCGCCGGCCTGATCTTCAGCCGCCTCGGTCGACGCGCCGACGCCGCATTCGACCGTCTCCGCCGCAGTCTTCCGCGACCGCTCCTGACCGGCGTTTCGATCTTCCTGGTCGGTCTCGCTTCGAGCCTGATAAGTTCAATTATCGCGGGCCTCGTCCTTGTCGAAACCATAGGCCTGCTCGACCTCGGCCCACCCGCGCGCGACCGGGTGGTCGTCGCCGGCTGCTTCGCCATCGGGATCGGTTCGGCCCTGACGCCGGCCGGCGGCCCTTTTTCCGCGATCGTCGCCGCGGGTCTGAACCTCGGCTTCGGCGGGCTGATTCAGCTCTTGGGACCGTGGCTGATCGGCGGCGTGGTGGCGATGAGTCTTCTGTCGGCGTGGTTCGCGCGGGGCGATTACGATCTTGCCGCCAACGCAACTCCCCTGCGCCGGCGCATGCGCGATACGCTAAGGCAAGGCGCGAAAGTCTTCGCCTTCGTCGCCGGCCTCGCGCTCGTCAGCGCAGCCTATGCGCCGCTGGCGCTCCGCTGGGTCCCGCTGATCGCGCCGAGCCTGCTCTATTGGGGTAACGTCACCTCCGCCGTGCTGGACAACGCGGCCCTCGCCGCCATCGAAATCCACGGCATCCCGTATCCGGAGATCAAGCCTGCGGTGCTCGCGATGGTGATTGCCGGCGGCATCCTGGTTCCCGGCAATATCCCCAATATCCTGTGTGCCGGAATTCTTGGTATCAGCAGTCGGCGGTGGGCGGTGGTGGGAATCCCAATCGGTTTGTCTCTGATGGGCATCTGCTTTGCTGTTTGGATGGTGCACGGATAGCCAATGAACGATAAAGCTGTGCTGAAAGATGCGTAATATGCGCTGATTGCGCGAATAAACCCGCTGGCGATCGCGTCGTTATCGATCGTCCAGCTCAATCAGCAGGCAGTTGCTTAATCTTTGAACCACGGGAGGGAGAAGCCAGCAGGAAGCTAGCCGCCACAAGATTACTGAGATAAAACTACAAACCATTCGATAGCGTGCCGCCGGTGGGCGCGGCCAGGAGGGTAACGAGTCACAATGACTCCAAAGCAAGTTCTGCAGATGATCAAGGACAAAGGCGCAGTGATGGTCGATATTAAGTTCATCGACCTGCTCGGTACCTGGCAGCATTTCACAGCGCCAGTCAGCGAGTTCAAGGACGAGAGCGTCTTCGAGGACGGTCTCGGTTTTGACGGTTCGTCGATTCGCGGATGGCAATCGATTGACAGCAGCGACATGCTGGTCATTCCCGATCCCGAGACCGCGGTGATGGATCCCTTCACCAAGGACCCGACGCTTTCGCTCATCTGCAATATCCAGGATCCGATCACGCGCTCCGACTACAGCCGCGACCCGCGCAACATCTCACGCAAGGCCGAGAAATACCTGAAGTCCACGGGTATCGGGGATACGGCGTACTTCGGTCCCGAGCCCGAGTTTTTCATCTTCAACGGCATCCGCTTCGATACCAACCAGCACTCGAGCTACTACTTCATCGACTCGAACGAAGGCGTGTGGAACAGCGGCAAGGAAGGTCCCAACCTGGGCTATAAGCCGCGTTACAAGGAAGGCTACTTCCCGGTCCCGCCGAATGACACGCTGCAGGATATCCGCACCGAGATGGTGCTCGAGATGGAGCGGGTCGGCATCCGCGTCGAGAAGCAGCATCACGAGGTCGCGACCGCCGGTCAGGCCGAAATCGATATGCGCTTCAATTCGTTGACCAAGATGGCGGACTGGCTCACCTGGTACAAATATATCGTCAAGAACGTCGCGATTCGTCACGGCATGACCGTAACCTTCATGCCCAAGCCGATCTTCGGTGATAACGGCTCCGGCATGCATACCCATCAGAGCATCTGGAAGGGCGAGACGCCGCTCTTTGCGGGCAACGGCTACGCCGGCATGTCGGAGCTCGCGATGCACTATATCGCCGGCATCCTGCATCACGCCCCCGCCCTGGCCGCCTTCACCAACCCGGGGACGAATTCGTATCGCCGCCTCGTGCCCGGTTTCGAGGCGCCGATCAATCTCGCCTATTCGAGCCGCAATCGTTCAGCGTCGGTGCGTATCCCGATGTACTCGCCGTCGCCCAAGGCGAAGCGTATCGAAGTGCGTTTCCCCGACCCGACTTGCAATCCCTACCTGGCGTTTTCGGCGATGCTGATGGCCGGGTTGGACGGTATCCAGCGCCGCCTCGACCCCGGTCAGCCGCTCGACAAGGACATCTACGCCTTGACCCCTGCCGAATTGGCCGAGGTGCCGAGCATGCCGGCTTCGCTCGAAGCGGCCCTCGAAAACCTCAAGCGCGACCACGAGTTTCTGCTCAAAGGTGACGTCTTCACGCCCGACCTCATCGAAACGTGGATCGACTATAAGTACACGCGCGAGGTCAGCCAGACCCGCCTGCGTCCGCATCCGTACGAGTTCGCGCTGTATTTCGACGCGTAAGTCCAAGTAGTGAAATCGCAGCGAAGGGGCGACGTCCTGAGGGCGCCGCCCCTTCGCATTTGGCGAAGAAACTCGTATCTGCTTCGCATTATTTAGCACCGCCAAGGTATCCTGCTAAGCCTGCGCCGAGCGTCGCCTGCGTTTCCGGCGCCACTCACCGCGATAAAACCTAATAAAATCAAGTATTTAGATAGGTGATTACAAATATCGCCAGATCTTCGATTTAGATCGCGATCTTGGCACGAGACTGGCTTTACCTCCACTGCAAGATGAATCGGGCAAACGAAAGAGAAACCGAGGACCGCACAAACCGCTATATGACAGCGGAAGGCAGGAGAACTCGAATGAAGGCGATTGGCAATCTGGCAGTGATACTTAGCGCGATTGGCCTGATGGCTCTGCTGCTCGTCGCGCAGCGCAATTATCAGCACAGCTTCGGCGTGGATGCCGCAATGCAGTCCGGCACCAGCGACATGAGCTCGGTGACGCCGCAGACGGTCGCCGCCGAAACTGTGGCGTTGAACTAGGCCCCAACCGCGAGGTGGCGTCCCCCCGCCTCGCGCTCCCGGAAGGAGGCGGTCGATTCTCCCCCCATCGGCCGCCTTCTTCATTTATCATTCTGACAGCACCAACGTCGCGTGATTTGCGCCCTGCGGCGCGTTGCATTACATACAGTTAAACCATCTGGTCTTCGTGTATGCCCGTCGTGGATCCTGAACGCGCGAGACTAATCGAACTGCTTCGCCAGACTGCCGTGAAATCGGCGCCTGAACCGATTTTCCGTTTAGCGTCGGGCAAGATGAGCCGACATTATGTCGACTGCAAGCAGGCGCTGTCCGATCCTGAGGCGCGCGGGCTCATCGGCTCGCTGGCGGGCCGGCTCATCGCGGAGAATCATTTCGATGCGATCGGAGGTCTCGAACTCGGCGCCTATCCGATCGCGATTGCAATCTCTGACGCACTTTTTCGCACCAGAGGCGTCAGGCTGCGCGTTTTCGTGGTGCGCAAGCAACCCAAGAGTCACGGCATCACGGATTTGATTGCCGGCAACGTCGCGGCCGGCGATCGCACCTTGATCGTGGACGACGTGGTTACCACGGCCGCTTCGACCATCAAGGCGATCGAGGGCGCGCGGCGCGCCGGGTTGGTGGTCGCAGAGGCGATGGCGCTGGTTGATCGCGAAGAGGAAAACGGCCGCGCCAATCTCGAGAGCCTGGGCGTGCGCTTTGCCGCGCTGTTCAGACTGCGTGATCTATTGGAGCTGTAGCGGCGCGTCCTGGTCGTTCCGCGTGATGACCAAATGTTATAAAATGCAACTGATGGATACCCTGCGGCGTCCTGCACGGGAGGTGGGGCATGGAAGTTAAGACCGTCAAGCCCAGCGCGCGACTGCAAAAATTGTTCGACAACCTGCTGGCGCAACTGCGCCAGTTCATCCGCGACAACCAGATCAATCACGACGAATACCGCAGTGCGGTGGCATTTCTGCTCGAGACCGCGGCGTCCGGCGAACTAACACTGCTCAGCGACGTTCTGCTGGAAGCGACGGTTGACCAGGTTGACAGCATGGGCCGCGTCGGCACGGCGACCTCGGTCGAAGGGCCCTTCTATCTGCCCGATAGCCCGATGCTGACTTCGCCCGCTGTCCTGCCCCATCGCGCAAACGAACCGGGTGAGAAGCTCTTCCTTTCAGGGACGGTGAAGGCGCCGGACGGGACGCCGCTCGCCGGCGCGATTATTGATATCTGGCAGGCCGACGCCGAGGGAAACTATTCGCATTTCAACGTTCCGGCCGCCGACGCGCCCTTTAATCTCCGCGCCCGCGTGAGCGCCGATCGGAGCGGCGCCTATGAGATTCAAACCTGGCTGCCGGCGGCGTACCAGATTCCCAAGGACGGTCCGACCGGCGCGATCCTGAAGGCTACCGGCCGCCATCCGTGGCGGCCCGCCCACGTTCATTTTCGTATCAGCCACCCCGGGTTCAGCACCTTGACGACCCAGCTCTTCGTGGCTGGCGACCCCTGGATCGATTCGGACGTGGTCGGCGCGGTCAAACAGCCTCTGATTGTCAACTTTGAGCGCCACACCGATCCGGCGGAGATCAAGGCGCGCGGTCTCGATCAGCCGTTCCGAACGGCCCGCTACGATTTTATTCTGCCGACCGCCGAGGCACGCAAGGCCGCCTGAGGCGGCGCGCCGCTACGGCGACGGATGGTCGGCGGCGCGCACTCTGAAGCGCACGTCGCACGAGTCCTCATCGGCGCCGAAGCAGATTCTGGTGACGTCGTCGGCCGCGGCCCCGGCGGGACTGGCGTTTTCGGGGCAGATCCAATGGGAGCCCATGCGATGGAGTGCGACGGCGTAATAGCGCCCCGGATTGAGCATCCCGGCCGCGCGGGGGCTGACCGCTTCGGTCGAAATCACGGTGAAACCGTCGTGTCCGCCGCCTGACGGGTCATAGCGCATAAACGTCATGACCCACTCACCGGGACCGCTGCGCTGGGCGCTCCAGCTCATCGGTTTGTCGTCGGAAAACACCGGAATCTGCCGACATAGCCAGGGGCGCGGCTCCATGCCCATCGCCGCCTGCGCTCCCCACCATCCGCAGCAGATCAGCGTTAACAGCGCGCGCCGCATCGGTTTGCTCATCCTTCCTCCGAGAATTCCCTGAACGACCGCCGCTTGCGAAGCGTTTGGCCTGCCGTCGGAACGCCGCAGCCTCAGGCGTCGTGCGCTTCGGCAACGGCGATAATCTGCTCGATGATAGCGCCGAGTTTCGAATCTTTCGGCGTGAAGACGGCCTTAACACCCAGGTCGCGCAAGCGATCGCGATCGCTCTCTGGAATAATTCCACCCATAACCAGCTTTACGTGTTCCGCGCCGCGCTGTTTCAAGAGGTCGAGGGTCACGCGGGCGATTTCCAGATGGGCGCCGGCAAGGCTGCTGATCGCGAGAATATCGACGTCCTCCTGCAGCGCGCTTTCGACCAGTTGCGCGGGCGTCTGCTTGAAGCCTGCAAGGATAACCTCCATGCCGGCCTGCATACAGGCGTGGGCGAGCAGTTTGATCGCATTGATATGGCCATCGAGCCCGGCCTTGCCAAGCGCGATCCGAATCCGTCGGCGAGTGGCCGGGACGGCGAAGCGCTGGACCGGGGCAGCGCGATCGAGGATCGGCGGCGCATAACGACCGGTCGTGGCGCACTCAATCGTCTCGGCCCATTCGCCCACGGTGCCGCCGGCGCGCGCCAGTTCGAGCGTCGCGGGCATCGTCGGACCGGCGCTCGTGACCGCGCGCGCGAGACGTTCGCGGGCGGCGGCCACGGCGGCATTATCGCGTTGCGCGCGCCATTCCCGCAGCGCGTCGATCCGTTCCCGCGCCAGCGCCCCGTAATCAACCTCGTCTGCCACCGCGGCGGCGGGCGTCAAGCCGATTTCGCCGGTAAAGGCGTTGACGCCGACGTGAATGATCTCGCCCGATTCAACGCGGGCATGGCGAGCGGCGAGCAACCGCGTGAGCTGCTCGCTGATGAGATTAATTGCGGTTCCAAATCCGCTTTCGCGCAGCTCGAGCGCGATCCGACGCGCGGTCTGCGCGGTTGCCGCCGTCAGTTCCTCGATAATCCGGCTGCCGGCGAAGATATCGCCGTAGTCACCGAGCCCCGTCTCATGCATCAGGATCTGCTGCGTCCGGAGGCCGATCAGCTGCTCCTGCTGGTCCGGCAGGCCGAGAGCCTCGCGAAAGCCGGGCAGTTGCAGCGCATTGACCCGCGCGCCGGCCGAAATCACCACCGGCAGCGCTTCATAGGCAACGCGGATAATATTCAACTCGGGCTGCTGTTCGGTCAGCGTGAGCGAGCGCACCTGGCATCCGGCGCGAAAGGCCACCTGGTCGATCCCGTATTCCTCGCGGCAAAGCTCGGGCCAGAGCTTGAAATAGGCGCGCACCTTGCAGATTTCCGGCACCAGTTCGATACCACTGTTGATAAAAAACGAGATCCGGCGAACCGTCTGCTCGAAGGCCTCGGACGAGACGGTGGGCCGCAGCGCGTCCAGGATGAGCATCGCGTTGCCGAAGGCATAGCCGATCTCCTCCGCCGGTCCCGCCCCGCTCTCCATGTAGTGATAGCCGCAGCAATTAATCGGATTCCAGTTCGGAACGTGTTTAACCGCAAAACTAATCAGCTCGGTAGACAGCCGGAACGAGACCTCCGGACTGAAGATCGAAGTTCCGCGCGCGACGAATTCCTTCATCAGGTCGTTCTGGGTGGTGCCGCGCAGCTCGCTCCACGCCACCCCCTGGCGCTCGGCCACGACCAGGTAGAGCGCCAGGATAAACGGGGCCGTCGCATTGATGGTCATCGAGGTATTGATCTGCTCGAGCGGGATACCTTCGAGCAGTTGTTCCATGTCACGCCAATGGGCAATCGACACCCCGGCCTTGCCGATCTCGCCCATCGCCAATGGCGCGTCGGGGTCATAGCCGTTCTGGGTGGGCAGGTCGAAGGCAATCGACAGGCCGCGCTGTCCTTCACGCAGGTTGCGGCGGAAGCGCTCGTTGGCCTGCCGCGCGTCGCCGAAGCCGGCGTAAGTGCGGATAATCCAGGGGTCGCGTTTCTTGGTCTGAGCAGACTGAACAGGATTCGTCGCCATCGAAATCTCCCGTTTATTGCGCAGCTCAGCGTAACCAGCCGACCGCGTTCGCGCTATACGTCGGCGCGCGCGGATGCTTGCGGGTCAAGCGTGCGCGCCAGCTCGGCGGCAAGCTCGCGATTGGTCCGCCCGGGCAGCTCGGCGAGCGCCAGCAGCGGCACGCCGATGAGACGCCGGAGCATCACCGCCGCGCGACGCTCGCGCTCGTGCCGATTGAGGGCCTTCCGCGCGATGGCAATGAGCGTCGGGCGGCATCGGAGGCGCCCCGGCGAGCGCTCGAGCCGCGCCAAATCGGCGGTGCTGAAAGGCGGCGGGCTTACGCGATTAAGCATCACGCCCTGGCACGGCAGCCCGACGGCGGCCAGCTTGCGGCTGACTTCGAGCGTTTCGGCGACGGCGAGCGGTTCTGCGGTCGTAGCGACAAGCAGGGCGCATCGATCACGGTCGCGGAAGAGCCGCGCGATAGCCGCGGCTTCCCTGCCGACCAGGTTATCGCCGAAGGTCTCTCGCGCCGCCAGCGGCATCTCGAGCATCGCCAACGCCTGCCCGCTCGCCGGCAGATCGACCAGCACCAAATCCCATGGCGGGAGGGCCGGCGCGCGCCGTTCGATCTCATGAAATATCTTCCCCATCATCATGAGCTCGCGCAGCGCCGGCGCCGCCTGGATGAAGTTCTGGTACAGGTTACTGGCGAACACGGCCTGCAGAATCGGCCGCGCGACGACGAAGCCGAGGTACTCCTCGATCGATTCGCGGCGGTCGAGCAGCATCGCGAAAAGATTGTCGGTCAGCGGTTGCGGGCGAAACCCGGTCTTCACGCCATAGCCGCGCGCGATCGGCGTGTGGACGTCGACCTCGATAACGAGCGTGCGCAGCGTCCGGTGGCGCGCGACCTCGGCGAGCGTTGCGCAGACGGTCGTACGCCCCACCCCGCCTTTGCCCATCACCATGATCAGCCGACGCCGCATCCAGTCGTCGAGCACGCGGTCGGGGGCGTGCGACGGCGGCTTGCTCCGCGACGCCGAACGATTAGTCGCGTCCGTGCTCAGGTGCGATCGCCCGCCGGAATCAGCAGCGGCTGACCCTTATCCAGAATGAAGAATACCAGTATTTTGGCGGGTGTGGAGGCGCTCGGATTCCGCGCTACGCGATGCAGGTTGCGCGACGCTTCATACCACATATCGCCCGCCTGATAGGTCAGCGTCGCGCCATTCTCCAACGCGCTCTCGATAGTGCCCTCGAGCACGTAGCCGAAGACGGGGCCGGGATGCCGATGCGGGGGCGAGCCGGCCCCCGGCGCCAGCTCCACGACCGCCATGGTGCCATTCCTGCCGATTGCGGGCAGCGGATACGAGAGCATCTCGCGAATCGTTACGCCGCTCCCGCCGCTGGCGGACGCGGCGGACGGCGCCGTCGTCTGCGCCTCGGCAAGTTGCTCGAAGAGCGTCGGCCTGAGGAGCATCGGGCCAAGACCGAGAACCTTAAGCGCTTCGCGTCTGGTAGCCATGGGCCTCAGGATAATGCGGTCCCGTGAGCGCTTTGAAGCCCGGACCTGCTAACGGACGGCGACCTCGCGCTGCGCCCAGGCGCTTCGCCTTGATACGGGCGACGGAGGATTATGTTGCCGCCGATAAAGATCGCGACCGTCGCCAAGAAAAACGCGTGCAGCTCGCGCACGACGCTGGTGAAAAAGCCCAGGCTGATGAGCGTCAACCCGGTCAATACGAGGATTCGCGCGCACCAGCCGAGCGAGGCACCCCGCAGTTCCAGAACCCCCAGAGCGAACAGCAAGGGCAGCAGCAGGGGCAGATAGTGACCCCACGCGATCGGTGAAACCAGCAGCGCGGCGCAGATCCAGAGCCCAAAGGCGGCGAGATCGTGCGCGTCGGATCGATGCGATCGCGCCGTCGAGATGAAGGTTACGGCGACCACGAGCAGATCGGCCAGCGCCGTCAGCGCGAGCCATAAGCGCAAACCGGAGCCGCTCACGGGGCCGCCCGCGAGCCAATCCATCAGGGCGCGCAGGTTGTAGTAGAGGGCGATCGCCCGCGAATTGCGCAAAAAGCCGTCGTCCTCGAGCCAGGAGGAATGCAGGATTCCAGCGCTGACGTAGGAATGCTCGTTGCGCGCGCGCGTGAGCATAAGGCCGGCGAGTGTCACCACCACGCTCCAGACCAGGGTCGGCCAGCGCCGCCGCACAAAAAAGTAGCCGCCAGCGAGCCCCGGAAACATCTTGAGCAGCGTCGCCGCCGCGAGCATCAATCCGGCCGGCAGGCTGCGCTCCCGCCGATCCAGCGCGAACGCCCCGACCAGCAGCAGGAGGAGGATCGGCGTGTACTGGCTCTCATAGAGCATCCCGTAAGTCTCGGGAAAGAGCAGCGCGGCGCCGATTCCGATCAGGTAAGGATCGAGTCCCGGCGGCGGCGCGAGTTCGCGAACCATCACCACTGCCGCGCCACAGAGCGCGCCGACGAGGATCGCTTGCCAGACCCAGAAGGCGGTGCGCAAGGGGAGCCGGGTCAACGGTTCAAAGGCGATCAAGAAGGCGGGGGGATAGTTGCAGTGTCCGAGATGCAGCACGCCGGGAAGGGGCTTGAACGCCGGGTCGCGCGCGGACATCCACGGATCGCCCCCGGCGCGCAGCTCGGACGACCATGCGTAGTATTCGAACATACTGACCTTCGCATAGTTGCCGCGATTCCGATGAAGCGACTTGACGAGACAGGCGGCGCCGGCAAGCAGGATCAGAACCGCGAGCAGGCGTATCTGCTGACCGCTGCAGCCCGCGGCTACGCGCGGCTTCACCAGTAACGGAGCGCGCGACGACCGAGCCCGTCGCCGACATCGAGCATCCGCTCGCTCCATCCTTCGAGCGCGTCGTCGCTCGGCAGCAGGCGCAACGGACTGATGCATCGCGCCCACATCAGGCTGCCGAACACGATATAGTCGGCGTAGAGGGGACTCGCACCGCCGAGGAAGGGTTGCGCGGCGACGGTCTGCCGCACCGGTTCGAGGGTCTGGGCGAAAGTCGCCAGGCGCTGATCGCGATCCTTCACCACGTCTTCGAGCCGCTGACCCAGGCGTTCTTCGCGGGTCCGGCGAAAATAGGGCTGATCCGTGGGCGTCAGATGGTTCAGGATGTCGAGCACGACGAACCGGGCGATCGCCGGATTCAGCACCGTGTCGGCCCAGACGTTGAAGAAGCGCGACGCTTCAGGCGATCCGCTGAACAGGGCCGGTCGCGCGGGGTAAGTGTTTTCGAGGTAGGCCGCGATCGCCCACGAATCGACCACCGGCCTGCCGTTATCGACCAGCACCGGCACGCGATCCCAGTTGGCGAACGCGATTTTGTCCTTGTCGGCGTAGCGCCATGGAATCGTTTCGAAGTCGAGCTGCTTGTGGGCGAGCGCGAGCTTGATCCGCCAGCAGTAAGGGCTGAAGCGGCGATTCGGATCGGCGCCGGCCAGATCATACAGTGTAATAGCCATGGTGCTTCCGTCCCCCGTCGCTCAGGCGCGCTCGAACTTCGGCAGCGTCACCTCGGGGGTAACGTCGTCGAACACCACCTTGACCGGCATGTCGAGCTGCAGCTCTTCAGGTTTGAGGCCGACGATCCAGGTGACCATGCGCACGCCCTCTTCGAGCTCGACGATCGCCGGACTGTAGGGCACGCTCTCGGCAAACTGCGGCATCATCGGCTGGGTGGCGGTGGTCCATGAAAAGAGCTTGCCGCGACCCGAAGAGCGCGCCCATTCCCATTTGAGCGAGCCGCACTTCGCGCACATATCGCGGGGGACATGACGCCACGCCCCGCAGTCGCTGCAACGCTGGAAGCGCAGTTCGTGATTCTTGCAAAAAGCGTAAAACTCGGCGGCGCGGCCGCGCGCCCGCGGGAGTGGAAGCTGGTAAGGTTTATCGTTCGCCACTATAGCCCCTCAGATTACATTATGCGCCGCCACCGGCATCAGGATTGGCCTGCGGCGCGCGCCTCAACGGCGATTCAGCGACGCGGGAGTTCCCTCAATTGCGCAGAATCGCGAGTCCGCCGTCGCCGAAATCGCCCCATCCGGTAACCAGACCGACGCGCGCATCCCGGACCTGCCGTTCACCGCACTGACCGCGCAGTTGCCGCGCCGCCTCGACGATATGATTCGTGCCCCAGACGTGCGCTTCCGAGAGCAGCCCGCCGTGAGTATTCAGCGGCAGTTCGCCGCCCAGTTCGATACGGCCGCCGACGACGAAGTCCTTGACCTCGCCCCGTTTGCAGAAGCCGAGCGCCTCGATCTGCAGCATCACCACGTAGGTGAAGCAGTCATAGATTTCGAGAAAATCGATATCCTTGTGATCAACCTCAGCCATCGCGAAGGCCTTCGGCGCGGCGAACGTAAGGCCGATCACGAAGGGATCGGGACGCGCCGGAATATCATCGGCGGGGTACGGATGACCCTCGGCAACGCCGGCAATATAGACCGGCTTCTGCTTCAGATCGCGCGCACGATCGGCGGCGCTGACCACGATGGCGCAGGCGGCGTCGGATTCAAGACAGCAGTCGTACAGGCGGAACGGAAACGACACCCAGCGCGCCGCCAGATAGTCATCCATCGATAGCGGCCGCCCGCGCATCATGGCCCGCTCGTTGAGCTGTGCATGTTTGCGCTCGGCCACCGCCACCGCGCCCATCGCTTCGAACGGCGTGCCGTAAAGCTTCATGTGGCGGGTTGCCAGCCAGGCGTAGAACTGCGCGGGGACGGTCGCGCCGTACGGCAGGTAGTAGGCGCCCACCACGTTGCCCATCGGCGCCGGCGGCATCGGCATCGCCTCTTCGAGCTTTGCCCTGGCGCCGCCGCCACGGACCGGATTGGACGAGTAGCCGTTCCATCCGACCGGAATCAGCACATGATTCGCGATGCCGCAGGCCACGGCCATCGCGGCACTCTGCAGCGACACGACCGGGCTCGCACCGCCCATATGCACCGTGGTCGCATAGCGCAGATCCTCGATTCCGAGATTCGCCGCCATATGCTCGGGCGCGGCGCCGAGCGGCGGCCCGATAATCCCGTCGATATCGTGGGGTTTCAGGCCGGCGTCGGCGATTGCGGCAACCGAAGCGTCGAGCAGCAGTTGCAACTCAGTCTTGCCAAGTCCGCGGCCGAATTTTGATTCTCCAACCCCGGTGATACAGGCTTTATCCTTCAGTGAGTACATCGATTACTCCTGCGATCGTCCGCTGGCGATTTGCGCACGGTGCCGCGATGGGAGACTAGAGCACCACCTCTGCGCTCTGCAACCCGCCGCGCGCACCGGAGCGGCTCAGGTGCGCGCCGGCCCGGCAACCACTCTGGCGTCGTGCAGGCGCGCAATCTGGCTGTCGCTCAGGCCGAGGATCTGACTCAGGATTTCGTCGGTATGCTCGCCGAGGATCGGCGCTCGACACACCGGCACGCGTTCCATCCCGGCAAAATCCAGGGGCGATCCGGGCATCAGGTATTTGCCGATACCCGGCTGCTCGATTTCGGCGAACATCGGATTGGCGGTCGAGCACCGCGGATCCTCGGTCACCAGTTGCGAGAACGTCTGATACGGCCCCCAGGAGACCCCGGTGCCGGCAAACGTGCGGCGAATCTCGGCCAAATCGCGCGAGGCGAACCACGGTCGCAGCAAAGCCGCGAGCAGATCACGCGCCTGGAAGCGGCCGCTTTCGGTGTTCAGGTCATGGCCGGTCGCATGCATGATATCCTGGCACGCCTGCTCGAGCCCCGTCACTTCCACCAAGGCGTTCCATTGACGCGCGGTCAGCGCCACCACCATCACGCGCCGACCTTCGCGGGTTTCGAAGTCATGGCCGAAGGCGCCGTACAGATAGTTGCCGTCCTTCGGTTGGTCGTGGGCTTCGAGTTGCGCCTCGGCGATACGTCCGAGATTCCCGACCATCGCGAACGCCACGTCGGAGAGGGAGAGTTTCACCAGCCGCCCTTCCCCGGTCCGCGCGCGCGCACGTTCCGCCGCCAGCAGACCGATCGTCGCCAGCGATCCCAGGGCGATATCCCAGGCGGGCAGCACGCTGTTGAGTGGTTCCTTCAAGTTGCGCGGACCGGTGGCCCAGGGAAACCCGGTCGCCGGATTGACCGTGTAGTCGACCTCGCTGGTGCCGTCCGGGTTGCCCATCAGATGGACCATAATCAAATCACGGCGGCGCTTGGCCAGCCGTTCGTATTCGAGCCATCCGCGCATCGGGAAATTCGTCAGGAAGATGCCGGCGTCGCGGCCCTCCGCGGTGATGATCGCCGTGGCGATTTCGCGACCCGCGTCCGTCGTCAGGTCGATCTGAATCGAGCGCTTGCCCTTGTTCATCCCGGCCCAGAAAAGACTGAGCCCGCTTTTCGCCAGCGGCCAGCGCTTGTAGTCGAGGCCGCCGCCAATCTGATCGAAGCGGATAACCTCGGCGCCGAGCTGCGCCAGGGTCATGCCGCCTAGCGGCGCGGCGACGAATGCCGAGCCTTCGACCACCCGCATGCCTTCGAGAATCCCGCTCATGCCATCACTCCGACAAAACGCCAGTCGAGAACCTCGGTCGAGGTCCCGTCGATCTCGCCGCGAACCTTCGCGCGCAGGCTGACCAGTCCGCCGCCCTCGCCCAGCCGCTCGCACGCCTCGAGCTCGAGCGTGCTGCGTAGCGTCATGCCCTCGCGCACGGGCGCCAGATGGTCGCAGCCGCGCCAGCCCACGATCGTCACGAGGTTCGGCAGGGCGCGCACCGCATGAGAAGCCGCAATTCCGATCGTATGGCCGCCGTAGACCAGTCGGCCGGCGCTACTCACCGCCGCGTCATGATGGGTCATCGCGATATTCAGCGTCAGCCGCGCGAGCTCCGGGGCTGAGGTCACGACGTCGCCGCCCGCGATCTCCCAGATCGTGCCCGGTACCAGGTCGTTGAAGTGGAGGCCGGGCGCCGCGCGCCTGAATTCGTCGAGCCGCCACCCTTCAAGCGGCGCGCGCAGGGCCGCGCCATCGAGTTCGGAGGGCAGCTCGGGCAACTCCGCCTGATGAGGTGTCTGCAGCGACTGATCGCGCAGCGGGATCATCGCGCAACGCTGATAATCGAGCACCTCGCGCTGATGCTGGTCCACCGTGCGGATACGCAGCACGGCGAGCCCGGTCGCGGCGCGGCCCGGCCGTCCGCGATTCTGCCGCAGGCCCGTGATGGTCGTCACCGTGTAGAGCGTATCGCCGATTGCCGGGAAGCGGCGAAAGACCATTCCGCGATAAAACAGGTTCGCGATCACCCGCTGCGTCACCAGCGTCGATTGCCCGTTCGCCAGATCCCACACCAGTCCCGGATAGGCGATCACACCGCCGGTGACGCGGCGGCTGAGTTCATGATCGAGCGCGAGGCGGAAACGGTTGCCGACAATCGCCATGTGCTGGGCCGCCAGCCCCTCGGTGAGAGTAATCGCCGGCGCGTCAACGAACTCCTGTCCGATCCGCAGGTCCTCGAAGTAAGGGCCACCAATTATCGTGCTAGAAGGCATACCCTTATTTACGCTTTCTCGATGGCGATCGGGAACAGGCGCGGCCGCCTGCTGCGTCTGAAAAAAATGCGCCGCTCCGCGTTAAACGCGAAGGCGGCGCGAGGTCGCGCAGATCGTCGTGTCGGCCAGGCGCTACCGCTAGAGGGATTGAGGCGCGGATTGCGCGCGGCGTGTGCTCAGTTGTTCACCGCGACGTTCGCGGCCTTGATATACTTGACGAGCTCCACCAGTTCCATCCGGGTGCCGTTTTCGTCACCTTCCAGAACCTCGGTCTTCACCAGCCCGACGTTCGGCGCATACCAGTCCCGATAGAGCAGGTCGGCCGGTTTGGCGGTCTTGGCGTACTGACCACCCTCGTAACGCGCGTGCGTATCGATCCGGATACAGCCCGAATAGCGTCCCGCCGGAACCACAACATCGTCGGGATCAAACACCGTCACATGGCTTTGCCTGATATCGAAGGCGTCGGCCATATGCCCGAACGGGAAAATCGTGCTGTCCCAGTGGATATTCGGTGCCATCCGCGCCGGCATGAACTCGCGGTCTTCGGATCGCCCCCAGGGCGCGATCTCGATATCGCCCTGGCCGAATTGCATCCCGGACAGACGCGAGAGGAATCCGCTGTTTTCCACGTAAACAATCGGTCGCGAACCGCCCCGGTCCATGTTGTAGTACTCTTCGACCAGTTGTCCCGTGACATTCAGCGACGGCACGTACTTCAGACCGACCACGCGATCAGTGACGATATAAGTCTCGTGCTGGCTCTTGCTCTGCACGCGATAGGTCCATACCGAGCTCGGCTCGAGGGGGAAAAAGGATTTGGCGAGCGCGGGATTGTAGATCGCGGTCGGACGATGCTCGCAGCCGCCGACTACCGCCACCATCAGCGCCGCGCCCAGCAGTGCTGCCGTTCCTTTGCAGGCAAAAGCCACGCGTTTCTTCACTTTCCGGCACCTTCGCTTGAACTTCCGACGACGTTCGATCGTCACTAATCCGCCCAATTAGTCAACCTTCAGGCCGAGCTGAAGGTTCCGCGCCGCGCGCCCCCGTCGCGGCGCCTCCTGGCGGCATCTTAATCGTTGCGGCGCATCTTAGCTGTTGGGGCTCGACCGATAGGCCGGCGCAATCTTCGAGGATTGCTTGGGGTCCGTGACCGTATAATCGATCGCGATCGCGTCGACGTAATAGCCGTTATGACCCTCCTCGCCAATCAGCCGGGTGTGCTCCGCTTCCTTGATATAGTCGCCCTGGGTCGCGTAGGTATTGTGCTCGGTGGTTTCGTTCTCGGTCTCGTTGGGTCCCGCCTGATAGAGCGAGTTCTTGATATCCTGGTGCTGACTGTTGAGGATGACCAGCGCGTCCGCCCCGGTTTCGCACGCCCGCCGCTTTAGCGCCGGCAGGACGTCCGGCATGGTGTCACTCGAATCGGCCCAGGCCTCCACGATGGCAATCTGCTTATAACCCTCGGAAAGCGGCATCGTGTCGAGCACCGGCATATCACAATCCGGGGCGCGCGCGGGATTATCGTAATTGCCGAGCTGCGTGACGTTAACCTGCATCGTGGTCTTGCCCGGCGTCGAGCATGCCCCCAGCAAGCCGATTACCGCCGCGAGTGACACCGCCCGCAGAACCGCTTCGCATCGAATGCTCGCCATAGCCAATCCCCGATATGACGTTTCACGAATACTGACCGATCAGCAGCTTCACATCATAGCCAAGTGAACGACTGACGTTTAGCCTTCGTCTAATGTTTTGGCTGTTCATCTTGAAGGGAAGGAGTATGCTAAGGCTGTGAAGCAGGGCAAGCGCATGATGATGCGAATTGCGCTCGCGGCCGCATTTGTGTTCGCCGAGGCCTGCGCCGCCGCGCCGCCGGCTACCAATCCGTACGCAAGCCCGTCCAGCTCTGCCCTGACCTCGAACAGCAGCGGCGCGTCAGCCGGCGCGAACCCGCGCCTTATTCCGACCGCCGATTCCTCAGGGCCGGTCGCATTGCCGCCCGGTTATACGCCCGACACCTCCAGCAGCCAGGGTCTGACCAACTATTTCAAGCAACATCGCTTGCCGCTGGTCGGCGCCCAGGTCCTGCGATGGCCCGACGGCAGACAAGCGGTCGTTCTCTACGGTTATGTCGGCTCTGAGTTCGGCAAAGAGGATGCCGTCACCAAAGCCCGCCGCTATCTCAACGATTCATCAATCGTCGTCGATAATCGGATCCAGGTCGAGCCCGAGCTCCTCGCGCAGGGCTCAGCCGGGACCGGCGCCGATGCCGCAAACGGCAATGATACGACCGCCGACGCGTATGGCGCGAACGGCAATCCGGATAACTCCGGCGGCGAGGATCAAAGCGCGCAGAACTATCCCGACGCCAACGCTTACATCCAGCAACAGCAACAGAATCAGCAACTCGCGCAACAGCCGGGCGGGGCTCTCTCGATGGGCATGGGTAGCCTGATGGTGCCGCTGGTTATCGGGCTGCTCGGCTTCAGCGCGCTCTCCGGTGGCGGATCCTCGTTTGCGATCGGCGGAGGACCGGGAATGGGGCCGTTCGGCGGGATGGGGCCATTCGGCGGAATGGGCTCCTTCGGTTCGCCGGGCTACAATCCCTACGCCGGCTATCCCTCACCGACTTATCCCCCGGCGGGCGGCGGTCCGTACGGTCCCTGACGGCTCGCCGCGCATCCCTGTTATCCGTCTCCGTCACCCTCGTTGATCTGCCGAGCGCCATGACTGAGGCTCTCATCTCTGCAAGGTGCCGGCTCGGCTCCGCCCTCGTTTGTGCTATATTCGGTCTCGGAGGCAGTCCCGCCTGAGCTTTACGCGATCGTCAATCACCGCGGATCATCGCGAGCGCGCCATCCTGGTCGGCGTGGAAACCGCTTCAAGCAACGGCATCCTGACCGAAGATTCGCTCGCCGAACTCAGCAGTCTCGCGGAAAGCGCCGGCGCCGAAGTCGTCGGCGAGGTGTATCAGAAGCTCAGGAGCGCCGATCCGCGCACCTTTATCGGCCGCGGCAAGGCGGTCGAAGTGCGCGAAATGGCGCAGGCACGCGCCGCCACCCTCGCGATCTTCGACGATGCGCTCAGTCCCGCGCAGTCCCGTAACCTCGAAGACGAACTCAAACTGCGCGTGGTCGATCGCGCGCAGCTCATCCTCGATATCTTCGCCCAGCGCGCCCGCACGCGCGAAGGCAAACTGCAGGTCGAGGTCGCGCAGTTGAGTTACCTGCAGCCGCGCCTGACCCGGCGATGGACCCATCTCTCGCGCCAGACCGCTGGCAGCGCCGGGGGCGGCCGGATCGGCACCCGCGGACCGGGCGAAACGCAGCTCGAGGTGGATCGCCGCCGCGTGCGCGAGCGCCTCACGTATTTGAAAAAGCGTCTGCACGAGGTTGCCCGCACCCGCTCGATCCAGCGGCGGCGGCGGATCGATGCGCCGTTCGCGACCGTCGCGCTGGTCGGCTATACCAACTCCGGCAAATCCTCCCTGATGAATGCCCTGACCGATGCCGGTGTCGAAGCGGCCGACCGACCATTTTCGACTTTGGATCCGACGATTCGCCGCCTCGTCCTCCCTGGCAATCAGGCCGTGATGCTGGCCGATACCGTCGGCTTCATTCATCGCCTCCCGCACCTGCTGATCGAAGCCTTCAAGGCCACCCTCGAAGAGGTCCGCACGGCCGACCTGCTGCTGCATGTGATCGACGCCAGCTCCCCGCTCCTCGACGAGCGGATGGCGATCGTCGAACAGGTCCTGGAAGCAATCGACGCCGGCGACAAACCGCGTCTGCTCGTCCTCAACAAGATTGACCTGCTGCCGGAGCCGCCCGGCCGCCGTTACGAGCATCCGTGCGTCCCCATCTCCGCCGTGACCCGGCAGGGGCTCGACGAACTGATGCGCGCGATGGCCCGGATGCTGGCACCGCAACGCCGCGAAATCGCGGTGTCTCTGCCGCTCTCGCGCGGCGATCTGATCGCGATGGCGCGGCGGGACGGCGAGATTCTCAGCGAGGAATACCGCGACGGCACCGTGGCGATGCGGGCGCGCGTCACACCGGCAGTTGCCGGTCGATTGCGCAAAGCGGCAATCGACGCTTAAGTAGGCTGCGAGTCGATCAGCAATGGCCACGATTCAGCGCAGTCGCGCCGCGGCGCCCGCTCAACTCACGCGTCTGAGCCTCGGGCAGTTGTTGAACGTGCCCAACGCCATCACCCTCTGCCGGCTTTCGCTGATTCCGGTCTTCCTCGGACTGCTGAGCAAGCGCGATACCGCGACCGCGCTCTATGTGTTCGCCGCCGCCGCCGCAACCGACGCCCTGGACGGCACCGTCGCGCGATGGTTCGACTGCCGCACCGAGATCGGCGCGATTCTCGATCCCTTCGCCGACAAGCTGCTCCTGCTCAGCTCCTTCGTTGCCCTCACCTTCAACGCCCTGATGCCGGTCTGGCTGCTGGGCGTGATTATCATCCGCGATATCGTGCTGGTCTTCGGCTACGTGATGGTCTCGTTTTTCTCCGCGGAACGGATTCCGGTGCGCCCGAGCTATCTGGGCAAAGCCGCGACCTGTCTGCAGATTGCCAGCGTGGTCGGCGCCTTGATTCAACTCGAAGCCAGCCGTCCGCTGGTCTGGAGCGTCCTGCTCGACCTGACCGCCGGCCTGACCGCGCTCTCGGGGACGCATTACGTGTACCGCGGTCTCGTCTGGCTGAGCTCGCGCGAGCCCGAGATGTTCGCCTAGAGCAGCGGCCCGACCGCGCACGCATACGGTTTCGTTATTGATGAAGGAAGGCGAAACCGCCCGAGCTCAGGCGAGCAGCACCGCGACGATGCCGGTCAGAAAGATTCCGTCGAAAGTTCCTGCGCCGCCAATCGAGGCGACCGGCGCTCCCAACTCTCGGAGCTTGCCCAGATTCGCCAGGTCGGCCCCGATTAGCGTCCCCAGCACGCCGCTGACATAAGCGATCGCATCGATGTGATTGAGCGTTCCGAACATCGCGGCAAAAAACCACGCTGATACCGCCGCCACCAGCGGCGGGATGAACATCGGCACACCGATCCCCAGTCCGCGCAATGGCCGCGCCCATCGATGCACTACGGCGGCCACCAGCGCCACGCCGAAAGCCGCCGGCATCAGGGCGCTCGGCTGATGGACCAGCACATAGAGCGAGACGGCGATCGGCACGACCGCTCCGCCCACGTTGATCGCGACCGTCGTCGATCCTCCCGCATACTGATGCGGCACGCGGTAACGCACCCCGAAGTAAGTGACGTAATCGTCGGAATGCAGATCGCCGCCGTCAACCGTCGCGATCGGGATGTTGATATAGCTGCCCAGCAGGCTCGCGAACAGGGCGAGAAACGCCAGCTCCGGCGGCAGACCCAGCGCGCCGAACGCATAATGGATGATGCCGATTTCGAGCAGCACGAAGATAAAACCGAGCAGCAGCAGGAACAGGAACGCATACAGGATGAGGAACGGCGAGAAGAACATGGCGCGATACTAGCACGCCGCTCGACGCTCGCCGACGACGCCTGACACGCGCGACGCACCTGCTATGATCACGCCGATGAACGCTGGACTATCGTTGAGCGGCCGTACCCGCCTCACCGCGATTTTCGGCGACCCCGTCGAGCACTCACTGTCACCGGCGATGCATAACCGGGCCTATGCAACACTCGGAATGGACCGCGCCTACGTGGCCTTTCGCGTCGCGCCCGCGGATCTGCCGGCGGCCGTGCGCGCAATTCCTCCACTCGGCATCCTCGGCGTTAACCTGACGGTACCGCATAAGGAAGCGGCGGTGGCGCTGATGGACACGCTGAGCGCCGAAGCGCAACTGCTCGGCGCGATCAACTGCGTGGTGAATCGCGACGGCCGCCTGCACGGCGATAACACCGACGCCCGCGGTCTCGAACAGGACTTGCGTGAAGCCGGACTCGATCTGGCGGGCAAGCGCGCGCTCATCATCGGCGCCGGCGGTGCCGCCGCCTCGGCGATACTCGCGGTGATTCGCCTTGGTGCCGAAGCGATCGCGCTCTGCAATCGAACGCTCGGCCGCGCACAGGAGCTGGCCCGCCGCTTCGAACATTACGTCGGCGATGCGCGCCGCGCGACACGGCTCGAAGTCGCCGGCCTGCAGGCGCTGACCATTCCCGCTACTTGGGCGAGTTGCGCCCTGGTCATCAATGCCACGTCACTCGGCCTCGGCGGTGACCCTTTTCCACCCCTCGCCTATGAGGCAACCCCCTCGGACTGCTGCTTTTACGATTTGATCTATGCGCGAGCGCCAACGCCGTTTCTTGCGCCGGCGCTCGCGATGGGACGCGTGGCGCGCGATGGCGCAGGGATGCTCGCGAATCAGGGAGCGCTCGCTTTCGAGCTTTTTAACGGAATCGCGCCGCCACGGGGCCTGATGCGGGCGACATTGATGGCGGCGCTGGGCCGCTCGACGTGATTGCCGCGATTAATCGCAGATTGCCGCTTGATGGAAAAACAACGGCGGCGGGTTTCGATCACCCGCCGCCGTTTCTGCCGAGTTAAGGGCCGCTCTAGAGCAGGTCGAAGTTGTACTGAACCTGCGCGTTCAGCATGTTCTGACCCTTGAACAGGCCCAGAGCACCAGAGTTTTCCTTGTAGCCGCTCAGCACTTCGATCGCGCCCAACTGGAGGAAGTACTTCTTCGTCCAGGGCGGATTCAACGCCAGCGTCGGGAACAAGGCGAAGGTGCGGCCGCGCGGATCAAAGATCATGGCCCAGTTCGGCACGATATCCGACCAGAGCCAGCTCGTGCCGAAGCTGAACAGCGCCTGCACGCCGTTCTTCGACTGCTTGCCCGCGATCGCATTGCTGAAACCGCAGAGTTTGCAGTCGTCCATGGTGATCGTGTCGACGACTTCCATCGAGGTCGTCAGATTGCCGGTCTGGGTCAGCCACGGCGCATAGGCCTGGTCGATGTCCAGCGCGCCCATCCATTTGACCTCGTCGGTAAAGCGCTGCGCCGTGACCTGCGAGGGCTGGTTGGTCTCGAGCGAGACGTGGTTCAGATACACCGACTCGGCGCGCGCGACGAGCGGAAGATACTCACCCCACTGCTCCGGCACCGGCACCGGACGGTCAGCCGTGAAACCCATCTCCTGGATGTCGTACTCGGAGTAGTTCCACAGGTTGGTGTAGGGCGTCCACTTGAGCGACCACGGCGAGCCGCCGCTGGTGTTGTCGTTGTAGTAGATGGCGGTCAGCTCGGTCGAACCGACCAGCGTATGCAGCCGCACGCCCTCATTCCAGTTGCTCGGTTGCATACCCGGAACATGCCAGTAACCGGTATCGAACAGCGTGCCGTCGCCGAGCGGTGTGAACGGGTTGTTGTGTTTGTTGTAGCCCAGGCGGCAGGTGCGGACGTATCCGGCGTTCCCGCGGCGGGCGAAGAAGTTATACGACGGAATAACGTCAGCGGCGAATTGCGAGCAGCCGTAGAAGAGACGCAGACCGGGCGAACTTACCAGCGTAAGACCGGCTGAGTCACCACCGTTGAAGTTCGGGCCGCCCGGATTCGGGATGAACGTCGGCGCGGTAAAGCCGAAAACCCGCTCGTTCGGATAGGAAATGTCGAAACGCGCGCTCGGACCATGGCTCGCCGCCGGTGCGCACGGGATGCCGCGTCCTGCGGTGATCCACGAACGATACTTGTGGTACGGGTCGCCGGTCTGCTCAGGCCACCATACCGGCGCGAAGCCCGGTTCCAGCACCACTTCGAGGAAGTTCGACGACAGCGGACCCAGATCGGGCAGATTCAGGATCGGATGGATCATCCACTGCGGGTTGCGCGACTGTTCCAGGTTGGCGAAGCCGAACGCCCAGCAGGTGTCGGTTGGGTTGATCACGTCGCCAACGCGAAACGCCAGCGACTGGCCCCATACCACGATCTGGTTGCCGACAAAGGTGTCGAGGGGCCCGGTCTTGTTCTGCCACCAGAAGTCGCGAATCTGGTAGTTGTTGTAGAAGTCGTTCATCAACGAGCCATAGCTCGTATGATTCGGCGTCGAATAGTACGCATTGTTGGCGCTGTTGAACGAGTAGGGCGGTTCATAGACAAACCAGGCGCGCCCGAAGAAGTTGTTGTTCTCGTTGATACGCCAGTTGACGTCGGTCTGCAGCAGGGTGCGCGCAACCGCCAGACTGTTGCGGCTGTGGGTGTATTCCTGCAGCCCCGTCGAGTTCTGCCACATCGCGCCGAGCTGATTGGCATAGCCCGAGACGTGCAGGCCGCTCAGGATGCTCTGATCGGCAGCCTGCGTCTGCGGCAGCAGGTTGCTCCCGCTGACCTGCAGCCCATTCGATGATGGCGCAGCCGTATCACCGGCGTGCGCATAGGTCGCGCATAGCGCTACCCCGAGCGCCAAGCCCGCGACCACCATAGTCGCCCGCAACGTTCCGCTTCGCCGGAACATACGGGCACCACGAGAAGCCCTGACCTTCATGTCTTCCTCCCCATTGAGGCAAAGACACTCCGCAACCCGTCCCCAGGGCCGGCTCGTCTTTTTCCCCTGATAATTTAGCCGAAACTACCCGCCGACCCTTCCCCTTGGTCGGCTTTCTTCGCTGCCGCCACCTCCTCACCACAGGCGCTTTTCGCGCTGGTAGGAATGCTGGGCAGGGATGTCCCTGATCCCTGCCGACAGGCCCGCGTCACGCGCTTAACACATTCGTAACGCGGCCGGCTGCAAGCTTTGTAGTCGAGTCTGGCAGGGAACGCAACTATCCTCCGACAGGGATGTTGAATTTTTGATGGACCAAAAACGTCCACTGCGGCAACTTTCACCGCGGCGGGCTTTTGCCGCCGCTCCTAGCCGCTCTTTAAGGATAAGGCTGAACCCGGTTTACCCCGCGCCGAGCCTCTGTTAACCTATCGCCAGATTAAAGGATAAAGGGAAAGAAGCCGCATCTGATGCCTCTAGAGGCCACCCGCAAAAGGGAAATTATCCAAGCCAACGCCCGTACGGCGACCGACAGCGGTTCGTCGGAAGTGCAGATCGCTCTGTTCTCGGCTCGGATCGAGCAGCTTACCGACCATCTGAAGCTTCACGCCAAGGATCATCATTCGCGCCGCGGCCTGCTTCGCCTGGTCGGCAAACGCCGCCGTCTGCTCGATTATTTGCGGGGACAGGATTTCGGTCGTTATCGGACGTTGATCGATAAGCTCGGCATCCGCCGCTGAACGCTGCGGTCGTCTCGCGTCCGACCGCAAGGGACGCATGATCGCCGAGCGGCCTCGCTTTTTCGCTGCCTGCATCGCAAGAACGCAGGCGCCACGCTGCGGATCAGCGCTGCGTGCTCGTTCTCCCGCAGGAATAGCCAATGTATCGAAAACTGGAGATTGAATTTGCCGGACGTCGGCTCTCGCTGGAGACCGGTCGGCTGGCCAAGCAGGCGCATGGCGCCGTTCTCGCCCAATACGGCGATACCGTGGTCCTCGCCACGGTGGTGTCGGCTCATCAGCCGCGGGAGCGAGTGGACTTTCTGCCGCTGACCGTTGACTACCAGGAAAAAACCTTCGCCGCCGGTAAAATTCCCGGCGGTTTTTTCAAGCGCGAAGGCCGGCCTTCCGAAAAGGAGATCCTCACCTCACGCCTGATCGATCGCGCGATGCGCCCCTTGTTCCCCAAGGGCTACGATTGCGAGACCCAGATCATCGTCACGGTGCTTTCCGCCGACCGCGAGAACGACCCGGACATGCTCTCGCTCATCGCGACTTCGGCCGCCCTCGAAGTCTCCGACGTGCCGCATAACGGTCCCGTCGCGGCGGTGCGGATGGGCCGGATCGACGGCCGCCTGACGGTCAATCCGCGTTTTGCCGAATTCGACAATAGCGACATCTCACTGGTGGTCGCCGCAAAACCGGATTCGATCGTGATGCTCGAAGGCGGCGCTAATATCGTTGACGAAGAAGCCCTGCTCGAGGCGCTCTTCACCGCCCACGAGGAGATGCGGCCGATCTTCGAACTGCAGGAAGAACTGCGCAAACTCGCCGGCAAACCCAAACGGCCCTTCACGCCAAAAACGCTCGACCCCGAGATTCTCGGCGCGGTCAAACAGCGCATGAGCGACGAGCTCGAGGCGGCGCTGAAGCTCAGCAGCAAGCAGGAACGCAACAGCGCGATTTACGCCCTTTCCGATCGCGTGGTCGAGGAACTCGAGGCGCGTTTCCCTGAACGGCGCGGCGAATTGGCCGAAGCCTGCGACAAGGTTCTGCGCGAACGCGTCCGCCGCGTCATCCTCGAGCAGGACCGCCGTATCGATGATCGCAAGTCAACCGATATCCGCTCGCTGAGCGCGCAGGTCCAGGTGCTGCCGCGCACGCACGGATCCGCCCTCTTCACGCGCGGCGAGACCCAGGCGCTGGTCACGGCCACGCTCGGCACTTCGGCCGACGAGCAGCGGGTCGATGCGCTCCTTGGCGAGCGCTTCAAGAAATTCATGCTGCACTACAATTTCCCGCCCTTCTCGACCGGCGAGACCAAACGGCTGGCCGGGCCGTCGCGCCGCGATATCGGCCACGGCGCCCTCGCTGAACGCGCCCTCGTGCCCGTCCTCCCGCCCGAAGAGACCTTTCCCTATACCATCCGCGTCGTCTCGGAGATCCTCGAATCGAACGGCAGTTCCTCGATGGCCACCGTATGCGGCGGCAGCCTTGCGCTGTTCGATGCGGGCGTGCCGTTGAAAGCCGCGGTCGCCGGTATCGCGATGGGCCTGGTCAAGGAAGGCGAGCAGGTGCGCGTCCTCACCGATATCCTCGGCGACGAGGACCATCTCGGCGACATGGATTTCAAGGTCGCCGGCACCGCCGACGGCGTCACCGCGATCCAGATGGACAACAAGGTCGGCGGCGTCACCCGCGACGTGATGCGCCAGGCGCTCCATCAGGCGCGCGAGGCCCGCCTCTTCGTGCTGAGCGTGATGGAGCGGGCGCTCGAACGCCCGCGCACCGAGGTTTCGAGCTATGCGCCGCGCATCGTTACCCTGCATATCAAGCCGGACAAGATTCGCGACGTTATCGGACCCGGCGGCAAGGTTATCCGCGGCCTGGTCGAAGAGACTGGATGCAAGATCGATATCGAGGATGACGGCACGGTACTGATTGCCTCGGCCGACGAAGCCGCGATGCAGAAAGCCATCACCGCCATCCAGGAAATCACCGCCGAGCCCGAGGTCGGCCGGATCTATCGGGGCACTGTCCGCAAGATCGTCGAATTCGGCGCGTTCGTGGAAATCCTGCCCGGCACCGACGGCCTCCTGCACATCTCGCAGCTTTCACGCGAGCGCGTGCGCCGCGTCGAGGATGTGCTTCATGAAGGCGACGAGGTGATGGTCAAGGTGCTCGACGTTGATCGCAGCGGCAAGATTCGCCTGTCGATGCGCGAAGCGCAGGAAGAACTCGAACAGCGTGCGAAATAGCCGCCCCCGGGTCACGGATTCGCGATGATTCAGAAAAGCACATTGTCCAACGGCGTTCGCGTTCTTACCGAGAGCATGCCCTCGATGGTCTCGACGACTATCGGCGTGTGGGTCGAGAACGGCTCGCGCTACGAAGTCGGGCCGGAAAACGGCGTCTCGCACTTTATCGAGCATCTGCTCTTCAAGGGTACGCGCACCCGCACCGCCGCGCAGATAGCCGAGCAGATCGACGCCGTCGGCGGCGTGCTCAACGCCTTCACCGGCAAGGAATACACCTGCTACTACGCCAAGGTGCTCGGCGAAGACCTCAGGATGACGATTGAGCTCCTCGCCGATATTTTTCTCGATTCGGTGTTCGCGCCTGAAGAGATTGATCGCGAACGCCAGGTGGTGCTGCAGGAAATCTCGCAGGCCGAAGACACTCCCGACGATTTCATTCATGACCTCTTCAACCTGCACTTCTGGCAGGGTCATCCGCTGGCCCTGCCGATTTTCGGCACGGTCGAGACGGTCAATGCGATCAATCGCGAGATGCTCGTTTCCTTCATGAAGGATCGCTATCGCGCGGGCCGCGTGTTCATCGCCGCCGCCGGCGCCGTCGACCACGCCGAACTGGTGCGCGACTGTGAACGACTTTTCGGCAATATCCCCGGCGACGGCAAAATCGATCCGATCACCGCGCCGCAGGAACGGCTGATGGTCCTCAACCATGCCAAGAAACTCGAGCAGGCCCATCTCTGCCTCGGCGGCCCCGGCCTCGCGCAGACCGATCGCCTGCGCTACGCCGCCTATGTCCTGAACACCGCGCTCGGCGGCGGGATGTCGTCGCGGCTGTTCCAGGAAGTTCGCGAAAAGCGCGGCCGCGTCTACACCATCTACTCCTTCATGTCCGCCTTCCACGACTGCGGCTATTTCGGCATCTATGCGGGAACGTCACCCGAATGGGTCGATGAAGTCATCGACGTGACCGTCAAGGAAGTGGCGACCATCGTTCGCGACGGTCTCAGGCCCAATGAACTCGAGCGCGCCAAGAGCCAGCTCAAGGGCAACATGCTGCTCGGCATGGAATCGACGGACAGCCGCATGAATCGCCTCGCCCGCAACGAAATCTATTTCCGCCGCGATATCCCCCTCGAAGAAATCGCGCGCGGTATCGAGAGCGTGACCAATGACCAGGTCGTCGAGCTGGCAGCGTCCTGCTTCAGGGCCGACCGTATGGGGATGGTCCTGCTCGGTGATCTGAAGGGCCGCGAGCTCGGCCCCGAGGTCTTCGCCAACCTCAACTAGGGCGGGCAAACACTCTAGGAGCGAGCAAAATCGAGGTAGGGCGGACTCCGGGGCACGCGGCTCCGAGCCGCCTGCCGCGGCGCCGCGCCCATCGCGCCCTATCCGCTGCATCCCGGATCTCCGCCGGAAGCGATCGCGCAGGTTTTGCAAATCGTCCTGAGTTTGAGTATTAACTCAGGAAAGTATTTTCGCCGCGGCTCACGGGGACGGGTCGCGGTTGTGAAACTGCCGCTTCGTCGCGGCGCGCCCCAATCCTTAAGGAGAGCACAGCATGAGTCTGGAAGAGGTCAAAACCAGCACGATCCCGACGCCCGAGGAGCTCGGCTTCGATCCTGCCGAATTGCGCCGCAGGTACGCCGAGGAGCGCGCCAAACGGCTGCGACCCGACGCCAACAATCAATATCAGGAGGTCGTCGGCAAGTTCGAGCATTTCACCCATGACCCCTACGTCAAGCCGATCACCCGGGCGGGCGTGCAGGAAGACCTCGACGCCCTGATTATCGGCGGTGGCTTCGGCGGCTTGCTCGCGGCGGCACGCCTTCAGGAGGCCGGTATCACCAATTTCCGGATTATCGAAAAAGCCGGCGACTTCGGCGGCACCTGGTACTGGAATCGCTACCCCGGAGCGCAATGCGATATCGAATCCTACGTCTATCTGCCGCTGCTCGAAGAGACCGGCTACATGGCCAAGGAGAAGTATTCCTTCCAGCCCGAGATCTTCGAGCACGCGCAGCGGATCGGCAAGCATTTCAATCTTTATCCGCGCACCTACTTCCAGACCCAGATCAGAGAGGCGCGATGGGACGAGGGGGCGGGTCGCTGGATCGTCAAGACCGACCGCGAAGATACCTTTCGCGCCCGCTTCGTGATCATGTCGAGCGGCCCGCTCAATCGGCCGAAGCTGCCGGCGATTCCCGGAATCGAGAATTTCAAGGGCCATACCTTCCATACAAGTCGGTGGGATTACGAGTACACCGGTGGCGATTCCACCGGCGGCCTGACCAAACTGACCGATAAACGCGTCGGCATCATCGGCACCGGCGCCACGGCGATCCAGGCCGTGCCGCATCTTGGTCAATGGGCCAAACAGCTCTATGTCTTTCAGCGCACCCCGTCGTCGGTCGACGAGCGCGGCAACAAGCCGACCGATCCCGAATGGGTCAAGACGCTCAAGCCCGGATGGCAGGACTATCGCAACAACAACTTCTGCGCCCTGCTCGCCGGCGCCCCGCTCGACGAAGACCTCGTCAACGACAAATGGACCAGCCTCTTCAAGAATCTGAGCCGTCTGCTGTCGAAGGTCGAGGGCAATCTGTCGAATGAACAGATGGCGCTGATGTCGGAAATTGCCGACTTTCAGAAAATGAATGAGATCCGCCAGCGGGTCGCCGCCACGGTCAAGGATCCGGCAACCGCCGAAGCGCTCAAGCCGTGGTACGGACAATGGTGCAAACGCCCCACCTTCAACGACGACTATCTGCCCACCTTCAATCGGCCCAACGTCAAACTGGTCGATACCAGCGGTAAGGGCGTCGAGCGCGTCACTGAAGACGGCGTGGTCGTTGACGGCGTCGAATACAAGGTGGACTGCCTCATCTTCGCAACCGGCTTCGAAGTCGGCACCGCCTACACCCGCCGCGCCGAATTCGAAATCTACGGCCGCCAGGGACTCAAACTGTCGGATTACTGGAAGAAGGGGATGCGCACCTTCCACGGCTTCTTAAGCCACGGTTTCCCCAACTGCTTCCATATGGGTCTGACCCAGACCGGGCTCGCGCCGAACTTCACCTACATGTTGAACGGCCAGGCGATTCATATCGCGCACCTGGTGAGCCAGGTGAAGGAGCGCGAAGCCAAGGCTATCGAGCCGACCGTCGAAGCCGAGGAAAGCTGGGTCAGTCTGATCAACGGACCGAGCTACATGAGCTCCTATCTCGAAAGCTGCACCCCGGGCTACTACAACGGCGAGGGCAAACTCGACGGTACCGGTTTCCTCGCCGGACAGTATCCCGCCGGGCCGGTGGCCTTCTACGAGATGCTCCGCCAGTGGCGCGAGCGCGGTGACCTCGAGGGCCTGATCATCGACTGATTGTAAGCTGCGCGCGCAGCGGCTTACGCCATTCAGCGGTTGCCCGAAGAGAGGGGCGCGCGGCTAACCCCGCCGCCCCTCTCCTTTAACTTTGACGGCGCCGATTCACCACCGGCGGCGGTTTACCGATCGGCGGCGGGCTCGGGCCGCAGCCGCCGTCGGGTCTTGCAAAATATGGCGGGCCGCCGCCCCCGATGAGGATGCGCGCTGCGACCGTCTCGATTAAGATATGCCCATGCTCCGCTTTTTGACCGCCGGCGAATCCCACGGCCGCGAACTGGTGGCCGTGATCGAGGGCGTGCCGGCGGGTTTCGAAGTCCACATTGACGCGCTCAACCGCGACCTCTCCCGGCGCCAGAAAGGCTACGGCCGGGGCGGCCGCATGGCGATCGAGAAGGACGAGGTGCGGATCGTCTCCGGCGTGCGCTTCGGCCGGACTCTCGGCAGTCCCGTCACCCTGATCGTCGAAAATCGCGACTTCAGGAACTGGGAAAAGCGGATGTCGCTCGATCCGCAGGATCGCGGCGCGGCCAAAATCGTCACTCGTCCCCGTCCCGGCCACGCCGACCTGGCCGGCGTGCTCAAGTACAACCTCGAAGACATCCGCGATGTGCTCGAACGCGCGTCGGCCCGCGAGACCACGATGCGCGTGGCGGTCGGCTCCTTTGCCAAGCAGTTGCTCGCGCCCTTCGGCATCGCGGTGCTGGGTTATGTCAACAGTATCGGTTCCATCGTCGCACGGGTTCCCGCGGAGCTCTCCTTCGAGGAACTTGCGCGCGTGACCGAAGACTCCCAGGTGCGGGTCGCCGATCCCGAGGCCGAGCAGGCGATTATCGCGGAGATCGACGACTGCCGGAAATCCGGCGATACGCTCGGCGGCATCGTCGAGGTGGTCGCGAGCGGGCTGCCGGTCGGCCTGGGCAGCCACGTCCAGTGGGATCGCAAGCTCGACGGCCGTATCGGCCATGCCCTGATGAGCCTGCAGGCGGTCAAAGGCGTCGAGTTCGGTTTGGGTTTTGAAGCCGCCCGGGTCCGCGGCTCCGCGCTGCACGACGAAATCGGCTACGACCACGAGCGGCGGCGTTTCACCCGCCACTCCAACAACTCGGGCGGCACCGAGGGCGGGATGACCACCGGCGAGCCGCTCCGCGTGCGGATTGCCTTCAAACCGCTTTCCACCCTGATGCAGCCGCTGCGCTCGGTCGATATCCGCACCAAGGACGAGGCGGTCGGCACGATCGAACGCTCCGACGTCTGCGCGATTCCCGCCGCCGCGGTAATCGCCGAAGCGGTCGTCGCTTTCGAAGTCGCCGCCGCGTTCTGCGACAAATTCGGCGGCGACTCGCTGGCGGAGATTAGCCGCAACTATCACGGCTATCTCGAACAGGTCCGCAATTACTGAGGCGAGCGGCGGCGGACGAGATGTGCCGATGGCGCCCAGGCTGATCCTTACCGGCTTCATGGCCACCGGCAAGAGCGCGGTGGCGCGGGCGATGGCGCGACGTCTCGCCTGGCCGCTGTTCGACTGCGACGCTGCCGTCGTCGCCCGCGCCAGGATGCCGATCGCGGAAATCTTTCGTACTCATGGTGAAGCCTTTTTTCGAACGCTGGAACGCGAAGTGATAGCGGCGCTCGCGGCGGCCGCCCCGCGCTGCCCGCAATGCGGCGAAATCCGCCCTGCGGTTATCGCTACCGGCGGCGGTGCGATCGTCGATCCGGTAAACTACGAGGCGCTCGCGCGGGCCGGGGTGATTATCTGCCTCACCGCGCGCCCCGAGGTTATCGTCCGCCGACTCGGCCGCTCGATTCGCTCGCGTCCGATGCTTACCCAGGGCGGCAAATCCGTGCGTGAGCGCGTCGCCGAACTGCTCGAAGCGCGCCGCGCCGCCTATGGCCGCGCGGCCATCACCATCGATACCTCGAATCTCGATATCGACCAGGTCGTCGAGACGATAATCGACCGGGTCGCCGCGTTAACGAGTGAGGGATGCCGTCTTTCCGCGTAGAGCTGCCGGCGAGCCCGCACGACGTCCATATCGGCGTCGGCCTTCTCGCGCGCTTCAACGAAATGCTGAGTGCCGCCCGGCTCGACCGGCGCCGGACCGTGATCGTCACCGACGAAACGGTCGGCGGCCAGTATGCCGCGCCGCTGCTCGAACAACTCGGCGCGCGCGCCAGTCTCGTCACCGTGCCGCCGGGCGAGAATAGCAAGTCACTCGCCACGCTCGCCTATCTCTACGAGCAGTTTGCGCGCCTCGAGCTCGATCGCTCGAGCGTGGTCGTCGCGCTCGGCGGTGGTGTAATCGGCGATCTGGCGGGCTTTGCCGCGGCCACCTACCTGCGCGGTATCGCGCTGGTCCAGGCGCCCACCACGCTGCTGGCCCAGGTCGATTCCGCCCTCGGCGGCAAGACTGCGATCAATCTGCCGAGCGGCAAAAACCTGGTCGGCGCCTTTTATCAGCCGCGCGCGATCATCGCCGATATTGCCACTCTGACAACGCTCCCCGAACGCACGTTTCGCGAAGGCCTCGCCGAAGTGATCAAATACGGCGCGATTCGCGACGCGCCCTTTATCGATTGGCTCGAGACCGCGATGCCCCAGATCCTCGCCCGCGACCCCGAGCATCTGACGACGGTCGTCGAGCGCTCGTTGCGGCATAAGGCCTACGTCGTCACCAATGACGAGCGCGAGAGTGGACTGCGCCAGATCCTCAACTTCGGGCATACCTTCGGTCATGCGCTCGAAACCGCTTCCGGCTACGGTAATTACTTCCATGGCGAAGCGGTCGCGATCGGGATGGTCGTCGCTTCACGACTCTCCCGCCACTATGCGGGCCTCAGTGCGGACGATGCGGGCCGCCTCGCGGGCCTGATCGCGCGCGCCGGGTTGCCGACGCGGATGCCCGACGGATGGCGTTCCGAGGAATTCCTCAGCGCCCTGCGCCACGACAAGAAGCGGGCCGGCGAAGGGATCGAATTCGTCCTGCTCGACCGCCTCGGTCACGCCCTGCTTCGCAAGCTCGACTTTGACCGGATTCTTGCCGTCGCCTGAGCCTCGCGGCGCCCTTCCGGAGTGTCAGTCAGGATCGCTCCCTGTCAAAGGTCGCGACGCGCGCTGCAGGTGATCTGTCGCGCGGGCGCGAGCTCAGGATCGCGCCGCCTCGAGGCATCCTGCCAACAGCTCGAGCGCGGCGGCACTGAACTTGATCATGTTTTCGTAGCGATCGCTAATCTTCGTTTCCAGCGTGAGCGCCCGTTCGATCGGTCCCGCAACGGCGATACAAGAGAACCCCGGCGGGTTGCCATAACGCGTTCCGGTCGGTCCGGCCGCGCCAATCTCCGACACTCCCCAGGTCGCGCTCAGCCGATTCTTCGCCCCGCGGGCGAGGATTAGCGCCAAATCCTCGGTCACCGACTTGATCCCAGCGAAGGCTGAATCCGGCAGACCGAGCAACTCACGGCGCGATTCACGCGTGTAAACCACCGCCCCGCCGGTGAAGTAGGCCGACGCCCCCGCGACCGCCAGCAACGCCGCCGAGATAAGGCCGCCGGCCGACGACTCGCCGACGGCGACGGTTTGCTTGCGCTCTTTGAGAATCGCGCCGATTTTTTCCGCAGCCGCAATCAGTTCGCGCATGTTCTTCCCGCTCCGCCATCCTTTGCTGTGCCGTGACTCTAACGAAAGCGGCCACCGGCGCCAAACTGATCGATCGTGGCCGACGCTTGGCATCGCGCGCGCGGGCTTGGCATATAAGGAGGGCCAGCGCCGCACAGGAGGATCGATTCATGAGCGCGAGTCTTCTGCCAACCACCGTCGTCGGCAGCTATCCCCAACCGGATTGGCTCGTGGATCGGGCAAAGCTCAAGGAGCGACCGCCGGCGCGCGTGCGCAACACCGACCTGTGGCGCGTCCCCGAACCCTTCCTCGAAGAAGCGCAGGACGATGCCACTCTGGTGGCGATCCGCGCGATGGAGCAGGCCGGCGTCGATATAATCTCGGACGGCGAGATGCGTCGGGAGAGCTATTCCAACCGCTTCGCCAATGCGCTCGGCGGCATCGATCGCGAAAAGCTCGGCAAGGGTCTGAATCGCCGCGGTGGTCCGGATATCGTGCCGCTGGTTTCCGGGCCCATCCGCCGCCTCGAGCCGGTCGAAGTGCGCGACCTGACCTTCCTGCGCGCCAACACCGATCGCCGCATCAAGATTACCCTGCCGGGACCGTTCACGATGACGCGCCAGGCGGAAAACGCCGCCTATCCCGACGACGAGTCGCTCGCGATGGCGTTTGCCGAAGCCGTCAATCTGGAAGTCAAAGACCTGTTCGCGGCCGGCGCCGATGTGGTTCAGCTCGATGAACCCTACATGGATTCTTTCCCAGACGAGGCCCGCAAGTATGCCGTCAAGGCGATCAATCGCGCCCTCGAAGGTGTCGGCGGCACCACCGTGGTGCACGTCTGCTTCGGTTACGGCCATTATCTGAAGAAGAAGAACAAGCCCTACTCGTTCCTCGCTGAACTCAACGATTGTGCCGCCGATCAGGTTTCGCTCGAAGCGGCGCAGCCGCAACTCGACCTGTCGGTGCTCCGCGACCTGCCGTCGAAAACGATCATGCTGGGCGTGCTGAATCTAGGCGACGAAACCGTCGAAACGCCGGAAATCGTGGCCCAGCGCATCCGCGCCGCACTCGAGATTGTGCCCCCGGAACGGCTGGTCGTGGCGCCCGATTGCGGAATGAAGTACCTGTCGCGCGCCGCCGCCTTCGGCAAGCTCAAAGCGATGGTCGCCGGCGCCCGTATCGTCCGCGCCGAAATCCACTCCGCTTGACTGACTTGCGCCATCCGCCCGGTTAGACTTACCGGGTCGAATGAACATTCTCGGCATCTCGGCCTACTACCATGATAGTGCGGCGGCGCTGGTGCGCGACGGCGAGATTATCGCCGCCGCGCAGGAGGAGCGCTTTTCGCGCAAAAAGCACGACGCGCGGTTTCCCGCCAATGCCCTCGCCTACTGCCTGCGCGAGGGTGGAATCGCGCTCGGTGACGTTGACGAAGTCGTCTTCTACGACAAACCGCTGCTGAAATTCGGACGCCTGCTCGAGACCTACCTGGCCTGCGCGCCGCGCGGACGCCCCTCCTTCGTCGCCGCGATGCCGGTCTGGCTCAAGGAAAAACTCTATCTGAAATCGCTCCTGCGCAAGGAGATGGCGCGGCTTGCCGGCGTGCGTCCGCGCGCCACGCCGCCACTGCGCTTCACCCTGCATCATCAGGCGCACGCCGCCTCGGCGTTCTTCCCCAGTCCCTTCGCCCGCGCCGGCGTGCTCTGTCTCGACGGGGTCGGGGAGTGGGCGACAACCTCGGCCTGGCTCGGCGAACAGAATCGACTCACGGCGCACTGGGAAATCGATTTCCCCCATTCGCTCGGCCTGCTCTATTCGGCCTTCACCTACTACACCGGCTTCAAGGTCAATTCGGGCGAGTACAAAGTGATGGGTCTGGCGCCCTATGGCGAACCCAAATACGCCGAGCTCATCCTCGACAAACTGATCGATCTCAAGGACGACGGCACCTTCCGCCTGAATCTCGCTTACTTTGACTTCGCGACCGGACTCACGATGACGAATCGCGCGTTCGCCGAACTCTTCGGCGGGCCGCCGCGCTCTCCCGAAGGACCTCTGACGCAGCGCGAGATGGATCTCGCGCGCTCGATTCAGGACGTGACCGAAGAGATTGTCCTGCGGCTCGCGCGGACCGTGCGTCGCGAACTTGACGTCGATTATCTCTGCATGGCCGGCGGCGTCGCCCTCAACTGCGTGGCCAATGGGCGGGTCCTCCGCGAGGCCGGCTTCCGCGATATCTGGATCCAGCCGGCCGCGGGCGACGCTGGCGGCGCGCTCGGCGCGGCCCTCTCCGCCTGGCACGAATATCACGCTAAACCGCGGCGCGCGGAGATTGACGCGATGCGCGGGGCTTACCTCGGTCCGGCTTACACCAGCGAGGAAATCCGCCGCGCGCTCGACGAACTCGGCGCGCATTACGAGCTGCTCGCCGAAGATGACCTGCTTGATCGCGTCGCGGCTCTACTGGCGGAGGAAAAGGTCGTCGGATGGTTCCAGGGACGCATGGAATTCGGCCCGCGGGCGCTCGGTAATCGCTCGATCCTCGGCGACGCGCGCAGTCCGCGGATGCAGTCCGTCATGAATCTGAAGATCAAGTTTCGCGAATCGTTCCGTCCCTTCGCGCCGGTGGTGCTCGCCGACCGCGTCGGCGATTACTTCGACCTCGACCGCCCGAGCCCCTACATGATGATCGTGGCGCCGGTGCGCGACGCGCTCCGCACGCCCACCGATCATGCGGCGCATCTGTTCGGGATCGAACGCCTCAACCAGCCGCGTTCGACGATTCCCGCCGTCACCCACGTGGACTATTCGGCGCGGATTCAAACCGTCCATGCCGAGACCAACCCGCGCCTGCATAAATTGCTCGAACGTTTCGCCGCCCTCACCGGATGCGCGGTGCTGGTCAATACGTCGTTCAATGTCCGCGGCGAGCCTATCGTCTGTATGCCGCGCGACGCGTACATTTGCTTTCGGCGGACCGAGATGGATTTCCTCGTGATGGATAATTTTCTGCTGGCGCGCAAAGACCAGCCGCCACTCCCCGCCGATACGTCGTGGATGGCGGAGATCGAGCCGGATTGAGACCCGTATCATCCAAAGAGCTGCGCGACTTTGGTCTGCTGGTCGGGACCCTTCTCGGCGCACTGTTTGGTCTCGCCGGGCCGCTTCTGAAACATCATCCGATCCCGCTATGGCCCTGGGTTGTCGGAGGTGCGATGGCAATCCTTGCCCTCGCCGCACCGCAGGCGCTCCGCTATCCGCATCTCCTCTGGGGGAAGCTGGGCCAGGCCCTCGGATGGCTCAATTCGCGAATCGTCTTTAATCTGCTTTTTTTTCTGATCTTCGTTCCGTGCGGAGTGATCACTCGGCTCACCGGATGGGATCCGCTGCGACGCGGCTTTGACCGGAATTGCCCGACGTATAGGTCGCCTAGCGAGCGCCTGCCACCAGCCGCCATGGAGAAGCCTTACTGATGTTCGAAACCTTGTCTGACCTATGGGGTTTTATGCGTGCGCGCAAGAAGTTGTGGCTTGCGCCATTTATCGCTATTCTGCTCATTGTTGGTGTTTTGGTCATTTTGTCCGAATATTCGACTGTGGCTCCATTTATTTACACACTTTTCTAGAGTCTCTTTGTCATAATATCGCCACGGACCGTCAGTCAAAGATAACCTTCGGTCCTGTTCGAGGGAGGAGTTCGTAGATGGCAACGGTTGATTTCGATGTTGCGGTGCTCGGCGGGGGACCCGGCGGCTCCGCGGCTGCTTCATATCTCGCCAAGGCGGGCCTCAAGTGCGTGGTTTTTGAGCGCGAACTGTTTCCCCGCCCACATATCGGCGAGTCGCTGGTGCCCGCGTCCAACCGCGTCCTCGGTGATTTGGGACTGATCCCCAAGATGGACGAGATGAAGTTCCCGCGCAAACTCGGCGCGGTCTGGACTTCCTCATCTTACGCCCCCTCCTACAATCATGACTGGCAGGGACTCGACGAAGCGACCCAGGCGGCCGACTACAAGGAGGCCGAGGCCGCTATCCGCTTTGAAGAGCGCGCGATGGCCGGCGTCACGCAGAACTATACCTGGCACGTCGATCGCGGACTCTTCGACAACATGCTGCTGCAGAATGCGCATGACCTCGGCGCCACGATCTACGAAGGCGTGCGAGCGCAGTCGGTCGATTTCTCCGACCCCGATATGCCGAAGGTGCGCCTGACCATGGGTCGGCAGGAAATCAACGTTCGCACCCGGATGGTGGTCGATGCCTCCGGGCGCCATACCCTGCTCGGCAACCAACTCCGCCTGAAGGTCACCGATCCGGTCTTCGACCAGTATGCGATCCATACCTGGTTCGAGGATTATGACCGGCTCGTGCTCTCGAAGAAGGAAATCTTCGGCGAGTATATCTTCGTCCATTTCCTGCCGGTCAGTAACTCGTGGATCTGGCAGATTCCGATCACCGACAAAATCACCAGCATCGGCGTCGTCACCCAGAAGAAGCACTTCCAGAAAACCCGCCAGTCGCGCGAGCAGTTCTTCTGGGACTGCATCAACACCCGCGAGGGACTCGGCGAAGCGCTGCGCGCCGCCAAACAACTGCGGCCGCTCAAGGAAGAAGGCGACTACAGCTATGCGATGAAGCAGATCTGCGGCGACGGCTTCGTGCTGGTCGGCGACGCCGCCCGTTTCGTCGATCCGATCTTCTCGAGCGGCGTCAGTATCGCCCTCAACAGCGCCAAGCTCGCCGCCGCCGATATTATCAAGGCGGCGAACAACGGCGGCTTCCATCGGTCGGCGTTCAATACTTTTGAAACCCTGATGAGGCGCGGCACCCGCAACTGGTACGAATTCATCTCGCTCTACTACCGGCTCAACGTGCTGTTCACTTTCTTCGTCGAAGACAAGCGCTACCGTATCGACGTGCTGAAGCTCCTGCAGGGCGACATGTACGACGAGGATCGTCCGCCGGTTCTGATGGAGATGGCGCGGATCGTGGCCGACGTCGAACGCCGTCCCAACCATCCGTGGCACAAGCTGCTCGGCGAACTGACCTGCGACGCCTATCGCCCCGTCGAAGCTTGATCGACCTCGTCAACCCGATCACGTAGAAGCACGTAAAAGCAGAAGAGGGCTGCCGCCGGCAGCCCTCTTGTTAAACTTCGCATCGCGCGCTGCCCATCCCGTCGTTGTCGTACCGGTGCCGGGCGCGGCGGAGTCGCGCGAGCTCTTATCCGAACATCTCCTTGAGCTTGTCGACGAAGCCCTTGGCCATCGGATGGCTGGTATCTTCACCCGAGACGCGCGCGAATTCTTCGAGCAGCTCGCGCTGACGCGCTGAGAGGCGCCGCGGCGTTTCGACCGCAATCCGCACCAGTTGATCGCCGGCGCCATAGCCGTGCAGATCAGGGAACCCCTTCCCTTTCAATCGGATGATCTTCCCGGATTGCGTTCCCGCCGGCACCTTCATGTTGATTTTGCCTTCGAGCGTGGGGACCTCGATTTCGGCGCCGAGCGCCGCTTGCGGAAAGCTGATCGGCACTTCGATCAGGATATCGTTATCCTGACGCACGAACAGCGGATGCTCCTTGACGTGGATCACGACGTAAAGATCGCCGTTGGCGCCGCCCGCCGCACCCGCCTCGCCCTCGTTGCGGAGCTTAAGCCGCGAGCCGTTGTCGACGCCGGCCGGAATCTTTACCGACAGCGATACCGGCCGCCGGATCCGCCCCTGACCCTGACACTTCGGACAGGGGTCGGCGATTACCGAACCTTCGCCGCGGCACTGCCCGCAGGTGGTCGAGATCGAGAAGAAGCCCTGCTGCGTCCGCACCTGGCCGGTGCCGCGACAGTTGGGACAGATGCGCACGCCTTCGGCGCCGCCGCGCGCGCGCGAGCCGTTACACTGCTCGCAGACGACGAGGCGCTGGAACTTGATGATCTTCTCGGCACCGGTCGCCGCCTCTTTGAACTCGATCTCGAGGTCGTAGCGCAGATCCTCACCGCGCCGACTGCGCGAACGTGAGCGGCCGCGGCCGGTGCCGAAGAAGTCGCCGAAAATATCGGAGAAGACCTCTTCAAACCCCTGGCTGAAATCGAACCCGCCGAAGCCGCCGGCCCCCTGGGGACCTTGAAACGCGGCATGGCCGAAGCGATCGTATTGAGCCCGGCGCTCCGGATCCGACAGCACCTGGTAGGCTTCGTTGAGTTCCTTGAATTTCTCTTCGGCCTGCTTGTTTCCCGGATTGCGGTCGGGATGGTACTGCACCGCGAGCCGCCGATACGCCTTCTTTATTTCCTCTTCGCCGGCACCACGGGAAATGCCCAGAACTTCGTAATAGTCACGTTTTCGCTCGGCTGGCATCGACGCCCAAGTCTAGTCCACTGTCGCGGAGGAAGTAAGTGATCGCGCGCGGCGCGCGATCACTCAATCGACGCGGTTTACTTTACTTCCTTGAAGTCGGCGTCAACTACGTCGTCCTTCTTGCCCCCGGCTTCGCCGTTCCGCGCGCCGTCGTCGCTCGGTCGCGCACCGTGTCCGTCGGCCCCCGCGGCGCCCGCCTGACGCGATTTGCTGTACATCGCCTCGGCCAGCTTGTGCGAGGCCGCGGTCAGCGCTTCGGCGGCGGCATTGATCTCGGCGGCATCCTTCGATTCGAGCTTGCCGCGCGCGCTTGCCAGCGCGTCCTCGACCCCTTTGCGTGCGGCTTCGTCAAGCGATCCACCGTTCTCCTTGAGCATTTTCTCGGTGGTGTAGATGAGGTTGTCGAGCTTGTTGCGCGCCTCCGCCTGCTCGCGCCGCTGCCGATCTTCGGCGGCGTGCTGCTCGGCCTCACGCACCATCCGCTTGATCTCTTCCTCGTTCAGACCCGAGGACGCGGTGATGCGAATCGACTGCTCCTTGTTGGTCCCGAGGTCCTTGGCGTGGACATTGACGATACCGTTGGCGTCGATATCGAAGGTAACTTCGATCTGCGGCAGCCCGCGTGGCGCCGGCGGGATACCCACCAGGTCGAACTGACCCAGGAGCTTGTTATCCGCCGCCATCTCGCGCTCGCCCTGGAAAACCCGAATCGTGACCGCCGATTGGTTATCCTGAGCCGTCGAGAAGACCTGGCTCTTGCGCGTCGGGATGGTCGTGTTCTTCTCGATAAGTTTGGTGAAAACGCCGCCGAGCGTCTCGATCCCGAGGGAAAGCGGCGTCACGTCAAGCAGCAGCACGTCCTTGACTTCGCCCTTGAGCACGCCGGCCTGAATTGCCGCGCCGACCGCGACGACTTCGTCGGGGTTCACGCCCTTATGGCCTTCGCGACCGAAGAGCTTGCGCACGCGCTCCTGCACGGCCGGCATCCGGGTCATGCCGCCGACCAGCACCACCTCGTTGATATCACTCGCGCGGAGCCCGGCGTCGCGCAGCGCCGTCACGCACGGCCCTTCGAGACGATCGAGCAGGTCGGCGCACAGCGCCTCGAGTTTGGCGCGCGTCAGCTTGATATTCAGATGCTTCGGTCCGGACTGGTCCGCGGTGATGAACGGCAGATTGATGTCGGTCTCCATCACGGTGGAGAGCTCGCACTTGGCCTTCTCGGCGGCTTCCTTCAGGCGCTGCAAAGCCATCCGATCCTTGCGCAGGTCGATTCCCTGGTCCTTGCGGAATTCGTCCGCCAGATAATCGATAACCCGCTGGTCGAAGTCCTCGCCGCCGAGGAAGGTATCGCCGTTGGTCGATTTGACCTCGAACACGCCTTCGCCAAGTTCCAGGATCGAGATATCGAAGGTGCCGCCGCCGAGGTCGAAGACCGCGATCTTCTCGTCCTTTTTCTTATCGAGTCCATAGGCCAGCGAGGCTGCCGTCGGCTCATTGATGATGCGCAGAACGTTGAGGCCGGCGATTCGTCCGGCATCCTTCGTCGCCTGACGCTGGCTGTCGTTGAAGTAGGCCGGAACCGTAATCACCGCTTCGGTGACCGGCTCGCCGAGATAATCCTCGGCAGTCTGCTTCATTTTTTGCAGGATAAAGGCGGAAATCTCCGGCGGGCTGTACTTCTTGCCGCGAATCTCGACCCACGCCGCGCCGTCCTGGTTCTTCTCAACCTTGTAAGGCAGAACCTTGATCGCCCGTTGAACCTCCGGATCGTCGTACCGGCGGCCCATCAGGCGTTTGATCGCAAAGACCGTGTTAGTGGGATTGGTTATCGCCTGACGCTTGGCAATCTGCCCGACCAGTCGTTCACCGCTGTCGGTGAAGGCCACGACTGACGGTGTGGTGCGCGCGCCCTCGGAATTGGCGATCACCACCGGATCGCCGCCCTCCATGATGGCAACGCAGCTATTGGTCGTCCCCAAATCGATGCCGATTACTTTGGCCATTCTTCAGTTCCTCTTTAAGCTTGATGTAACCACGTCTGCGGCGATTTCAACTTCACGCCCGATCCGCGCCGTTGGCCGACCCCTTGCGCGGATGAGCCCCCTCGGGTTCCTTGGCCACCGCAACGCGCGCCGGCCGCAGCATCCGCTCGCCGATCAGATAGCCCCGATGGAATTCATCGACGACCGTGTTCGGCGGATGTTCGCTCGATTCGACGTGCTCGATTGCCTCATGCTTTTCAGGGTCGAAAGGCTGGCCGACGGCACTGATCGGATTCACCCCGTGGGTCTTGAGAAAGTCCAGCATTGACCGCAGCACCATCTCGACGCCCTCAACGATCGATTTGCCGTTGCCGCCGCCTTTGGCCGCTTCAACCGCCCGTTCGAGGTTATCGACGATCGGCAGGATTTCGCGCAGCACGCCTTCCTTTTGCAGGCGAATCGTCTCCTCGCTTTGCTGACGGATACGCTTGCGCGCGTTTTCGGCGTCAGCCAGCGTGCGCAGATACTTGTCCTTGAGCTCAGCCAGTTCCTGCTCTTTTGCGGATAATTGATTCGTCAACTTTTCGATTTCCGAGGCCGTTTCGTTTTCTGAAGCTGTTTCGGCTGCCGTCATCTTAACGCCAGCGTTCTCGGGCGCATCGTGCGCCTGTTGCTCATCGTGATCCTTGGGCATGCCGCAAAATCCTCACCTCTACGCTACGGAAAGCTAAGCACTGTGGCCCGCCCGCGCCACCATCTGGCCGTGAGTGAGGCGCGATCGCCTACTCGGTGCCCGAAGTCCGCTCCTTCTCGGCGCCCGCGGCGTCTTCCGGATCGCTCGAGGGTTGCTGAGGGTCGGGCGAAGCAGTGGCTGACGGCGCGGCAGGTACGTCGCCGACGGTCCCGTTGAGGGCCTGGAACTCCTCGAGGTTCGGCAAATCGTCGAGGCTTTTGAGGCCGAACAGCTCGAGAAACGCCGGCGTCGTCTCATAGAGGGCGGGACGCCCGGGAGCCTCCTTGCGGCCGCTTATGCGAATCAGTCCGCGTTCGCCGAGCGTTTCCAGTACGCCTCCACAATCAACCCCGCGCAGCTCCTCGATCTCAGGGCGTGTGATATTCGGCCGGTAGGCGATGATCGCCAGGGTTTCGAGCAGTGGGCGGCTGAGCCGCGGCGGCTTCGTCGCGAGCAGCCGGCGGACATAGCCGGCGTACTCCTTGCGCGTCCGCAATTGATAACCGCCGGCAACCTCCTCGAGGAAGATCCCGCGATTCTCGCTCAGGTAGGCCGTCGCCATCGCGGCGAGCGCCGCGCGGATCGTCTCCCGCGGCACGGTCTCGATCGCGCCTGCCAGACGCGTGAGACTCACCGGCTCGCCTGCCGCGAAGAGCAGACTCTCCAGCACCGACTTAAGCTGGTCTTCTTCCACTAACTCTCAGGCTCTTCAGGTTGGGCCGGTGTAGCGCCGCTCTCCGCTGCGGCGATCACCGGGGTCGCTGGAGCGTCGAAACGCTCGCCGCGCTCGAGGAAGATGGGACCGTAGCGAACTTCCTGCGTAGCCCGCACCGCGCCACGCCGAATCAGTTCCAGGAGCGCGATAAATGTGGCGATAACCACCGCGCGATCATCGAGATCGGCAAACAGCGATGCAAAGGTCACCCGCTCGCCATCGACCAACGCCGCCAGGATACGCGGAATGCAATCCGCGATCGGGATATCGCGCAACGCGATAGTCCGCGGCGTGCGATCCCCGAGCCGCTTAAGCACCGCCGCCATCGCCTGCACGAGGTCAAACAGCGAGACGGTGTACGGTGCAGCATCGGACGCGGGATCGGGCGGCTTTTCACCGGATGCGGCAAAAACGTCGCGCCCGAGCAGGTCGCGCGCCTCCAGTTTCGCCGCCGCTTCGCGATAACGCTGGTACTCGAGCAACCGCTCGATCAAATCACGCTTGAGCTCTTCGGCCTCCTCGTCGTCCTTCAGGTCGGGATGTGGCAGCAGGGCAAAAGACTTGATCAGCAATAATGTCGCCGCCATCACCAGGTACTCACCCGCAACGTCGAGATTCAGCTCGCGCATCAGATCGAGATGCGCCAGGTACTGCTCGGTGATGATGCTCGCGGAGACGTCGCGCGGGTCGAGCTCGGCACGCTTGATCAGATGCAGCAGCAGGTCGAGCGGACCCTGATAGATCGGCAGTTCGACGCGCGGCACCGCGTCGGCGGCGGGAACCGAATCGGGTGGTGGCGAGGGCTTCTCGATCACAACAGACTCCGATAAACCGCGGCCAGGACAGGATCCATCAGGAGGTTAATCACACCCGTATATAGCAGCACCAACAATATCAGAAATCCGTAGCGTTCGAGTCCCGCATACGCGCGGGCAAGCGGCAGCGGCAGGAGGCCCGCGAGCACCCGCCCACCATCCAGCGGCAAAAGCGGCAGCAGGTTGAACACTCCGAGCATCACGTTGAACACCACTCCCGCGAGCAGCATCCGGGTGAGGATCACGTTAGTGATTCCGAGACGCAGCGCGAGCGCGCAGATAATCGCCAGGGCGAAATTCGTCAACGGCCCGGCCGCCGCCACCATCACCATCCCGGTCCGTCCGTTGCGCAGGCGCCCGAAGTTCACCGGCACCGGCTTGGCGTAGCCGAAAACCGGCAGCCGCGCGAACAACAGGATTGCCGGCAGGATAAGCGTACCGAACAAATCGATATGGGCCAGCGGATTGAGGGTGAGTCGGCCTTCGCGTTGCGCGGTGTCGTCGCCGAGACTGCGCGCGACAAAGCCGTGCATCACCTCGTGCAGGATGATCGAGAAAATCATCGGCACGGCCCAGATCAGCAGGGTCGTGATGAAGCCGCCGCTGCGCCCCATTCTATTCTCCGCCGGAGGCGCCGCGGAGAGTCGCCCGGCGTGCTCGCGGATGATAGGTGCGATGGACCTTGCGCAGATGGGTCCGCGTCAGATGGGTATAGATCTGCGTCGTCGAAATGTCGCTGTGACCGAGCATCTCCTGCACCGCGCGCAGGTCCGCCCCGCCCTCGAGCAGATGGGTGGCGAAGCAATGGCGCAGCGTATGCGGACTGATCCAGGCGAGACGCGGATCGCCCGCCGCCCATTCCTTGAGCGCCTTGAAGAACCCCTGCCGGGTCAGTGGACGGCCGAGCCGGCTGACGAACAACGCCGAACTTCGCTTGCTGACCGGCGCCGCAGTCGAACGTCGGGCGCGCACGCCCCCGGAGAGCTTGGCGAGGGCGGCACTATGCCGCGCCGCCAGATACTGCCTGAGCGCCCGCAGCGCCGATCCGCCGACCGGCACCAGCCGTTCCTTGTTGCCCTTGCCGATCACCGTCACCGTGCGATTGGTCAGATCGACCTGATACAGCCTCAGCCCCACCAGCTCGGAAACGCGCAGACCGCAGCCGTACGCCATTTCGACCATCGCCCGATCCCGCATCCCGCGCAGGGAATCATTCGGGATCGCGCTCAGCAGCATCTCGATATCCGTTCGCGTCACGGCGCGCGGCAGCGCCCGCGGATGGGGCCGCAGCCTGAGTGTCGCGGTCGGGTCGCGGGTCAGCACTCCGTGGTCAACGAGGCTCCGGACCAGGCCGCGCACCGCCGCCAGTTTGCGTCGTTGGCTCGTCACTTTGAAGCGCTCGCCGAGCCCCTCGAGGTAGGCGCTGAGCGCGCGCGCGTCGAGCCCGTCGGGCGTCAGATGCTCCCGCATGCAGAAGGCGACGAAATCGCGCAAATCATTGGCATATGCCTCGAGCGAATTGCGGCTCAGGCCCTGCTCTACCGCCTTGCGCGCCAGATAACGGTCGAGCAGCCGGTCCCATCCGTCGCCCGCCGCCACTTCGCGCTGTTCCTGCGGGATACTCACGATGCTGCGTTCGCCGCCTGACTCTCGCTCGAGGGCTCCAGACGCTCGGTCAGCGCCGCCTTGAGCAGACGCAGTTGTTCGAGGTCCTCGATCTTATGGCCCGCGGGATCGGTGATGTAAAAAACATCGAGCGCCTGATCGGCGGTGGTCGAGATTCGCGCCAGGTGAATAATAAATCCCAGTTCAAAGAGCGTATGCGTGATCGTAAACAGCAGCCCCACGCGGTCGGGACTGAAGACGTCGATGACCGTACAGTTTTCCGATACGCGGTTGTCGATCGTTACCTCGGTCGCCATGCGCCGGGTGAACTTGCGCGCGCCCGGCAGGTTGTGCATCGCCGCAGCGACCAGCTCGGTGATTTCCTGCTCACCGCGCAAAACGCGAGCAAGGTCCTGCTCGACCTTAAGCCAGCGCTCGGGCTCGAGCGCGACGCCGCCGGTGCCCAGCGAAACCCGAAAGACATCGAGCGCCAGATCATCCGCATTGGTCACGATTCGCGCCGACAGAATATTCAGGTTGTTGGCAGTCAGCACTCCGGCGATCTTGGCGAACAGCCCCGGCTGATCCGGCGTCGCAACCACAAACTCCGCAAACTCGAGCTGCGGAAACACGCGATGGCGGCAGGCGAGCGGTCGTTCTTCACCGAGCGTGCGAATCAGTTCGAAGTGATGCAGGATATCGGCCTCCGGCGTCGTCAGAAAATAGCGCGCCGGCATGGCCTCGAGAAAATGCATCGCCGCGGCCGGCGGCGCGCCCGCCGCCTCGAGCTGATCACCCACCTGCGCCTTGACCAGCGCCAGACGCCGCTGCGGATCGACGGCTTCCTTTTCGCCGCGTTCAAGCAGCTTGAGCGATTTCATGTAAAGCTCGCTCAGCAGCATGTCGCGCCAGTTGCTGTAGATCTTCGGCGAGACCGCGCGCATATCCGCGAACGTCATCAGATAAAGCGCCTTCAGCCGATCGATTGAACCGACGCTGCGCGCGAATTCATCGACCGTTCGATCATCGTCGATATCACCCTTCTGCGCCACCTCCGACATCCGCAGATGGTGCCGCACCAAAAAGACGACCAGGTCGCTCGCTTCGCTGTCGAGTCCGAGGCGGGTGCAGATCTGCGCCGCCAGCACGGCGCCGCGCTTGTCGTGATCATGCCCGTAGCCTTTGCCGACGTCATGCAGCAGCATCGCGAGATACACCAGCGGCAGCGCGTCATAGTTGCGCGCGACCTCGGTCAGCAGCGGGTTCGATTCCTTGAACTGGCCGCTGCGCAGCCGCTCGAGCTCGCGCACGCCGGCAAGCGAATGCCGGTCCACCGTGTAGATGTGATAGAGGTCGTGAACCACCCGCCCGTCGAGTTGGCCGAACTCCGGAACGATCGCGCCGAGCACGCCCGCCCGATGCATCATCTCGAGCGTCACCGCCACCCGCTCGGGACTGTTGAGAATCCCCATCAGGGCGGTTCCGGCATGAGGATTGTACGGCAGCGTCTCGAGCCCCAGATGAAGATTGTCGCGCACTGCCTGGTACGCACCGCCCGACAACTGCGCATCGTGCGCCTGGCAATCGGCGAAGATAGTCACCAGGTTCAGCGGATCGCGGGCGAAGAGCCCCGTATCGGCCAGACCCAGATAGCGATCCTGGATCACCACGCCGGGCCGAATCTGACGCGCCGTTCGACGCCACGGCAGGCGCGATCGCGTTACCTCATCGGCGACGCGCCCGATGAGCTCGTCGGAGAATCGCAGGATCGCCGTCGCCTGCTGATAATACTGCCGCATCAGACGCGCGCTCGCCGAGACGCCCTCGCCATCGCTCAGTCCGAGCATCGGCGCCACCTGCTCCTGCAACTCGAAGGTCAACTGGTCGAAATGGCGTCGCGTGATGAAATGCAGCGAATTGCGCACGCGAAAGAGAAAATCCTGAGCCGCCTTTATCGCCAGGAATTCACCCTCGCTGATGACCGCCTTCTGCACCAGTTCATCGAGGTTATGAATCTTGTACTTGGCCTTGGCCAACCACATCGCGGTGTGCAAATCGCGCAGCCCGCCCTCGCCTTCCTTGAGATTCGGCTCGAGCAGATAGACCGAATCGCCGAACCGATGATGGCGTTCCTCGCTCTCCGCCAGCTTGGCCTTGAAGAAAGTCCGTTGATCGCGGTTGAGCACCTCGGCGCTGACCGTCTTTTCAAACTGCGCGTAAAGCTTCTCGTCCCCGGCCAGATAGCGCGTATCGAGGATGGCGGTCTTCTCCTTGAGGTCGATCGCCGCCATCTTGATACATTCCGCGATATTGCGGACCGCGTAGCCAATCTCGAGGTGGGTATCAAACAAGGCGTGCAGGATGGTCTCGGTGACGACCTCGATATACGGACCCGGTTTGTAATCGTGCAGAAAGATCAGGTCGATATCCGAATGCGGACTCAACTCGCCGCGCCCGTAGCCACCTCGGGCGATTACCGTCAGCCGCTGATTCAGCCGCGGGATCCGATGCGCTGACGAAGTCTCGGCGAAGCGATAGATCGCGCGCATCAGACGATCCATCGCGACCGTGTAATCCTTGACGATCTCACGGCCGCCGGCACCTGCCTGATGGCGCACGAAAAGGGCTTCCCGGACCTGGCGCAGATAGTCACCGGCAATCCTGCCGGCGCTGTCGCCGCGCACGAGGTCAGCGAGCAGCGCCGACTCGTCCCGTTCCGCGCCTTCCCCGGTCTGCTCAGCCGTCGATTTTTCGCTCACAGGTTGCCTACCGCGGTGTAGTTGTCGAGATAGCGGACGACCGCGTCCGCGATACCATCGGCGAGGCCCTGTTGATAGCGCGGATCGGTCAGACGGTCGGCTTCGGCGGCGTTCGAGAGAAAACCGCACTCGACCAGCACCGCGGGCATCTCCGCTCCCACCAGCACGTAAAATGGTCCCCGCTTGACGCCGAGCAGGTTCATGCGCAGTCCGGTTGCGGCCGCGACCTGCGCCGCGCTGTCGGTTTCGATCTTTTGCGCCAGCGCCACCGACTCATGAGCCTTCTCGCCCTGCGTCAAATCATCCAGGATATAGTCTAGGTTCGCCTTGCCCGAAGTGCCATAACCACCGACGCCGCCGTTTTCCATTGCCGCCAGCCGCATGGTCGCGCGATCGGTCGTGTTATTGAGGTAATAGACCTCGATACCGGACGTCCGCGGGTCCGGGCTCGAGTTGAGATGGATCGACACGAACAGGTCGGCATTCATGCGATTGGCGAATTGTGTGCGCTCCGCAAGCGTCAGAAAACGATCGTCCGAGCGGGTCAGCGGCGCACTTATCCCGCGCGCCTCGAGCGCGTCGTGCGTGAGCAGCGCGATCCGCAGCGCCACGTCCTTTTCCGCGACGCCGCCCGCCGATTCCGTGCCCGGATCGCGGCCGCCGTGGCCGGGGTCGATTACCACGACCCGATGCGGCGCCGCTTGCGGCGATACCGGCTCGTGACGCGGCATCGGCGGCACGAATGCCGCCACCTGCGCGCCGGCCGGCGCGGGCATCCCGTTACCCAACGACGGCCCTGACGCAACCTCTGGCATGGGCGCCGGTGGTCGGCGCGCCGTGGCCACCCTGATGGGAGCCGCCAGATGCGGGGCGGCGCCGGACCGCGCCAGCCGCACGATCAGCTCCTGGCCGCCGAACGTTGCCGCGTAATCCACCCGACCCGCCACCGCCATCACGATCCGTCCCGCACCGCCAATCTCAGCGACCTCCAGTCCGGTCAGCGGCGCCGGCAGACTGTCCGCGCGCGCCAGGCGCCGGATCGCGATACGCGTCTGTTGAAGCGTGATCGTCAGTAACTGACGCTGCGCCTCCAGCGTCCATCGCGGCGCCGGACCGCGGACCTGGAAATGCAGCTCGAGATATTCCGGCTCGGGTTTCAGGGCGACACCGACCAGCACGCTCGCGGCGGCGTCCTGAGCGAACACCACGACGATAAACAAAGCCCCGGCCAGCCAGCAGCCTGCGCGCCGCCCCATCCCGCCTACCCGCGCGATCGCAGTCGCTCGCTCAGACGCGCGAGCAGATTAAGCGCGTCGAGCGGCGTGAGCTGTTCGACTTCCAGATGGCGAAGTTCCTCCAGCACGCGCGTGGCGGCCGGCGTGAACAGATCCATCTGCGCGCCCGCCGCCGCGCTCTCAGAGAGGCCCTGACGCGGCGCACCGCCGCTGACGGCGTCGCGCTCGAGCGCGTCGAGGATCTCGCGCGCCCGCCGGATAACGGTTTCCGGCAATCCGGCGAGCCGCGCCACCTCGATCCCATAGCTGCGATTCGCCGGTTCCTCGACCACGCTGCGCAGAAACACCACCTCCTCGCCCCACGCCCGCACCGCCATGCTCAGATTCTTGACGCGCGGCCGGTCGCGCGCAAGCTCGATTAATTCGTGGAAATGCGTCGCGAACAGCACCTTGGCTCGCGTCGCGTCGTGCAGATACTCCGCCACCGCCCAGGCGATCGCGAGCCCGTCAAACGTGCTGGTCCCTCTGCCCACTTCGTCGAGCAACAGAAGACTCCGCTCGCTCAAGCCCTCGAGCAACCGCGCCGTCTCGCGCATCTCGACCATGAAGGTCGATTCGCCCCGGCGCAGTTCATCGCGGGCGCCGATTCGGGTCAGGATACGATCGACGATTCCGAGGCGCGCCGAGGTCGCCGGCACGAAGCTGCCGATTTGCGCCATGATGACGATCAGGGCGACCTGGCGCAGATAGGTGGACTTGCCGGCCATGTTCGGTCCGGTAATCAACAGAAGCTGCCGTTCGTCCGGATCGGCGTGCAGATCGTTCGGCACGAACTGCCCCGGCTTCATTCCGGCTTCCAGCACCGGATGACGCCCGTCGCGGATCAGGATCGCGGTGCCACCGTCCATCGCTGGACGCACGTAATCGCGCCGCCGCGCGACGCTCGCCAGCGACCGCAGCGCGTCAAGCTCGCCGACCGCGTCGGCGGTATCGAGGATCTCGCGCGCGTGGAGCGCCAGATCGCGCAGCAGCCGCGCGAAAAGTTGCGCTTCGAGCTCCTTGAGACCGTTTTCGGCGCCCAGGATCTTGCGCTCGAGCTCTTTCAGATCGGGCGTGGTGAAACGTTCGGCGCCGACCAGCGTCTGCTTGCGCTCATACGTCGCCGGCACGCGTTCCAGATGCGGCCTGGTGACCTCGATGTAATAGCCGAAGACCTGATTGTAGCGGATCTTGAGCGAAGGGATGCCGGTGCGCTGGCGCTCCGCCGCCTCCATCCGCGCGATCACCGCGCGCGCATCGAGCGCCAGCGCCCGCAGCTCATCGACCTCGGCACTGAAACCGCGCCGAATCGTATTGCCGTCGCGCGGATTAAGCGGCGGCTCTTCGCTGAGGGTGGCGTCGATCGCTTCGGCCAGAGCGGGGAACGGATTCAACCGCGCGGCAATCTGCTGCAGCGCCACCGCGCGCCGCGCGCCGATCCACTCCTTGAGCAGGCCGACCGCGCCGAGCGCCTGCCCGAGCTTCAGTGCGTCGCGCGGACTCGCCCGCAGCGTGCCGACGCGACCCGCCAGCCGCTCGAGGTCGCCGATCTGCTTCAACGCTGCCGCCGCGGTGCCGCCGAGGTCGCAGTCGAACAATTCCTCGACCGCATCGTGACGCCGCCGAATCTCCTCCAGTTCCGTCAGCGGATAGGTAATCCAGCTCGCCAGCCGCCGCGCGCCGATCGGCGTCAGCGTCTCGTCAAGGATTGCGAGCAGCGAGCCGGCGCGGGTTCCGTCGCTGGATATGGTCAGTTCGAGATGGGCCCGCGTGGTCTCGTCGAGCAACATGGACCGCGCCGGATGATACAGGCGCGGCGCTTGCAGATGACCGAGCCGCCCGCCGAAATTTTCTTCGGCATAGGTGAGCGCAGCGCCGGCCGCCGCCGCCATCGCCCCCGCAAGACTTGCGGTCGCCCCCTGGAATCTTTCATCGAGGATCGTCGCCCCCTGGGCGAAGACCTCATGGTCCACCCGGGTAATCGCGCAGCGCAGATTCGCCACGACGCGCGCCGCGTCGGCGTCCTCGCGCGACACGATAATCTCGCGCGGCGCGAGTCGCGCGATCTCCTCGCCCGCCGCGCCTGGGCTCGCGACGCCGGCGACGACGAACTCCCCCGTGGAGACGTCGAGCGCGGCGATCGCGCAGCCGTTGCCGTCCATGGCGATCGCGAGCAGAAAGCTTTTCTCGTCGGCCACTAGAACCTGCTCTTCGCCGACGGTGCCCGGCGTGATGATGCGGACGATCGCGCGGGCCATCAGGCCCCCGCGCCCCAGCGACGCATTCGGCGCCGTCAGTTGAAACGCGCCGCCTTTGGCGCTGGCCCCGACGGCGACTCCGTCGGCGCTTTGTTCGCAGATGGCCACCTTGTGACCGGCCTTCAGCAGCTTGGCGATATAGCTCTCGGCGGCGTGATACGGCACGCCGCACAGCGGCACGCCGTCCTTCGAGCGCGACGTCAGTTGGATATCGAGGACGCGCGCGCCGACCTCGGCATCCTCGAAAAACATTTCGTAAAAGTCGCCGAGCCGAAAAAACAGAATCGCGTCCGGCACCTTGCGCTTGATATTAAGATACTGCGCTACCAGCGGTGTGGGCTTGATCGGCACGTTCCGATCAATCTAGCTGGCCGTTCGCCGCGCGACAAAAACCGGCCCGGCGGCCGCGCCGCGAGCCTCAGCGACGCGTTATCGCGCCGTTGACGTTGTCGAAAGCGTCGAACAAACGCAATTGCGGCGAGGGTCGCTCGCGCGGAATCTCGAGCGGATACTCGCCGGTGAAGCAGGCGTCGCAAAAACCCTCGTGCGACCCTTCCGTGAACGAATACAGTCCCTCGAGACTCAGATAGCCGAGCGAATCCGCCGTGATATACTCGCGGATCGCCTCGATCGAGTTCGACGACGCCAGCAGTTCTTCCCGGGTCGGCGTGTCGATGCCGTAAAAGCACGGCCGAATCGTCGGCGGGGCGGCGATCCGCATGTGAACCTCGCGCGCCCCCGCCTGCCGCAGCATCGGGATCACCTTGCGCAGCGTGGTCCCGCGCACAATCGAGTCTTCGATCAGCACGATCCGCCGCCCGCGCAGAATCTCCGCCACCGGATTGAACTTGATCTTCACCCCGAAGTGACGAATCGACTGGCGCGGCTCGATGAAGGTCCGGCCGACGTAGTGACTGCGCACGAGCCCCATCTCGAACGGCATCCCGGATTCCTCGGCGTAACCGAGCGCCGCCGCATTCCCCGAATCCGGCACCGGCACGACGATATCGGCGTCCGCCGGACACTCGCGCGCGAGCGCGCGCCCGTGGCGTTTGCGCACCTGGTACACGTTGCGGCTGAAGAGAAAACTGTCCGGCCGCGCGAAGTAGACATATTCAAAGATGCAGCGCCGCGCCGGCGCCGCACCGAAGGGTCTGAAGGAGTGGATGCCGTCGTCATCGATCATGACGATCTCGCCCGGCTCAACTTCGCGCAGATACTCCGCCCGCACCAGATCGAGCGCGCAGGTCTCGGACGCCACGATGACCGCATCATTGAGCTTGCCGAGCACCAGCGGTCGAAAACCGTGCGGATCGCGCGCCGCGATAAGGCAGCGCTTCGTCAGCACCACGATCGAGTAAGCGCCCCGCACCTGCATCAGCGCCTCGGCCACGCGCGCTGGCAGTTCGAGCGCGCGCGCCCCGGCGATCAGATGAATGATTAGCTCGCTGTCCGACGACGACTGGAAGATCGAGCCGCTCGCCTCGAGCCGTTCACGCAATTCCTGGAAGTTGATCAGGTTGCCGTTGTGCGCCAAGGCAAGCCCGCCCCCGGCATACTCCACCACCAGCGGCTGGCAATTCTTGAGCGTCGTCGAGCCGGTGGTCGAGTAGCGATTGTGCCCGATGGCGCTGGTGCCTTCGAGCCGCGCCAGCACCTCGCTGTTGAAAATGTCGGCCACCAGCCCCATCCCGCGATGGGCGATCAGCGACTTGCCGTTCGACGAGACGATACCCGCCGACTCCTGCCCCCGATGCTGCAGGGCGTACAAGCCCAGATAAACGAGATTGGCCGCCTCCGGATGGCCGAACACGCCAAACACGCCGCATTCTTCATGAAACGCGTCGAGCCCGGCCTCATCGTCCACTACGGCGAAATCGCGTTCGCTCATGTGAGTTCAAGCCTCCGCGGCAGCGCCTGGTCGTAGAGCAATCGTAGTTCATTGATGGATTCGTCGAAAAGCGTTCCGACTATCAACCGCGGCTGACTCGTCACCCGCCCGATTACCCGCACTTCGAGCGGCGCGAAGATCTCCCGGAGCGCATCAACTTTGTCGGCGGCCGCCGAAATGATTACCGTCGACGGTCCTTCGCCGAACAATTCATCCGGCGAGCCGTCAACGCCGTCCAGATGGGCGCCGAGCGCATGGTCGCCGAAACACGCCTCGAGGAGCCCGACCAGCAGCCCGCCGTCGGCGACGTCGTGAGCGGAATTGAGCAGCCGGCGCTCGGCGGCCTTGAGCAAGCCCTCGATCAGCCGCCGCTCGCGATTAAGATCGATCGGCGCGAGGCGCGCGTCACCGGCACCGAAGAGCGCTGCGTATTCGCTGGCGGCCATCGACGGCGCTGCCGTCCTAATGATCACGATGCAATCCCCGGGACGCCGAAAATGGATCGCGAGGCGCTGGCCGATCTCCTCGAAGATGCCGACCATCGCAATGGTCGGCGTCGGCAGAATCGCGCGGCCTGCCGTTTCGTTATAAAAGCTCACATTGCCGCTCACCACCGGAAGCTCGAAGGCGATGGCGGCATCGCGCAGCCCTTCCACGCCCCGGCGAAACTGCCACATGATCTCGGCGCGTTCCGGATTCCCATAGTTGAGGCAGTTGGTAATTCCCGCCGGGCGCGCGCCCGTGCAGGCGAGATTGCGCGCCGCCTCGCATACGGTGGCGACGGTGCCGAGGTACGGATCGAGCGCGCAGGCCCGCGGATTTGAATCCACCGTCAGGGCCAGACCGCGGCGCGAACCCTTGATCCGCAGCACTGCGGCGTCGCCGCCCGGTCCCGCAAGCGTGTTGCTCTGCACGATCGCATCGTACTGGCGGAAGACCCAGCGCTTCGAGCCGACGTTCGGACTCGCCAGCAGCGCGCGCAGGGCCTCGCGCGGAGCAGGCGCGCGTGCCGGCGCGTCGGCTGCTCGAAGCGGCGCGGCCGGCGGCGCCGCCGGTCGATCATAAAGCGGCGCCTCGCTGCTCAGCGCCTTGACCGGGATATCGGCGACCACCTGCCCGCGATAACGCGCGCGCCAGCGGCCGTCATCGGTAATCCGTCCGACCACCAGCGCATGCAGATCCCATTTTTCGAACACCGCGGCGACTTCGGCTTCGCGCCCCTTCTCGACCACCAGCAGCATCCGCTCCTGCGACTCCGAAAGCAGGATCTCGTACGGCGTCAACCCCGGCTCGCGCAGCGGAATCCGGTCGAGATCGAGCTCGATACCGAGTCCGCCGCGCCCGGCCATCTCACTCGATGACGAAGTCAGGCCGGCGGCGCCCATGTCCTGGATTGCGACGATCGCGCCCGTCTTCATCGCTTCCAGACAGGCCTCGATCAGGAGCTTTTCCGCAAATGGATCGCCCACCTGAACCGTCGGTCGCTTGGCCGCGCTCGCGGCATCGAATTCCGCCGAGGCGAGCAGGCTCGCGCCATGGATACCGTCGCGGCCGGTGGCCGACCCGACGTAGATCACCGGATTACCGACCCCGTGCGCGCGCGCGCTTTGCAGCTCCCCTTTGCGCGCGAGCCCGAGACAGAAGGCGTTGACCAGGATATTGCCGTTGTACGCGGCGTCGAACATCACCTCACCCGCCACGGTGGGCACGCCGACGCAGTTGCCGTAGCCGCCGATCCCGCCAACCACTCCGGAAAGCAGGTAGCGGGTGCGCGGATGGTCCAGCGCGCCGAATTTCAACGAGTTCATGCTCGCCACCGGCCGCGCGCCCATCGTAAAGATATCCCGGATGATCCCGCCGACGCCGGTCGCCGCACCCTGGTAGGGCTCGACGTACGACGGATGGTTATGGCTCTCGATCTTGAAGACCGCCACCCAGCCATCGCCGATCTCGAGGGCGCCGGCGTTTTCACCCGGCCCACCGACGACTCGCGGACCGGTCATCGGCAGCATCCTGAGATGCTTGCGCGAGGACTTGTAGGAACAGTGCTCCGACCACATCACCGCGAACACGCCGAGCTCGGTGAAGGTCGGCACGCGGCCGAGCCGGGCGAGCACGGCGGCATATTCGTCAGCGCTCAGGCCGTGGGCCCGCGCGAGGGCCTGATCGACCGCGGGTTCACCCGGAAGCGAGGCGGGAGTAGCACTCATCGCGCCGCTTCAATCAACGAATGGAACAGCTTGAGGCCGTCGGCGCCACCGGTAAGCTCGCCTTCCACCGCGTGCTCCGGATGGGGCATCAGGCCGAAGACGTTGAAGCGCTCGTTGGCGACGCCGGCGATCGCGCGCATCGAGCCGTTGGGATTCGCGGCCTCGCTCAGCCCGCCGTCCGGCGCGACATAGCGGAACAGCACCTGGCCGCGTTCTTCCATCGCGCGCAGCTCGCTCTCGGGCGCGACGTAGCACCCTTCACCGTGCTTGATGGGAATCCGCAGCACCTCGCCGGCGCGCGTCGCGCGGGTGAGCGGCGTACGCGCATTCTCGACCCGGATCGTCACCTGCTCGCAAATGAAGGCCAGCGAACGATTCCGCGTCAACGCGCCCGGCAGCAGATGCGCCTCGCACAGAATCTGGAACCCGTTGCAGATGCCCAGCACCAGGCCGCCGTCATCGGCGAACTTCGCGATGCTCCTCATGATTGGAGAGAAGCGCGCGATCGCGCCGCTACGCAGATAGTCGCCGTAGCTGAAGCCACCCGGTAGCACGATACAGTGAACGCCGCCGAGCGTTTCCTCCTTATGCCACAGCATCCTGGCGTCCTGACCGAGGACCTCACGCAGCGCATAGAGCGCGTCGTCATCGTCCAGCGAGCCGGGGAAGCGGACCACGCCCCACTTCATCCGCCTTCCACCTCGAAGCGGTAATCTTCGATCAACGGGTTCGCCAGCAGTTGGTCGCACATCCTGGCGACCTCGGCTTCAACCGCGGCCCGCGAATCACCTTTGACCTCGAGCGTGATATAGCGCCCGATATGCACGTTGCTCGCGTCGGCAAACCCCAGACTCTTCAGGGCGTTTTCGACGGCGCGCCCTTGCGGATCGAGGATCCCTTGCCGGGGCGAAACATAAACGCGGACCTGCAACGCCGCTCAACCCTCGACCCGGCGCAGCATTTCCTGATACGCGCCTTCCACGTCCCCGAGGTCGCGCCGGAAGCGATCCTTGTCGAGCTTGGTGCGGGTCGCCTTGTCCCAGAAGCGGCAGGTGTCGGGACAGATTTCATCGCCCAGCAGAATTTCGCCCTTATGGCGACCGAACTCGAGCTTGAAATCAACCAGAATTACGCCGCGCTCGTCGAGAAACCGCCGCAGCACCTCGTTGACCTTGAGCGCGAGCTCGTGGATGGTCCGCAGTTCCGCCTCGGTCGCCCATCCGAACAGCAGCGCGTGCTCGGCATAGATCAGCGGATCGTCGAGCGGATCGGATTTATAATAGTACTCGACAATCGGCCATTTCAGCTCTTCGCCTTCCTCGCGGCCGAGTCGCTTGGCCATCGAGCCGGCCACGATATTGCGCACCACCGTCTCGACCGGCACGATTTCCAGCCGCTTGCACAACATGTCGCGGTCGTTCAGGCGCCGCACGAAATGGGTCTTGACGCCGGCCTTTTCGAGGATGCCGAAGAACAGCTCCGACATGCGATTATTGATGACACCCTTGTCCTCGATCGTGCCGCGTTTCTTGGCGTTGAAGGCGGTCGCGTCGTCCTTGAAATGCGCGATCACCAGGTCGGGGTCGGGCGTCGAATACAGCTTCTTCGCCTTGCCCTCATAGAACATCTCGAGCTTCTGTAGGCCGTCGTCCACTGGGTTCCTCCGCGAGCTTGCTGTTATGCCAATAGTTTAGCTAGCGCCGACCCTCGGACCAAATCGCGCCGATGGTCCCGCCGCACTTATTTCCACAAATTGAAGCCGCGTTCGCCGCGGCACTCGATGCGCCGCCTCGATCAATCTTCGACAGGCGTGAAGCGCTCGACCAGTTCGCTGGCGTAACCCAGATAGTTCCGTGGTTCGAGCCGCGCGAAGGCCTCTCGCGCCGCATCATCGAGCGGCAGACGCGCGATAAATTCCTGGATCAGTTGCCGCGTAACCATCCGCCCGCGCGTTAGCTCCTTCAGCCGCTCGTACGGCTGGTCGAGATTATACCGGCGCATCAGCGTCTGGATGCCTTCCGCCACAATCTCCCAGGATTTTTCCTCATCGAAACTGGCGGCGAGGCGCGCCTCATTCAATTCGAGCTTGCCGAGCCCGCGTTCGAGCGCGCTGAGCGCGATTATCAGATGGCCGAAAGCGTTGCCGATAGCCCTCATCGCCGTGCTGTCGCTCAAATCCCGCTGCCATCGCGCGACCGGCAGCTTGCTCGCCAGATGGTCGAACAGGGCATTGGCGACGCCCACATTACCTTCGCAGTTCTCGAAGTCTATCGGGTTGACCTTATGCGGCATTACCGACGATCCGACCTCGCCGGGCGCGATCCGCTGGGTGAAATAACCCAGCGCGACATAGCCCCAGATATCGCGCGCGAAGCTCAGCAGGATAGTGCCGGTCCGTATCAGCGTATGGAACAGTTCAGCGACAAAATCGTGGCTCTCGATTTGCGTGGTCAGCGGATTGAAGACCAGGCCGAGATGCTCGACGAAGCGGCGTGTATGCGCGATCCAATCCACCTCAGGATAGGCGAATCGATGGGCATTGTAGTTGCCCACCGCACCGTTGCACTTGCCGAGGTATTCCTGGCTCCTGAGCTGCGCGATTTGCCGCTCGAGCCGATAGGCGAAGATCGCGAACTCCTTGCCGATCGTGGTCGGCGACGCCTCCTGGCCATGGGTCCGCGCAATCATCGCGGCGTCTTTATAACGCCGCGCCATCTCAGCGAGCGTCCGCCGAACGCGCGCCAGGGTCGGCAGCAGCGTGCCCGTGCAGAACTCCTTGAGCATCAGCGCGTAGGCAAGGTTGCTGATATCCTCCGAGGTGCAGGCAAAATGGATCATCTCGAGCGGCAGGCTGAGACCGCTCGCGGCGATTTTTTCCTTCAGAAAATATTCGAGCGCCTTGACGTCATGATTGGTCTCGGCCTCGAGTTGTTTGACGCGCCCGGCGTCGGCGACCGCGAAAGCGGTGATTAGCCCCCGGAGTTTCGCTTTGACCTGGTCGTCGAACGGCCCGATAGCCGCGATCGCCGGATTGTCGGCGAGCGCGATGAGCCATTCAATTTCGATCCGCGCGCGCGCTCGAATCAGCGCATACTCGCTGAAATACTCGACCAGCCGGCGGGTCGCCTTACGATAGCGTCCGTCGACCGGCCCGACCGCCAGCAGCGCCTGCTCGTCCTCCCGCTCTATCCGCCCCTCGTGCTTCATGTGACGGACTACTCGGGCATGATCGCCTTGACCACCTCGTCAATCGCCCGCTTGCTGTCGAGCTCGTCGGTGAGCGACCAGGTCACGGCGACCGTCGCCGCCCGCCGCGGCGAAATTCCCTGCTGGATCAGCTCCCCGGCGTAGATCAGCAGCCGCGTCGAGACGCCTTCCTCCAGACCGGAGGCTTTCAGATTGCGGACCTTCTCGCCGAGCAGCGCCAGTTGCGCCGCCATCGCGCGCTCCACCCCTGACTCGTGGGCGATAATCTCCACTTCCTTGTCCGCCGGCGGATAGTTGAACTCAATCGTCACGAAACGCTGGCGGGTCGAATGCTTCAGGTTCTTCTGGATACTCTGATAACCCGGATTGTACGACAGACACAGCAGGAAACCCTCGTGCGCTTCGAGCGTCTCGCCGCGTTTTTCAATCGGCAGGATCCGCCGATGGTCCGACAGCGGATGGATAAGGACGGTGGTGTCCTTGCGCGCCTCGACGATCTCGTCAAGATAGCAGATCGCGCCGCGCCGCACCGCCTGCGTCAACGGACCGTCAACCCAAACGGTTTCATCGGCGGTGATGAGATAGCGGCCCACCAGGTCGCTGCCGGTCAAATCCTCATGGCAGGCGACGGTGATTAGCTCATTCGGACCGTTGTCGAGCGCGGAGAGCTTGTGCGTCATGTGTTCGACGAAGCGCGTCTTGCCGCATCCCGTCGGCCCCTTGAGCAGCACCGGCAAACGCGCCTTGTAAGCGGCCGAAAAGATCTCGATCTCATCGCCGATCGGCAGGTAATAGGGCGCATTATGCGGATCGAGATGGCGCACTTCGGCGCCCTCGCGCGTCCCTTGCATCCGCGTGTCGAAAGTCTTCAGTTCAACGGCCATCGGTTACCCTTTGCTTCCCTCTCCCCGCGCGGAAATCGCTTCCTTTGACGAACCAGGATGCGGGTGGGGTCCATATTCCTAAGAAACCGCGCCGGCATCAAGGCTGGCGTTGGCGCGCCAGAAGTGGTTCGCCGACCGGCAGCCGCCCTCTCCCGCCGGATCCGCAAGACCGTCGGTCACGCCGGCCGCTCATGCGCTGAGCGCTTCGGCCTGCTCCCGGGTCGCGAGCGCATCGATAATCGGGTCGAGTTGACCGTCGAGGACCTGGTCAAGCTGATGGAGCGTCAGGTTGACCCGATGGTCGGTGACTCGCGACTGCGGAAAATTGTAGGTCCGGATACGCTCCGAACGGTCGCCACTGCCGACCATCGAACGCCGCGCGTCCGCAATCTTGGCATCCTGCTCGGCCCGCGCCATCTCGAGCAGCCGGGCGCGCAGAATCTTGAGCGCCCGCGCCTTGTTCTTATGCTGCGACTTCTCGTCGCGGCAGACGATCACGATCCCCGTCGGCAGATGGGTGATACGCACGGCCGAATCCGTCGTGTTAACGCTCTGCCCGCCCGGTCCCGACGCCCGCATCACGTCGATGCGCAGATCCTTTTCCTCGTTGATATTGACCTCGACCTCATCCGCCTCCGGCAGCACCGCGACCGTCACCGCCGAGGTATGGATACGTCCCGAGCCTTCCGTGGCCGGCACCCGCTGCACGCGATGGACCCCGCCCTCGAACTTGAGCCGACTGTAAGCGCCGTGACCGGTAATCCCCGCGATCACCTCTTTGATACCGCCGAGCCCGGTGCTGCTCAGGCTGAGCGTCTCGACGCGCCAGCCGTGACGCTCGGCATAACGCGAGTACATCCGGAACAGCTCGCCCGCGAACAGCGACGCTTCCTCGCCGCCGGTGCCGGCACGAATTTCGAGCAGGACGTTCTTGTCATCGTTGGGATCGCGCGGCGTCAGGAGCTGTTTGAGACGCGTTTCGAGCAGTGCCCGGCGATCCTGAGCGGCCGGCAATTCACTCTGTGCCAGCTCGCGCAGCTCCGGATCGTCGCCGGCGGCGAGACCCTTCAGTTCGTCGATCTCGCCGATCACCTTGCGGTAGTCGGCCGCCGCCTGCGCCACATCGGCGAGCTGTGCCCGCTCGCGGCCCAGTTGCACCCATTCACGCTGATTGGCGATCGCCCCGGGATCGCTGATCCGCCGCTCGAGCTCGGCGTAGCGATCCTCGATCCCCTTTAGCTTGTCTAACAGTGCTGCAGCCATAATCCGCCCTTGCGCCGGGGCGAATTAGTCCACAACCCTTCGCGCATCCGCGGCATGGAAGGGACGGCTACTTCATCCCGTACTTGCGCTTGAAGCGTTCGACCCGCCCCGCCGTATCGACCAGCCGCTGCTGCCCAGTGTAATAAGGATGGCAGTTGGAACAGACCTCAACCTGGATCGCGGGTAAGGTTGATCGCGTCTCGAAAGTGTTGCCGCATGCGCAGGTCACCACGCACCGGCGATAATTCGGATGGATATTCGCTTTCATCTTGCACCGGCGCATCCTGCCGGTGGATGAAGTATAACCACGGCCGGTCAGTGGTACAATTCGCGTTGGAGTTTGGGTTTCGATGCCAGGCTATCGGAGTGCGACTCGTCCGCTCGCCGCGCTCGCCGGCGCGGCCGTCATAAGCTTGCTCGGATGCGTTACGCCGCATCCGGTGGATCAGCAGCAGGTGGTGAGCGATCAGGAATTGGCCGCCGAAGCCGCCGAGGCACCCCCGGCGGAGCCGATCCACGTGGTTACGGACCTGTCACGGCTGTCGCCGTCGCACACCGCCGCGCTGCCTAATCTACCCGACGCTCCGGCATCGCTGGCGCCTTCGGCCGAGCCCTCGAACGCGCAGATCAATCCGGAATTGACCGGTAAACTCGTCGCCAACGCCCCCTCATCGCGTTACAATCCCGATGCGTCGCGGCCGAGCGGCGTCAGCCAGACGCAACTCTTAAACGATAAGGCCCGTCAGTTTGCGACCTTCAGCGAGACGCTCCTGAAGCAGACCCTCGTCGCGGCGCAGGAGCTCGCGCCCGATCAGCTCCAGCAGCGCAAGCTTCCGGACGACCTGAACGCCGTCATCCTGGTCTCGGTGCTCGACCACGAAGGACGGCTGAAGGAGATCGAGATCGACCAGCATTCCGGCGATGCGGCCGTGGACAAGCTGCTGATCGAAGCCTGCAAAAAAGGGATGTGGTCGCGCAATCCGCCCATCGGCGCCATCGATAACGACGGGACCTATCGCATCCGCCTCGAGGGCGAGGTGCATAACTACGCCTTTGACCGCTACGGTCAGTATACCTACGAAACGCGCCTCGGCCTCTCCTTGCTCTGAACCGAAACAAGCGGAGTATCCATGAAGTACGGCATCGCGGTAAGAAACATGGGGCCTCAATCGACCGCCGCAACCCTGCGCGCCTGTGTCAGCGCCGCCGAAGCGCTCGGCTACGACGCGGTCTTCGTCTCCGATCACCTCTGTATCCCGCCCGACGACACCGAAGGCTCCGGCGGCCGCTATCTTGACGTCCTCGCCACGCTCGCCTTTCTCGCCGGAATCACCACGCGGATCCGCCTCGGCATCTCAGTCTTGGTGCTGCCTTATCGACCGGCCGTCCTCACCGCCAAACAGGTGGCGACCATCCAGGAGCTATCCGCGGGCCGGATGATTCTCGGCGTCGGCGTGGGCTGGATGAAGCGCGAGTTCGCCGCGCTCGGCGTCGACAAGCGGATGCGCGCGCGGCTGAGCGACGAGACCCTGCGCGTGCTGACCCGTCTGTTCGCCCAGGACGTCGCCGAGTATCACGGCGAACTGGTCGATTTTCCGCCCTTCGTCTTTGCCCCGCGCCCGCCCCTCCCGCCTATCTGGATCGGCGGCAACGGCGGCCCCGCGCTGCGCCGCGTGATGGAATTCGGCGCCGGATGGCATCCGATGCTCCCCGCCGACAAGCTCCAACCGATGGTTGGCGAGCTGAAGGAACGGCTTCGCGGCGCCGGCCGCCCCGACAGTATCGATATCGTCGTGCGGCGCGGCCTGAGGCTCGAGGATACGGCGGCTGCCCGGGCGCGGCTCGCCACCGAGCAGGCCGCCGGCGCAACCTATTTCATCCTCGATCTCGGCCGCTATCCGAGCGAGAAGGAATTTATCGCGCAGGCCGAGACCTTCATGACCAAAGTCGCCTCGGCATAATCGACCCGCACGTTCCCACCAATCCTGAAGCGCCGGCCAACTGAACGCCGCATCCGGTTTTCGATTGACGGCTGGGCGAAGCTTTGAGAGCATGACATCGCTTGGCCTGCATAACGACTATCCAGAGGAAGTTTGAGCATGAAATGGGAAAAACCCACCTTCGAGGAGTTACGCTTCGGCTTTGAAGTGACCATGTATATCTGGACGCGCTGATCCACTTCGCGCCGTCCCACGAGGCTTCAGACGGACGGCAACCATGCGCGTCCTCGTTCTCGGCAGTGCTGCCGGCGGCGGCTTTCCGCAATGGAACTGCAATTGCGATAACTGCAAAGGCCTGCGGCAAGGTACGCTCCGCGCCCGTCCGCGCACCCAATCGTCGATTGCGGTGTCCGCCGACGGGACCAACTGGGTCTTAATCAACGCCTCGCCCGATGTGCTCGCGCAGATCGCTGCTCATCCCGAACTTCACGCCAATCAGTCGATTCGCGACACCGCCATCCGCGCGATCATCCTCGTTGACAGTCAGATCGATCATACCGTCGGACTTCTGATGCTGCGCGAGGGCCGCCCGCTCGAGGTTTACTGCACCGCCGCGGTGAAGGACGACCTGAGCGATCGCAACCCGATTTTTGTCGTCCTGCAGAACTATTGCACCGTCCGATGGCATCCTGTGCCGCTCGCGCCCGCATCACCTTTCGTAATTCCCGAACTTGACGGGATTCGCTTCCACGCCGTTCCCGTGCCGGGCAAGGCGCCGCCCTTTTCCCCCCATCGCGCGCAGCCCCATCCCGGCGACAATATCGGCTTGATGATCGAAGCGGCCGACGGCCGAGCGGTTTTCTATGCTCCCGGACTCGCGCGCATCGATAACACGGTCGCGGCGTGCCTCGCCCGCGCCGACTTTCTCCTGATTGACGGGACCTTCTGGACCGACGACGAGATGATCCGCCGCGGCGTCGGCATCAAACGGGCTCACGAGATGGGTCACCTGGCGCTGGCCGGACCGGGCGGGATGCTCGAGGCGTTAAGCCGGCGCCGTGCGCGAACCATCCTGACCCATATCAACAACACCAACCCCATCCTCAACGAAGATTCGCTCGAACGGCGCCAGCTTGACCAAAGCGGCATCGAGGTCGCCTACGATGGTATGGTGATCGAGGTCGAGCGCAGACGCTCCGCCGTCGAGACTCCCGCATGAACGCTGAGCCATGGACACGTGCGCAGTTCGAGGAGCAACTGCGCGCCAAAGAGACGCGTTACCACACCCATCACCCGTTCCATCTGATGATGAACGAGGGCCGACTCTCGCGCGAAGCCATTCGCGGATGGGTGGCGAATCGCTTTTACTACCAGGCCACCATCCCGATGAAGGACGCAGCCATCCTCGCCAACTGCCGCGATCGCGAGGTGCGCAGGAGGTGGATTACACGCATCCTCGACCAGGACGGCGATGGCGCCGCGGAGGGCGGTCTCGAAGCCTGGCTGCGACTCGGCGAAGCAGTGGGCCTCGAGCGTGCTCGCCTCTGGTCCTTTGCCGACGTGCTGCCGGCCGTGCGCTTCGCCGTCGATGCCTACCTGAACTTCGCGAAAACCCGACCCTGGCAGGAGGCCGTCTGCTCCTCGCTGACCGAGATGTTCGCGCCCGCCGCCCATCAGGATCGGCTCGCGACGTGGCCGCGACACTACCCCTGGATCGCCGCCGATGGACTTGCCTACTTCCGCATGCGCCTCAGCCAGGCGCGCCGCGACGTTGCCGATGGTCTCGAGCTGACGCTGAATCACTTCACTACGCGGGAGGCGCAGGAACGCGCGCTCGAGATCCTCCAATTCAAGCTCGACATCCTGTGGACCATTCTCGACGCCTGCCAACTGGCTTACTGCCGATGAACCAACTCGACTCCGCTGCGATTCCCGCGCTCGCGCCGCACTATCGTCTGCAATGGGAGCCGGCGCAGAATGCCCACGTCCTGCTCTATCCGGAAGGGATGATCAGACTCTCGCCGAGCGCCGCCGAAATCATGCGACGGATCGACGGCAGCGCCTCGGTCGAACAGATCGTCGTCGCCCTGGAAGCCGTCTATGCCGGGGCTGACCTTCGCGCCGACGTCGTCGAGTTCCTGACGGTTGCCGCCGCTCGCGGATGGCTCAGGATGAGGCAGCGTGCTTAGTCCACCGTTGTGGCTACTGGCGGAACTTACCTATCGATGCCCGCTGCATTGCGTCTACTGCTCCAATCCGCTCGATTACCACGCCTGTGATCGTGAGCTGACGACCGCCGAGTGGATCCGCGTCCTGCGCGAGGCCCGCGCGGCAGGCGCGGTCCAGCTCGGGCTGTCGGGCGGGGAGCCGCTTGCCCGCGGCGATCTCGAAATCATCGTCGGCGAAGCCCGCGCGCTTGGTTTTTACAGCAACCTGATAACTTCCGGCGTCGGTCTCGACCAGCCTCGCGCGGCGGCCCTGCGTAAAGCGGGCCTCGACCACGTGCAGCTCAGTTTTCAGGATTCGACGCGCGAGCTGAATGATTTTCTCAGTCATTCACGCACCTTCGACCTCAAGCTCGCCGTGGCCCGGACGCTCAAGGCCGAGGGCTACCCGATCGTCCTCAACGTCGTGCTGCATCGGCACAATCTCGATCATATCGAGAAAATCCTCGAGATGGCGCAACGGCTCGAAGTGGATTTTCTGGAGCTCGCCAACGTTCAGTTCTACGGCTGGGCCCTGCTCAATCGCGCTCATCTGCTGCCCACCGCCGATCAACTCGCCCGCGCCGAACAGGCGGTGCAACGCTTCCGCGCGCGTCACGGCGAGCAGATGCGCATCTATTTCGTCGTCGCTGATTATCACGAGCGGCGTCCCAAGCGATGCATGAACGGCTGGGGCGCGGTCTTCATGGTAATCACCCCCGACGGCCTCGCCCTGCCGTGTCATCAGGCGCGGATCATTCCGCATCTTCAATTCCCCAGCGTGCGCGATTTCTCGATTCCGGAAATCTGGAACAATTCCGCGGCGTTCAATCACTTTCGCGGCGATGCCTGGGTCAGGGAACCGTGTCGTTCCTGTCCCGAATGGCAGCAGGACCGCGGCGGATGTCGCTGCCAGGCCTGGCTCCTCACCGGCGACGCGGCCGCGACCGATCCCGTGTGTGAGCTGGCGCCCGGGCACGATCGTGTCGTTGCCGCGCTCAACGCGACGGCAGGCGCTACCCGGGGCCCCCTGCGCTTTCGCGATGACGCCGCGTCCCGTCAATTCATCATCGAGGCCCGCCGCGCGCGCCACGGCCGGTGAAGCGGCCGACCACTGGCTTGCCGCGCTCCCCTGCCAATCGCGTGACGCTGAACGCCGCGACCCCGACGGTCACCCTCGCCAACGGATTGACCATCATCGTCAATCGCGCTCCGGGCGCGCCCCTGGTCGGCCTGCAGGTGGTCTATCGGATCGGCTCGCGCGACGAAGCGCCGAAGCAGCTCGGCCTCGCTCACCTGTGCGAACATCTGCTGTTCGCCGGCGCCCCGGGATTCCCCGGAAACCTGTTCCGCTATCTCGAAAATCTCGGCGCCAGTTCGATCAATGCGGTCGCGCGCGAGGACTATACCGCGTGCTTCGCCGTGGTTCCGCGAAGCAATCTCGCGGCCGCGCTGGCGCTCGAGGCGGCGCGGATGCGCACGCTGACCTTCGGCCGCGCACAGTTCGAACTTCAACGCCGCGTGCTGCGCAATGAGCTCCGCCAACGCGAGAGCGAGCCCTTCGGTATCCTCAATCGGCTGATCAGCGAAAAGGCCTACCCGCCCGCCCATCCGTACGCACATCCGCCCGACGGCACCATCGACAGTCTCGAACGCCTGACGTTTGACGAGGTCCGCGCGTGGTGCCGCTACTTCAACCCGCGCAACGCGACGCTGGTCCTAGCCGGCGACCTCGACGAAGCGCGCGCCCTCGCGCTCGCGCGCCGGCACTTCGCCGCAATCCCGCCCGGGAGCGCCTCACCGAACCGCGATCGCACGGCCACGCTCCCGCGCGACCGCGCGACCGTGCGCCTGCCGTCAGCGCATCGCCGCGTCTTTTGGATCCGGCACGCGCCGCCCCTCAGCAATCCCGCGTATGCCCATCTCGCGCTGCTGGTCGAAATTCTCAACGGCCTGCATCTTTACCGGCCGGCGTGTCCGCTGTTCCGCCTGACTTCAGGCCTCCACGCGGAATTGCGCGCCCGCGACCTGGTCTCGCAACTTCTGGTGTCGGTGGATCCCTTGCCGAAAGTCTCCCTGGCGGCCGTCGATCGCGCGATGCGGACCGAGCTCGAAGCCCTCGGCACGAAGCTGCTGCACCCGGCCGAGATAGCGGCAGCTCAGCGGCGCTGTCTGACCAGTTACCTTCGCGCTTTGGAAAATCTGTGCGGGCCGAACAGCCGCACCGAGATGCTCGCGATGGCAGCTCTGTTCGCCGCCGATCCGCTCGCATATCGACAAATCCTCGCCACCGTGGCGGCGGCGAAGCCGAACGCGCTCCGCGAGTGTGCGCGCAACTGGCTCGGCCCGCCGTCCCTGACCGTCGTCTTCGGCGATCGCGCGGCGGCGCGTCCGCCACTTACTTCAGCCAGCCGGCGCGCCCGGCGTTCGCGTCCATCAACCGCCGCCCTGCTCGACTCCGACCCCTCGATCATCCGGCTGAGTCATCTCGCGCCGCGATGCGGCGCGCGCCTGGTAATACGGCACGGCTGGGCCGATGATCCGTCGGACAAGAGCGGACGCGCCGCCGTAGCGCTCGCTGCCCTGACCGGCAGCGACGCTTTCAGGACGCTGCGCAAAACCATGGCAGGCCTCGGCATCGCTGTGGAGACGCGCCTTAATGCCGACTCCTGCAGCCTCTCGTTAACCGCACCCGCTTGCCTGGAAAGTCGGCTCGCCGCAGCGATACCAGCGATCGCCCGTATCCGGGTCAAGCTCGACGATGCGGCCCTCGCTGCGGCCAAACGACGCATCCTCGCCGCGATCGCCGCCGAGCGATGCCGTCCGCTCGAACTGGCCCAACGCCTGCTGCCTCCGGAGCTCTTCCCGCCATACCATCCCTGCGCGCGGCCGTTCACCGGCACCGGCACGCGCGAGGCCGTTCAGGGCCTCACGACTGCAGACCTCGCCGAGTTCTTCGACCGCGCGCGCGCCACTTCGCTGTTGCTCGTTGCCGGACCTTCGTCTCGTCGCAGTGATCGGGTCCCGGCGCGGATACCCGCAGCGCCCGCGCCAATTGCCGACGCTTTCACCGCGCCAATCACCATCGGCGCGGCTGCGCTAATCCACGATCCACGGCGGCCGCAGACCGCGATCTTCATGGCGCGGACCCTCCCGCCCTTCGAGACGGCCACGGATGAGGCGTTGCGCGTCGCCGACGTGATCATCGGCGGGTGCTTCAGCTCCCGCCTTAACCTGTGCCTGCGCGAGCGGGGCGGCTATACCTACGGCGCCCGCACCGCTTTCACCTCGACGCGACGCGGCGGTCTCTGGATGGCCGCGACCTTCGTCGATTCCGCCGGCGCACTGCCGGCTCTCCGTGCGATCAATCGCGAATTCACCATTCGCCGTCAGCCGTTTAGTTCCGCCGAGCAGGCGGCGGCGATAAACTTCCTGCGCGGCCGGATCGCGGCAGAGACAGGAACCCTGCATGGTCGACTCAACCAACTCGAAGAGCGGCTCGCACTCGGCTCGTCGCCGACCGCTCGTCGCCGCGCAAAGCGGCTGCACGGGCTTCGTCCGGACGAGATCAACGCGACTCTCGACGATCTCTTCCGCCAGCGCCCGCCCGCCTGGCTGATTATCGGCGACGCCGCGCCGATCGCTCCCGCGCTTGCCGCACTCGGCTACCGTCCCACGGTCATTACTCAGTAGGATCGCGGCAGGCCGAGCACGTGCTCGCCGACAAAACTCAGCACCAGATTGTTGGAAATCGGCGCCGTCCTATAGAGCCGCGCTTCGCGCCATTTCCGCTCGACGTGGTACTCCTTGGCAAAACCATAGCCGCCGAGGGTGTTCAATGCGGCTTCGCCCGCCTCCCACGCCGCTTCCGATGCGAGGTACTTCGTCATGTTCGCCTCCGCCCCGCACGGTTGCCCCGCGTCGAACAGCGTCGCCGCCTTGAAACGCATCAGACTCGCGGCTTCGACCGCCATGTGCGCCTTCGCGATCGGGAACTGCACCCCCTGATTCATCCCAATCGGCCGATTGAAGACGCGCCGCTCGTTGGCGTATTTGACGGCGTAATCGACGAACCAGCGGCCATCCCCGATCGATTGGCTACCGACCAGAATCCGTTCGGCATTAATCGAACTTAGGACGTAGCCGAAGCCTTTGCCCTCCTCGCCGATCAGCGCCTCGCGCGGCAGCACCAGGTTTTCGATGAAGAGCTGGTTGGTGCCGTGATTCACCATCGTCGCGATCGGCTGAGCCTTGATCGCCTCCCCGGTCTCCTTGAGGTTGACCAGGAACAGGCTCATCCCGTCGGTCTTCTTCTGCACCTGCTCGAACGGCGTCGTCCGCGTCAGCAGGAGCAGCATGTCGGAATGCTGGAAGCGCGAGGTAAAGATCTTCTGACCGTTGATCACGTAATGGTCGCCTTCACGCCGCGCGAAGGTCTTGATGCGCGGGGTTTCCGATCCGGCGTCCGGCTCGGTGATGCCAAACGATTGCAGGCGCAGCTCACCGGCGGCGATCCGCGGCAGGTAACGCTGTTTCTGCTCGGCGCTGCCATATTTCAGAATCGATGCCATCGTGTACATCTGGGCATGACAGGCAACGGCGTTGCCCCCGCTACGGTTGATCTCCTCGAGAATGAGCGAGGCTTCGATCATGCCGAGACCCGCGCCGCCGTACTCCTGCGGAATCAACGCCGACAACCAGCCGGCCTCGCTCAGCGTTTTGACGAATTCGTCGGGATAGGCGTTGCGCTCATCGCAACCGCGCCAGTAATCATTGCCGAAACGCGCACAGAGACTCGCGACCGCCTCGCGAATTTCCTTTTGACTCTCGCTTAACTCGAATTCCATTAACGCAGCCCTCTCTGGCTTATTGCCTGAGATCCGTAACCGGTTGCAACGTCCCGCGCGGTCCGCCACCCGAGCCTCGTTCCGCGATCGCTGCGCGGCTGTTACGATCCGCGCATGTCTTCCGCGGCTCTGCTGCTCGAACTGGCCCGTTTCGTCGAGCGCGTCAGTGCGATCGCGCGAACCGGCCTGGCCTTCCAACCAAGCGGCTACGATGCCGAGCGCTATGAAGAGCTGCTGCACGAAGCGGCGCGGATGCGCTCGGTGCTCGAGACCGCCGACGGCACTGATCACGAGGCGATCTTCCAACGTTGGCGCGCCGAGGTGCGCCCCGGCTACGACGGTTATGTCACCGCCGGCGTCGGCTGCGGCGCTATCGCATTCAATGAGCGCGACGAGCTGCTGATGATTCAGCGGCCGAGCGGCCGCTGGTGGTACCCTACCGGGTTCTGCGAGGTCGGCGTCTCGCCTGCCGAAAACGTCGCCCGGGAAGTCCGCGAGGAAACCGGCTTAAGCGTCACCCCGCTCCGCCTCCTCGGCGTCCTCGACAGCTTAAAGCTCGGCTCGCCCTTCAGGCATCTCTACTCGATGCTCTTCTATTGCCGTCTGGATGGCGGCGCGCTGCGACCCCATCCGCTCGAAACCCTCGACGTGCGCTTCTTTCCGCTCGACCGCCTGCCCGCAGACCTCCACGGCGCGTCGCGCCGCTGGATCGACCTCGCGCGGCAGTTCCATTTCGAAGGTCGTCTCGAGCCCTATTTCGATCCGCTCTGAATCAGCCCTGCCGCGGCTCTCCCGATTCGCCAATCACGGGGTCAACTGATCCTGCACGCACGCCGACTTCGCATTCGACCACAACTCCTGCAGTTGCCAGTTGGTGTCGTTGGCGAGCGTCACCGCCGAGCTGAACAGCCACGCGCACTTGTCCGCCACCTCGTTGCCGTTCGCATCGAACCAGGCGTTCAGCTCCGGGTCGGTCGTCGCCTCCGATTCCTCGTGCGCGACCACGTTGGCGTCAGCCCGCGTGCCCTCGCTGTACGCATTGGCGTGGTAGCGATTCCCCGGATTGCAGCCCAACACGTTGTTCAGATTCGGGATATACGAGACCGCAATCTCCTCGCCTTCGCAGGTCCCGTAGGAATGCCAGCCGCAGTAGTTCGCCCCGCTCGGAAAATTCGAGGTGAAGATGAAGTAGATGCCGCCGCTGTTGCTGGTTGCGTTGATCGGATCGAGCGGCAGCGCGCCCGACTTTATATACTTGCACGCCTCATTGACGATTGTCGCCGTCGACGGCGACCGGCTCGGCGGCGCCGTCGGATCGGTCACCGTCGTCGTATCGAAATCCGAAGTCTCGATCGCCGGCAGGTACTGGTCGAGGATGTGCGAATAGTCGCTGTCGCCGTAACCCTCGAAGAAGGTCGGCAACGCCTTCTTCAGGTCCGACGGAAACGCACTCTGCTGGCCCCAGTAGATCGCGTAAACCGTCGATTGCTGCAGCACCGGTCCGCCATTATCGATCAGGTTCAGCCCACTCGACGATCGCGTCACAATAGCCGCGCCGGCATCCGTGTTCATCCGAAACACATGGGGCTGTCCGTTACCGGCCATCGCGCGACCCTGCATCACGAAACCAAGGACAGCCGCACCCATGAGAAGTGTTAACCCGCGTCGGGCATCGAAAGGCATCGTCGGTCCCCCTGCGCCAGAAATATAATCCGAAATTCGCTGTTGCAGAATAGCTTTTTCGCGACTGATTGATTCCTTAAAGCTGTTTGTTGCCCTGAATTTGTAGTAATCAGTCTCAATTAAAGCAATCATCGGCGATATAGACGAATCGTGGTGATATAGAAATCAGCGCCCGGATGCAGTAAAACCGTTCGCAGGTGGCCGCTACGCGTGACGGCAGCTCGCGCCGTACACGCCAAATCCGGCGGCCCTTGCCAAGGAGGCAGTGATGCACGTCGGCTACGGAGTCGCTTTCCAGAATCCCCATAACGCCCTTCCAGACAGTGAGGTTTGGCGCAACGAGGTCAGGCTCGCCGAAATGGCCGAACCGCTCGGCTTCGATTCCGTGTGGTCAATCGAGCATCATTTCGACGACTACACGATGTGTCCCGACCCCTGTCAGTTCCTCAGCTACATGGCCGGACGGACCAAGCGCGCCAAGCTGGGCTCGATGGTCGTCGTGCTGCCCTGGCACGATCCGATTCGCGTCGCCGAGCAGGTCTCGGTGCTCGACCATCTGTCGGACGGCCGCTTCATCTTCGGCATCGGTCGCGGTCTCGCGCGTATCGAGTACGAGGGTTTTCGCCTCGATCAGAACGAGGGCCGCGATCTCTTCGTCGAGCACGCCGAGCTCATCCTGAGCGCGCTCGAAAAGGGCTACATGGAAGGCGGCCGCTTGACCAAGCAACCGCGCCGCGAAATCCGCCCGTTCCCCGCCCGCTCCTTCCGTGGCCGCACCTATGCCGCCGCTGTCTCACCCGAATCGATGCCGATCATGGCCAAGCTCGGCGTCGGCGTGCTGGTGATTCCGCAAAAGCCGTGGGACGCAGTGAAAAAGGATTTCGAGATTTATCACAAGGTCTGGGCCGAAGTTAACAAAACCCAGCCGCCCAACCCCCTCAGCGGCGGCTTTATCTTCGTCGACGAAGACCGCTCACGCGCCGAAGAGCTCGGGATGAAATACATCACCGATTACTATCATACGGCGATGCGTCATTATGAAATGACCACCCAGCAGTTCGGCTCGCACAAGAGCTACGAGTTCTACAGCCATGTCGGTAAATACATCGAGCGGCATGGGATGGACGGTGCGGCAAAGGATTTTGCCAACCTGATGCCGTTTGGTTCGCCCGCGCAGGTTCTCGAAAAATTCCGTTACATGAAGGAAGTCATCAACATGGACGGCATCATGGCCAATCTGAGCTATGCCGGGATGCCCTACGATGAAGCCGAACGCAACATGAAATGCTTCGCCGAGAAGGTCCTGCCCGAACTCAAGAAATGGGCCGGCGAGCCGCTCAAGGAAGGCGCGCCGCTCAACGGGATGGCTCACGCCGCCTGATAAATCGTTAAGATCGATTGCGCGGCCTCACTCGGCTCCTGCGGCCGGTGAGGCCGTTTTTTATCCGGCGCTCGAGGCGAAGCGGCCGGTCCGCTCACTAATCGCCCGGATTCGTTTCAGGCGCGCCTGCCACGCCGGGTCGCGCAGCGCCTCGCCAGGATCGAACGGCAGTCGCCAGCTCCAGTTCGCCGCGCCGATTGTGCCCGGCACGTTGATCCGCTCGCGCCATCCGAAGAGATCCTGTATCGGCGTAAGCGCCAGTTGCGCGGGCGACCGGTAAACCTCCTCGAGGATCGCCTCGCGCGTGGCCTCGTCGAGTTGTGCGCGCGCCGCGCTCGCTTCGCCACCGATATGGAGCGCGCTCAAAAACGCCGCGCGCTCATCCTTCCCCGCCGCCTCCCACCACTCCGCGAGCGTCTCCGTATCGTGGGTGCCCGTTGTCACCACCGCCTGCATTGGATAGCTATGCGGTTCGATAAAAGGTTCGTCGGCCGCGCTGTAATCCCGTTCCCATCGCGGCACTTTGTAGCCCGGGATGCCCATCTCGGCCATGACCTCGCGGACGAAGCCCGGGATCACCCCCAGGTCCTCCGCGATTAGGCGCATCGGTCCCGCCTCTTCCAGTATGATCCCGAGGATCTCGCGCCCCTGCGCCCGCTGCTCTGCCTCGTCCGCCGGATCGAAGGCGCCCTCACCCTCTCCGTCACATGGATAGGCGTAGGTGCGGAACAGGCCGACGACGTGGTCGATCCGCAAAACGTCGTAGAGCTTGCGCGCATGACGGATCCGTTCACGCAGCAGGCGAAACCCGTCCGCGCGCATCCGCCGCCAGTTCGGCATCGGCAAGCCCCAACGCTGCCCCGTCGGCGAAAACGCATCGGGTGGCGCGCCGACCGCGCGCGTCAAATCGTACATTTCCTGATTCGCCCACACCTCGACGCTGTCGCGCGCCGCCGAGAACGCCAAATCGCCGCCGAGATACACGCCGCGCGATCGCAGCGCGGCGCGCGTTGCGTTCCACTGCCGATGCGCGACGAACTGAAAATACCTGAGCGTCTCGATCCGCGCGGCGAGCTCGCGCGCCGCCGCCCCCACCCCCTCCGCTTCATGTCGGCTGAGCGGCGCCGGCCACTTCGACCATTCACGCTCCTCGCAACGCTCCTTCAACGCCCGAAACAGCGCGTAGGAATCGAGCCAGCTCGCCTCTGCCGCTTTGAAAGCCGCAAAGGCCTCGCGCTCGCCGTCGTTCTCCGCGCTTTGGCAGCGCCGCAGCGCCGCTTCGAGCCGCCTCTCTTTCAGCTCGCGCAGTCGCCGCAGGTCCACCGATCCTGACGATCTGCCCCCGCCCGCGATCGCGGGGTCAGCGTCGTCCCCGGCCGGGTCGATCGCGATGTAGCTCGGGTCGATCGCCATCAGGCTCATCGCCGAGTACGGACTCGCTTCGCCCGGCGCGGTCTCGTCGATGGGCAGAAGCTGGATCAGCCGATGGCCCGTCGCGAGTGCGAGTTCCGCAAACCCGCGTAGCCCGCCGATATCGCCGCGTCCGTAGTCGCCCGGCGCGCGCAGCGCAAACAGCGGAATCAGGATCCCCGCGCAGCGCGCGGGTAAGCTCGCGCTCACCCCTTGTCCTTGGCTTCGCGAAGCTGGCGTTTCCAGTCGAGACGACGCGCCTCGCCGCCGGCCGCCTCCGCCTCCTTTATCATCCCCTTCTTCTGATAGAACATGCTCAAGTTGGTGTAGGCGAGAATATCCTCCGGCTCCTGCTCGAGGTATCGCTTGGTCAACTCAATCGCTCGATCGAGATCGCCCTTGGCCTGGTAACACATGGTCAGACCATGGACCGCGTCGCTGAATTTCGGATCGATCGCCAGGGCCTGATTATAAAGCGCGATCGCCTCGTCCAGTTTGCCGTCGGCGTACAGGTCAACGGCATCGTCGTAAAGCTCTTCCTTGTCCGGCATAAGTCCTCGCTGCGCCGCCCGCGGGCGACTGTCCGCATTCCTGATCTTAACTATATACTGACATAGGCCAACCCTTGCGGCCGTGGTTGCCCGGATGCTGAGCGAAGACGAAATCTACGAAGTTCTGCGCGAGTGCTACGACCCCGAGCTCCCCGTCAACATCGTTGACCTCGGCCTCATCTACGGTCTCGAGATCAGCGATCACGCGGTCACCGTGCGCATGACGCTTACCGCACCGGGGTGCACGATGGGCACGATGATCGCCAGTGCGATCGAGGACAAATTGCTTGGTCTACCGGACTGCGAGCGCGCCCAGGTCGAGATCGTCTGGGAACCGCCCTGGACCCCGCATCGGATGAGTGAGGAGGCGCGCAAACAGCTTGGCCTCGATGACTGATGCCGCTGCGCCGCCGGACGCGGCGGCCCCAGCCGCGCCCACCAAGCCCGCGCGCATTCGCGCGATGTTCACGGCGATCGTCCCACGCTACGACCTGGTCAATCGCCTGATGACGCTGGGGCTCGATCAGCGCTGGCGGCGGCAAACCGTCGCCGCCGTCGCCCCGCGCGACGGCGTGGTGCTGGATATCGCCGCCGGCACTGGCGATCTCGCGTTCGAGGCCGCCAAGCAGGGCGCGCGCCGCGTGCTCGGCGCCGACTTCTGCCCGCGCATGATCGAAGCCGCGCGCCGCAAGGCGCGCCGCCTCCCGCAAACCGCCACGGTACGCTTTCTCGTCGCCGACGCGATGAGCCTGCCGTTCGCCGATGCTTCCTTCGACGCCATCGTCAATGGTTTCATGCTGCGCAACGTCGCCGACTTGAGCGCCACCTTCGTCGAACTCGCGCGCGTCCTCAAACCGGGCGGGCGGCTCGCCTGCCTCGACCTGACGCCGCCGCGCGGTCTGATGCGCCACTTTTTCTCGCTCTATATCGCCACCGTCGTCCCGCTGCTGGGCGTCATCTTCGCGCGCAACTATGCCGCCTATCGCTATCTCTTCGACTCCCTTGCGGTTCATCCCGACGCCGACCGCGTCGCCGCCATGATGCGCGCGGCAGGCTTTCGCCAGGCCACCTATCGCGTGACGGGCTTCGGTACCGTCGCCATTCACCTGGGAGTCAAATGATGGACGAAGCTGCGCTCGCCTGGTGCCGGCGTTTGATCGGCTGTCGCAGCGTGACCCGCGAAGGCACGCGCGCCATCGCCGAGCTCTGCGCCCGTGAGCTGCTCGCCCCGCGCGGCATCGAGGCGCAACTCATCGAATCGCCCGACGAAGGGCCGCATCAGGTCAATCTCGTCGCCACGATCCGCGGCCGCGACTCCGCGCTTTCTCCCATCGTGCTGAATACCCATCTCGATACCGTGCCGCCCGGCGAAGCCAGCGCCTGGACGGCCTGCGCCGGCGATCCCTTCACCGCCGTCGTCACCGCTGATCGGATTTACGGACTGGGTGCGGCCGATACCAAGCTCGACTTCATCGCCAAAGTGATGGGCCTGACGGCCGGCGTGCCGCGCCGCAACGTCATCCTTGTGGCGACCTTCGGCGAAGAGCACGGTCTCGTCGGAGCAAGGGAGTTGGCCCGCTCCGCCACCCTGCCTCGCGGCGTACCCGCCTTTGTCGGCGAAGCCTCTCATCTGCAGGTCATCACCGCGCACAAAGGTCTGATGGTCTTCGAGCTGCGCCTCGATTTCAGCCCCGCGCCCCCGCGGCGCAAGCCGCTGCATCGCCTAATCTTCGCCGGTCGCGCGGCTCATTCGAGTACGCCCGCGCTCGGGCGCAACGCGATTCGCCTCGCGCTCGACGCGCTGGCCGCCCATCGCGAACTCGAGCCGTGCGCGATCAGCGGCGGCGATGCGGTCAACAAGGTGCCGGCCCGATGTGAAGTGGTGGTCGGCGGCTCGCCTGCCGATCTTTCCGATGCGACCGTCGAAACCTTCGCCGAGAGCGAGGCTAGTCAGCCTTTTGTGGTGCCATCCACCGCAATCGATATACTGCGGCGCTTTATCGATGGACTCCAGCAATTCGCCGACACCGCCGGTCCGCCGGAGCCGGACTACGCCTCGCCCACTCTAACCTGCAATCCCGGACTTATCCGCACCCATCACGGTACAATCGTGCTTGAATTCGAGCTGCGCCCGCCGCCGAGCATGCCGCTCGACGAGGTGCGCGCGGGACTGGCGGCGTTAAGAGCTTCGCTGCAAGCGCAATTCGACGATTGTCCCATCACCCTCAGCGAACGGCGCGCGAATCCGGGCTTTCGTGCCGACCTGGCGAGCGAAACCGTCGTCCTCGCCGTCGCCGCTCTGGCCACCGCCAATCTTCCGGTCGAAACCAATGTTAAGGCCGGATGCACCGAGGCGGGCGTTTACGCGGCGGCCGGTCTTAAGCCCGTCGTCTTCGGCCCGGGACCCTCGACCGGTGTCATCCACGCCCCCAACGAATACAACCTGCTGAGCGAGGTCGAGGGCGCCATCCGTTTTTATCGAGCGCTTTTGCAAAGCTGAAGAGCCGGTCCAAAAAAGAAGCGCCGGCTTCGTGCGCTGGAGGATATGGGACACGCACGGCCGGCGCCGGTATGATCCTCGTCACATCGGGGGTTGCGACGAAGGACGAGAACCTGAAACAGCAAGAGCCGGACCATCAGGGGTGTCCGCCCATTTGTTGAGATTTTGCTGATCCGCCGCTAAGCGTCCTTAGCGCCAACTGCAAACCTGCAAATATCTCTGAGCACCCGACTAGATGAACTGCGGCAGAATCCTGCTGCCGTAAAGCTCGATCTGCTCCAGCACCTGGTCGGGCGGACAGGAGGGCCGGAGAACGAACTTGGTGCATCCCGCCTCGATAAACTCCGCGATCTTTTGATTACATTCCTCGGCCGGTCCCACCAGGCATCGCGCCCGGAGCTGCTCCGGCGGTATCGGCAGCGCGCGGAAAAACGGCGCGATCGTGCGCCATCCCGCCTCCGCATCGTCAGTCACGTGCGTGAGCAGCAGCACCCCGGCCTCGCGCGGACTCACCTTGCGCCCGATTTCTTCGCCGAACCCGAGCAGCTTCGCCATGTCATGCTTGAACTCGGCCGGCGTGGTGAGAGCCGGAAACCATCCGTCGCCGAGCCGCGCCACGCGCTTCAAGATGGCGTCGCTCTTGCCGCCAATCCAGATATCGAGCGGCCCGTCGGCCGGTTTCGGCTCGATCGTCACGTCATCGAACTGGTAAAAGCGTCCGTGATAGCTCACGTGCGATTCGCTCCAGAGCTTGCGCAGGATCTCGATGCCTTCGTCGAGGCGCTTGCCCCGCTCGGTCGCCGCGATACCGCTCGCGGCCAAATCGCGCGGATCGCTGCCGCTCCCCACCGCCATGATCATCCGTCCGCCTGAAAGATAGTCGAGCGAAGCGTAAGTCTTCGCGACATGCACCGGATGGCGCGCCGGCAGCGTCAGCACGCTCGGCCCCATCTTCACCCGCTTCGTCCGCGCCGCGATCATCGCGAACAGGCAGGTGATATCCAAAGTCGGATTCCGCGTCACGATATGATCCGAAAGCCAGATCGAATCGAGACCCACCGCCTCGGCCGCTTCCGCATACTGACAGAGTTGTTCCGGCGCCGGCAGCCCATACTGCCATTGGCCGAAACCGATGCCGATCTTGATGCCGCTCATCCGTACCTCATCTTTTGCCGATGCTTTGCGCCGCCCATTCTGCAATAGTCCCGTTATAGCAGGAGGTCTCAACCGTGCCACCTGGAATCGATCACGTGATGATCAATTGCCTCGACTACGCCTCGGCGATCCGCTTTTACGCCTGGCTGCTGCCGGAGATCGGTTATCCGGAATCGATGGCGCTCGCGCAGCCGGGGCCGACCACCGGATGGTATGGCGCGGCCGGCAGCGTCTGGGTGTCGCAGGCCGCAGATCTCCAGAGCCCGCCCTTCAGCAAGGAGCGGGTGGGCCTTCGCGAGATCGCCTTCCGCGCCGAAAGCCGCGCTCAGATCGATCGCCTCGCGGCAGCGATCGCATCCCACGGCGGCCGAATCCTCGACCCGCCCCGCGAGTACGATTACGTCCCCGGCTACTATGCGGTCTTTTTTACCGATCCCGACGGCATCAAGCTCGAGCTGATGCATCTTCCGCAGCATCAATCCTGAGCTCCCGCCGTCTCCGCATCCGCCGCCGCGCCGGCGGCATGGCCACTCGTGCATCGCGCGCCCTCACCATCTTAGGCGAAGGCGCGCCGTGCGAATTTCCCGCGCGAGGCGTTTGCCAAATCACGGCGACTGGGGTTTTAATCGCGCCACCACGATAGCGCCTGCGTGGCGGGAGGTATCAGCTATGAACGGCATCTCTCACGTGGCGATTGGGGTGCGCGATATGGAGCGCTCACTCAGGTTTTACCGCGATCTGCTCGGACTCGAGGTGCGCTTCGACGGCATGCAACCGATCGGCGGGATGCCCACGTTGTACGCCAGCCCCGAAAAGGGTCAGCGGCGCGCCGTCCATCTGCACTACGGTACCGGCGAGTCGCGCGGTTTCCTGGTGCTTTCCGAGCGGCCCGGCGGCACGCCCGGCGAGGCTATCAAGCTCGACCAGGTCGGCATCTCGCACTTCTCGTGGTGGGTCGACGACCTGCGCGCGCTCCATCAAAAACTCAAGGCCGCGGGCGTCAAAATCCTCGTGCCACCGGCTGAAGTCGATGCCGGAGGTTATGGCGAGACCGCCGCGCGCAAGTATCTGACCTGCCTGTTCGAAGACCCCGACGGGATTATCCTGCAGGTCGATCAACGCGTCGCCGGATAAGTCCCGCCGCGATCAACGAAACGCCGCGGCCGCGGGCTGCCGGCGCTCCGACGCGCCATCAGAGGGGAAGTTTTGCCGATGCTTAACCATTGTCGGGTGCTCGATCTGACCAACGAAAGAGGCTTCCTGTGCGGCCAGATTCTCGGCGACCTCGGCGCCGACGTAATTAAGGTCGAGCCCCCCGGCGGCGCCCCCGGACGCCGCCTGCCGCCCTTCCTCAACGGTCAGCCCGGTCTCGATAACTCCATCTACTGGCTGGCCTTCAATCGCAATAAACGCTCGCTCACGCTCGACCTCGAGCGCCCCGAAGGACGCGAACTGCTGCAGCGGATGGTCGCGCGCGCCGATTTCCTGCTCGAATCGGAAACGCCCGGCCGCATGGCGGAGCTGGGACTCGACTACGCGACCCTGAGCCGCCTCAACCCAGCGCTGGTCTATGTCTCGATCACCCCCTTCGGCCAGGACGGGCCGAAGGCTCATTACGCCGACAGCGACCTCATCCTGATGGCGGCGAGCGGCGTGCTGATTCTCTGCGGCGACGAAGATCGCGCGCCTCTGCGGATGAGCGTGCCGCAGGCCTACCTCCACGCCTCCGCCGACGCCGCCGGCGCCGCGCTCATCGCCTACTACGAACGCCTCGGCTCCGATCGCGGGCAACAGGTGGACGTCGCCGCCCAGGAGAGTATCACGCTCGCCGGCCAGTCGACCGCCCTGACGGCGCTTATCGACGGCGAAGAGACGCGGCGCATGTCGGGTGGCGCCAAGCTCGGCGCGCTGCGCGTGCCGCTGGTGTGGAAGTGCCGCGACGGACTGGTCACCGCAGTTTTTCTTTTCGGCAGCGCGCTCGGCCCCTTCTCGAAGAAACTCGTGGATTACATCCATAGCCAGGGCGGCTGTGACGACGCGATGAAGAACACCGACTGGGTCGGCTACGGCGCCAGGCTGCTCTCGGGCGAACTGCCGCTCGCCGATTACGAGCAGAAGCAGAAGGTAATCGCGAACTTTCTCGCGGCGCGCACCAAAAGCGAGCTGTTTAACCTCGCTCAGCAGCACGGCCTGCTGATCGCCCCGCTCTCGACGGTCGAGGACCTGCTGGCCAACCCGCAATTCAAGGCGCGCAACTACTGGCAGCCGATGACCCATCCCGACGGCGGACCTGCGCTGACCTATCCCGGACCGTTCGCGCGTCTCAGCCAAACGCCGATCCAGTATCGGCGCCGGCCGCCGCGCGTCGGCGAGCACAACCGCGAGATCTTCGCGGAACTCGGACTCGGCGACGACGCGCTCATCGAACTCGGGCACAAGGGGATTATCTGATGGCAACCGGTAAACCGCTGGCCGACGTCAAAGTGCTGGACTTCTTCTGGGTGCTTGCCGGTCCGGGCGTGACCCGTTCCCTCGCCGACTACGGCGCCACGGTCATCCGCGTCGAAGCCGCCGTGCGCACCGATCCTGCGCGCACCGTCGGACCGTTCAAGGGCGGACGCTCAGGACCCGAAACCTCGGGCCTCTGGTGGAACAACAACGCCGGTAAGTATGGCCTCACACTCGACCTCACCAAACCGGGCGCCAAAGCCATCGTTCGCGACCTCGTCCGCTGGGCCGACGTGGTGACCGAATCATTCTCGCCCAAGGCGATGCGCGCGTGGGGCTTCGATTACGAATCGCTCCGCAAAATCAAGCCCGACCTCATCATGATGAGTAGTTGTCTTCTGGGACAGACCGGACCGCTGGCGAATTTCGCCGGCTTCGGCAATCTCGCCGCGGCCTTGTGCGGTTTCTACAACTTCGTCGGATGGCCCGATCGCCAGCCCTCCGGTCCCTTCAGCGCCTATACCGACTACATCGCGCCGCGCTTCGGACTCGCGGCCCTGATGGCGGCGCTGATCCATCGCAAACGCACCGGCGAGGGTCAGTATATCGATCAGGCGCAGGCCGAATCGGCGCTCCAGTTCCTGGCCATGCCGATTCTCGACACCGCCGCCACCGGCAAGCATTACTCGCCCGTCGGCAACTTTGACGTAAATTATGCGCCGCACGGCCTTTATCCGGCGGCCGGCGACGATCGCTGGATCGCGATTGCCTGCCGTACCGAGGAACATTGGCAGGCGCTGACCGATCTGATGCAGCGCCCGGAGCTCCGGCGCGATGAGCGTTTCGCGGGCCTCGCCCAGCGCCAGAATAATCGCGACGAACTGGATCGGCTGATCGCCGAGTGGACCGTGCGGTTCGATCCGATCGCGACCGCCGACCGCCTGCAGGCGCGCGGCGTACCCGCCCACGTCGTTGCCACCTCCGCCGACATGGTCGCCGATCCTCAGCTCCGCCATCGCCAGCACTTCGTCGAGGTCGAGCACGGCACGCTCGGCCGCACCTGGATCGAGAATTCCCGCTTCAAACTGTTACGCACGCCGGCCCGCCTCGAGCGCAGCGCGCCGGCCTTCGGCGAGCATAACCAGTTGGTGCTCGAAGAGATCCTCGGCTACAGCGAGGAGCGCATCGCCGATCTCGTGGCGGAGGGCGCGCTCGGCTGAGCGTCGCGCCGCCCAACCGACTGAGGCGCCGCTAACGAACCGTCGGCGCGGCCCCGCGCCGCCCCGGCGGTTCCGCTGCGCGCTTCATCGCGCCTGCCCGCCATTTCCTCGATTGCTTACCGCGCACGTTTTGGCGAGAGTGACTGTCAATGTCGTTATTGCCGGCTCGCGACAGTCCTGGGGCCCTGCCGGCTGCCGCCGCGCAGCCGTCGCCGCGTTATCTGTGGCTGCTGCTGGCGATGCTCCTGCCGGCGACCATTTTCGAAGGCTATGACATCACCATCTTTCACCTGTGCACCCCGGATATCGCCCGCAGCTTCCATCTGAGCGATGCGCTGGTAGGAACGATCGCCGCCATCGTGCGCGCGGGCGGCCTGATGTCGTTCTTCGTCGTCACCCTGGCCGATACCTGGGGGCGCAAACGGGTGCTGGCCAACACGGTTCTCGCCTATGCGCTGCTGACGCTGCTGACGGGACTCTCGCGCGGGGTCTTGAGCTTCGTGATTTGTCAAACGACCGCGCAGGTGTTTCTCGCCGCGGAGTTCGGGCTCGCCGTTACGGTTATCACCGAGGAGTTTCCCGATGCGGCGCGCGGCCGCGCCGT
>Ga0070741_10001131_pt1 | contig 84965 bp, 79 predicted proteins | sample Coa_R1_4_FD_66440 | JGI IMG/M metagenome (GOLD analysis project Ga0070741, IMG submission 66440) | Surface soil microbial communities from Centralia Pennsylvania, which are recovering from an underground coalmine fire - Coalmine... | ecosystem: Environmental > Terrestrial > Soil > Unclassified ... | reverse complement strand
GCGCGGCAACACCACCGCGCTCCGACTCCGCCGATGCCGCCCACACCGCCGCTGCCGGTTGTCCCGGCATCGCCGCACCTCGGCTATGAAGTCATCCTGAGCGAAGGCCGCGCGCCGCGCGGCCGAAGTCGAAGGATCCCTACCCGCACTACGGCATTGCGGGCCGAGCACGAGCCCGCAGCCCTCACTTCGCCTTGGGATGCGTCCGGTCGTACACCTCCAGCACGTGCTTCACCGAGAGCTGCGTGTAACGCTGCGTCGTCGAAAGGCGCTCGTGCCCGAGCATTTCCTGGATGGCGCGCAGGTCGGCGCCCTCTTCCAGCATGTGCGTGCCAAAGGCGTGCCGCAGAGTGTGCGGATGCACGTCGGGCGACAGCCCGCGCCGCACCGCGATGTGCTTCACGATGCGGCCCACACTGCGCGTGGTCAGGCGCTCGCCGCGCAGATTGATGAGCAGCGCCGGCGTCTGCTTTTTCTTTTCGCCGAGCACGCGCTGCCTGTGCGGCAAGTACGTCTCCACCGCATCACGCGCCGCGCCGGCGAACGGAACATAGCGCTCCTTCTTGCCCTTGCCCCGGACGAGGATCGCGTCGTTCGACCACGACACATCGTCCAGGTTGATCCCCACCAGCTCCGAATTGCGGATTCCGCACCCGTAGAGCAACTCCAGGATCACCCGATCGCGCTCGGCAAACGCGGCGCTCTCCGGCAACGCGCCGTCCAGCATCGTCGCCATCTCTTCGATCGTCGGGACGCGCGGCAGCTGCTTCGGCAGGCGCGGCGTGGCCACCAGCGCCGCCGGGTTCTGCTCCACCTCACCCTCGCGCGCCAGCCACCGATACAGCGAGCGCACCGCCGCCAGCGCCCGGGCCACGCTGGTCTTGCTCAGCCCGCGCTGATACAGCTCGCCCAGCCACCCGCGGATGCGCACATGATCAATCGCGCGCACGTCCGCATCGCCAACGAATGCCGCAAACTGCGCCAGGTCTTTCCCGTACGCCAGGATCGTGTTCGGCGAAGCGTTCCGCTCCCGCAGCGCGCTCAGGAAGCGCGCGACGTGCCGCTCGGTTGATGTTTGCTTCTTCGCTGGCATTGACAACTGCGCTGCTGGTTACTGGCTGCCAGCTGCTGGCCAATGCGGTCCTTGCCTTTGCCAGCAGCCCGTAGCGAACAGCCAGCGGCGCATTCAGCCCTTTCTCGCCCTCGGATGATGCGCCGCGAACACGCTCTTCAGCCGGTCCAGCGCCACGTGGGTGTAAACCTGCGTGGTCGAAATGTCGGCATGCCCCAGGATCGTCTGCACCGTGCGCAAATCGGCGCCGCGCTCCACCATGTGTGTGGCCGCCGAGTGCCGCAGCATGTGCGGGCTCGCGCCGCGTCCCGAGCCCGCTCCCGCGCGCCGCACCAGTTGCCACACGCGCTGCCGCGTCAGCTTGCGCGCTCCACGCGCGATAAACAGCCACGGCGCCGTCTTCGCGCCCGCGAGCTTCGGCCGTGCCTCGGCCACATAGTCGCGCAGCGCCGCAATCGCCGACGCCCCCAGCGGCACGATCCGCTCCTTGTCGCCCTTGCCGCGGACGAGCAGATAGCCGAGATCGAGCTTCAGGTCCTCCATCCGCGCCGAGGTGAGCTCCGAAACTCGCAGCGCGCCCGCGTACAACACCTCGAGCATCGTGCGATCGCGCAGCGCGAGCGCGGCGGGCAGCGGACCGCCGTTGGTCCGCGCCGGCGCCAGCATCTTCTCCACTTCCGCGAGCGCCAGCGACTTGGGCAGGACCTTCCACTGCCGCGGCGTCTCGATATTGAGCGTGGGATCGTGCTTCACGTGCCTATCCAGCAGCAGGTACTTGTAGAAGTGCCGCAGCGCCGAGAGCTTTCGCGCCACCGACCGCCCGTCGAGCTGATGGGAAAAAAGCTGGTCCAGGAAGGCGCGCACATCCTCGCGCCGCGCAGTCGCCAGCGTCCGCCGCTTCTTCGCGGCGAACTCGGCGAATTGCTCCAGGTCGCGCTCGTAGGCGCCCAGCGTCAGCCGCGCCAGCCCCTTTTCCACCTGCAGATAATTAAGGAATGCCGCGGCCAACTGCTTGTCCTCGCTGCGCAACGCGGGCCGCGTCTGGACAAACTTCCGCATGGGGGAAGTATGCGCGTTATCGGACGCAGCTGCTAATGGCGAACCCGGTACGCTGACCCGCTATGCGGATCCGAACGCGAGCCCTTCATCCCTTGTGATCCAGAACTCAGGCGGCGCATTGCGGTTCAAAGTGAGGGTTTTCCGTTCTCCGTCGTAGGTTGGAAGCAATTTTGCACACCGCAACGAGGCCCCGGTAAGTTCCTCCGGCGATGCCTGCGCCGGATGTTGCACAAGGTGGGCTTTGACCTCGTTTGGCAAGCTGCGCCACGCAGGGGCGAAGGACAAAAGCACACAATCGCGGCGCATTTCGGTCGAGTTGGCGTGGGTTGCGTGCAGCACTCTGTAGTCAATCACTACAGCGTCCCCGGCCGACACTGCAATCGTCTCCTCACCCGCGAGTTCGATCATGGCGGGATGCTTGTGAAGTGGGCCTTCCGGTGTACTACTCTGGGCCTCCGGAAGTAGCGCATGAATAGGTGAGCTGCGCAGGTGCGACCCTGGCAGGATGCGCAAAGCCCCATTTGCCTGGGTGGTGTCGCACAGGTAGCACAGGACTGCAACTTGAACCGGCGATTTTCGATACGTGACCGGGTGGTCCCAGCACCACCAATCCTGATGCCACCAAAGGGGCCCGCTGTGCGAACTCTTAATGCTGATATACCCGGAGATCCATTTCAGGTCTTCGGCCGAAAGGACAGCCTGAAGACGGCGCATGCGGCCTTCGCAGGCCACAATCAAATCAACGATAGCATCGTTCCAGCGTAGCGCCAGCAGAGTGTTGTTGGGACGTTCACAAACGCCCGACGCAGAACTCGCCGCCGAATCTACCAGCGTTTTCAGGCGCTGAAGCTCTCCCCTGCAGATAAAACGCCGGAGCACCGCAAAACCATGCTCCTCCACGGTCGGCATGGGCGATCGGCACGAAGGCGCTTCAGATGTGCATTCTGGCCTCATTTCAACAGCTCCTCCGCGTACCGCGCTCCCGCCGGCGTGTCTTCGTGCTTGAAGTAGGCAAACACGTCGTGCCCGGCCTGGGTGTGCTCGCGCATCTTCGCCTCAATCTGCTTCAGCTCACCCGCCGAATACTCCGGCTTGCGGAAGCGGTAGTAGGCAAACGCCCCCGTGGTCACATCCGGACACTCGATCTTCTCGCTCCCGGCCACGCACAGCGCCGCGCCGTACTTGCGCAGCACGTCGTACACCGCATCGCCGAACCACGACCCGTGCCGGAACTCGAACGCCAGCTTCAGCGCCGCTGAGTGCGGCAGCTCCGCCAGGAACGCATCCAGCAGCGCCGCATCTTTTTTCAGGAATGGTGGCAACTGGAACAGCACTGGCCCGAGCCGTCCGGCCTGCGCCAGCGGCTGGATGGAATCGAGGAACCGTCGCGTGAACTCCTCCGCATCGCGCAGCCGCTTCACGTGCGTGATCACCTGGTTCGCCTTGATGGCGAAACGAAACGTCTCCGGCGTCGCCGCCACCCAGCCCTCGATCACCTTGGGCGTCACCATCCGCCGGAAGGTGTAGTTGATCTCCACCGTGTTCAGCCGGGTGGCGTAGTAGCCGAGAAACTTCGCAGCGGCGAGCTTCGGCGGATAGAAGTCCGGCTTCCACGCGGGATACGCCCATCCCGACGTGCCGGCATACACCTTTGCCATAAGCAGAGATCTGGGGGCCCCACTCTTCGCCTGCTCCTGGCCAAGGGCGGGAACCTGGACTCGCGACATTCTACTTCCTGCCCCGCACGCCCGGTGCTACCTTCCAGGGGCCCTTGGGCGCGGTGCCGCCTGCTGCCCTTGGTGTTTTCTTGGCGCCGTTTGTGTTTGCTCTTGATTTTTTGACTTCGCCGGCGGCCAACGACCAACGACGCTTTCAGGAGCCGTTATGCTCGCCAACGCCAAGCTCATGGGCTTCCTCTTCACCACCGATTACGATCGCGCTCGCGCCTTCTTCGAAGGCCAGCTCGGCTTCGAGTTCATCTCGCTCGATCCGTTCGCGCTCGTCATGCGCGCCGGCTCGACCTGCATCCGCATCGTCAAGATGCCCAAGTTCACGCCCGCCCAGGGCACCGTTTTGGGATGGCAGGTCACCGACATCGAGGCCGTCGCCGGCTGGCTCGCCTCGCGCGGCGTCGCGACAGAAAAGTATCCGTTCGTTCAGGACCAGAAGACCGGCATCTGGACCACTCCCAACGGTGACAAGGTCGCCTGGTTCAAAGACCCCGACGGCAACGTGCTCAGCATCTCACAACACAACTGAGCCGACGCCCTAGCCTCTCCTCTGCTTGTACTGCTTCGACATCTCCTTGGGAGTCGCCCGCGTCGGGTCATCCGACTTGCCTGCCGGCGCCTTGCCTTTCGCCAGCAGGCCGGTCGCGGCCACCGCCTCCACCGCCTTCTCCAGCTTTTCCAGCGGCGGCAGCCTCTGCTTCAGTTTCAGCACCGGCTCGAACAGGTCGCCCATCTTTTCCGCGCGCGCCAGCACCTGCTGCGAATCGAACACCAGTAGGCGCGCGTCGCCCTGGTTGAGCGTCGCTTCGGTTTCTTCCCACTTCACGGGGGTTGAAACCGTAGGCCGCTCCTTCGCGCGCAGCGAATACACGCAGATCGTGGTCTTGTAGTCGTCGTTCTGGCTCCAGTCCACGAAGATTTTCCCCACGCGCAGCGCCTTCTTCATGTCCGACACGACAAAGTCCGGCCTGTGCTTCTCCAGCAGTCGCGCCACGGCGCGCGCAAACGGCTTGGTTTGCTCGTACGTCGCCGGGGAATTCAGCGGCACGTAAACCTGCAGGCCCTTGGAGCCCGACGTCTTGGCCCAGCACTTCATTCCCAGCTCTTCGAAGATCGCCCGCACCCACATGCCCACGCGGCAGCACTCCACGATATTGGCCGGCGCGCCGGGGTCGAGATCGAACACCAGCATCGTGGGCCGCGTCATGTCCTGATGCTTCGAGAGCGACGTATGGAGCTCCAGGTCCGCCAGGTTTGCCAGCCACACCAGCGTGGGCAGGTCCTGCGCCAGGATGTAATTCACCATGCGGTCGTTGCCCGGGCTCCAGACCGGCGCCACCTGCACCCAATCGGGCCGGTGCGACGGCGCATTCTTCTCGTAGAAGTGCATGCCCGTCACGCCCTCCGGATACCGCTTCATCGTGAGCGGACGGTCTTTCAGGTGCGGCAGCAGCACCGGCGCAATCCGCACGTAGTAGTCGATCACCTGCCCCTTGGCGAACCCCGCCGCGGGATACAGCACCTTCTCCAGGTTCGACAGCTGCAATCGCCTGCCCTGGACCTCGATTTCGGTGGTCTTACGCGCCAAGTTCAACTCCGTTGCAAAGTGAAGAGTGGACGTGAACAGTCAGGGCCGGCAACTCACCCCGGGTTGTGCTCGCGCTCCGGGCCATCCGTCACCGAGTCATCCCGGGCGAGGCCACAGGCCGCCACGAAGCGAGCGGGCGAGGCGAAGGACCCCGCGATGCCCGCGCAAGCGATGCCACAGCTTCCCGGCCACGAACGTCCGCGCCACCTCGTTCACTGTTCACGTTCCACCATTCACTTTTCACTGCTATCAGCAACAACATCCGCCGCAACAGGGTACATCCAAGAGTCTGTGTCTGCCGACGAAAAGGCGCTTCCCATCAGCAGTTCGGCGGAGCCTGCCTTTCCCGAAGAACAGCGGCGCCTCTTTTACGAAGTCCTGGAGCTCATGAACTCGCGCGGCGTGCCCTACGCCGTTTCCGGCGCCTTCGCCCTGCACGAGCATACCGGCATCTGGCGCGACACCAAGGACCTCGACCTGTTCATGACCGACCCGTGGGCCGCGCTCGCACTCACCTATCTGCTGGAAGACGGCTTCGAGTGCGAGATCTGCGACCCGGTGTGGCTGGCCAAAGCGCATCGCGGCGAATACTACGTTGACATCATCACCGGCATGAGCAATGCCGCCATCGTGGTCAACGACACCTGGATCGAGCGCGCGCGTCCTGCGGAAGTGTTCGGCTCGAAGGTGCGCGTGCTTGCGGCCGAAGAGCTCATCGCCTCCAAGCTCTTCGTCACCCGCCGCGAGCGCTACGATGCCGCCGACATCTGCCACGTGCTGCACGGCGCGCGCGGCCGCCTCGACTGGCCGCGCCTGCTCTCGCTCGCCGGCGAGCACTGGGAGCTGCTCTTCTCCGTCATGGTGCTCTACCACTACATCTATCCTGCCGGCGTCGATTCGGTCCCGGCGGAGATCTGGGACATGTTGCAGCAGCGCTTCGGCAACGAGCTGCATGCCCACGGCGAGCTGATGAAGACGTTCCGCGGCAGCCTCATCGACGACAAGATGTTCGCCATCGACGTGGCCGAGTGGGGCCATGAAGACCAGCTCTCCCGCAATCGCGAACGGCGATTGCAGTCGGGCGGCATCCGCTGCGAGCTGCCGCCGCGCAAGTCCGCCGCGTGACGCCATGCGCATCGCCGCCACTGCCGACCTGCACTACTCGCCGCAGAGCTATGACCACATCCGCGAGCCCATGTCGCGCGTGCGCGACGAGGCCGACCTGCTCGTCCTGGCCGGCGACCTCACCAACTACGGCAAGCCGGAAGAGATGGAGTCGTTGCTCAACGCCCTCGTCCGCCTGCGCATTCCCACCGTCGCCGTGCTCGGCAACCACGACTACGAGGCCGGCAAGCAGACGGAACTGATCAAGATGATGACCACCGAGGGAATCAAAGTCCTTGACGGCTCCGGCTACGAGCGCGATGGCGTCGCCTTTGCCGGGACCAAAGGTTTCCCCGGCGGTTTCGGACGCGGCGTCCTCACCGCCTTCGGCGAGCCCGAGGTGAAGGCCTTCGTGCAGGCCGCGCTCGACGAGGCCCTCAAGCTCGAACGCGCGCTCTCCCAGCTGCGCGCGCAAAAGCACGTGGTGGTGCTGCACTACGCGCCGGTGGTGGACACCGTGCGCGGCGAGCCGCCCGAGATTTTTCCCTTCCTCGGCACCGCCCGACTGTCGGAAGTCATAGACCGCCACGGCGCCCAGGCCGTCATCCACGGCCACGCCCACCACGGTTCGGCCGACGGCAAAACCACCGCCGGCATCCCGGTGTATAACGTCGCCCTGCCGCTGATCCAGTCAGCCCGGCCGGGCGCGGTGTACCGGGTGTTCGACGTTTGAGGTTGCGGAGAAGATGCGATTTTGGGGGCTTGACAAGAAATCGAGCCCGAAGGACAGGCGCCGCGAATGCCTGGCTTGTACTCGATCGCAATGGGAATGGCCGCATTGATAACGGCACAGAACTGTTCGGCAACTTCACGCCCCAGCCCCCTTCAGGCACTGGCTGTGTTCGACGAACCGGAGAATGGTGGCAACGGCGATGGCGTGATTGACAGCCGCGACCTGATCTTCTTTAGCTTGCGTTTGTGGCGAGATTCAAACCACAACGGCATATCCGAGCCCGGGGAATTGTTCACCCTGCCTCAGCTGGGTATCGCCTCGATCTCATTGAATATCGAGAAGACCGTAGGCGTGACCGCTATGGAAACATCTTTCGTTACCGTGCGAAGCTCAATGGAAGCGGTCAGTCTGACGCTGGGCGTTGGGCGTACGACGTGTTCCTCGTTTCGGAACAGCCATCGGCATCCGTAGTTCCTCCGTCGCGCAGTTTCAAGCGTGACCTGAATGGCTTCTGGGCAGCGTCGGAAGCAAGGGACGCGGGATTGCTGGCCTTGATACGACCGTAAGACCGAACTCGACATTCGCGCCGCACACAACGCGGCGCGGGACGTGGGGCACCCTCCACGGACGTCACCCCCCGTTTGACACTTTCCTCCCGCCCCAATTAGCTTTCTCCATCCCGGCCCACCCCCCTCCTGCGCGAGGAGGGCATTGCACCCAGATCCGTTTCCGGAGGTTGTTCTTGTGAAAACCGCCGTCAAGCCCACGTTGGCGATGCTGTGCCTGGCGCTGCTGGCAACGCTGCCCCTGGCCGCGCAGGACCTGGCCTCCATCGAGAAGCGCGTCACCGTCCACAAGATGAAGAATGGCCTGACCGCCGTCATCTACGAGCGCCCCGAGGCGCCGGTGTTCAGCTTCTTCACCGTGGTGGACGCCGGCTCCGTCCAGGACCCCAAGGGCATGACCGGCCTGGCGCACATGATGGAGCACGAGGCCTTCAAGGGCACCGACAAGATCGGCACCACCAACTGGCCCGCCGAAAAGGCCGCCCTCGCCAGGTTGGAAGTCGCCTACGCCGCCTATCGCGCCGAACTCGACAAGACCACCGGCCGCGACGAAAAGAAACTCGCGCAGCTCGAAAAGGCCTTCAATGACGCCCGCGCCGCGGCCGACAAGTTCGTGGTCAAGAACGAGTTCAGCAAGATCCTCGATTCCAACGGCGCCGTGGGCGTGAACGCCTTCACCGCCAACGACGAGACCGGCTACTTCTATTCCTTCCCGTCGAACCGGCTGGAGCTGTGGGCGTACCTGGAGTCGGAGCGCTTCCTGCATCCGGTGATGCGCGAGTTCTACACCGAGCGCGACGTGGTCTATGAAGAGCGCCGCATGCGCACCGACAGCAGCCCCATCGGGCGCCTGGTCGAACAGTTCCTCGCCGCGGCCTTCACCGCGCACTCGTATCGCAATCCGCCCGTCGGCTGGCCCGGCGATTTGAAGAACTTTTCAGCCACCGACGCGATGAACTTTTTCAAGAAGTATTACATTCCCTCGAACATGGTGGTCGGCGTGGTGGGCGATGTGAAGGCCGCACCGACGATCGCCATTCTGGAAAAGTATTTCGGCCGCATTCCCTCGGGCCCCAAGCCGCCGGAGTACGCCACCAGCGAGCCGCCGCAGAGTTCCGAGCGCCGCGTGGTGCTGCGCGAAGCCACGCAGCCCATCGTCATCGAGGGCTACCACCGGCCCAACTATCGCGATCCTGACGACGCCGGCTACGACGTGCTGGCCGACCTGCTGAGCCGCGGACGCACGTCGCGCCTCTACCGCTCGCTCGTGCGCGACCAGAAGATCGCGCTCCAGGCGCAGGGCTTCACCAACTTCCCCGGCGTGAAGTACGCCGAGCTGTTCGCCTTCCTGCTGGTGCCCAACGCCGGGCACACGCCGGAAGAAATCATCGCCGCCGCGCGCAAGGAACTGGACCGGCTGCGCAACGAAGATGTGAGCGACGAGGAACTCGCCTCGGTCAAGACGCGCGCCAAGGCCGACATTGTCCGCGGCCTCAAGGAAAACGACAATCTCGCCGAAGGCCTGGCCGAAGCGCAGCTCCGCTTCGGCGACTGGCGCGAACTGTTCCGCCACGTGGACCGCATCGACAAGGTCACCAAGGCCGATATCCGCCGCCTGGCCAACAAGATTTTCGTGCCCGAGAACCGCACGCTGGCCTTCATCGAGAATCCGCCCAAACCTGAAGCGGCGCCCAGGAAAGGAGGCGAGTAATGAACAGCCGTCGCCGGACTTCACTCACCCTCATGCTCGCCCTGCTGCTGGTGGCCGCATCCGGCCTCGCGATTGCGCAGACCACCGCGCCCAAACAGGCGCCCAAAGCCGCGCCCCAAGCCACACCGGCGCGACCTTCCGCCGTTCCCAAGGCAACCGGTCCCATCCCGCAGTCGTGGAAGCAGGTCCCCATCCCGCCGCTGCATCCGTTCAAGGCGCAGGAACCCAAGCGCATCGAGCTGGCCAACGGCATGGTGCTGCTGCTTCAGGAAGACCACGAGCTGCCGTTGATTGACGGCACCATCCGCATCCGCGGCGGCGACACCGAGGTCCCCAACGCGAAGACCGGCATGATGAACATCTACGGCGCGGCGTGGCGGCAGGGCGGCACCTCGCGCCTGACCGGCGACCAGATGGACGACCAGCTCGAAGCGCGCGCCGCGCGCGTCGAGACCACCACCGGCTCGGTCTCCACCACGGTTTCGTTTTCCTGCCTGAAGCAGGATTTCGAAAACGTCTTCCAGCTCGCCGTCGAGCTGCTGCGCGATCCCGCCTTCCGCCAGGACAAGATCGACCTGGCCAAAACGCGCGTGAAGAGCGGCATTTCGCGCCGCAACGACCAGGTGGGCGCCATCGTGAACCGGCTTTCGTCGCGCATCGCTTACGGCGCCGACAATCCTTACGGCCGCGAGCCGGAATACGACACGGTTGACGCCGTCACCCGCGAAGACCTGGCCGCCTTTCACAAGCAGCACGTGCACCCGAACAACATCATCGTGGGCATCGTCGGCGACTTCGATCCTGCCCAGATGGAAGCGCGCCTGCGCCAGGCGTTCGATTCCTGGCCGAAGGGCCCGCAGGCCACGCCGCCCAGTTTCGAATTCCGCGGACCGAAGGCGAACACCATCTTCTTCGCGCCCAAGGACGACGTGAACCAGTCGTCCGTGCGCCTGATCCAGCTCGGCACCGACCGCCGCAATCCTGATTTCTTCAACATCGCGGTCATGGACCAGATCTTTTTCGCCGGCGGCTTCTCCGCGCGCTTCGTTGACGCCATCCGCACCAAGCGCGGCCTGGCCTACTCGGCCGGCGGCGGCTTCAGCGCGCCCTACGACCACCCCGGCACCTTCGACGCCGGCGCCGACACCAAGAGCCAGACCACGGTCGAGACCATCACGGCCAGCTTCGACGAGATCAAGGACATGGCAAAAAATCCCGCCACGCCCGACGAACTCAAGCGCGGCAAAGACGCCATCCTCAACTCGTTCATCTTCACCGTGGATTCGAAGGACAAGATCCTCAGCGAGCGCATGACCTACGAACTGTTCCACTTCCCCGCCGACTACCTGGAGCGCTACAAAGCGGGCGTGGAAAAAACCACCCTGGAAGACGTCAAGCGCGTTTACGACAAGTACATCCACCCTGAGCAGATGGCCGTGCTCGTCGTCGGCAAGGCGTCTGACTTCGATAAGCCGCTTTCCTCGCTGGGCAAGCCGGTCGAGACCATCGATCTCACCATCCCGCCGCCCGGCGGCAGCAAGGGCAAGGCCGGCGGCGCAAGGGAAGCGCCCGCCAACACGCCCGAAGCCAAAGCGCTGCTGGCAAAGGTCGTCAGCGCCCTCGGCGGCGAAGAAAAACTGCGCGGCATCAAGTCGCTGCGCACCACCGCCGAGGTCACCCAGAAGACCCCGATGGGCGACATCACCATGAACCGCAAAGTTACGGTTGCCCATCCCGACCGCGCCGCGCTCAGCATGCAATCACCGATGGGCGAGATGCAGCTGGTCATCACGCCGCAGGCGGCGTTTGCCATGACGCCGCAGGGCGCACAGGACCTGCCGCCCTCGGCGCGCACCGACTTCCTCCGCGACCTGCATCGCAGCATGCACTGGGTCGCCGGACACTCGGACGAGCCGGGGTTCGCCGTGCGGCTTGACGGCACGAAGAAAATCGGCAACGTCGAAGCGCAGGTCCTCGACCTGGAATCGGCCGACTCGCGCGCTCGCTGGTTCGTCGACCCCGCCACCGGCCTCGTCCTGCGCGAAGAACACCAGGGCACTGGACGCGACGGCAGCCCCGTCGACGCCGCCACCGACTTCGCCGACTACAAAGCCGTGGACGGCATCCTGTTCCCCTTTACTTCAACGCAGTACCAGAACAACGAGGTCAGCGCGAACGTGAAAGTCAGCCAGATCGAAGTGAACCCGCAGGTGGACGAGAAAACATTCCAGAAACCGCAGTAAGTCCGCAGCTGGCTCCTGGCTGCCAGCTGCCAGCCCCCAGGTTGCCGGCAGCGCACCGGGGGCCTTCGTGCCCTTTGTGGTCCCCCGTGTCGTTTGGGTTCCGCTGTTGCCTTTGCCTTTTAACCAGCAGCCAGCAGGGCGCTTACGCCGCTTGACGACGCTCCCGGCTATTGCTAGTCTGATGAAGCGAATAAAAAGCGAATGTCGCTCTTCCCGGTAAATATTCCCTCAGAACAAGTTACCCCGGAGCCTTGGGCTCAAAGTCCTCTGGATGGGGCCCGAGCCTCCGAAAATCAGGAATGAGCTCATTTTGGGCGGACAGCCGCACCGGTTCCTCGACGGCGATAAGTGACTTCACCTTGTCGAAGTCTTTGTCCCAGCGCTGAAGCGCATCCACTCTCTTCAGAATTGCAGACGCAGCATGAATGGCGTCAGCAGGCTTCAGGTCGTAATCCCTAGACAGTTCGACCGCTTTTTTAGCCGTTCGCTCGTCTACAAGCACCTTCTGAATGAACTTCCACTCGAACATTCCGGCTATGTTGTTGATTTGATCCTTCGTCAATCGCTCATAAGGAGCGGTGTTCCTGTGGTAGTACTCCCACACCTCCTTGATTTGGTTCTCCTCGCCTTTGAAGAGTTTTTGCAGTTCTGGGTCTTTGGATGTAAGCGGCCTGGTTGCCCAATCAGGGAGATTTGGAATGACTGGCTGCATCCGTCGCGGCCTGATTACCTCAGCAATCGTGAACATGGAAGTCCAGATTTCTATTTCTTTGCGCTGCGCATGCAGTAGAACATCCTGACAGATCAATCTGCGATCATCCTCTTTTCGGTTAAGAAAGCAGATGAAGCAGGTTGTGTCCCAGTACAGTTTGCGCAGCTTACTCATCAGCCATATCCTCTAAATATTCCTTGAGCGTTCGTCCGCCAGTGAAATCATCAACGAGGCCGGCCATTTCTTCGATAGTGGGCAGGGATTCTGTCTCTGCGTATAACCCCAGGTCTTCGAGGTCAACGCTAATGGGTATGCCTGCACTGTTCGCATGAACAATGCCGGACACAATCACGGTCGCGGGGAGCATGTCCTTCACTTGCGCTATGCGCTCAGGCGAAAACTGGCAGCGCACCGGCTTGCCGGTGTTCTTATCCCACACGCGAAATTCGTGGGCTCTGTGAACCGACAACGATTCCAGACGGCCAATCACGGAACCGTAAGCGGCATACTTGGGATCGGTCAGTTCCTTGACATTCCTCAACGTTGCTTCGGTTATCAATTCTTCTTTCTTCGCATGACCGTTCTCGCCAACATATATGGCGGACGGCCCTAGCTGCTTTACGTTCCTAGCCAAATTCTTAATCTTCGCCAGGGCAGAATCGGGCATGCGCGGCGTGCGCTCCGCAGATTGAGACAGCATGTGAATATTGGTAAGCACCTGCTCGTTGATTGCCTCGCTCCAATCCGGCATGTCAACGCGGCGCGGAAAGGGCGTCACCCCTACTACGGGCGGACTCGCTTTGCGCAGCACAGACACTTCCCACTTCACGCTGCCGCGCGGATCGTCAGACAAAGCAGAATCCAAGTCCTGGAGGACGCCGAGGAAGCTCCGCAGGCGCGCAATAAACGCCGGGAGCGTAATGCGGTCACTATTGCCTACGCGGAAAAATATCGGTTGCGGCATTTTGCGGCCTCCCATGATACGCTTGGGTAGGCACACGTCAATTGGGCCACTTTATGAAGAATCACCCTGCGCCTTCCGCCAAGAATCCGAAGGGCGATTCACGCAATAATCAGCGGCCATTTACACGACAGGAATTCCAGCGACTCGTCGAGCGGGCGATTCACACGCCCGCTCAGAAACCTTCTTCAAAATCTCCCCAAAAATAAGGTTGCCCATCTCGCGCCGGTTGTACCGGAACGTGTACTCATTCAAATAGCTCTGCAAGTGCTTCTTGCTCACGGCGTGATACACGCCGCCGATGCCACGCTTCACCAGCGACCAGAAGCCCTCAATCGTGTTCGTGTGGACGTTTCCCTTCACGTACACACCCGCGCTGTGCTTGATGCGGCGATGCCGGTAACCCATCTGCGGCATGTGCTTGATGCCCTCGTAGCCCTTCAGTTCGTCTGTGAACACGGTGGACTTCGGCAGTACATACTTGCGAACGTTGCCGAGCAACGTCGCGCCAGTCACATCATCTAGCGCCAGCGCGACAACCTTGCCGCCGCGTTCCACTAAGCCCATCACTGGCGTCTTTTTCTTGTCGCCACGCATCGGGCGGCCAGCCCCATACTTGCGGACGCCGCCTACATAAGTTTCGTCAACCTCAACTGAGGAGCCCTCCAAACTCACATCTTCGGCCAGCAGCGTGCGAATCTGCTTGAACATGCGCCACGCGGTCTTGTACGTGACGCCAAGCTCGCGCTGAATCTGTTTCGCGGAGATGCCACAGCGAGTCGAGCCCATCAGGTACATGGCATAGAACCAGAGACGCAAAGACGTGGTGCTCTTTTCAAAGATCGTGCCAGCGAGCGGGTAGATGTGGTTCCCGCAGTGGTCGCACGCATACGCCGTGCGACCGCGTACCCGGTGGTGTTTGCGCTCTTGCTCGCATTTCGCGCAATAGGTGACGCCACCGGGCCAACGCTGCTCTTTGACATGTTCAAGGCACGCATCGTCATTCGGAAACTCGGCGTGGAACTGCTCCACCGTGTACCGAAGCTCTTTCGGGATGGTCTGTCTCCGATTCATGGGCCATAGTATCGCCTTTTGTTCTACTTGTTGTCAAGGGATAATTACCCTCTTCCCCACGCCCGCCGCCAACCTGGTCGGCATTGCCCGCCTGGCCGCCGAGGGCGCATCTCTCTCCGCCGGACACAACGTGGAATACTTCACCATCGGCACGCGCTCGATCCTCAACCGCTGCAACGTGCCGCGCATGCCCTTCTCCTGGACCATCAACCCCTACCGCGGCTGCGAATTCGCCTGCAAGTACTGCTACGCCCGCTACACGCACGAGTTCATGGAGATGCGCGACGGGCTCGACTTCGAGCGCAAGATTTACGCGAAGCAGCATACGGCGGAGCAGCTCCGCCGAGACCTCCGGCGCGTGAAGCCCGGCGAGGAAATCGCCATCGGCACCGCCACCGACCCCTGGCAGCCCGCCGAGCGCCGCTATCAGGTCACGCGCGGCATCATGGAAGAACTCGCCCGCCACCGCGGCCTGAAGCTCGGCATCGTCACCAAGTCCACCCTGGTCCTGCGCGACCTCGACGTGCTCCGCGAAGTGGCGCGCCGCAACCAGCTGTTCGTGAACATCACCATCACCACGCTGAACGCGGACCTGGCGCGCCTGCTCGAGCCGCGCGCGCCGCGCCCCGATCTCCGCCTCGACGCCGTCAGCAAGCTCGTCGAGGGCGGCCTCGAAGCCGGCGTGATCTGCGCGCCCGTCATCCCCGGCATCACCGACGCGCCTTGCGACCTCGACGCGCTCGTGCGCGCCGTCGCCCAGGCCGGCGGCAAATACATTTACGCCAATCCGTTGTTCCTGAAGCCGTGCTCGGCGAAGGTGTTCCTGCCGTTCCTGGAAGAGAAATTCCCGCAGCTGGTGAAGAGTTACCAGGCGCGCTACGGCGAGCGCGCCTTCGTGGACACCGCCTACCGCCGCCGCATCTCCGGCCTGATGGCCAAGCTCCGCCGCAAGCACGGCCTGCATCGCGAGCAGATGGCCTCGGCGCCTGCCCAGCGCCGCGAAGCTCTCGACGCGCAGGGTGCCCCGCGTTTGCGCCAAGATCTTGGCGGCGCGACCGTGGGAACCGCTGCCGGCAGCAGCGAACAGCTGGACCTGTTCACTGCCGTTGCCGCAGCCAGCCCACGAACATCCCCAGCATCAGACCTGCCGTCGCGGCGCCGACCAGCCGTCTAGTTCCGCTCACGCGAAAGAACTTGGTCCTCGCCGGATCGGCTTCCACCACGCCCACCGGCATCGCGGCCGCGCCGCCGCCTTCGCCGCCGATTCCTGCGCCATCGCCGCCGCGCCCGCCGCGTCCCGTTCCCGAGCCAGAAGCCAGAAGCCAGCAGCTACCCGCGCTCCATCGCCCTCTGGTAGAGAGCATGAAAATGATGCACGCACTTCTCCTGCTTCACGCTGAACCGCCCGCGCTGATAGCTCCGTGATCGCAGATTGCGCTGCACCTTCTCACAGATGCCGCCATCTTCCAGTTGGATTTCGTCGCTGAAGGCGACCGTCTTGGCCGGCGTCTCCGTCTGCAGCGCGGACTCGGGAAAATACCACTCGAAGACGGCCACGCACTTTTCCGGCCCGAGCGGCAGCACGATGTTCACCGAGACGTTGTCCGGATAGCAGTTCAGCATCCAGTTGGGAAAGATCCAGAAGTACTCCGCCGTCTGTCCCGCCTGCGCCGCGTCGTAGCGCCGCGACTCGCTTCCCTTCTCTGGCGGACGAATCGGACTCCACTGCCGCGAGTATGTCGCGGCCGTCTCGGCGCGGTACGCCGAGTAGTCCAGCTCGCGGTTCAGACTGGGATGCACGCTCGGCAGGTGATACCCCTCGAGAAAATTGTCGATATACGTCTTCCAGTTGCACTCCATCACGTATTCACGCCGTTCGTGCAGCCTCATGCGCTCCAGGCCAAACTTCTCCGCCTGCGCCGGCAGCTCGCCCAGCCACTTCCGCAAATCCGGCGCGCCGCCATCCAGGTTTACGAACACCAGGCCCGACCACTCGGCCGCCTTGATCGGCGTGAGGCCGAACTTCTCGGGCGCGAAGTCCTCCACGCCTTCCATCTCCGGCGCGGTGATCAGGCGTCCGTCGAGGCCGTACGTCCAGCCGTGATAGCCGCAGCGAAAGACCTTCCTTGAGCCGCAGCCTTCCGCCGGCGGACCGGCGCGATGCCGGCACACGTTGTAGAAGCCGCGCAGATACTTGTCCGAGCCGCGCACCACCAGCAGCGGCTCGCCCGCAACTTCCGTGGTGAAATAGTCGCCCGCATTGCGCACCTGCTCGCTGCGTCCGGCCAGTTGCCAGGTTCGCGCGAAAATTTTTTCTTTCTCGGCGGCGAGCACGGCCGGATCGGTGTAAAGATTGGAAGGCAGCGTCCACGAGCGGGCCACGTCGCCGTGCACGCCGGCATCGGACTTGATCAGGCGCGGTTCAGACACGGCCAAGATGATAATTGACCCTGCGGCCCGTGCGCGCCTGCAAGCGGGCAAAACGGGCGCGCGGCGCGCCCGGCGCAAGCGCCGGCTGATTACACTCTGAGCGGCGGCTTGAGGAACCTTATGCGCGAGGTCCTGATCATTCTGGCGTTGTTCAGCTTCGCCGGCGCCGCTCCGCCGCAACACGCACCCAAAGGAGGCGACGCCGTGGCGTTCACGCTGACCAGCTCGAGTTTCCAGAACAATCAGCCCATTCCGCGCAAATTCACGTGCGACGGCGAAGACGCCTCGCCGGCCCTGGCCTGGTCCGATCCGCCGAGCGGCACAAAGGCATTCGCGCTGATCGTCGACGATCCGGACGCTCCCGGCGGCGACTTTGTCCACTGGGTCGCCTACGATCTCCCGGCCGGCGTGCACGCGCTTCCCGAGGGCGTGCCGAAAGCCGATGCCTTGCCCGCAGGCGGGCGCCAGGGCCGCACCGGCTTCGGGAGAGTGGGCTACGGTGGACCGTGTCCGCCGCCCGGCAAGCCGCATCACTACCGCTTCAAACTCTACGCGCTCTCCGGCACGCTCGGCCTTCCCGCCGGCCAAACGAAAGCAGCCGTACTGCGCGCCATCGGCGCACATCCGCTGGCGACTGCGGAACTGACCGGAACCTACGCGCGAGCCCGCTGATCAGGGCCGGCAGCGAGGGCAGAAAGCGCCGCAGAGCCTCCGCCTCGTTGGCCACCGGCCGCTGCGCGATCACCTCGCCGCTTCCTTCATCGCCGTGCAGTAGCAGAATCGGTGGTGAAGATCTGCGCCAGCGTGGATCAACTCGGCGCCAGGTACTCAGTACTCACATCAACTTCGCCACCAACTCTTCCATCGACTCCACCCGCGGCAAATCCGTCCCGCAATACGTCCCGCTCACATCGAACAGCATTGCCCGCATTCCCGCGTTCATCGCGCCCAGGTAGTCGACCGAGTAGATATCACCGACATACAGCGACTCATCGGCGCTCGCCTTCATTGTCGTGAGCGCGGCCTCGAAAATCCGCCGGTCAGGCTTCTCATGGCCAATCACGCCAGAGTCGGTGACGGAATCGAAACACCCGCCCAGACCAATTCGCTCCAGCAGCTTCTCCACACTTCCGTCCGAATTGCTGATCACGCCCAGCCCGTACCGCGAGCGCAGCGTCGCCAACGCCTCGCGCGTTCCCGGCAGCACGCGGTCCCAGTTCTGCGAATTGCGTGCCTCAGCGACCAGGGCGGGAAGGAGCCGTTGAGAGGCGTCACGATCGTCGATCGCGAGCTGCCGCAGCAGCCCGGAACAAAAAACTTCCCAGTAGTGTTGATCGCCGAGTTTGTGGCCGTCAGCTGCCGCCGCATCGCGACGCCGCCGCGCCTCGCGTTCAGCCGCACGCAGCTGCTCGGGCGAAGGCTCCACGCCGCGGTCGAGCAGCGGCGCCAGCGTGCGCCGCAAATCGGGAAACACCAGCGTGTTCCCCGCGTCGAAGAAGATGGCCTTGAGTTTCAACCCGCGATGATAACGCGTGAGGGCGCCCTGCGTTCGCGCCGTACCCTTGGCGGCGCTGACGTGGGATAACAATTTTCAAAACGAAGCGTACTCGGCTCTACCCCGCCTCCCCCGCCAGCACCATCGGCATGGTTGGCGTGGAGGCCCCGGGATCAGCTTCAATGGTCACCGCGAACATCTTGGGCGAGAGGTCAGCTCCGGCGTCGTGCATCATCATCGCCCCGCCGGAGGCATCCGGCTTGAACGTCCCGGCGGGAATCGGCGCGCCCGTCTTCGGCACCACCCAAAGCTGATACACCTTGTTCGCCGGCAGCGGCGCCAGGTTGCTGGCCATGAAAACGATCGTGCCCTTATGCGGCATGTACATGGCGCGCGCGGTGGGCTGCGGCCTGGCGCCCGCCGCTACCAGCGTCACGCGCATCGCATCCGGCGACGTCAGCCCTTCCAGCAGCTCCCGCGCCTTCGCATACCTGGCATCGGTCTCGGCCAGCCGCGCGTTCGTGTCGGCCAGTTCCTGCCGCAGCTCGCGCCGCTCCTTCAGTTGGATCAGTCCGAACACCGCCAGCACGACGGCCGCCAGCGCCGGCGCCCAACTGCCGGCGCGCCAGCGCCAGCCAAGGTGCGACGCGCCAATCGCGGCCCGGCGCGGCGCCATGCGCGGCTCGCGCGCCACCGCCGCCATCAGCCGCGCACGCGCCGCCGGCGGCGCCGCCGCGTCTGCCGAACTCAGCGACAGCATGGCCAGGTCGGTGCGCGAGCGCTCCAGCTCGGCGCGGCACTCGCCGCACGAGCCCAGATGCCGCTCCAGCTCCGCCTGCTCCGCCGGCGAAAGCTCGCCCAGCAGATACGGCAGGAAATCGGCCGCGAATTGTTCGTGCGTCGTCATCTATTTTGCGTTCATCGTCTATTTCGCGTCATCGTCCGGTCCGCGTCATCGCCCCAGCGCCCTGCGCAGGGTGAGCAGGGCCGTCCGGATGCGCGTCTTCACCGTGCCCAGCGGCTGCCCGGTTTTTTGCGCGATCTCGCTGTGCGTCATGCCCTCGAAAAACGCCATCTCCACCGCCGCGCGCTGCTCGCCGGGAATGCCCGCCAGCACTCCGCGCACTTTTTCGATGGCGCGTGCGCGCTCGGCCGCATCGTCCAGGCCGGCGTCCACGCTGAGCGCCACGTCCTCGAAGTCGGTTTCCGGCTTGCGCCGCCGCAGACGGTCGATGGCCCGGTTGCGCGCGATCACCGAGAGCCATGCCGCGAGGCTCCCGCGGTTGGCGTTGAAGGCTGAGGGGTTCCGCCACAACTGCATGAAGACGTCCTGGAGCACATCTTCGGCCGCGCCGGTGTCGCCCAGCACGCGCAGCGCAGCGCCGTACACCACGCACGAGTAGCGGTCGTACAGCTCCCCGATGGCGCTCTCGTCGCCGGCGCGAATCCGCGACACCAGCTCGCCGGCCTCGCGTGGGCCTGCCGCCGGCGCGCCGCTCTGGACGCCGCTTTGCGCTGGATTACGGCCGGAACGTGGATGGGACGCTTCCGGGATGTTCCACTCCTTCTGAAGTACGCGGGCCGCCCGCCCGCCGGATTGCCGCCGCAGCATGATACCGGACGGCCTGGTGGCGGGCGACCCACATCTGCTGGCGCGCCCTATCCCAGCGGGAGGGAGACGAAGCCACCTCGCCAACTCGGTACTCGCCACTCGGCGCCCGGCACCGGTTTTTTCCGTGCTAAACTCCCGTTCAGAACTCCCGTGAAAACGCGTCGCTTCGCCACCGCTTCGACGGCGCTGCTGATCTGCATCGCGCTGGCCCCGGCCGCCGCGCAGACGCCCGTGCAATCGCAGGAGCCGGCCGGTCCCACGCCCATTGTCGCCCCCGTGTCTCCGGATGCGACCGCTGCGCCACGCGCCGGCGACTCCGGCGAGGGCAAGTTGCGCCTTGGACCCGGCGACCTGCTGCTGTTCGACGTCTACGGCGTCCCCGACATGAAGACGGAAACGCGCATCGCCGGCGGCGGCGAAGCCATGCTCCCGCTGATCGGGCCATTCAAGCTCAGCGGCCTCACCCCGGAAGAAGCGCAGAGCGCGCTGGAAAAGCGCTACGTCGCCGACGGCTACCTGAAGAACCCGCACATTTCCATCATCATTAAGGAGTACGCCACGCAGGGCGTGACCGTGCTCGGCGAGGTGAACAAGCCGGGCATTTACCCGATTCTCGGCCCGCGCCGTCTCTTCGACGTGATCTCCGCCGCCAGCGGCCTCACCAAGGGCGCCGGCTCGGCCGTGACCATCACACGCCGCGACAGGCCCGGCGATCCCATCACCGTGAACTTCTCCCAGGACCCGGTGCAGGCCCTCACCAGTAACGTCGAGGTCTTCCCCGGCGACACCGTCCTGGTCTCACGCGCCGGCGTCGTCTACGTCACCGGCGAAGTCGGCCGTCCCGGCGGCTACGTGATGGACAACAACGGCTCGCTCACCGTGCTCCAGGCCCTTGCCCTCGCCGGTGGCCCCAGCCACGTCGCCAAGCTGAATTCCGCCAAGCTGATTCGCAAAACCCAGCAGGGACGCCAGGAAGTTCCGCTCGAGCTGGCCAAAATCATCTCCGACAAGGCGCCCGACGTCCCGCTTCAGGGCGACGACATCCTGTTCATCCCCTCCAGCGCCGCCAAGAGCGCCGCCCGCCGGAGCCTGGAATCCATCGTCTCGATAACCACCGGGCTCGCCATCTACCGCCGCTAGCGCGTTCTGTTACGCTGTACCGACATGCGCGCCTTCTGCTTTTTCGCCCTCATGCTCATCGCCGCCCTCGCCTTCGCCCAGGCGGGCGACAGCTCCGCCGACGCCGCCGCGCCCAAGGCTCCGCCCCGCGCCAAACCCGAGCCCGTCGAAGACGTCATCCACGGCCACCGGATCGTCGATCCCTACCGCTGGATGGAAAACGCCGACAGCCCTGAGACGCAGCGCTACGTCGCCGATCAGCTGGCCTATACGCGCAGCCGGCTCGATCCGCTCCCCGGGCGCGACCGCATCCACGCGCGCCTCACCGAGCTGCTCAACATCGGCACGGTGACCGCGCCCTCCGTCGCCGGCAAGTATTTCCTTTACACGCGCCGCGACAGCGGGCAGAACCAGCCCATCCTCTACGTCCGCGAAGGCCTCGCCGGCAAAGACCGCGTGCTGGTTGACGCCAACCAGCTCGCCGCCGACGGAACCGTCGCCCTCGACTGGTGGTACCCGACGCACGACGGCAAGTACGTTGCCTACGGCCTCTCCTCCTCCGGCTCGGAGATGAGCACGCTCTACGTGATGGAAATCTCGACCGGCCGCAAACTCGCGGAAGCCATCGACCGCACGCGCGCCGCCAGCGTCGCCTGGCTGCCCGACAACTCCGGCTTCTACTACACGCGCTATCCCCGCGCCGGCGAAGTGCCCGCGGGCGAAGAGTTCTACCACCGCAGGGTCTTCTTCCACCAGCTCGGCTCCAGCCCTGACGGGGGCGCCGACGCGCTCGTCTTTCCTCTGAAAGAAGACGTGAAGCCCGACCAGTGGACCAGCGTCCAGGTGTCGGAGGACGGCAAGTGGCTGCTGGTGGGCCTCTCCACTGGCTGGACGAAAACGCAGCTCTTCCTGAAGGAACGCGCCTCCAGCGCGCCCTTCGTCGAGATCACCCAGGGCAAAGAATTTCTCTACACCGCCGACTTTTTCCGCGGCGAGCTCTACATCCACAGCAACGAAGACGCGCCGCGCTACCGCATCTTCAAGGTTGCGGCCGCGAACCCGGCGCGCGCCAACTGGCGTGAAATCGTTCCCCAGTCTGACGCGGTGATCGAAACGGCCGGCATCGTCGGCGGAAAGATCTTCGCCACCGGCGAGAAGAACGCCACCTCGCTGCTGAAGGTCTACTCGCTCGACGGCAAGCTCGAAGCCGAACCGAAGCTGCCGGGCCTCGGCACCGTGCCCGCGTTCGGCGGCACTTACGACAGCAACGACGCCTTCTTCAGCTTCAACTCGTTCGTCGTGCCGCCCGCCGTCTTCCACTACGACATGCGCACGCGGCGGTCGTCGGAGTGGGCGCGCGTCGCCGCGCCGGTTGACGCTTCGCCCTACGACGTTCGCCAGGTCTGGTACACGTCGAAAGACGGCACGCGCGTGCCCATGTTCATCGTGGCGCGCAAGGGCCTGAAGCAGGACGGCTCGAACCCCACGCTGCTCACCGGCTACGGCGGCTTCAACGTGAGCGAGCGCCCCGCGTTCAACCGCTCGCTCTACGTCTGGCTCGAGCACGGCGGCATTTATGCGCTCGCCAACCTGCGCGGCGGCTCCGAGTTCGGCGAAGACTGGCACCGCGCCGGCATGCTCGACAAGAAGCAGAACGTCTTCGACGATTTCATCGCCGCCGCCGAATACCTGATCGCCGAGAAGTACACCTCGCGCGAGCACCTCGCCATCCAGGGCGGCTCCAACGGCGGGCTGCTCGTGGGCGCCGCGCTCACCCAGCGCCCCGATCTCTACCGCGCCGTCATCTGCCAGGTGCCGCTGCTCGATATGCTGCGCTACCAGAACTTCAAGATCGCCAAGCTCTGGGTTCCCGAATACGGCTCGGCCGAAGACGCCAGGCAGTTCGACTTCCTCTACGCCTACTCGCCGTATCACCACGTCAAGGACGGCGTGAAGTACCCGGCCGTGCTGCTCACCACCGCCGACAGCGACAGCCGCGTCGATCCCATGCACGCCAAAAAGATGGCCGCGCGCCTGCAAGCCGCCAACGCCGGACCCAACCCGATCCTGCTGCGCATCGAGCCCAAGGCCGGACACGGCGCCGGCAAGCCCGTCACCAAGCAGATCGAGGAAGGCGCCGACATCTGGTCGTTCTTGTTCTGGCAGCTCGGCGTCAAGCCGTAGCGGCCTGGCGCCATTTCTGGCCGCGCCAAGGTCACCGCCGCGCTCGATTTTCGCGAACGAAAGCGTCCGTGCAGCGGCCTCCACGATCGGTACTAAGTGCCTGCTGCTGATTTCATCTGCTCACCTTGCGATAACATCGTCCTTCGCCCAATGGAAGCCTCGTCCCGGCCCGCGTTGCAGCAATCCAGGTCTGCGTCGCCGATGGCGCTTTATGCCGCCGTCACCGCGCTGAGCGCTTTCCTGCTGTTCCAGGTGCAGCTCATCATCGCCAAGTGCATCCTGCCGTGGTTCGGCGGGACGGCGGGCGTGTGGACCACCAGCGTGTTCTTTTTCCAGGCGCTGCTGCTCGCCGGATACGCCTTCACCCACGCGACCGGCAAGCTCGCGCCCCGCGCGCGCTTCCGCCTTCAGGCCGCGCTGATGATCGTGTCGCTGGCCCTGCTCGCGGTGCACGCCGTTGCCTGGCGCTCGCCCATCACGCCGGTCGCCGCGCCCGCGATCACCGGCGCCAGGCCCACGCTCGGACTGCTGCTGCTGCTCGTCACCAGCGTCGGCCTGCCGTTCCTGCTGCTCTCCACCACGTCGCCGCTGCTGCAGGACTGGTACGCGCGCTCGCAGGGCGTCGCGCCGTATCGGCTCTACGCGCTGTCGAACCTGGGCTCGCTCGCCGGACTGCTCACCTATCCCTTCGTGGTCGAGCCCGGAACGACGCTGATCACACAGGGATGGCTCTGGGCCATCGGCTACGCGGCGTTCGTCGGCGGCGTCATCGTCTGCGGGCTCGGCGCCAGCCGCATTGAACCAGTGCCGGCCGCTGCCGAGAGTGGACCGAAGAAGCAGCGCGCGAAAGCACCACGCGCCGCCACGACAACCTGGGGAACGCGGCCTCAGGTCATCGCCGCGTCCTGGATCCTGCTCTCCGCCGGCGGCTCCAGCCTGATGCTGGCCACCACGAACTTTCTCTCGCAGGACGTGGCCGCGGTCCCGCTGCTGTGGGTGGTGCCGCTCTCGCTCTACCTGATCTCGTTCATCGTCACGTTCAACAACGACCGCTTCTATCGCCGCGGCATCTTCCTGCCGGCGCTGGGCGTCGCGATCGCGGCCATGCTCTACGCGCTGTTCCGCAGCGGCTTCATCAAGGTGCGGATCGAAATCTGGCTCTATAACTTGCTGCTGCTCGCCGGATGCATCGTGCTGCACGGCGAACTGGCGCGGCTGAAGCCGGCGGCGGCCGGTGACGACAAGCGCCAGCTCACGCGCTTCTACGTCGCCATCGCGCTGGGCGGCGCCGTGGGCAGCACGTTCGTCGCGCTGCTGGCGCCGCATCTTCTCCCCGACGTCTGGGAGTTCCACATCTCTGTGTTCGCCGCCGCGCTGCTGGCGGTGCTGGCGCAGCTGCGCGATCCCGATTCCTGGCTGCGCCGCGCCGAAGCGTGGAAGTCGCTGGCGGCCGTCACCCTCGCCGCGGTCCTGCCCATCGTCGCGGCGATGGAATTCCGCTCGGTGCTCTCGCAGGGCCTGCGCGCGGCCTACTGGATCGCGCTCGCGGTGTGCGCGCTTGGCGCCATCGTCTTCCGCGTGCTCGAAGATTCGGGCGGCCGGCGCCGCGTCTCGCAGGCGATTGCGGCCGGCGCCGCGATTGTGCTCGGGCTCACGCTCTACCTGCACACCACGCAAATCGAAGGACTGCCGATCGCGCGCGTGCGCAATTTTTACGGCGTGGCGCGCGTCGTCGAGCTCGATCCCAATGACCCGGTGCGCCACGCCTACGAGCTCTACCACGGACGCATCCTGCACGGCATACAGATGCGCGCGCCCGGCATGCGGCACCGCGCCACGTCGTACTACGGCAACCAGAGCGGCGCGGGCCTGGCGCTGAAGTACCAGACGCGCCGCTGGAGCACCGACCCGCAGCAGGCCACGCTGCGCGTCGGCGTGGTCGGACTCGGCGCCGGCACGCTGGCCAACTACGCCGTGCCGGGCGACTACTTCCGCATCTACGAGCTGAACCCGCAGGTCGCCGCCTTCAGCCAGGGCGCCGAGCCGTATTTCACGTCGGTGCGCGACTGCCGCGGCGCCTGCGAGATCGTGCTGGGCGACGCGCGCATCTCCATGCAGCGCGAAGCTGACTCCGGCCAGTTGCAGAAGTTCGACGTGCTGGTGCTCGACGCCTTCAGCGGCGACGCCATCCCCGTCCACCTGCTCACGCGCCAGGCCTTTGAGCTTTACTTCCGGCATCTGCGCGACGACCAGAGCCTGATCGCCATCCACGTGACCAACCGCGTGGTGAACCTGCTGCCGGTGCTCGCTCACCTGGCGCGCGTGATGAAGCTCGAGGCGATCCAGATCAGCGCGCCCGCACGCGGCGCCTACATCCTGGAAACCAACTACGTGCTGCTCAAGCGCGCGCCGGTGGTGCTGAAAGCGCCGCCGCTCGATCCCGGCGTGAAGGTCACCGACCTCGGGCCGGAAGGGCCGCTGTGGACCGACGACTTCAGCAATATCTACTCGGTGCTGCGGTAGGGCGAGTCTTCACCGCAGAGATCGCAGAGGAAACTTCCTTACCGCGGATGAACGCGGATTAGCACGGACCAAAACCCAAACCATAAAGCTTGCAGGATTTTTTCTTTCGGAGGGGCGTGGCTTCAGCCGCGCCGTTCCGGGCGCATTGAGATTGCGCTTGAGCGCCTGAGGTATTTCTTTCGCGCGGCAGGAGCGAAGACCTCAGCGGCTGAAGCCGCTCGCGTTGGCGGCTGGTACGGCACGGCGCTGGCAACCGCTCGCGTCCCGGGCTGAAGCCCGGGCCTACCAAGCCGTGCCCCTCCGAAAACAAGAAGGGCCCAGGGCTGAAGCCCATGAGAGCGCGCGACCTTTTCACCGGGCTGAAGCCCGGTGCTTCCACCGAAAAATCAAGCACCGTCGGAAGCGCCCGGACGTGACGTCCGGGCCTACGCACTCTCGGCGAGCCTCCGCGTCCTCTGCGTCCCCTGCGGGGGGAAGTCCGGCATAGGACAACGACTCTGGCCGGAGCGGCATCGCATTGACCGTCTGAGCGGGGGGAGTGTCCGTGGAAAGGGAGAGGCGGAGGGGCGAGAGGATTTCCCTGGCCGACAAGTACTGCAAGCTGGCCGACAAGATGCTGCATCCGCCTGAAATTCCCGTCTATGACCGGGCCAAGGCGCTGGTGCGGCAGAATCATGAGCAGCGCGAGGTGATGCGGCGTCTGCTGGCGGACCAGCGGCGGCGGCGCGAAGAGGCGCACAAGACGGCGGAGCGGGCCAGGAAGAACGGCAAGGGGAAGACGGCGTGAACGGCCTGAGTTTCAAGTTTCAAGTTTCGAGTTTCAAGCAAAACCCCTAAGGCGGCGAATTCCCCACCCTTCGCCAAAGGAGGGCGAAAGGGTGGGGCATCCGCGGTGTTGGTGGTGCGGGCGAAATACATCAATCCTCCACCCCAACGCGCCAAAGGAGGGCGCGTCGGGGGCCCCGGCCTGAGCCCGCAAAGAGCGCGGGCTCAGGATGACCCGATCTTTGATTGTGCGATTGAGGTCAACTGATGTGCGTTAATTGTGCAGGCACCCGGACGAGGGCGTGCCCGCTACAACATCCGTGGCCGAGAAGCTTGGTGCGGCACGAATGATAGCGGCGGTGTTGGGGTCCTTCGCTTCGCTCAGGATGACTCGGACTGATGAGTCGTGATGGCGCGAGCACGCGGACGAGGCCGCCACGCCATCGCGCCAAAATCGGGCGCGTTGGGGGCCCCGGGGCGTCCGCGTCACGCGCGGTTCGTGGTCACCCAACGGATGGACCGTGGTGGCGCGCCGACGGGCGAGGGCGCCCGTCGCTACATCGTGGACAGTCGGGCGGCAGAGAATCCGTGTTCATCCGCGTTCATCCGCGGTAAGGGTTCGGGTTCGCGTCCCGCATGGCGAATTGACCCTCCGGCAGCAGCATGCTATAAGACATAGTTTCGTGTCGGCTGGGGTGATGAGCCTGGGCCGGCGGAACCCCGGCCTCCCGGGCCCTGTCGGAGCATCGATGGAAGACAGGTGAGAGCGCGGCCAAATCTCAAGTCCTTTCTTTGTGGTGGAAGCGCGCTCCAAATGCACGTTTCAAGTTTCCCGTTTCACGTTTCCCGACGTCAGCCGCGCGGTCCGTGGCGCAGGCGCGTTTGAGGCAAGCGAACGCGGGATGTATTTGGGGCGCCAGACGGCACTGCGCTCGCTGGGCTCGCGTTCCGGGCTAAAGCCCGGAACTACCCAGTCGAGCCCAACAAATCGCTGAAGCCGCGTCCCTCGAAATCACAAAAGCCCGCGCCTGCACACGAATGCGGCGCGGGTGATGCACGTTCGGAGGAACCATTATGTTTGCTTCGCTGGTGGCGAGCCTCGCGTACTTTCAGGGGAGCGCAACGACCGGAGAGGGCTCGAACTGGCTGTGGCTGGCGCTGGGAATCAGCGTGGCCGCGCTGCTGATGGCGTTCGTTTTCGCCCGACAGGTTTTGGCGGCCGACACGGGAACGGCCGAGATGCAGGCGATCAGCAACGCCATCAAGGAAGGCGCCGAGGCGTTCCTGCGCCGCCAGTACAAGACGATCGGCATTCTGAGCGTGGTGCTGGCGATCGTGCTTGCCGTGGGTTACTCCCTCAGCGAGCGCAACCGCGCGGTGATGTGGCCGACGGTGATCTCGTTCCTGATTGGCGCGGCGTGCTCGGGCGCGGCCGGATTCACCGGCATGTACGTCTCCATCCGGGCAAACATCCGGACGGCGAGCGCGGCGCGCACTTCGCTGAACCGCGCGCTGCAGATCGCGCTGAGGGGCGGCGCGGTGACCGGGCTGGTGGTGGTGGCGCTCTCGCTGCTGGGCGTGGGTTTGCTGTTCTTCTTCTTCCATGGCCTGGACAACCCGCGCTCGGTGCCGTACGAGATTGTCGGGTTCGGGTTCGGCGCAAGTTTCGTGGCGCTGTTCGCGCAGCTGGGCGGCGGAATTTACACCAAGGCCGCGGACGTGGGCGCTGACCTGGTGGGCAAGGTCGAGGCGGGCATTCCGGAAGACGATCCGCGCAATCCGGCGGTGATCGCTGACCTGGTCGGCGACAACGTGGGCGACTGTGCCGGCCGCGGCGCCGACCTGTTCGAGTCCACGGCTGCGGAAAACGTGGGCGCGATGATCCTGGGCGCGGCGCTGTATCCGCACTTCGGCATCAAGGGAATTCTCTTCCCGCTGGTGGCGCGCGCGTTTGGCTTGATCGCGTCGACGTTCGGCATCCTGATCGTAAAGACGAAAGAAACCGAAGACCCGATGGCGGCCCTGAACCGCGGCTACTACCTGACGACGGTGCTGGCCATCGCCGGCTTCGCGGTGGCGGTCTTCTACCTGCTGCAGGGCAACTGGTGGTTCCTGGGGTCGGGCGTGGTGGGGATCATCACGTCGTTCCTGTTCGTGTGGATCACGCAGTACTACACCGAGTATCGCTACCGACCGGTGGCGGAGATTGCCAAGGCGTCGACGACGGGCCCGGCGACGAACATCATCAGCGGACTGGCGGTTGGCCTGGAAACGCCGGCGCTGCCGGTGATCGTGATTGGCATTGCTCTGCTGCTGGCGTACTGGTTCGGGCTGAAGGGCCTGGAAGGCGTGGCCGGCATGAGCGATTACGCCAAGGGAATTTACGGCACGGCGATCGCCACCATGGGCATGCTCTCGACGGCGGCGTACATTCTGGCGATGGACACGTTCGGTCCGATCACGGACAACGCGGGCGGAATTATCGAAATGTCGCACCAGCCGGAGGAGATTCGCGTCAAGACCGACCGCCTGGACGCGGTCGGCAACACGACCAAGGCGCTGACCAAGGGATACGCGATCGGCAGCGCGGCGCTGGCGGCGTTCCTGCTGTTTTCGGCGTATCTGGATGAGATTTCCGCGATCGTGGGCAAGCGGGTGGGCGCGCCGCTGGGCGTGACCGACTTCCGCTACTCGTTCGAGAACATCAACCTGGCGAACGTGCCGGTGTTCGTGGGCGCGCTGCTGGGGGCGATGCTGGTGTTCCTGTTTTCGTCGCTGGCGATCAAGGCGGTGGGCAAGGCGGCGCAGTACGTGATCGAAGAAGTGCGCCGGCAGTTCCGCGAGAACCCGGGCATCATGCAGGGCACGTCGAAGCCGGACTACGGACGCTGCGTGGACATTGTGACCGGAGCGGCGCTCAGGCAGATGGTGCTGCCCGGAATTCTGGCCGTCGGCATGCCGATAGCCGTGGGCCTGGTGTTCCGCTACTTCACCGGCTTCCGCGTGGGCGAGATGACCGACATCGTGGTGGCGGGGGTGCGCGTGCCGGCGCAGAACCTGATTGGCGCCGAGTCGGTGGCGGCGCTGCTGATGGTGGGCACAATCTCCGGCATCCTGCTGGCCACGATGATGAACAACGGCGGCGGCGCCTGGGACAACGCCAAGAAATTCATCGAGACCGGCCAGTACGGCGGCAAGCGCTCGGAGGCCCACAAGGCCGCGGTGGTGGGCGACACGGTGGGCGATCCGTTCAAGGACACGGCCGGGCCGTCGCTGCACGTACTGATCAAGCTGCTGAGCACGATCACGCTGGTGATGGCGCCGCTGTTTGTCTGACGGCAGTGGATCGTGGCTGGCGGACAGTGAATCGGGCCGCGCCGCAGACGCAGCGCGGCCCGGTCTTTTTTCCCCGAAACAATCTCTGATGAATTACGAGCGGCGGGCGGAAGCTCCGCCGGCGAGTTCGCGCAGAGCTTCGAAGAGGCCACTGCGCGGATCGGCGCTGGGCGGAATGGCGTCGAGCGGGATGGTGGCGGAGAATTGCGGCGAGCGGCGGCGATAGCGCACGGCGTGAAACTCGCGCTGGCGCGCGGCGAGCAGCGCGTCCATCATGGGCGAGAGTTCGCCCCGCCACTCTTCGCGCGTGGTGATGAGGAACGGCTGCGTGTGCTCCACCTGCCATTGCACGGGGCGGCGCGGATTGAGGCGGCGCGTGCGTCCGATCCAACGGTGGTTCTGCACGTCGAGGTCGAAGTCGGGAGCGAGGCCGAGGTCGGCTTCGAAGGTGACCATCTCGGGCTGATTGCGGACCGCCGACATCAGCCAGAGCAGCGGGAACTCGCGCGGGGTGAGTTGCACGTCAACCGAGGCATGCTGGAAGGGAGCGGTGAAGATGCGGAGCTGGGCGTGGAAGCGCGAGGCGGAGGTCCAGTGCACGCCGACGACGGCGCCGTGTCCGGCGAGAGCTCCCTCGATGAGGCGCAGCGCGCGACATGAGCGCTTCCGGTTGGCGCTGCGCAGGACGACGTACCACAACGCCAGCGCGAGCATCGCGGCAACAACGGAAGTGAGCAGCCACAGCAACATCTGATTGGTAGATGCCACCGCGCCGGTGAACGATGTCAGGCAGGGAACCCGACCGCTGCTACCCCGGACGAAGCGGCGGAAAACGAGGCCAGAATGATACCAGTACCGGGTGGCGAGTCGCGAGTAGCGAGTGAAGGCGGTACCCGGATGCTCCTACAGGCCCTTGTAGATGCCGCCGTCGACGAGCAGCGTTTGGCCGGTGATGTAGGAGGCGCGCTCGGAAGCGAGCCAGACGATGGTGTCGGCGACTTCTTCGGGGCGGGCGAGGCGGCGGAGCGGAATTTCAGCAGACCAGGTCTGGCGGATGTGGTCGGGCGTGACGCCCAGGGCAAGCGCGCGCGTGCCGGCGAGCTCTTTGAGGCGGCCGGTTTCGGTGTATCCGGGAGCGACGTTGTTCACGGTGATGCCGTCTTGGCCGAAGTCGTTGGAGAGGCTCTTGACCAGGCCGACGACGGCGGCGCGCACCGCGTTGGACATGATCAGTTCGGCAATGGGCTGCTTTACCGACACGGACGTGAGCGTGACGATGCGTCCCCAGCGCTTGCGCTGCATGTGGGGAATGACCTCGCGGGCGAGATAGACGACGCTGAGGAAGTTCACCTCGACGGCGCGCTGCCACTCGTCGCTGGTGACGGAGAGGAAGTTCTTGGCGGGAGGTCCGCCGGCGTTGGTCACGCAGACATCGACGCCGCCGAAGCGGGCAGCGACGGCGCTGACGAAGTCGCGGACGGCGGAGGGATTGGTCACGTCGAGGGCCTGCGCGAAGACGTCGGCACGATGGCGAGAACGGATTTCGGCGGCGGCGGCGTTGAGTTTGGCTTCGCCGCGGGCGCACATGGCAACGCGCGCGCCTTCGGCGGCGAAGCGCTCGGCGGTGGCGCGTCCGATGCCGGTGCTGGAGGCGGCGACGAGGGCGACTTTGTCTTTGAGTCCGAGGTCCATAAGGCAAGTTTCGAGTTTCAGGTTTTAAGTTTCGAGTAAAGACCGTTGCAGCGCGATTCAGCAAAACTCAGGCGTCCCCGCGGGACCGGTTCCGTTCCCTCTCCTATCCCAGCACGTCGTGCTGGCTACATTCAGCCGCCCTTCAAGCAAAGCCTGCGGAACATTTGGGCCGTCCTGGCGCCCGGGGGCGCGGGGCCGGCGGGCGAGGACGCCCGCCGCTACAGCGCGCGATCTCCCTTCTATTGCGGGGGCCGGGCGGGCTCGGCGACGACGACCTGCGCGGGGCGCGCCGGGCGGATGTTATTTTTTTCCAGGCACTCCTTGATGCGGCGGCGCAGCTCGCGGCCGACACGCAACTGGTCGGCGGGGCGCGTCTTCACCAGCATGAGGTAGTCAACTTCGCCGCCGGTGACGCGCTCGATGCCGGGAACGTCCGGATCGCCGACCATGGCGTCGGCAAAATCGGGATCGTGGCGCACTTCATCAGCGACCTGGCGGAGGACGGCGAGGACGCGATCGCTGTTCTCGTCGTAGGCGACGTTGATGTGCAGGGCGAGCTGCGACCAGTCGCGCGTGAGGTTGCTGACGATCTTGATTTCGCTGTTGGGGACGAAGTGCAGCGAGCCGTCCTGGTCGCGGAGGACGGTCTTGCGCAGGGTCATGTTCTCGACCGTGCCCTTGACGCCGGCGATGCGCACGATGTCGCCGAGGTCGTACTGGTTCTCCATGAGGATGAAGAAACCGTTGATGACGTCGCGCACCAGGGTTTGCGCGCCGAAGCCGACGGCGAGTCCGACGATGCCGGCGCTGGCCAGCAGCGGGCCGACGGCGATGCGCATGGTGTTGAGGACTTCAATGACGGCGAAGAAGACGATGACGGCGGCGCCGACGCTGTTGATGACGCCGGAGAGGGTGCGGAGCTGCTGCACGCGGATGCCCGTGGGCAGCGCGGGCTGGCGGCGGCTGTACTCGGCGAGGCGGCCGGTGGCGCCGCGCAGCATGCGCAGCAGCACCATGGCAACCACGAGAATGGCAATGATGCGCAGCAGGTCGGGGACGGCCTGATGACGCAGCCATGAGGCGAAGTCGGAGGTCCAGTATTCGAGCAGGTCCTGCACGTCTCTTGTGAGCTCGTGTTGCGCGCAACCAGCGCGCGATTATAACAAGCGGGTTGGGAAGCGGCGATGCAGCTCCAGTTTCAAGTTTCAAGTTTCAAGTTTGGAGTTTCAGGTTTCGAGTAAGGGCCGCGGCGCGGCGGTCTTGACCCGCGTCAGCGCCGCGCAGAACGCGGCGCGGAACGCGGGGCGCCCCCGCACGACGTCCGGCGCACAACTGCTCGCGGGCGGGGCCGCCCGCGTTTACACGGTCGGTGGTGAGGCGGGAGCTCTGGCTATAATCGCTGGCAAGACTCCCGAGGTGATTAGGTCATCATGAAACGAGCAGCCGCCGTGTTTCTGTTTGTGCTGTTGGGGTGGAGCATCCCCGTGCCCGCGTGGCAGTTGCCGCCGGCGCCGGATGCGTCGCAGGGACGGGTTGGGCGCCCGCGGGACCGCGCGCAGGACGAGCAGATCGAGCGCCTGGAGCGCGAGCAGGAGAAGAGGCGCAATAAGCAGCGCCAGGAAGAACTTCAGAAAGACACGGACAAGCTGCTGGAGCTGGCCACGCAGCTCAAGCAGTATGTGGACAAGAGCAACGAGCACCTGCTTTCCATCGACGTAGTGCGCAAGGCGGAAGAAATCGAGAAGCTGGCGCACTCGGTGAAGGACAAGATGAAGAGCGGTCTTTGAGTTTACAGTTCACCGTTCACCGTTAGGGCGGCGCGACCGGCTTTTTACCGTGAACAGTAAACGGTCCTTGCTTCCCACCGCGCCGTGGGCACGCGCCGACGGGGGGACGCCCGCCGCGGCAACGTGGAGGGCTGCGGTGGCGTAGGGGCGCGGGCGGGGCCGCCCGTGTCCACACGGTCCGTGCCGGCTAACGAAAATCTCGGCAAAGAAAAATGCGCGGGCGAACCCGCGCACTGTGGAAACGTTATCGCGACTATTGAATCGGGCTGGCCGGGGCGGGCGTTATTGTTTCGTTGGTCGTAAAAGCCAAGGTCGCACCGAGAGCGAAGGCGGCGCCGGAGATGCCGATGGCGGCAGCGTTGCTCAGGAACAGAGCTCCTGCGCCAGCTCCTGCCTGAGCGCCCGCGGGTTTAGGCGCCGCGAACATGATGGCCTTGCCGGGCTGGAGCAGCATTTCGCTCTTTCCGTCGCTGACGCGGACGGCGCCTTCCAAGGCCGCGATCACAACCTTGTCATTGCGCTGGCCAAGGTTAAAACGCGCCTTGGGATTGTCGGGCGTGACGGTAAGGTTCAAAAGCTGCGCCTTCAAGCCGCGCTGGGTGTTGACCAGGACGCTGCCGGTAGAAACACGGAGCTGCCCGGCGTCGTACTGCACTTCCGACTGCGAATTGATCTGCACGGCGCTGCCCGGCATGGAGAGCGTGACAGTACCCTGCTCGCCAGTGCTCACTTTGTCGCCGGCAAAAAGCGCGGTGGAGCGCATCAGGGGAGTGCCGTTGACGGTCACCTTGCCTTGCGGGAACAGCATTGCCGCATTGCCGGTGGCGAAACCAGTATGTGGAACCGCCAGCGCCAGTCCCAGGCTGACGACTTGAAAGAATTTCTTTCGCACGAATCCCTCGCCGGGGAGAACCCACCACGTTAGTACCACATTAACCCGGTTTTATTGGATTGCAAATATTCGTTTAGTAACCGGATTAGTTACCTTGGTACCGCGGGCCGGGGTGGAGGCGGCGGCTACTTCCCTGCCGCTACGGCACTTAGCGGAACCCGGGCGCGGACCTGATCTTCGATCCAGCGATAGGTCCGGGCCAATCCTTCTTCCAACGTGATTTCCGGCTCCCATCCCAGCACCTGGCGCAAGCGGGTGTTATCGGAGTTGCGGCCGCGTACGCCCTGGGGACCGGGGACGTGCTTTTTGACGATGCGGACACCGGCGATGGAGGCGACCATGTCGGCGAGCTGGTTGATGGTGACCATGCGGTCCTGGCCGAGGTTCAGCGGATCGCTGTAGCCGGAGCCCATGAGCTTGTAAAGCCCGGTGACGCAGTCGTCGATGTAGCAGAAGGAGCGGGTCTGCTCGCCGTCGCCCCAAAGCTCGATTTCGGGGTTGCCGGTGAGCTTGGCCTCGGCCACCTTGCGGCAGAGCGCGGCCGGGGCCTTTTCGCGTCCGCCCTCCCAGGTACCGAGCGGTCCGAAGATGTTGTGGAAGCGAACGACGCGAACCTCCATGCCGTAGTCGTCGCGATAGTGCATGCAGAGGCGCTCGGTGAGGAGCTTTTCCCAGCCGTAGGCGTCCTGCGGATCGGCGGGATAGGCGTCGTCTTCCTTGAGCGGGACGACGTTGGCCTCGCGCTGGCGGTACTCGGGATAAATGCAGGCCGACGATGTGTACAGGTAGCGCTCGACCTGAGCTTCGCGCGCGGCCTCTAGCGTGTGGAAGTTGATGAGCGTGTTGTTGTGCAGGATCTCGGAGTGATGGCAGGAGATGAAGCCCATGCCACCCATGTCGGCGGCGAGGGCGTAAACCTGGTGCATGCCGGCGACGGCGCGCCGGCAGTTCTCCCAGCGACGCAGGTCGAGCAGGAGGAATTCGTGCGCGTCGGAGGCGCTGAATTCGGGCAGCTTCCGATCAACGCCGCGGACCCAGTATCCCTGGCGGCGAAGGAAGGTAACGAGGTGATGTCCGATGAACCCGCCCGCGCCGGTGACCAGGACCTTTTTCTGCGACAACACGTTTCTCCCGAATTTTTCAGAGTTGATGCTCGTGCATTATAGCGTGGAACACAATCGCGCGTGCCGGGTGGAAAGCACCGAGTAACCAGCTAAGGTGGCGGGCCGCGAAATCGGCACCGAGTACCGAGTGGCGAGTAGCGAGTTGAGGCGCGCGGCTTCGTCGCAGCATTTTTTTGAAATCGGGCGCCAGGCAGGCGACCTTGCGTCGCAGGAACGGCGCCGGCGGCGCTGGGACCCGCCGGCCGCAAAAAACGCGGCCTCAGGATGACTCGGAGAGGAAGGATGTTTCCGAGTCAACCACCTCGCGCAGGCGGGGGTAGGTCTCGATGAGCGTGGCGGGAGCTTTGACGGGGCGCTGGCCGAGCATGCGTTTGAGCTCGACGGCGTTGGCGGCGGCTTTGCCCTTGTAGTGGTTGTTGGTGACGACAAAGGTCTTCTCGGCTTTTTCGGCGACCTGATCGATTCGCCCTTTCCACCATTGTAGTTCGTCAGCGGTGTAGAGGTAGTCGTAGCGGTCGTGGGGGCGCTCGGCGGTGAACCACTGGTCGTAGCGGCGTCCGTGGAGGCGCACGTATCCCACGGGTGAAGTGACGTGCGCGGTGGGGCGCAACGAGCGGCCGAGGATGGGCTGATCGATGTTGCAGAAGCCGACGCCCTGTTCGGCGAAGGCGCGCAGCGTCTGCTGGTCGTTCCAGGTGGCGTGGCGGATTTCGACCACTCGCGGGTATTCGCGAAAGCGCTCCAGGAGGGACGCGAGGTAGGCGCGGTTTTCCTCGGTGTTCTTGAACGAAACGGGAAACTGGATGAGCAGAGCGCCGAGTTTATTTTCGGCGGCGATGGAGTCGAGGCCGGCCTTGGCGAGCGATTCGTCTTCGGGATTGGGCTTGATGGTGGCGGCGGAAGTGGATTCGACGACCGCGACCGGCGAGTGGGTGAAGGCGCGGTTGAGCTTGGCGGTGAAGAGGAATTCCGGATTCACTTCGGCGGCGCGGGACCACTGGCGGCCAAGGCCGGGCTTGATGTGTCCGTAGAACGATGTGTTGATCTCGATCAGGTCGAAGTATTGCGCGAGAAAAGCGACGGGATGCTGGCGGCGCTTCAGTCCCTTTGGGTAGACGGTCCCTTCCCAGTCTTGGTAGGACCAGCCAGCGGGACCGATGCGGATTGGCTCGGGCGGCGCCATCACAAGTCAAAGTCAAAAGCAGCCCGCCAGGGACACGAAGGTCGCACGAGGGGCACGAAGGAAACCACGTCAGAAGAATACCGCGACGACGCGGAAGCCGCCGTTGCCGCCGGGCGTGGGCTGGAGCGGGCAGGCGCGGAGGGCGACGGCGTCGAGGTCGCGACGGCGGGCGTCGGTGAGCATGGGCTCGGGGAGGTCGTCGGTGTTCCAGATGGTGAAGACGACGGCGGTCTGGCTGGTGGCGAAGCGGGTGATGAGCAGCTGCGGCGTGACGTCGGGAGCGCACGCCATTTCGTTGAGGCGGTCGAGGGTGACGACGCGCGCGGGGCCGCGTTTGGCGGCGGCGCGGGCGCGCTGAAACGTGCGCAGGACGGCCTGCTCGGCCTGGGCGGGCGTCATGTCGTCGTATATGCGGGCGAAATCCTCCGTGACATAGACGTAGTTGCCGCGGCGGACGACGCCGATGCCGACGGCGTTGTAGCGCGCGTCGAGGATGTTGGCGCGATGCGGAGGCGACGCCATGAGCGACTGGTGGGCGTTGTCGGCGGGATCGCCGCCTTCGGAGCTGCGGGAAACGTTTTCGCCGAGCGAGTCGAAGCGCAGGCCGGTCCGCGCGACGCGGGCGCCGAGCTCCGGCTCGCCGCTGACGCGATGGGTGAGCTGTTTCGCGTCGGCCATGGCGGTGCTGTGATCGCGAGCGGCGCGGGCCAGGTCGTCGTTGGCGCGAACGGCGGGCAAGCCGCGCCTGGTGCGCTCCTGATTGACCAGGCGCACCAGGTCGGCGACAACGCGAGATTCTTCGCCGGAGGGCCCGGATGATGCGGGCAGCAGGGGCGTGAGCGCGGAGATGAGGCAGAGGGTTAGGGCCTGGCGTTGAACGGCGCGGAGCATCGGGTGGTCAGACACCGTAAACCAGTATAGGAGAGCGCGGGTTGCGCACGTTAGTGTCGCGGCAGCGCGAAGGGCACGGTGGTGCGCACGTCTGGGGCCGCCCACCCTTCGCGCAAAGGAAGGCGAAAGCGTGGGGCGCCCGCCGCTACATTGTGCGGGGCCGGGTGGTCCAAGACCCGGCCGTGGGCGGCCCGCTTCCATCGGGTCTCGCGGCCTACTGCGGGGCGCGGCGGGCCTTGAGGTCGGCGAGGAGGCGGTCGATTTCCTGCTCGCGCTCGAGGCGGGCGAACTTGTCGTCAATGTTGTCGCCCAGCAGTTCGGCGTGGGCCTGCGCGACCGCTTCCTGCTTCAGGACCTTGTGCTTCATGCGGTCAAAGGTTGAGCCTTTGTCCTCGGTGGCGGCCTGCTGCGCCTGGTTGGCGCGCGTGGCCACGCGCGAGCGCCGGTGCTGCGCGATGAGCAGCTCGCTCTTGCCGCGGGCTTCGGCGAGTTTCTGCTCGAGCTTGGAGAGCGCCGACTTCAGGCCCTCGACCTGGGCCTTCTGGTCGGCGATCTGCTCGCGGAAGCTCTCCTGCATCTGCTGGTAGCTCATGGAGCGCTGGAGGGCGGCGCGGGCGAGGTCGTCCTGTTTTTTGTCGACGGCGAGCTCGGCGCGGCGCATCCAGTCGGCGGCTCGCTCCTCGTTTTCTTTGGCTTTTTTCTCCAGCAGGTGCTGGTCGGCGATGGCGATGGCAACCTGCGTCTTGACCTGGAGGAGCTGGTTCTGCATGTCGAGGATGACCTGCTTGATCATCTTCTCGGGGTCTTCGGCCTTGTCGATCAGGTCGTTGAGATTGGCGCGGACAAGAGTTGATACGCGTTCAAGGAGTGCCATGGGACACCTCAGTTTCCGGTTTCTAGTTTCGAGTTCTTGTTTCCTGTTGTTCGTTTCCTGTTCCGAAGAAGTCAAAAGCGTTGCGCGTTGCGCGTTTCCGGAGAAAGTCAAAATTAAAACCGTTCATAGCTGGCCGCGGTGTTCGAGGCGTTTGTAATAAACGAGCGAATGGACGATGGGAACGCCGCCGGCAAGCATGAGCACGACGAGCGGCGCCCAGAAGTTGCGGATGATGAGCGTGAGCAGCAGGCCCACGATGCCGCCGGCGATGAACCATTTGGCGGCGAAGACATGGGTGGCGTGCCACACCTCCTCGCTGGCCAGAGTCCAGGGTGTGCGAATGCCGACGTAGAAGTTGCGGCGCAGGCGCGGCAGGAAGGCGCCGAGCACGGCGAAGAGTCCGCAAACGGCCCCGGTGATTGCCATGTTCATGTTGAGGTGACGGCCGGTGGCAGCGGTGAGGATGAGCGCGTGAATCGCCGCGAGAAAGCCGAGGACGACGAGCAGCACCTGGAGGTAAACGGCGCCGTTGGCGCGTCCGTTGACTTCGAACTTGCGCGGCGAGAGCCAGGGCAGCGCAGCGAAGAGCAGCGTCATGGCGGCCATGATGGCGGGCACGAAGAGCGCGGCGAAGAGCCGGCTGCCGTATCCGTTGACTTGACCCTGCGCGTTCCAATGCATGGGCACCCGCTCGGGCAGCGAGGAATAGAGCACGACGCTGGAGGCGAGGGCGACGAGGACGAAAACGGCGGCGAAGACGTAGTAACGCGTTTTCATGATTGACGTCCTTCCACGAACCACTTCAGGTAGAGCACGCCGGCGGCGTTGGTGATGAGCATGGCGGCGATGGCGGCCAGCGCCGGGACCTTGCCGGCGAACATGCCCACCGCGGCGGCGACGGCGACGGCCAGGATGAGGATTCGGATTGTGAGTTTGGTGGTCATTGCGTTCTCGCTTTGCGGGCGGGGCTGAAGCCCCGGGTTGTTTCCTCCTTTATTCACCGGGTTGGAGCCGGGTGCTGCCACCCGTTCCCCCATCTGGCCAACTGCGGGCCAGATGTGGGGCACCGTCGAGGTCCGTGGTCTGGCGCCGGCGGGCGAGGTCGCCCGCCGCTACACGGTCGAGTGGTCTCATCACGCGCCTGCCTTCGCGCCGCCGCTGTCGCCGGGGCGCGGACCCTTGTCGCCGATCTGGCGGACTTTGCCGAGGAGTTCGGACATCTGCATGCCGGAAAGGGCCTCGAACAGGGCCGGGACCTGCGCGGCGATCCTGGCCATGTCGCCGGTGATCTTGTGAGCGCCGGCGGCGCCGTTTTCGCCGGTGGAGACGATGGTGATCTTGTCCACGTTGGCGAGCGGCGACGACATGGCGCGCACGACCTCGGGCAAGCCGGTGATGAGCTTGTCCACGACGGCGGCCTGGTTGTACTCCTGGTAGGCCTCGGCCTTGACGTTCATCGCCCTGGCTTCGGCTTCGCCCTTCTTGAAGATGATTTCGGCTTCGGCCTCGCCGGTGGCGCGGGTGGCGCTGGCGCGGCCTTCGGCTTCGATCATGAGGCGCTGCTTTTCAGCGGCGGCGAGCTGCTCGATGCGCGCGCGCTCGACCTCGGCGGCCTTGAGGACGCTGGCGATCAGCTCCTTTTCGTGGCGCAGGATTTCCGCTTCCTGCACCTTGATCTGCTGCTCTTTCTCCACCTGCTGCACGCGGACGGCTTCGGCGGTGACCTGCTGCTGCATGATGTTGGCCTGGATCTCGTAGGCCTTGTCGGCCGTGGCCTGCTTTTTCCTGGTGGCTTCCTGGTATTCGGCGCGATTGATCTCCAAATCGCGCTGCGCCTGGGCCTGCTTGGACATGGAAATGGTTTCGGCGAGGACGCGCTCCTGGTCGGCTTGCGCCTTGGCGATGGCGGCTTCGCGCTGGGCGAGAGCGCGCCTGATGGCGGTGTCGCGCTCGGCTTCGGCGGCGGCGACGTCGGCGTCGCGCTTGATGCGGGCGACGTCGGGGCGTCCCATGTTGGTGATGTACTCGTTCTTGTCGCGGACCTCCTTAATGGTGAAGGAAACGACCTCGAGGCCCATCTTGTTCATGTCGTCGGCGCAGGTGGAGCGCATGCGCTCGGCGACCATCTCGGGTTGCTTCACGATTTCTTCCACCGTGAGCTGGCCGATGATGCCGCGCAGGTGGCCTTCCATCACCAGGCGGATGAGGCCTTCGCGCTCCTGCGGCGGCTTGGTGAGGAACTGCTCGGCCGCGGTGAGGATGGATTCCTTGTCGGACTTGACTTTTATTTGAGCGACGGCCTCGACGGTGACGGCCACGCCCTGGCGGGTGTACAGGTCCTGCTGCGGCGCGACGTCGAACGACATCAGTTCGAGCGAGAGGTCGCGGCAGGTCTCAACCATGGGGAAGATGACCGTGCCGCCACCCGACACGATGCGCGTGCCGCGAAATCCGTAGACGACCAGCGCCTGGTGCGGGCCGGCTTTGCGGTAGAGCTGCGTGAGCACGATCATCAGCGTGAACGTGCCGAAGATCAGCAGCGCGATGACGGTCCATGCTCCAGTTGTGAGTTCCATAAGTCCTCCGTTGAGTTCCCGGTCCTCAGTTCTCGGTCCTCGGGTCCTCAGTTCTCAGTTCTCGGTAAGAAACCGTTTGTGCGGGCTGTTCGCTTGCACCTTTCGCCACAAAGAGCGCGAACGGTTGGGGCAGCCGATTCATCGTTGCTTGCCGACGGGCGAGGGCGCCGGTCGTTACACGGCAAAAAGTTTGGCGGCTCATAGATCCTTCTTCTCTGGCGCGGCGCGGTCGAAGGCGTGTTCGCCGGCCAGTTCTTCCCAGCGGCGGACGTAGGCCAGGCCGCGCTCGTAGCGGGTAATCACGACTTCAGTTCCCTTGGGGATGGCGGCGCCGTCGTCGCTGCGGGCGCCGGAGACGCGGCGCGTGCCGGCCTGGGAGAAGATGATCTCGCCGGTGCCTCCGCCTTCGCGGATGGGCACGTTGACGGTGCCGAGCACGCCGATGCGGTCGTAGTCGGCGGCGTCCAAGGAGCGCTCGCAGGAGAGCAGCTTAACCAGGAACCAGAAGATGATCGAGGCGCCTACCAATCCGCCGAGAACGGCGGCGATGAAGCCGAAGACGACCTGCACGTGTCCGTAGTGGGTAAGCAGGTATCCGGCGCCGCCGAACCAGGCGAGGAAGGCGACGATCGTCGAAAAATTCAGGAACGGAACCTCGGTTTCGGCGTGCGCGCCGTGGGCGTGGACACCCGTGGCGTGCGCATGCACGCCGCCGACGTGCGCATGGCCGTTACCGAAATGCGGCAGGCGCCAGCCGGCGGGAAGGTGCAGGTGGAACTGCATGGCGCCGAGCAGGAACGACAGCATGACCAGCGCGAAGCCGACGATGAAACAGACGAGATAGAAGGAGGCGAAATTCATTGCGAGTCACCTTCCTTTTGTGGTTTCGCGCGGCGCTCCGGACGTAATACGTGCAACAAGCGGTCGACGAGCTCGGGGTTTTCCAGGATGGCGCCGAGCAGGACGATGCACTTGCGCGAATCTTGGTGGCGGGCGACGGCGAGGAGCGCCTGGCAGACTTCGGCGTCTTTGCGGAAGCGCTCGGCGCCGTTGATGAGCCACATGTCGAGCTTGTCTTCGATGGCGCGCAGGTCGGAGATGAGCTCGGTGTGGTAGCCCTCGGGGTCGCTCACCAGGTAGCCGGGGTGCACGTTGAAAAAACGCGCCAGCAGCGTGCGCGACTTGTTGGTGAGGTGCGGGCGCGCGCCGCTCTCGATTTGCGAGAGATAGGACTGGCTGAGGCCCTCGCCGAGGTCGCGCTTGATGGCGCGCACGACCTCCTGCTGGGTCATCTCGCGGTCCATGCCGCGGAGCGTGCCCTCGACGTGGCGGAGGTAGCGGATTTTTTCGCCGAGGTTCATGAGAATCGGCCGGTGGCCGTTGGCCCCGGTGGCACGTTGGCCCCGGTGGCACGTTGGCCCCGGTGGCACGTTGGCCCCGGTGGCACGTTGGCCCCGGTGGCACGTTGGCCCCGGTGGCACGTTGGCCCCGGTGTCGCAATTACTAATTGCAATATTAATATTGCAATTTGTGAATCACGTCAAGACCTGGATTTCCCTTCCCTGCTAGCGGTTACCGACGACCTTTGGAAAAAGACCCGGCGCGCGCGAGGTGCTTGACAGAACCGGCCGCAGCGTATATAACCGTTACGTTATATAATCTAGGAGTTATGCACATGACCCAATCGGAGCAACTGGACGCGACGTTTGCGGCGCTGGCCGATCCGACGCGGCGGGCGATCCTGGCGCGGCTGGCGTCGGGCGCGGCGTCGGTCCAGGACCTGGCGAGGCCGTTCGAGATGAGCCAGCCGGCAATCTCCAGGCACCTGAAGGTGCTGGAGAGAGCGGGGCTGATTTCAGCGGGGCGGGAGGCGCAGCGGCGGCCGCGGCGGATCGAGGCCCGGCCGCTGGCGGAGGCGAACCAGTGGCTGGAGAACTATCGGGAGCTGTGGGAGGCGCGCTTCGAGAAACTGGACGCGCTGCTGGACGAAATGAAGCCGGTAAACAAGGGGCCGAAACGGACATTGAAACAAAAAACCGGGCGCGGAGGCGCTGACAAAGGAGAGAAGCAATGAGCAACACGGGAAACCTGAAGGTGGAAGCACGCGGGGACCACGAGGTGGTGTTCACGCGAACGTTCGACGCGCCCGCCGCCCTGGTGTTTGACGCTCACACCAAGCCGGAGCTGGTAAAGCGGTGGATGCTGGGGCCGGAAGGCTGGACGATGCCGGTGTGCGAGATCGATCTGCGGGTGGGCGGAACATACCGGTATGTGTGGCGGCACCCGAAGAAGGGCGAGATGGGGCTGGGGGGCACGTTTCGCGAGATCGCGCGGCCGCACCGCATCGTGCACACAGAAAAGTTCGACCAGCCGTGGTATCCGGGCGAGGCGGTGGTCACGACGTTGTTCGAGGAGCAGGGCGGCAAGACCACGATGACGATGGTCATGTGGCTGGAGTCGAAGGAGGGGCGCGATGGCGTGCTGAAGTCGGGTATGGAGACCGGCATGGAGACCAGCTACCAGCGACTGGATGCGATCGTGGCCGAGCAGCTGGCCGGGAAGAAGTAAGAACTTACCGCGGATTTACGCGGATGAACGCAGATCCAATTCATCAGGGCAGGGCGAAACAGTGCTCTGCCCTTTTTTCATTTCGTGAGTTCCTTGCGGATGGATTGCAGCTCGCGGCGGCGGGCGGCGTCGAGCTTGGGATAGGTGATGTCGAGCCCGGCCAAGGTTTCCAGCAGCACCTGGGAGACGATGAGCCGGGCATTTTTCTTGTCGTCGGCCGGGACGATGTACCAGGGCGCGAATTTGGTGCTGGTCTGGGCAATGCAGTCTGCATAGGCGCGCTGGTAGTCGCTCCAGTACGTCCGCTCCTGAACGTCGGCCATGCTGAACTTCCAGTTGCGCTGCGGGTCGTCCATGCGCTGGAGCAGGCGGCGGGCCTGCTCGTCGCGGGAGATGTGGAGGAAGATCTTGACGATGCGGGTGCCGTTGCGGTGGAGGTGCTTTTCGTGGTGGTTGATGGAGGTGAAGCGGTGGCGCCAGATTTTCCCGTCGCTGAGCACGTCTTGCGGCAACGGCTCGGCGCGCAGAACTTCAGGATGCACGCGGACGACGAGCACTTCTTCGTAATACGAGCGGTTGAAGATGCCGATGTGCCCGCGCTGCGGCAGGCGGCGGGTAGTGCGCCAGAGAAAGTCGTGCTGGAGCTCTTCGTCGTTGGGCTGCTTGAAGGCGTAGGCGCGGCAGCCGAGCGGATTCAATCCCGACATGACGTGCTTGATGGCGCCGTCTTTGCCGGCGGCGTCCATGCCCTGGAAGATGACGAGCACGGCGTAGCGGCCGTGCGCGTAGAGGCGCGCCTGCGCCTCGGTGAGCCGCGAACGATGGTCATCGAGGATGCGCTCGTAGTCCTGTTTGGATTTGTAGTGAGGCCCGACGCGCGTGGGCCATTCGGCCAGGTCGATCCTGGCGTCGCGCGCGCGGAAGTCTTTGAGCTTGATCTTCATCCCTACAGTCCGGCCTCGAGGCGGGCGCGCGGGTCGAGGTAGTCGCGCAGGGCGTCGCCGACGAAGTTGAAGCTGAGCACGGCGAGCATGACGGTGACGGCGGGAAAGAGGACCAGGTGCGGGGCGTCGAACAGGTGGGAGCGGCCGTCGTTGAGCATGGAGCCCCAGCTGGCGGTGGGGGGCGTGACCCCGAGTCCGAGGAAGCTCATGGTGGCTTCGGCGAGGACGGCGCCGGCCATGCCGATGGCGGCCTGCACGATGACCGGCTGGATCATGTTGGGAAGGATGTGGCGGATGATGACGCGCGCGTCGGAGGCGCCGAGGGCGCGGGCGGCTTCGACGAATTCGCGTTCGCGCGTGGCCAGCACCTGCGCGCGGACCAGGCGCGCGTAGCCCACCCATCCGCCAAGCGCGAGCGCGAGGATGAGGTTCAGCAGGCCGGGTCCGAGAAAGGCGACGAAGGCGATGGCGAGCAGGATGCCGGGGAAGGAGAGGAAGGCGTTCATCACGATGACGTTGACGAAGCGGTCGACGCGTCCGCCGTAGTATCCGGCGATGGAGCCGATGACCAGGCCGAGCAGGAGCGAGGCGGTGACGACGCTCGCGCCGACCAGCATGGAGACGCGCGCGCCGTAGAGGATGCGGGCGTAGATGTCGCGCCCGAGTTCGTCGGTGCCGAACCAGTGCGCGGCGGATGGGCGCTGAAGGCGGTCGGGCAGGCTGATGGCGGCGGGATCGTGGCCCGCGAGCAGCGGCGCGAACAGCGCGCCGGCGATGAAGATCGCGACCATCACGACGCCGGCGGCGGCGAGCGGGTGGGCGCGGGCGAGTTGGAAGCTCGTGGTCACGTTCGCGAAGGCTCAGTCGTCCCTGCGGGACTCCATTATCTACTTACAACGTGCCCAGCACCGGGTGCTGGGCCACATTCAGCCGGCCTTCGGGCCGATACAGGCCGGGGCCAAGGCCCGACCCGATTGAGTTCGGCTGCCACCGGGCCCAAAGCGCGGCGCTCCCACCGTCACCTCCCTGCTCCCTTGTTGAGGAGGAGCACGGCGGCGATCAGGAGGGCCTTGCGCATTTCAGTTCCCAGACGCTACAGCGCGCGAAGCCGGGCAGTTCGCGCTCACTGGTCATTGTCGAATGCGAGGGTTGACGGCGGAGTAGAGCACGTCCGTGAGAAAGTTTACGGCGACATACGTGAGGCCAATGGTCAGGATGCAGCCCTGGACGACATAGTAGTCGCGGTTGCTGATGGCGGTGATGGTGAGGCGGCCGAGTCCGGGCCAGGAAAAGATCGTTTCCGTCACGATGGCGCCGGCGAGCAGCGCGCCGAATTGCAGTCCAACGACGGTCAGCACGGGGATGAGCGCGTTGCGGAGCGCGTGGCGATAGACGACGTCGCGCTCGGGCACGCCCTTGGCGCGCGCGGTGCGGATGTAGTCCTGGCCGAGTTCTTCGAGCATGGATGTGCGCACCATGCGGGTGAGGATGGCGGCGAGGGCACCGCCCAGCGTGATGGCCGGGAGAACAAAGCTGGTCCAACCAGTGGCGCCGGAGACGGGCAGAAGGCCGAGATAGATGGCGAAGAACAGTATAAGGATGGGACCGAGGGCGAAGTTGGGAAATGAGAGTCCGAGCAGCGAGACGAAGCTGATGACGCGGTCGTCCCACTGATTGCGGCGTCGGGCGGAGCGGACGCCGGCGGGAATGGAGAGCAGCAGGGCGACAGCGAGCGCGGCGAGCGTCAGCTTCAGCGTGTAGGGATAGCGCTGCGCGATGAGCGAGGTCACGCCCTGGTTGAAGCGGATGGACTTGCCGAGGTCGCCGTGGAGAACGCCTTTCCAGTAGTTGAGGTACTGCTGGCCGAGGGGAGCGTCGAGTCCGAAGGCGTGGCGGGCAGCTTCAATGTCGGCGGGCGTGCCGCCCTCGCCCATCATCTGGGCGATGGGGTCGCCGGGGACGATATGAATCAGGAGAAAGACGACGGAGACGACGAGCCACACCACCGGGACCATGTAGAGCAGGCGGGCCAGGATGTAGCGAAGCATGGCTGGACAGTGTAACGCGTTGGAAGGGGTCGGCGGTCGCCGGTCGCTGGCCTTCGGTCGTTGGCCAAGAGTCAAAAGAAAAAATCAGGAGCGTTCACACAAAGGACACGCAGGACGCACGAAGGGCACGAAGGAAATCGCGCTCGTCGCGGCCAACGACGAACGGCGGACCGACGCCACTGTTCAGTCGCCCGCCTTCTCCACGCGCTGTTGCAGCGGCGGCGCCACCGTTTCGACCTTGACGCGCTGGATGCGGAGGCCGTCCATTTCGAGGACGACGAAGCGGTGGCCGTCGTGGACGAAGGCGTCGCCGGGTTTGGGGACCTTTTGCAGCGAGGCCATGACGAAGCCGCCGAGGGTCTCAAAGCCCAGGTCGCGAGGGAGCGGCAGGTGGTGATGGGTTTCCAGGTCGCGCAGGGTGGCGGAGCCATCGAGCACCATGCTGCCGGCGGTGACCAGCGGCGGCTTGGGCGCCACGTCGTATTCGTCTTCCAATTCGCCGACGATTTGCTCGAGCACGTCTTCCACGGTGACCACGCCGGAAACAGAGCCGTATTCGTCCACGACGACGGCGAGGTGGCGGCGGTGGGTCTTGAAGTCTATGAGCAGGTCGGGAAGGACCTTGGTTTCCGGCACGACGAGCACGCTGCGCATGATGTTGCGGACCTCGAGGCGCGGCAGCAGGTCGGCGGGCGCGTTCTGGCGCACGTGCGCCAGGCGGATCTGCATCCAGCGCATGAGCTCCTTGGCGTAGAGGACGCCGACGATGTGTTCGGGGCCGCGCTGCGGGTCGTAGACCGGGATGCGGGAGTGCTGGTCTTGGACGACGCGGTCGAGGGCATCGTCGAGCGGCATGTCAGCCGGGAGAGGGAAGATGTTGGTGCGCGGGATCATGACCTCGCGGACGGTCACGTCGCCCAGCTCGAGCGTGCGATGAATGGTTTCTTCCTGCAGCGGCGGCAGCAGGCCCACGCGGCGTGAGGCGGTGACGATGAGCTTGAGTTCCTCGGGCGAGTGCACGCCGCCCTCGCGGAGGTGGCGCAGCCCGAAGATGCGCAGCACCAGGCGAGCGGACCGGCTGAACAGGTAGAGCGCCGGCTTGGAGATGGTCATGAAGACTTCCATCGGGCCGGAGACAGCGAGGGCCACGCGCTCGGCGCGCTCCAGCGCAACCGACTTGGGTACCAGCTCGCCGAGGGTGACGTGGAGGAAAGTGATGCCGGCGAAGGCCAGCGTGATGGCGATGCCGTGCGCATAAAGGCCGGCGTAAGGGACGCCGCGGAAGAGGGGTTCCAAGAGCCCGGCGAGCGTGGCTTCGCCAACCCAGCCGAGTCCCAGGCTGGTAAGGGTGACGCCGAACTGCACGGCGCTGAGCAGCTGGTCGAGGTTCTGCTGGAGCCGGCGGACGGTGCGCGCGCCGAGGCGGCGGGCTTCAATGAGCTGCTGGATGCGCGTGTCGCGGACGCTGACCAGGGCAAACTCGGCGGCCACGAAGAAGGCGTTCGCCGCCACCAGCAGGAAAAGAGCAATCACCCGCAGCAGCGCCAGGCTGACCATTCGTGAAAATTCTAGCACTGGCAAAGGCAGCCGCATCCCTGCTTGCATCTGTATGACAACACATGGCTTTGCTATGAATGGCGCGCAGTTTTGCAACGCCAGCGGGCCGCCTGCGCAGGCTGGTGTGAGGGCGGGAAAACGGCTATCCTGAGCCGGAACCTGGCGGTAACTCCCTTCCTTCGCAGGCCCATTCCAGTGGATTGTTCCGTCCGGGGCGGAGGCTGGAAAACCTGCTTTCGGAACGCTTGCGCTGCTTCCATTTCGGGCGGAGCGGGGTCTAAGCATTGATCATCGGGCGATGTTCAAGTTTTCCCGGGGCAGTGGAACCAAGCCAGCACCGGCTGCGTAACAGAGTCAGGCAGCGAGAAAGGCCCCCGCGCCGATCGGCGCGACGTACGAGTTCAAAAAGAGCCGAGCAGGGCGCGCCACTGAAACAGGAGGGTGGCTCGCGGAGGCAGGAGGACCCAGTGGCGAACGGCAATGGCAAGAAAAAGAAGCGCCGGCTGCTCTACGGAGGCATCGGCGTCGGACTGGTATTGCTGATCGCGGTTGTGGTGATGGCGGCGACGCGCGGCGGCACCAAGATCGATCCCTCGAAGCTCGGCAAAGTGGAGAGGGGCGACCTGGCCAAGAGCGTGGTCGCGACCGGCAAGATCCAGCCGATCATCCAGGTGGATGTGAAGTCGAAGGCCAGCGGAATCATCAAGCGGCTGCTGGTGGAAGAAGGCCAGACGGTGAAGGCCGGGCAGGTGGTGGCCGAGCTGGACCGCGACGAGATCGAGGCGCAGGTGAATTCGGCGCGCGCCATGCTTGCCAGCTCGGAAGCCAACATGCGCGCCTCGGAAGCCGAGTATGAGCGCGCCAAAGTAGACGCTGAAGGTCCCGACGTTCCGCTGCTGAAGCGCGCCTACGAGCGCGCGGTTTCCATGAGCAAGGACGGCGTGGTTTCGACGTCGCAGATGGAAGACGCGCAGAAGGCCTACGAACTGGCGGTGAACAAGCAGAACGTGGCGCGGGCGCAGCTCCAGGTGAGCAAGGCGAAGGCGATGCAGGCCGCCGCCGAAGTGGCGCGCAGCCGCGCGACGCTCAAGCAACTGGAAGAGCAGCTCAGCTACACGACGATCGTGGCGCCCATGGACGGCGTGATCCTGTCGCGGCCAGTGGAACTGGGTGACGCGGTGAGCTCCATTCTGGTGATGGGCTCGACGGCGACGCTGGTGATGACCATGGGCGACACTCACGAGGTCTACGTGAAGGGCAAGGTGGACGAGAGCGATATCGGCAAGGTCTACCTGGGCCAGACGGCGAGGATCAAAGTCGAGTCGTTCAAGGACAAGACGTTCACCGGCAAGGTGACGAAGATTTCGCCGATGGGCGTGGAGAAGGACAACGTCACCACGTTCGAAGTGCGGGTCTCGATCAACAATCCCGGCGGCGAATTGAAGGCCGCGATGACGGCGAACGCCGAGATCATCCTGGAAGAACACAAGAACGTGCTGCAGATCCCGGAAGGTTCGCTGATCTACGACAAGGACAAGAAGGCATCGGTGGAAGTGCCCGACCCGAGCGCGAAAGACGGCAAGCGGAGAGTGCCGGTCGAGGTGGGAATTTCCAACGGCGCGAAGACCGAACTGCTGAAGGGCCTGAAGGAAGGGGACAAGGTCATTCTGCAGTAAACGAGCTTCCGGGCGCGCAAATGCGTCCGGACCCCGGACCACGGCCCGCATGACCGGCACACCCTCCGCCGGCTGCGGGCTGTGGCATTTTGGAAGACACCGGCAGTTGGCACTTAGCAATTGGCATTTGGCCGTGTAGCTCTGGAATAGAAAATCTAAAGATCGCGGTTTGGGACATTTAGGCCAGCAACCTACGAATTGAGGAGAGCGCGATGACTCACCTGGCCCGCCGTTTTGCCTTCCCTGCCCTGCTTGCATTCACGATCACATCTTTGCTGGCTGTTTCCTCACTGGCCGACACCGGTACGGACGAACAGCGGGAGCAGAAGACGTTTGCGCTGCGCTCGGGTGGAACGCTGGTGCTCAAGCACGAGCGCGGACGCGTTTCCGTGCAGGGCTGGGACAAGGACCAGGTAGTCGTCGACGTGGTGAAGCGCTACGAGGGCGGCAGCACCGCCGAGCGCGACGAGTGGCTGCGCGATACGAAAGTCAATTTCACCAGCGAAAGCGGGCGGCTGGAGATCGAAGTGGAGCGCGCCAACCGGTTCTGCATTGGTATCTGCTACTCGGGCCGGGGCACGGTTGACCTGACGATCCATGCGCCACGCAAGGTGCAGCTCGACATTCATGAGTCGCGCGCGGATTTGCAGGTCACAGATATCGAGGGCGACCTGAGGCTGCGGAATGAACGGTCGAGCGTGCAGGTGGAGCGGCTGACCGGCGGCGTGCGCATTGAGAGCGAGCGCGGGCCGGTGCGCCTGCGCGATGTGAACGTGCGCGGTGATTTCGACGTGAGCGTGGAGCGCGCCGAGTTCGAGTTCCAGGGCTCGGGGCTGCCGCGCGGCGGGCGCGTGCAGAGCGAGCGCGGCGACGTGGTGCTGCGTCTGCCGGAAAACGTGGCGCTGAATGTTGAAGTGAACACCGACCGGCGGTCGAGCTTCCGCAGCGACTTCCCCATCGCCACCACGACTTCTTACAACAGCGAAAAGCTGCGCGGCACTGTGAACGGCGGCGGGCCGCTGCTTCGCCTGGAGAGCACTCGCGGGCCGGTGCGGCTGCTGCGGTACGTGAGCCCGGGCAGGATGTAGAGAACTTCCCTTGCCGCGGATGAACGCGGATTCTTACGGATCTTGAATTCTTTTTCGAGCTGATCCGTGATGGTCCGTGTGCATGCGTGGCAAAGAGCTTTTGTGAGTGCTCTCCTCGCGCCGGCTGGCGCGTCTGAAGAGCGAGAAAGTTCGGGCGGGTGGCGGCGGTTGCTGCTCCCGATGGAGGAACAAGATGAAAAATCAAAGATGGCGGGGGATCGCGATTCTGGCGGTGATGCTGGCGTTTGCCACGGCCGCGTTCGCGGCGGAAGAGGGCACGTTTGATCGCGCGCTCAAGGTGACGGGCCCGGTAGAGATGGAAGTTGCGACCGGCTCGGGGCAGATCATGGTGCACAGCGGGGCGGCGGGGGCGGTGACGATCAAAGGCACAGTCCGGGTGAGCGACAGCTGGATGGGCACTAGCGACGCCAAGGCGAAGTTGCAGCGCATCCTGGGCAATCCGCCGGTGGAACAGAGCGGAAACGTGATCAAGATCGGGCGGGTTGACGATCCGGAGCTGCGGCGCAACGTGAGCATCAGCTATGAGATCGTTACGCCGGCGGAGACGCGGCTGGTGGCGAAGACGGGCTCGGGCGATCAGACGGTGGCGGGACTTCGCGGGCCGGTGGAAATCGCAACCGGATCAGGCCGCCTTCGCGCGAACGATATCGGGAGCGAGGTGCGCGCGAGTTCGGGATCGGGCGACATTGGGCTGGAGAACATCAACGGCGCGGTGCGCGCGTCAACCGGCAGCGGGCGCGTGAGCGCGCTGCGCGTGGCGGGCAGCTTCGACGCCAGCTCGGGATCGGGCGAGATTGAGTCGGAGCAGACTGCAGGCGGCAATGCCCGGGTGAGCACGGGATCGGGCAGCATCCGGCTGCGCGGCGTGAAGGGTGCGCTGACGGTCAGCACGGGCAGCGGCGACATCCAGGCGCAGGGCGAACCGACCAGCGAGTGGAAAGTGGACACGGGCTCGGGCAGCGTGGAGCTACACGTGCCGCAGCAAGCGGCGTTCGACGTCTACGCGCGCAGCAGCTCGGGACGGATCACGGTGGACCATCCGATGACCGTGCGAGGCACGATCAACCGGCACGAAGTTCGCGGTTCGGTGCGCGGCGGCGGCGCGCTGCTGAACGTGCACACCGCGTCGGGCAACATCGAGGTGCGGTAGGGCACGCACCAGCGCGACGGCCCGCGCTTTCGCCGACTGACTCTGCTCCGGCGGGACGCGGGCCGTTTTTTGTTCTGCTGACGATTATTGTCGCTTTGCAAGCGGTGTTCGCAGCGCCATCATGCGAGGCTTGGCTGAGCACAGAGAGAGAACACAACTGGTTGGCGATGCGCTGCGAGAAGGGGCAGTGCTGATCGCGGTCTTGTGGCCGCTGGAGCGCTACGTAACCGAACCTGGACACCATGTTGGTGTTTGGGAGATCGTTCTTGCCGAGACACTCGCCGGCATCCTGCTATGGTGGGGTATCATCATGGAAGGCAGGGATTAGCAATGGACATCTATGGTGTCTGGCTCGCCACCTTCGGATTTTTCGCCGTGGTGTTCCTGGTCGGAAAGTACTGGCAGTCGCGCGATCGCGCCGAACGCGAAAAAAGACGCGCAGCGCGCTGAAGCCGCGCGCCGAAGCAGTGCTCCTCGGGCCTTTCTCGTGCCATTCTTCCCTGAATTCTTGACTTGCGCGCGGCGCGCGCGATAACGTCCCGACGACTTTCTGATTCCGTTCTGGCGGGAGATTCCTTTGGCGCAGCGCATGGTGACCTTCACCACCGACTTCGGCACGACGGACCACTACGTCGGAGCGATGAAGGGCGTGATCTACAGCATCAATCCGGATGCGAAGCTGGTGGACATTTCCAACTCGGTGCAGTCCTACGACGTGCTGGACGGCGCGATCACCATCGCGCAGGCGTACAGCTACTACCCGGCGGGCACGATTCACGTGGTGATCGTCGATCCCGGCGTGGGGTCGTCGCGGCGGCCGCTGCTGGTCACGACCGAGCGGCACATGTTCCTGGCGCCCGACAACGGCGTGCTGTCGTTCGTCTTCGAGCGCGAAGAGCGGCTGTCGGTGCGGCACATCACCAGCGAGCACTATTTTCTCCAGCCGGTGAGCCAGACGTTCCACGGACGCGACGTGTTTGCCGCCGTCGCGGGATGGATGAGCAAGGGGGTTGAGGCGGCGAAGTTCGGCGACGAGATCACCGACTTCGTCCGCTTCGCGGCGCCGAAGCCGAAGGCGCTGAGCGACAAGGCCATGAAGGGACTGGTGCTCAAGACGGACAAGTTCGGGAACCTGATTACGAACATTCGTCCTGACGATTTGCCGCAGCTGTTTCAGGCGGAGCCGCCGCCATTTCGGATTGTCGTCGGCAAGGGCGAGATCACGAAGATGAAGACGGCCTACGCGCAGGGCACGCCCGGCGAGGTCTTCGCGATCCAGGGCAGCATGGGTTTTTTGGAGATTGCGACCAACCGGGGGTCGGCGTCGCGCACGATCCTGGCGGACAAGGGCAGCGAAGTCGGAATTTGGATTGGGGAAGATGCGGTGGCCACTCCCGCGGCTTCGTAAAACCAGTTTCACGTTTCGCGTTCCGCGCCCCGAAGGCCGTTACGGGTTGCGCGGCTTCGGGCGCGCATAGCGGTCCATTTCGGCGGTCCACTTCAGGAAGCGGGCCAGTTCGCGGCGCTCGCGCCACATGAACCCCCAAAATTCCAGGAAACCGATTTTGTCCATCTTGAGGCCGCAGTAGGTCTCGATGCGCCACTTTAGATAGGGACTTCGCCAGGGGGCGAGGCGGTGTCCCGCGGTGGCGGCCCAGAGGAAGCGGAGGATGTAACGCATGAAGACCGTCGTTGGTCGTTGGCCGCCGGCCGCTGGCCACCGGCCTGCAACGAGTATAGCGGGCGTCGGCAGCGGCCCAGTCGTTTCTGCGGGACCGGATCGAATTCGATCCGTTCCCCGGCGCTTCGTGCCGGGCCACATTCAGCCGCCCTTCCGGCTGCTCGTTCCAAGAACCGAGAACCGGTTTCAGATGTCGTACTTCTTCAGCAGGTGGCGGAAGCTGCGGTAGGAGATTTTCAGCAGGTCGGCGGCGCGGGTTTGGACGCCGCCGGACTGGCGGAGGGCGGACTGGATCAGCGAGCGCTCGATGCTGGCGACGTAGCGCTCCAGGTCAACGCCCTCGGGCGGGAGCGCGGCGCCGTCGCCTGCAATGCCCGCTGCCGCGGCGGTGGCGCGGGCGCGCGGACGGTCCATGGGTATCTCGACGTGGAGCTCGTTGCCGCTCTCGAGCGCGACGGCGCGTTCGATAGTGTTCTCCAGCTGGCGGACGTTGCCCGGCCACTCGTAGGCGCAGAGGTCGCGCAGCGAGCTGGCGGCGATGCGCAGGATGCTCTTGCCTGCCGCCGGCGCGAAGCGCTTGAGAAAGTGGCCGGCGAGCAGGGGGATGTCTTCTTTGCGGTCGCGCAGCGGCGGGACTTCGATGGGGATGACGCTCAAGCGATAGTAAAGGTCTTCGCGGAAGCCGCTTTCGGCGACGAGCTTTTCCAGGTCTTTGTTGGTGGCGGCGATGACGCGGACGTCCACCGGAATTTCTTCCGTGCCGCCGACGGGGCGCACGGTGCGCTCCTGGAGCGCGCGCAGCAGCTTGACCTGCATGGCGATGCTCATCTCGCTGACTTCGTCGAGGAAGATGGTGCCGCCGTGCGCGCCTTCGAACAGGCCGCGCGAGTTGTGCGTGGCGCCGGTGAAGGCGCCCTTCACGTATCCGAAGAGTTCGCTTTCGAGCAGCGTCTCCGGAAACGCGCCGCAGTTGACGGGAATGAAGGGTTCGGAGGCGCGCGGCGAGCAGGCGTGCAGCGCGCGCGCGACCAGTTCCTTTCCGGTCCCGCTCTCGCCCAGGATCACCACGGTGCTGCCGGTGGCGGCGACGGTGCGGATGGTTTCCTTCAGCTTCTCCATCGCGGCGCTGGCGCCGATGATGTTCTCCAGCGAGTTGCGGCTGTTGGCGTCGCGGCGGAAGGCCTGGTTCTGGCGGCGGAGCGAGACTTTGTCGAGCGCGGCGTCGATGGCCAGGCGGACGGCCTCCACCAGGTCTGGCCCTTTTTGCAGGTAGTCGGAGGCGCCGGCCTTCACGGCCTGGATGGCGGCGTGCACGTCTTCGACGGCGGTCATGAGGACGACGGCGGTCTCGGGCGAGGAGCGGCGCGCGTGCTTGAGCACGTCAATGCCGTTGGTGTGCGGCATCTTGATGTCGGTGAGGATGATGTCGTAGAGCGCGGAATCAATCTTGCGCTTGGCGGCCTCGCCCGAGTTCACCGTTTCAATGCGGTGGCCGTCTTTGCGCAGGGTGATTTCGAGCATTTCGCAGATGGAGCGCTCGTCGTCGCAGACCAGGATGTTAGCCATGCGCCCCCTTAACCGCGGCGGAGACCGGTTCGTCCGCGCCGGGACGATCAGCGGGTGCGGGAACGCGGGCGGCCTGCCTGATTTCGAGGATGAATTCGGCGCCGTGGCCGGGCTCGGAGCGCACGCTGATCTTGGCGTCGTGCGCCTGCACGATCTGGTAGACGATGGCGAGGCCGAGGCCGCTGCCGCTCTCAAACCATGACTGATAGGGTTCGAAGACTTTTTCCACCTGCTGCGCGGTGAGGCCGGGGCCGGTGTCGGCGAAGCTGATGAGCCACTTGCCGTCGCGGGCACGCAGAGAAACAGTGAGCGTGCCGCCGTGCGGCATGGCGCGGACCGCATTCTCGCAGATATTCCAGAAAACCTGCTTCATGCGGTCGCCGTCAGCGACGGCCGGGGCCTCGGCAGCCTCGAAGTTGCGGACGATGCGGATGGCGGGGCGTGGGCTGTCGCCCGATCCGAGCAGCGGAAGCCGGTTTTCGAGCAGGGTGAGCGTGTCATCGAGCAGCAGGCGCAGGTCGAGGTGCGCGAAGGTGTAGTTTTTGTCGCGCGCGTAGGCGAGGAAGTCGGAGATGATGCCGTTGAGGCGCACGGACTCGCGGCCGACGATATCCACCAGGCGGAGCTGCTCGTCGTTGAGCGCGGCGACGGAGGCGAGCACCTTGACCGAACCGGCGATGGAAGCCAGCGGCTGGCGGATTTCGTGGGCAATGCCTTCCGCCATGCGTCCGAGGGCGGCGAGGCGGTCGCGCATGCGGACCTCGCGCTCCAGGCGGCGGACCTCGGTGAGGTCGGTAAACGTGTAGAGGAAGCCGGAGGCGCCGCTGCCGGGCACGGTGAGGGTGGCGGCGGTGACGCCGAGGGTTTTTTCCTTGCCGGTGGGAGTGAGCGAGCGCGCTTCGCCGCGCGATGAGCCGCGGATTCCGATGGGCAGGCGGTCGAGAAACAGGCTGCTTACCGGTTGGCCGAGCACGTCTGCCTCTTCGCGCTCCAGCAGGCTCGCGCCGGCGGGATTGAGCACGGTGACGCGGCCCTCAAGGTCGGTGGTGATGAGGCCGCCGGTCATCGAGTTGATGATGTTCTCGTGCAGGGCCTGGAGGTTGAGCAGCGCGCCGCTCTTATCGGCCAGCTGCACGTCGGCCTGGCGCAGCTTGTTGCTGAGCATGCTCGACAGGTAGGCGATGGCGATGTACGCGAACAGGTTGATGAAGATGACGGCCTGCAGCGAGCGCGGGCCGGGTGTGGAGGAGCCGTAGGACGGAATGATGCCGAAGTAGGTGAGCTCGAGCATCGCGCCGAAGGCGATGAAAGCCAGCAGGGCGGTGAGGTATGCCCAGACGCGCGAGAGCAGGATGCTGGCGACGATGATGATGAGCGGGTTGAGGAAATTGAACGAGGTGTCGATGCCGCCGGTGACGTAGAGCACGGCGGTGGCGAAGACCAGGTCAGCCAGAATCTGGGCGCGGGCCTCGAGAACGTCGTGTCCCCAGCGGCTGAGCAGCAGGTACATGAGGCTGGGGACGACGTACCAGGCGAGGATGACGCCGACGAACAGCGCTTCCGAAACGTGGGTCGGGGTGAGCCGGATGATGGCCAGCTCGATGACGAGCAGGCAGGTAACGATGATGACCCTGACCTTGACCAGCCAGGTCAGCCATGTGCGGACATTGAAGTCGGTCGCCATCGTCTTCTGTCGTCTGTCGGGCGCAGAGAGCGGGCGTTGCACGCCAGCGGCGCGCAGCGCTGCGCCCTCCGCTCCCGGACCTCAGCCGGCCAGCTTGGAGATGAGCGAGAACAGCGGCATGTACAGCGAGATCACGATGCCGCCGACCATGAAGCCGAGGAAGCCGATCATGATCGGCTCCAAGAGAGTGAGCATGTCCTTGGTGGCCGCGTCGACGTCGTCTTCGTAGAAGTCGGCGATCTTCTGGAGCATGGCGTCCATCGCGCCCGTGGCTTCGCCGACGCCGATCATCTGCGTGACCATGTTGGGGAAGACGCCGCTTTCCTTCAGCGGATCGACAATGGTGCGGCCTTCTTCAATGGCCTTGCGCACCTTCATGAGCGCGCGCTCGAGCACGGCGTTGCCGGATGTGCGCGCGGTGATGGAGAGACCTTCCAGGATGGGCACGCCGGAGGTGATCAGAGTGCCGAGCGTGCGGCTGAAGCGCGCGACCGCGATCTTGCGCAGCAGCATGCCGACAACCGGAAGGTTGAGCAGGAACTTGTCGAAGTAGTAGCGGCCTTCGGGATGCTTGGTGATCTGCTTGATGGCAATGACCAGCGCGATCAGGCCGGCGATGAACACCCACCAGAAGCGGCCCACGAAGTTGCTGGCGCTCATGACGATGCGGGTGGGCAGCGGCAGGTCAACACCCAGGCCGGCGAACAACTGCGCAAACGTGGGGACGACGAACTTCAACAGGCCGCCGACGATCAGCACGGCGATGCTGATGACCGACACGGGATAGATGAGCGCCGACTTGACGGCCGATTTCAGCTTGACGGCTTTTTCGACGTAGGTCGAAAGGCGCTGGAGAATCGTGTCCAGAATACCGCCGGTCTCGCCCGCCTCGATCATGTTGGTGGTGAGGTCGTCGAAGATCTTGGGATAGCCACGCATGGCGTTGGCGAGGGTGGAGCCGCCCTCGACCGTGGTCCGCACGCCGTTCAGGGCGCGCTGGAACGCCTGGCTCTCCTGGTTGGCGCCAAGGATTTCAAGACACTGCACCAGCGGCAGTCCGGCGTCGATCATGACGGAGAACTGGCGGAAGAAGATGGCAATGTCCTTGGTGCCGACCTTGCCTCCACCGAAGGTGGGCAGGGCGAACTCCTTGCCCTTCTCCTTGATGGCGTCGGCGGTAATGCGTTCGCGCAGCAGCTGTGCCTTGAGCACCTGCTTGTTTTCAGCCACGCGTTCGCCGTTGACCTTCTGACCCGCGGCGTTCTTGCCAGTGTAAGTAAAAGTTGGCATGCCAAGCCTCCCATCAGCTCCGGCCTATGGCCGGGCGTCGAGCCCGAACAGCGTGTTAACCATCGCGCCTCAGTCGCGTTCGCTCCCTCGGCGCACCCCGCAATCAACGTCCCGTTTCGGCACGACCCAAGTCGTGCCCTGACACAACCACTACCGTTTCATGGCCGCCGCCGCGCCGGTGGACTTCACACCCGCGCCGCGGTTGATCATTTCCTGCAGCTCGTCAGGCATGGACGAGCGCAGCAGGGCCGTCTCCAGCGAAATCTGCTTTTGGAAATAGAGCGTGGCGAGCGCCTGGTTGAACGTCTGCATCCCGTACTTGTCCTGGCCGGACTGCATGGCCGAGTAAATCTGGTGGATTTTGTCTTCGCGGATCAGGTTGCGGACGGCCGCGTTCGGCACCAGGATTTCCATGGCGCAGGCGCGTCCCTGGCCGCCGATTTTCGGCAGCAGCGATTGACACATGATGCCTTCCAGCACGAGCGAAAGCTGGGCGCGAATCTGCGACTGCTGGTGCGAGGGGAAGACGTCAATAATACGGTTGATGGTGGACGCGGCCGAGTTGGTGTGCAGCGTGCCGAAGGTCAAGTGGCCGGTTTCGGCGATGCGCAGCGCCGACTCAATCGTTTCCAAATCGCGCATTTCGCCGATGAGCACCACGTCAGGGTCTTCGCGGAGCGCGGCGCGGAGGGCCTCGGTGAATCCCTTGGTATCGGCGTGCACCTCGCGCTGGTTCACCAGGCAATTCTTGTTCTGGTGGACGAACTCGATCGGGTCTTCGATGGTGATGATGTGGTCGTGGCGCTCGGAGTTGATCTTGTCGATCATGGCGGCGAGCGTGGTGGACTTGCCCGAGCCGGTGGGGCCGGTGACCAGCACCAGGCCGCGCGGCTTTTCGCACAGCTTGGCGACGACGGGCGGCAGTCCGAGCTGGTTGAACGACTTGATCTCGAACGGGATGACGCGGAAGACCGCGCCGGTGGCGCCGCGCTGATTGAACAGGTTGCCGCGGAAGCGGGCCAGGCCCTTGAGGCCGAAGCTGAAGTCGAGCTCCCAGTTTTCTTCGAAGCGGTGCTTTTGCGCATCGGTGAGCACGCTGTAGCAGAGCTGCTTGGTCTCAGCCGGCTGCATGGGCGGCATGTCGAGCGGCTGCAAGTGGCCGTGTACGCGCACTTGCGGCGGCGAGTTGGTGGAGATGTGGAGATCGCTGCCGTTCATCTCCAGCATTTTTCTGAGCAGGTCGCTTAACGTAACGTTCATCGCTTCACCTGAATGTCGTGTTCGATCCGTCAGCCGGCCAGTCGGTCAGCGGTTTGGCTGAAGTGACTGAGCGACGGACGGACTGCAAGACTCAGTGCACTGTCTCTCTTGCCACTTCCTCCAGCGTGGTCATGCCGCCCATGACCTTGATGAGGCCGCTGCGGCGCAGCGTGATCATGCCACGTTCGATGGCCTTTTTCTTCAATTCCAGGGCCGAGGCGCCCACGAGGATAAGTTCGCGCAGCTCGTCATCCACTTCCATGACCTCGTAGAGCCCGCAGCGTCCTTTGTAGCCGGTATTGTTACAGGTTCCGCAGCCTTTTCCCTTCTTGATTTTTACGGTTTTTGCTTCCTGGGGGGTGTAGCCGGCCTCGATGAGGGTCTGCTGCGGGACTTCCTGCTCCTCGCCGCAGTCGGCGCAGATGCGGCGCACCAGGCGCTGGGCCACGATCATGTGCACGGATGTGGCCACCAGGAAAGGCTCTATGCCCATGTTCATGAGGCGCGAGATGGTTTCCGGCGCGCCGTTGGTGTGCAGCGTGCTCAGCACCAGGTGGCCGGTGAGGGCGGCCTTGATGGCGATTTCCGCCGTCTCGAAGTCGCGGATCTCGCCCACCAGGATGATGTTGGGGTCCTGGCGGAGGAAGGCGCGCAGCGCGGCGGCGAAGTTCAGGCCGATGGATTCCTTCATCTGGACCTGGTTGACGCCCGGGAGCTGAAACTCGACCGGGTCTTCGGCGGTCATGATGTTGGTGTCGGGCTGATTGAGTCGCGCGATGGAGGAGTAGAGGGTATTGGTCTTGCCCGAGCCGGTCGGCCCGGTGACCAGCACCATGCCGTAGGGCTTGAGAATGGCGCGCTCGAACTTGGTGAGCGACTCCTGCTCGAAGCCGAGCTTGGTCATGTCGAGCCGCAGGTTTTCCTTGTCGAGCAGCCGCATGACGATCTTTTCGCCCCAGAGCGTGGGCAGGGTGGAGACGCGGTAGTCGAGCTGTTTCTTCTTTCCGTGGACGGCCATTTTGAGCATGATGCGGCCGTCCTGCGGCAGGCGCTTCTCGCTGATGTCGAGCTTGGCCATGATCTTGATGCGCGAAGTGATGGCGTCTTTCAATTTCATGGGCGGCGACATGATGGTTTGCAGCATGCCGTCAATGCGGAAGCGGACGCGGTACTCCTTCTCGTACGGCTCCATGTGGATGTCGCTGGCGCCGCGCTTGACCGCGTCGGTAAGGATGAGGTTGACGAGCTTGACGATGGGCGCTTCGTCGGCGGCCCTTTCCAGGTCTTCGAGGGCGAGTTCTTCTTCGTCGCTGGCGGAAAGCTCGACATCGGCTTCGGCCTCGCCGATGGAGGCCATGACCTTTTCCAGGTCCTCTTCCTGGGTGGAGCCGTACGCCTTCTCGATGCCGGCCATGATCGAGCTTTCCGAGGCGACGACGGGCTCGATGTTGAAGCCGGTCATGAACTTGATGTCGTCCATGGCGAAGACATTCGTGGGGTCCACCATGGCGATGGTCAGCGAAGAGCCGACGCGGCTGAGCGGCAGGATCTGATAGCGCTTGGCGGTTTCGTAGGGGATGAGCTTGACCACCGCCGGGTCAATTTCGAAGTAGGAGAGATTGATGGCCGGCACGCCGTACTGGCGGGAGAGGAAGTTGGTAACCTCTTCGTCGGAGAGGAAGCCCAGCTTGACCAGCACGGATCCGAGGCGCCCGGATGACTCTTTCTGCACCTTCAGCGCCTGGTCGAGCTGTTCCGACGAAATGACCTTCTCCTTAACCAGAAGGTCGCCGAGGCGCTGAGACATTACCGGGTCTCCCTTGCCATGTCACTGGACTGGAACTGCTTAGCGATCACGCTTGCGGGCGCAATCGCTGCGCTGCGACGGTGGAAAAGCAAGCTCGTGCAGGTTGGGCGCATCCTATGTTCGCTGTCAAAAATTGTCAATCCAGAATAGCTGCCGGATTGCTTAGTTTTACACTGGTTTAAAGCACGAAGGTTCAATGACCTAGGGGCAGATCGAGACATCGGAAACACATGCCGGCCCGCCGCCCAGGGTTGCTTGCCGGACGGGTCAGGATTTGCCCGCGAAGTGAGCGGCCGAGATGCCGAGGAAGAGGAAGATCATTGTGTATGTCGTCACCAGGGCCGATGGCCTTATCGCGCGACCGGACGGGCGATGTTAAGTGGCCCGATTCGCCCGACCGAGAACTCAGAACGGAGAACTAAGCCGGCGACTGGCTACTCCTTCACCGCAATCCCCAGCGTCTTCATCTTCCGATACAGATGTGACCGCTCCAGCCCCAGCACCTCGGCCGTCCGGCTCACGTTGCCGTGATTGTCGTCGAGCTTCTTCAGGATGTAATCGCGCTCATACGCAGCGCGGGCCTGGTGCAGCGTGGAAAATTCGGCCGGCGCCGCGCGGCCGCCGCCATCGCGATACACCAGCGGCGGCAGATGCTTGCGGTCGAGCCTGGCCGCCGCCGGATTCATGATCACCATGCGCTCGATGACGTTGCGCAACTCGCGCACGTTCCCCGGCCACGAGTAGCGCATCAGCGCTTCCACCGCGTCGTCGGAGATCTCGCGCGTGCGCCGGCTGTAGGAACTGGAGAACTCCTTCAGAAAGTGGCGCGCCAGCAGCGGAATGTCCTCTTTGCGCTCACGCAGGGGCGGGACGAAGAACGGAATCACGTTCAGCCGATAGAACAGGTCTTCGCGAAAATTTCCGCGCGAAATTTCTTCCTCCAGGTTTTTGTTCGTCGCCGCAATCACGCGCGCATCCACGGTGATTGCCTCATCGCCGCCCACGCGCTCAAAACGCTGCTCGTCGAGGGTGCGCAGCACCTTCGACTGCGTCTTCAGGCTCATGTCGCCCACTTCGTCGAGGAAGAGGGTGCCGCCGTCGGCCTTCTGGAATTTGCCGTCCTTGTCGGACGCGGCGCCGGCGAACGAACCCGCCCGATGTCCGAACAACTCGCTCTCGATGAAATCTTCCGGGATCGCCGCGCAGTTCACCTTCACGAACATCGCTTCCTTGCGCAGGCTCTGCTGATGGATGGCGCGCGCCACCAGCTCTTTGCCCGTGCCCGACTCGCCGAAGATGAGCACGCGCCCGTTCGTCGGCGCCATCAAGCCGATCTGCTGGCGCAGCGCCTTGACCGGGACGCTCTCGCCCACCAGCACGCTGCGCGCCAGCACCAGCCGCTTCAGCTCGCGGTTCTCCACGCGCAGCCGGTGCGCCTCGACCGCGTTCTTTACCACGATCAGCGTCTTTTCCAGCAACAGCGGTTTTTCCAGGAAGTCGAAGGCGCCCAGCTTGGTCGCGCGCACCGCCGTCTCGATCGTTCCGTGCCCGGAGATGATCACCACCTCGGGATGCTCCGGGTCCTCCTTGATTTTCTCCAGCGTCTCCAGGCCGTCCATGCCGGGCAGCCAGATGTCGAGCAGCACCACGTCGAAGGTGCTGCGGCGCAGCGTGTCCATGCAGGCCTCGCCGCTCTCGACGTCGGCCACCTTGTAGCCTTCGTCTTCCAGCACGCCGCGCAGCGACTCGCGGATGCTCGCTTCGTCGTCAACGATCAGGAGGTTATGCATGGGCCTCGACGAGCGCCGATTCGGTGGCCACCGGCAGCTCCACGATGAAGCGCGCGCCCACCGGCGAATTCTCTTCCACGCGAATGGACCCGCGATGCTCCTCCACGATGCGGCTCACAATCGCAAGCCCGAGTCCCGTGCCGCGGCGTTTGGTGGAGAAGTACGGCAGGAAAAGTTTTTCCTTCAGTTCGCGGCTCACGCCGTGACCCGTGTCGGCCACGATGATTTCCACCGCGTCACGGCTGGAGAGCAGCGTCGTCTGTATGTGGATTTCGCGCAGCAGCGAGTCCTGCATCGCCTCGGCGGCGTTGTCCACCAGGTTGGCGATGGCGCGCTTCATCGCTTCCGGATCGGCCAAGACCCGCGGCAGATCGGCGGCCAGGTGCCGCTCCACGCGGATGCCGTCGAGCCGTCCATCGAACAAGGCCAGCGCGCTCTCCACGATTCCGTTGATGTTCGCCGGCTGCGGCTGCGCGTTCGGGAAGCGCGCCAGCGTGGAGAACTCGTCCACCAGGGTGCGCACCGTCTCCACCGCGCCGGCAATCGTTTCGGCGCATCCCTGCACGATGGCCAGCGCCTGCGGCTCGGGATTGGCGCGCTGCAAGTGGCGGCGGATGCGCTCCGCCGAAAGCGCAATCGGCGTGAGCGGGTTCTTGATCTCGTGCGCCACGCGCCGCGCTACTTCGCGCCACGCCGCCTGCTTCTGCGCCTTGAGCACGTCGGAGAGATCTTCGAACACGACCACGTAGCCGAGCCGCTGCGCCCCATGCTTCAGCGCCGCGGCGGTCACGGCCACGCTCAGTTGGGCGCGCGGCGTCGCGATCTCCATCTGGCTGGTGTTCGCGCCCATGCGCTCGGACTTGCGCAGCAGGTGCTCCAGGTCGGCCGCCACGTCGCGCGAGAAGACGTCATCCAGTCCCGCGCCCACCGGGACCTCGCCCGCGCCGGCAAACATGCGCGCGAACGCGTTGTTCACGTGGGTCACGCGCCGCCGGGCGTCCAGCGACAGCACGCCCGAAGGAATGCTCTCCAGGATGGTTTCGATCTGCCGCCGCCGCTGCTCCAGTTGCGCGTTGGCATCGGCCAGGTCGCGCGAGGAAGCTTCGATCTGCTTGCGGTTCGACTCCAGCTCCGCGGCCATCGCGTTGAAACTCGCCACCAGGTCGCCGAGTTCGTCGGCCGCGGTGAGGTGTACGCGATAGTCGAGCCGCCCCTGCTTCAGTTCTTCCATGGCTTCGGCCAGCGCGGACACCGGCCGCGTGACTTGTTTGCTCAAGAACAGCGCCAGCCACGTCGCCGCAAACAGCACCAGGACGGTCAGCAGCAGCAAATATCCCATGTAGGTGCGCCGCACCGCCTTGCGTTGCGAGGCCAGTTCGGCGTAGCGCTGCTGGCTCTGGTCAATGCGCTCCAGGGTCGCCGTGAATTTTTCCGGCAGCGGCATGGCGACGAGAATCCGGCCGCGATCGCCCACCCCGGCCATCGCCAGCATGTAAGGCGCGCCCGCAATCTGGATGGGCTTGCCGGCGGCGATGTTCTGCCACGGCAGCGCCGCCCGCATCATGGGCCAGGGGCGCGGCGCCTGGAAGCTGGCCTCGGCAATCCAGCGATCGGAGTGCAATGGCGGCAGCGCCCCGTCGCCCGAGGCCAGCAGCGCCAGTGCGAAGCCGCCCTGCAACGTAATCTCGTGCCGGCGGAACTCGTTCATCACGCCGCCGAAGTTGCCCGTCTGGAAAGCCCGCTGCGTGTCGGCCGCCGCCGCAATGGAGCGCGACTCGCTGCGCGCATTTTCCGCCGCGTACCCGGCCAGCAGGCGGGCAACGTCCGCCGAATCGGCGCGCACTTCTTCCACCGGCTGCGAAAACCAGCGCTCGATGGAGCGGTTCATCAGCCCGTAGGCAAACAGGTAAAGGAAGAGCACCGGGGTAGTCGAAATCACCAGCGCGCCCACCACCATGCGCGTGCGGAACTTCGAGCCCAGCACGCCCACCCGCCGCTCCAGAAATACCTTCAGCAGGTTGCGGACGAGGATGAATCCCAGCGTGACCAGCAGCAGGAAGATCAGCGACGAGAGCGCCGCCAGTACCAGCGTCTCCTCGCTGCTGTTCGGTCGCAGGAAGCTCAGGTTGAACGCCGTCTGCGAAAACACCACCGCAAACAGCACCGCCGTGCCGATGATCAGCCCCAGCAGAAACCGCTTCCGCTGCTGCCCGGGCGGCGACATGGTGTTGTCAGACACGGTACTCAGTGTCTCAATTATAGGGAAAACTGTGGCGGAAACGACACAGTTGATGCATCGGGCGATCTGGTTGAATGGGTGATCGGGTGATTACGAACTGCGTGGCGCGCACGCCCTCGTCCGCGTGCTCGCGCCATCACGACTCTTCACGACGTAGCGGCGGGCGCCCTCGCCCGCCGGCACGCCACCCCGGACCGTGTGGACGCGGGCGACCTCGCCCGCGCGGCCACGCCACCATTGCACATTAGCTTGAGAGCGAGCTCAAAAACGATCCCCGCCGTCTGCGGCCGAAGCACTAGACTATGCGCAACGATCAGACCTTTGCTGAACATTCAGAGGTTCTGCCGGTAGCGGCGCAGTCCATTGGCTGCGGATGGGCACGCCTTTACCCGTGCAAGGACGGCTCGGACATCGTGCGCCGCATGCTCCACCTCTGAGATAATCTGCGCGCCCATGTCCGCGCCCGACACCCCCGCCGTTCCCACGCAGGACGAGCGCACCATGGCGCTGCTGGCGCACGTGCTTCAGATGGTGGGCGGGTTCCTGCCGGCGCTGATTATCTTCTTCATCCGCGACAAGTCGCGCTTTGTCAGGTTCCACGCCGTGCAGGTGCTGCTTTATCAGGCGGCGTACCTCCTGTTCATGGTGTTGTTCATCATCGTGTGGATTGGGAGCATCGTCGGCCTTGCCGCCACCCAGGCGCAATCCCACGGACAGCCGCCAGCGTGGTTCTTCCTGCTCTTTCCGCTCATCTGGATCGGTTTCTTCCTGGCGTGGATCACGACCCTGGTCCTTTCCATCATGTACGGCGTCAAGGCCAGCCGGGGTGAGTGGGCGGCTTATCCGGTGGTCGGCGGCTGGGCGCGCCGCATGCTCCACCTCTGAGATAATCTTCGGTTCGCATCCACGAAGACAGGGACCCAAGACTGCAGCCTGACCTGAACAACTTCGCCGCTCTCATCCGCGCGGGCGACCCCCGGGCGCTGGCGCGCGCCATCAGCGTGGTGGAAGACCGCGCGCCCGGATGGCAGCGCCTGCTCGGCGCCCTGTTCCCGCACACCGGACGCGCCCGCATCCTGGGACTCACCGGCGCGCCCGGCGCCGGCAAGAGCACGCTGGTGGACCAGCTCGCGCGCGTCTATCGTGCGCAGGGCAAGACGCTCGGCGTCATTGCTGTTGACCCCACAAGCCCGTTCTCCGGCGGGGCCATTCTCGGTGACCGCATTCGCATGCAGTCGCACCACGCCGACGCCGGCGTCTATGTGCGCTCGATGGCCACGCGCGGGTCGTTGGGAGGACTGGCAAGCGCCACGGCGGACGTCGCCTCGGTCCTGGACGCCGCCGGCCGCGACCCGGTCTTGATCGAGACCGTCGGCGTCGGCCAGGACGAAGTCGACATCGTGCGCCTGGCCGACGTCACCGTCGTCATCCTCGTCCCCGGCATGGGCGACGACGTGCAGACCATCAAGGCCGGCATCATGGAGATTGCCGACGTCTTCGTCATCAACAAGAGCGACCGCGAGGGCGCCGAGCGGGTGGAGCGCGAAATCCGCGCCATGCAGGCGCTGGCCCCGCGCGCCGACCAGTGGACGCCGCCGGTCGTCAAGACCGTGGCCACCGAAGCCAAAGGCATTCCCGAACTCGCCGCCGCGATTGCGAAGTACGAGGATTTCCTCAAGCGCAGCGGGCAGGCCGCCGCCAAAAAGCAGCAGAACTGGCGCGGCCGCCTGGTGGAGATGCTGCGCGAAGCGCTGGTCGAGCGCGTCCGCCGCGAAGTGGGCGACGAGCAGCTCGCCCGCTACGCCGCCGAAGTCGCCGAGCACCGCCGCGATCCGTACGCGCTGGTGGAAGAGCTGGCGGGAGAGATGAAACGCGAGCGCGTGCGCAGGTAAGATTGCCGAATTGCGGAACTGCCGAATTGTAGGCAAGCTCAAACGAAGGGTTTCAATTCGGCAATTCGGCAGCTCTGCAATTCGGCAATTGGGCCATGGCAATCATTGACCATCTCGGCATCGCCGTCCGCTCGCTCGAGCGCTCCAAACGCTTCTACCAATTGCTTGGGCTCGAGGTCGTGGGCGAGGAGACCATCGAGCACGAGCGCGTAAAGATCGCGATGGTGCCGCTGGGCGAGTCGCGCATCGAACTGCTCGAGCCCACGCACCCCGATTCGCCCGTCGGCCGGTTCCTGGAAAAACGGGGGGAGGGCCTGCACCACGTCGCGCTGCGCGTCGCGGACCTTTCCGCCACCGTCGAAAAACTCAAGCAGCAGGGCACACGCCTCATCTCCGACGAAATCAAGGTCGGCGCCGGCGGACATCTGTATGTCTTCGTGCACCCATCGTCAGCCGGCGGCGTGCTGCTGGAGCTGTGCGAAGAGCCGCCGGGCGGAGTGTGAAAAGCAGCACTCAGCAGTCAGCAACTCAGCATTCAGCCCATGCGCAGCTTTTTCGACCGCGCAAAATGTCGCTCGAATGTTGAAGGGCTGAATTCTGATTGCTGAGTGCTGATTGCTGATTGCTAGCTCATGCTGATTCTCTCCATTGACACCACCGGCCGCGCCGGCGCCGTTGCCCTGGCCCGCGGCGATGCGTCTGCCTGCGAGATCATCGCCTCGTCGCCGCTCGAAGGCGGCACTTACTCGGCACAACTGGCGCCCACGATCGCGGCGCTGCTGGAGCGCAACCGCCTGAAGCTGGCCGGCCTCAACGGCATCGCCGTCGCGCACGGCCCCGGTTCGTTCACCGGGCTGCGCGTCGGTCTCGCCGCCGTCAAAGCGCTGGCGGAAATCATTCGCGTTCCGATCGCAGCCGTTTCGCTGCTCGAAGCGCTGGCGCTTGCGGCGCAGCGCCGCGCCGCCGAACCGGGCGTCTATTCGCAGATCATGGCCGCGCTCGATGCGGGACGCAGCGAGTTCTATGTCGCCGAGTATCGCGTGCACGGCAACCGCGCCGAGCTGCAGCGCCAGTTCGTGGCGCACTGCGAGGAGTTCATCGCGGCCGTTCGCGGCCAGGCCCGCGCCGGCGCCGGCCCGGTGGTCACGCCCGACGACGCGGTCGCGCAGGCCGCCGGCACGGCCGGCCTCCACCTCGAGCGCGTTCCGCGCCCAAGCGTCGCCGACGTCGCCCGCATCGGCCTGCGCAAGCTCGCCGCCGGCGAAACCGTCAGCGCCGCCGATCTCGACGCCGAGTACATCCGCCGGTCGGATGCGGAAATTTTCGCGAAGCCGTGATTTCCCTGGCGGCCTTCGCGTGCACTTCGTGTCCTTTTAGATGAATGTCCGCCCCGCCACCATCGAAGACGTTCCCGCCATGCGCGGCCTCGCCGAAGCCGCGCCCGAAGCTGCGCAGTGGAGCGCGGCCGAATGGGAGCGGCTCCACGATCCTGAGTCGGCGCAGCGGCTGGCGCTGGTCGCCGAACACGAAGGCGACGTCATCGGCTTCGTCGTTCTGCGCACGCTCGCCGGCGACTGGGAGCTGGAGAACATCGCGGTCGCACTCGCCGCGCGAAGGCGTGGAGCAGGGAAGCGGCTGATCGCCGCAGCGCTCGCGCTCGCCCGCGAATCCCGCGCCCGGAGCGTGTTTCTCGAGGTCCGCGAATCGAACGCCGCGGCGCGCGCGCTGTACGAGTCCGCCGGCTTCCGCCCCGCCGGCCGCCGCCCCGGCTACTATGCCGCCCCGCGCGAAGACGCCATCGTTTACAAACTGCTAACGCGCGCCAGCGCTGACCGATAACCAATTCAGCAGCTCGCAAAATCCGTTGAAGGTACCCCGGCCGTGTGATAGCGTTTACCTCACTTAGGAGGTTGGTGGATGGCTTCTGCTGAACTCCGCAGCCAACTCCTGGCAAGCAACGACGAATTTCGCCGCCTCGTCCAGGAGCACTCCCAATACTCACAACGCCTCGAATCCCTGATCCAGAAGCGGTACTTATCCGAAGACGAAAAACTGGAGGAAGTCCGGCTCAAGAAGCTCAAACTGCGCCTGAAAGACGAAATGGAGCGGATTGAGCTCAAGTATCGCCAGACGAACCAGGTCGCCTGAAGACTTTCCGAATCGAAGGTAAGAAGAAGAGACGCCGCTGCGCGTCTCTTTTTTCTTTGTTCTCCGTAATCACATCTTGACCACCGCGGCGCCGGCAACGCCGTCGTGCTTCAGGGCGTTCAGCGCCTCGTTGATCTGGGTAAGGCGGAATTGCTGCACCGCGGTCACCACGGGAATTTTCGCGGCCTCGGCGAGGAAGTCGCGCCCGTCTTCGCGCGTGTTGTTGGCCACGCTGCGGATCGAGCGCTCCTGGTAGAGGCTGGCGTAGGGCAACGCCGGGATGTCGCTCATGTGGATCCCGCCCAGCACGAGCCTGCCGCCTTTTTTCAGCGCCGTGAGCGCCGGCGGGACCAGGTCCCCGGCGGGCGCGAAGATGATGGAAGCGTCCAGGTGCGCCGGCGGCAGCGCCCTGGCGTCGCCCACCCAGGCCGCGCCCAGCCGCAGCGCCAGCTCGCGGTGCTTCTCGTCGCGCGTCGAAACGTACACCGCCGCGCCGCGGCCCCGCGCCACCTGGATGCACACGTGCCCCGCCGCGCCGAATCCGTAAATTCCCAGTTTGCTTCCGGCGCCGATATCGGCCAGGCGCAGGCAGCGGAACCCAATGATGCCGGCGCACAACAGCGGCGCGGCCTGCACGTCGGTAAATTGTGCGGGCAGCGGATAGACGAACTCCTCTTCCGCCACCGTGTACTCGGCAAAGCCGCCGTTCACCGTGTAGCCGGTGAACTCCGGCGCGTCGCAAAGGTTCTCGCGGCCGCTCCGGCAATACCGGCACACGCCATCGGTGCGGTGCAGCCAGGCAACGCCTACCCGCGCCCCCGGCGCGAACCGGTTTGCTCCCGGACCGGCAGCGTCCACCGTGCCCACGATCTGGTGCCCGGGAATGATTTCCGCGCGACGGGGCGGCAGCTCTCCTTCCACCACGTGCAGGTCGGTGCGGCACACCGCGCACGCGCTGACCCGCACGCGGACCTGCCCGGGTCCCGGCTCCGGCACCGGCACCTGCCGCACCTGGAGCGGATTGCTCTCCACCGCAGCCGGCGCTGGCAACACCGCGGCCAACATGGCATTCACAATTATCTCGCGCTGCGCACCGCGTTCCGGAATTGTGCAATAACCGGTCAGCGATTCACCCGATATAATCGAAGCCGGGAATGGTCCGCGACGGCATCTACTACGGGGTTGGCATGGCGCTGGCGGCGCTCCTTTTGGGGTGGCTGGCAGGGCCGTGGTACGCCGTGCCGGCGCTGGCCGCGGCGGCATTTTTCATGTGGTTCTTTCGCGACCCTGAGCGCGCCGTTCCCGCCGAAGCCGGCGCCGTGGTCTCGCCCGCCGACGGCAAAGTCACCGACGTTTCCACCGTGCAGGTCGGCGGACAATCCCGCCACCGCATCAGCATCTTTCTCAGCGTCTTCGACGTCCACGTAAACCGCTCGCCCATTTCCGGCGTGGTACGGCATGTGGAGTACCGTCGCGGCAAGTTCGGCAATGCCATGGGCGCCATTTCCGCCGAAGAAAACGAGCAGAACATCGTCACCGTCGAAGGCGAAGGCCAGACCGTGGTCTTCAAGCAGATCGCAGGGCTGCTGGCGCGCCGCATCGTATTCACGCCGCGGGTGGGCGATCAGCTCGCGCGCGGCCAGCGCGTTGGCATGATCAAGTTCGGCTCGCGCGTTGACGTCATCCTCGGCCCCGGCGTCACGCCCGGTGTGGCCGTCGGCCAGCGCGTGCGCGGCGGAGCGAGCATCCTGGGACAGGCGCAGGCGCCGGGTTCGCAGCCGCGGCCGCAGTCTGACCGCGTGCCCGCCGGAGCGCGCGCGTGAACGCCCCCTCCAGCAGTTGGCCGGGCGACGACGTGCGCCGCCGCCGCCGCCTCCGCAAGGGCATGTATCTGCTGCCTTCGCTGTTCACCACCGCCAACATCGCCGCGGGATTTTATGCTCTCTCGCAGGCCATTCAGGGCAGCGCCACCGAGCCGTGGCACTTCGACTGGTCGGCCAAGGCGATCGGCTTCGCCATCCTGTTCGACGGCCTCGACGGCCGCATCGCGCGCATGACCAACACCACCAGCGACTTCGGCAAGCAGCTCGATTCGCTTGCCGACGTGATCACCTTTGGCGTCGCGCCCGCCATGCTCGCCTGGTTGTGGGGCTTCCGCATGCTGCCCGCCATGGCGCAGCCGGACCTGCGTGTGCGGCTCGTCCAGATCGGCGTCATCGCCTGCTTCATGTTTCTGATGGCAGGCGCCAGCCGCCTGGCGCGCTTCAACATTCAGCTCAACCCGCAGCCCTCGAATCCCGGGCGTCCCGGCCGCAAGTATTTCGTCGGCATGCCCATCCCGGCAGGCGCGGGCGCTATCGCCGCCGCCGTCCACTTCTGGAACGGCGTGCCGCTCGACACCTGGTGGTGGGCCGCCGTCTGGACCGCATTCGTTGTCGCGCTCAGCTTCCTCATGGTCAGCACCTGGCGCTTTTACAGCTTCAAAGACATTGACCTGCGCGCGCGCCACCCGTTCTATAGAATCCTTCTCATCGGATTGCTGATCGGCGGCATCTGGTACTTTTCGACGTTCGTGCTGTTCTTCCTGGCGCTGACCTACATGCTGTCCGGCGTGTTCGCGCGGCTGGCGTATGTGCTTCGTCGCCGCCAGGCCGCGCCGGCGGCCTACGAGGAAGCCAGCGAGATGCGCTGATGGCCGTCCCCAAGCCCAAATCCGGACCGCCGCGCGCCGACGACATGGCGCGTTGGGACGCGCTCCGCCGCGTGGCCATCGTCGGCGCCGCCACCCTCAAGGGCAAGGAGCTGAAAGACGTCCTCGAGGAGCGCAAATTTCCCGCGATGGACGTCCGCCTGCTCGACGACGACGAGTCGCTCGGCCAGCTCGATGCCGTCGGCGACGAAGCCACCTTCATCCAGAGCGTCCAGCCCGAGCAGTTCGAGCACGTGGACTTCACCTTCTTCGCTTCCGAAGCGCCTTTCACCGCCTCCCATTGGAAGATGGCGCGCGACGCCGGCAGCGTGGTCATCGACATGTCCTACGCGCTCGAAGACGAGCCCGGCGCGGCCATTCGCTCACCCTGGGTGGAGCGCGAGCTGGGCCGGACTGCGCACGCCAACTCAAACATCGTGCTCGTCGCGCATCCCGCGTCCATCGTGCTCGCCATGCTGCTGGCGCGCGCACAAAAGGCTGCCGCGCTGAAGTCCGCCGTCTCGGTCATCTTCGAGCCCGCCAGCGAGCAGGGACGACGCGGCATGGACGAGCTCCACCAGCAGACCGTGAACCTGCTTTCTTTCCAGGAGCTGCCCAAGGCGGTGTTCGACGCGCAGGTTGCCTTCAACCTTCTCGGGCGCTACGGGAGCGAATCGGCGCGCAGCCTGGAATCCGTGGAAAAGCGCGTCCTGCGCCACCTGGCCGAGATCACCCGCGGCGAGTCATCCGGGCAGCCCGCCCGCCTTCCTGTGCCTTCGCTGATGCTGCTGCAAGGTCCGACCTTCCACTCGCACGCGCTCTCCGTTTACATTGAGCTGGAAAACGCCGTCTCGGCGGGCGATTTTGCGCAGGCGCTGGCGGGCGAGCACGTGCGCCTGGCGCGCCTCAGCGAAGACGCGCCCACCAACGTCGCCGCCGCGGGACAGAACGACATCCTCGTCGCGGTGCGCCGCGATCCGCAGCGCGCCGCGGGATGGTGGCTGTGGGCGGCGGCCGACAATCTGAAGATTTCGGCGCTCACCGCCGCCGAGTGCGCCGAAACCAGCACCGCGCCGCCGCCGAAGACGCGCATTCAGTAGAGACGTGGCTTGCTACGTCTCGGCATTTAGCACCTGGCATTTGGCCCCTGACGGCCCTGCTCGGACCTCGACGGCCAAATGCTAAGTGCTAAGTGCCAACTGCCGCACAACACCGAGCGTCGCCAACCGTGTGCCTTGTCTTGACCGCGCTGCTGCTCGGGGCCACCGGCTGCGGCTACCACACCGCCGGCCACGCCGTCCGCATTCCCGAGAGCATTCACACCATCGCCGTGCCGGCCTTCACCAATCGCACGCACACCTACAAGGTCGAGCAGACGCTCACCGCCGCCGTGGTGCGCGAGTTCAGCAGCCGCACGCCGTACCGCGTGGTCAGCGATCCCGGCGCCGATGCCGACGCCGTGCTGAACGGCAACGTCATCGCCGTCTCTGCCTCGCCTCTCACCTTCGACTCGACCACCGGCCGCGCTTCGAGCATGCTCGTCACCGTCGCCATTGACGTGCGCCTGGTGGACCGCAAGGGCGCCATCCTCTACCAGAACCCGAACTACATTTTTCGCGACGAGTACCAGGTGTCGCGCGAAATCTCCAGCTTCTTCGAGGAGCAGTCACCCGCGCTCGACCGCCTGGCGCGCGACTTCTCCCGCACGCTGGTGAGCAACATCCTGGAGGCGTACTGATGCCGCGTGCCTTCTCGCCGTCGGAAAAGTTCGAGTCCGACGTCAAGGCCCGCAAGCTGCGCCCCGCCTACGTCCTCATCGGCGACGAAGCCTTCTTCCGCCGCCGCTGCCGCGACGCCATCCTCCAGCACCTGGTCCCGCCCGACCTGCGCGAGTTCAGCGTTTACGAGTTCGAACTCGGCGAAACCAGCCTCCACGAAATCCTCGACCGCGCCCGAACGCCCTCGCTGATGGCGCCGTTCCAGGTGTTCTTCATCCGCGGCGTGAAGTCGCTCTACACCCGCGGCTCGCACGAGGCGGAGTTCGACGCCATCGCCGAATACGTGAAGGACCCCAACCCCGACGCCATGCTGGTCTTCATCGCCGACCACATTTCCATTCCCGCCGACGCCCGCCGCATGGAGCTGAGCGACCGCGACCGCTACGAGCGCATCCGCGAGACGCTCGGCGAATGCTGCGGCATGGTGGAACTGGCGCGCGTCGAGGACGCGGAAGCCGTGCGCTGGGCGCTGGAGACGGCGCAAGCCGCCGGCGTCAAGCTCGAGCCAGACGCCGCCCGCGAACTGGTGGACGCCCTCGGCAGCGACATGATGATGATCGCCTCCGAGCTGGAAAAACTCATGCTCTACGCCGGCGAGCGCAAGCGCGTCACCCTGGGCGACGTGGAAACGCTCGTCCTCGCCGCCAAGCAGCGCTCGCTCTACGAGCTCACCGACGCGATCTCGGCGAAAGACCGCGTCCGTGCCCTGGCCACGCTGGACGCGATCCTCAGCAGCGGCGACGGCGACGAAGCCGCCATCGGCCACCTCTACATGCTGGCCAAGACCTTCCGCCAGATGCTGGTCATCAGCGAGCGCAACGTGCGCGACTCGCGCATGCTCTACCAGGCGATGTGGCAGGGCTTCCGCGTGCCGCCCTTCGCCGCTGACGACGTGATTCGCCAGGCCCGCCGCTACAAGTCGCGCCGCGAACTGACCCGCGCCCTGCGCCTCATCGCCCGCGCCGACCTGCGGCTCCGCTCCAGCCCGCCCAGCCGCCGCCTGGTCCTGGAAAACCTGGTCCTCGCCCTCGCCTCCGAACCCGCCACGCCCGCCGGGGCGGTGTGGCAGCAGGAGGAGCTGAGCGTGTGATACAGCGCTGCTGGCTGCCGGCTTCCAGCTGCTGGCTGTTGCGTGCTCGCACCGTCAGCGCCAAGCGACCACCGCTATTTACCTCGTCCGGATTGCTTCTGCCGGCTCCGGTCGTGGGTTTGGCCAGCAGCTGGCAGCCAGCAGCGATTTCCCGTTGTCAGAGTCTCTGCCGTCGGTGAGAATACCTGTTCTCCCAGGGGAGCAGAGGGCCAGCCAATGTGCCGAGTGCGGGCAGTCGCCGTCGCAGTTGGGCTAGTTGTGTGTGCGTTCGCCGCCCAGCGGGCGCAGGCCGACTGCAAAGTCCAGGCCGTCACCTTCCTCAAGAGCAACTTCTTTATCGCCGATGACACGGCCAACAATCCCAACGTGGGCCTGGTCTTCACGCCCGCGCCCAATGTAGCCGGCAACTCCATTGGTCTTCCGATTTCGGCCGAAGGCCTGACCGAGCGCGTCGCCGATCTTCTGATTTACGACGACGGCGTGGCGCCCTCCTGCTTCCAGCCCGGCCAGACGATCACGCTCACCTACAACGCGCGCATTACCATTCCGGCTGTCACCGATCTCGACGTGAATCTCGGCGCCGTTCTGGATATCTATGACAGTTGCCAGTTTCATCCCGGCCAGGGCTCATGTCCCCCGGTCGGCCCGCCGTTTTCCGTCTTCAGTACGACCACCGTCGCCAACGCCACCAACGGCAATCCGCAAACGATCATCAGCCTCGCCATCGGCACGTTCGGTGGATTGCCCGGCGGAAGCCCTGGAGACCTGACCACGGGCCTGGAAGGCTCCGCCATTCGCATTCGCAACCTGCGCGCCGATGCCACCTTGCTCGCGGGGCCGGGAGGCCTGCCGACCTCACCGGGCATCTTTGCGCGCATTTCCGCCACTCAGGGAGCGCTCAACGGCACGCCCGCCGCGGTCATCGTCGGCGACGTCAAGCCCATCATCGCCTTCGGCGCCGGGCTCAGGTTTTCCGGCACGGGACTGCAGAACGCCAACGCCACGCTCGCCAACCCGGCGCAGTTCGGATTCGCGGAAAACTTCGGCGCCGCGTTTCGCCTGCCCTCCAACACCGGCGTGATCGCTGACATCCCAGACGGCGCCACCAGTCTCGTCTTCCGCGCCGATTCGGTTCCGCCCGGCGTCACCATCACGTTCCCCGGCAGCATGAGCACGTCGGCGCAGCCCGGACTGCTGCCCGGCGCGGGCATCATCTTCACCGCGCGCGGCGGCCAGCCCGCGCCCTGCGTCGGCCCCGGCTCATGCACCGCGGTTTACGACACGACGGCGAACGGCGCCGCCCAAGCCACGCTCATCGTCAACACCGCGCTGCTGCCCGACGACGGCAGCACCGGCAATACACCCGCCATCGGCGTGAAGATTGGCTCGTCCTCGGGCTTCGGCACCGCGAGCATCTCGGCGTTCATTTCGCCCACGGTCACCAAAGCGTTCAACGGCGACGACCAGGCGCAGTTCCCGCTGAACCAGCCGTGTCCATCACCGGTTCCCCCAGGCCAGCAGTGTCCCACCACGCCGCAGTACACCAGCAACACCGTCCCGGCCGGCGGCGCCAGCCGGCAGATTTTCAGCGGGACATGGTTCACGGTGAATTCCGTCGTCCCTGTCGCGGTGGTCACGCCCGCCAGCATCAACTTTGGGACGCAAGTCATCGGCGTTTCCGGCGCGGGCAAGACGGTGACCATCAGCAACGCTGCAAACGCCACCGCGCTGAACATCGCGAGCATCGCCATCGCCGGCGCCAACGCCGCCGAGTTCACTCAAACCAATCCTTGCCCGGCAACGCTCGCGCCGGGAGCGAGTTGCGCCATCAACGTTGTCTTCTCGCCGTTTTCGGCCGGCTCGCGCACGGCCACGCTGGTCATCACCGACGACGCGCCGGGCAGCCCGCACACCGTCGCTCTCACCGGCGTCTCGCTCTCGGCCGCTCCGGTGCCGGTCGTGAACTCGCTCAGCCCGTCGGTCTTGCTGGCCGGCGGCGGCGCGTTTACGCTGACGGTCAACGGCTCGGGATTCGTGACCGGCGCCGTGCTGCGCTGGAACGGAAGCCCGCGGCCTACGACGGTGCTCGGCGAAACACGGCTCACCGCGCAGATCACCGCTGACGATATCGCCACCGCATCTACCGCCGCCATCATCGTATTGAATCCCTCGCCCGGCGGCGGCCCATCGAACCTGGTTAGCCTGCAGATCCTCCCAGGCCCCGTGCCCACCACGCCGTTTGTGGCCATCGTGCCTCATATCGTGAAGGGCGGGGGATTCGTGACCAAGATCACCATCGTCAACCTCAGCGTGAACAACAACACGCTGAGCATCAATACCATCGACCAGTCGGGAACGCTGCTGGAAGCCAGCAACGTTGGCCTCGCGGGCTCAGGCAGCATGCGCATTGTCACGTCGGAGCAGGAGCGCTTCGGCCCCACCATCATTCGCTGGATGGCGATCGGATCGCAGGCGCCAATCGCTGTGAATGTGTTCTTCGAAATCAGTTTGGGCGGCGGCCCGCCGGCCATCGTCAACACAGTCGGCTTTAACGACCCGCCGCAGCTCACCGAGTTCACGCTGCCGGTGGAGTTTGAGCCCAAGCCGGCCAACGCCAACATCGGACGCACCGTTGGCCTGGCGCTCGCCAACGTCTCCGGACAGACGAACACGGTGACGATGAAGCTGGTCGACCCGAACGGCGCCACCGTCGCCGCCAGGACGCTCACCATCGGCGCCTACTCGCAGACGGCGGTTGATCTGGCTGCGCCCGATTTGTTCGGGCCCGTGCTCCCCAACGCAAACTTTGTCGGCACGATGATCATCAGCGCGACGGCGCCGGTGTCGGCCGTGGCCCTGCTCGACGACTTCGGCCCGTTCTCGGCCATTCCGGTGATCAAAGGGAAACCGCAATAGGAACGCTGTCGCCTTTCCGCTCTCCGCCAAAACAACGCGCGAGGGCGCCCCACGTTCGGCCGCGTTCTTGGCGGCGCGAACGCGGGGTAACGACCGTTCAGTTCTCCAAAGAGCGGGACAAAAAGTAAAAACGGCAGGTCGCAAGGCCTGCCGCAACGGGAAACTCGGAACCTGAAACTTTGAAGCTGCTTTACTTGGCTGCCAGCTTGTTCAGCCGCGCGCTGAGGCGCGCCTTGTAGCGCGACGCGGTGTTCTTGTGCAGAACGCCCTTGCTGGCCGACTTATCGATCACCGACACCACCCCGCCAAACGCCTGCCGTGCCTGCTCCAGGTTGCCGGCGTTGAGGGCGTCACGCAGCCGGCGGAGCGCGGTGCGCAGCCGCGAGGCGTGGGCCCGGTTGCGGACGGTACGAACTTCTGTCTGGCGCGCTCGCTTGAGCGCCGAAAAATGATTTGCCATTTCTGCTGATCTTCCTAAGTCTTTGAGCTGATTGACCGAACCGACTTATTCTACGTGAGAGCAGATGCCGCGGTCAAACCGCAGTTTCCAGCTTCCGGCTGCTTCCCGGCGCCCGCCGCGCACATCTAATTCAATCAGGTGGGGTATTCGCGACGGTTAACGTCCTCATGTTGACTGGCCAACCTGGTAGAGGTAGGCTACGCCCAATGTTTGTTGCTTCTGCCGAAGCGACCCGTCGGCGCCCACCTTCTCATTACCATCCCAACCCCGGATCGTGCGCGCGTTCGTGCCATTGTGTTTTTGCCCCGGAGGCGGCCCCAAGAGCTTAGATGAAGAAGAACATTGAGATCACTCCCAACATCGAGACCCTGTTCGGCACTCGTGATGAAAACCTGCACCTGCTGGAAGACGGCCTGAAGGTCTCCATCGCCCTGAAGTCCGACTCGGTTGAGATCGAAGGCGCCGCCCGCGACGTGGCCCGCGCCGAGCAGGTTTTCTCCGACTACGACCACCTCCAGCGCTCCGGCTACAGCTTCACCAACGGTGATCTCGGCTCCATGCTGCGCATTCTCACCTCCGACGCGAACGCCACCCTGCGCGGACTCGCCGAAGCGGGACGCCAGCGCGCCGTCGGCAAACGCAGCATCCAGCCCAAGGGCATCAACCAGCGGCGGTACCTGGAGGCCATCGAGAAGAACGACATGGTCTTCGGCATCGGCCCGGCCGGCACCGGCAAGACCTACCTCGCCGTCGCCATGGCGCTGGCCGCGCTCGCCGCCAAGCGCGTGAACCGCATCGTGCTGGCCCGCCCGGCGGTCGAGGCCGGCGAGCGCCTGGGCTTTTTGCCCGGCACGCTCCAGGAAAAAGTCGATCCTTACCTGCGCCCGCTCTACGACGCGCTCTACGACATGATGGATCCCGAGAAGGTGGACCGCTACTTCGAGAAGAACATCATCGAGGTCGCGCCCATCGCCTTCATGCGCGGACGCACGCTGAACGACGCCTTCATCATCCTCGACGAGGCGCAGAACACCACCACCGAGCAGATGAAGATGTTCGTCACCCGCCTGGGCTTCAACGCCAAAGCGGTCATCACCGGCGACATCACGCAGATCGATCTGCCCGACCGCCGCCGCAGCGGGCTGCTGGAAGCCATCGACGTGCTCAAAAGCGTCGAAGGTCTCGTCTTCTGCTACTTCGATGAGAGCGACGTCGTGCGCCATCACCTAGTGCAGCGCATCATCCGCGCCTATGACGAGCAGAAGCCGAAGCAGGACACGCAAATGTCGCTCGAGTTGAGCGCCGTCAACGGCGCGCCGCCCCAGCAGCCGGCTTCCAGCGAACTCATCTTGCCGGAGAATGGTTTCACTGCGGGCGAGGGGAACGGCCGGTCGAAGCTCCCGGCGGAGGACTAACGCAGTGCGCAATTCCCGCGGGAGGGCAGTTCCTGGGCCCTCCCGTTCCATTTGCAGCGTGATTCTCGAAACCAAACTCGGAGGCATCAGCCGGACCGCCCTTCAGCGCTTCGCCGCGCGGGCACAGCGCGCCGCTGGCGTTCGCGGGCCGGTGAGTGTGCTTGTCACCGGCGGCAGGGAAGTGCGCCGTCTGAATCACAAGTTTCGCGGCAAAGACGAACCGACTGACGTGCTGTCGTTTCCTGCCGAAGACAACGGCGGCGATATCGCCATCTCCGCCGGCATCGCCAGGCGGCAGGGGGCGCGTCTCGGCCATTCCGCCGCCGAGGAAGTGAAGGTCCTCATCCTGCACGGCATGCTGCACCTGGCCGGCCACGATCACGAACGCGACAGCGGCCGGATGGCGCGCCTCGAAGAACGCCTGCGCCGCCGCCTCGGTCTGCCGGTGGCGCTCATCGCGCGCAACCGCGGCGCCGGAGGCCCGGCATGAGCCTCCCCCTCATCCTCACGCTGGTGCTGCTCCTCGGCGTCCTCACCCTCGTCTCCTATGTCGACGGGCTCTACACCGAGATGGGCAAGTTCCTCTCGCGCGAGTTCGAGGAGAACATCGAGATCTTTGAGAAGAACATCGAGCCGCGCCTGGGCGTGGGCCGCAAGCGCGCCGCGCTCAGCATGGCCGCGCTCGCCCAGCTCACCACCGCCGCCATCGCGATCGTGCTCGGCTACGACGTCTTCTACGACGGCGCCTGGCGCGCCGGCGAAATCGTTCAGGCCGCCGTCGCCATCATCCTCATCGTCGTCATCTTCAACCGGCTCGTTCCCTTTGTCCTCTTCACCCGCACCAGCGGCGCCTGGCTGGCTGACTTCATGTGGCCGCTGCGCGCGCTCCTCTGGCTGGCCATGCCGGTCACGCTCGTGCTCGGCTTCTGTCTCTCGGTCGCCTCGCTTACCAAGGAGCACCCGCCCGAGGAGCCGGAAAAGCCCGGCGAAGCCGTGGACGCGCTCATCGAGGCCGGCCGCGAAGAGGGCATTCTGGAGGAAGGCGACCGCCAGCTCATCCAGTCGGTCGTCGAGTTCGGCGACAAGACCGTGCGCGAGGTCATGACGCCGCGCCCCGAGGTCGTCGCCGTTCCCCTCACCACCACCGTCGAGCAGTTCATCGAGCTGCTGCGCGCCAAGCCCTACTCGCGCGTGCCGGTGTACGAAGGCAGCATTGATCACATCAAGGGCCTGGTCTTCGCGCACGACGTGCTGCAGGTCCCCGACGCCGAGGCCCGCACGCGCACCGTCGCCGGCCTCATGCGCCCGGTGCACTTCGTGCCCGAGTCGCAGCGCGTCAGCTCGCTGCTCAAGGAAATGCAGCGCGAAAACATCCACATGTCCATCGTGATCGACGAGTACGGCTCGGTCGCCGGCCTGGTCACCATCGAGGACATGGTCGAAGAAATCGTTGGCGAGATTCGCGACGAGCACGAGGCCAAGGCCGACATCGTCCGCGAGAGCGACCGCAGCTACATCGTCCCCGGCAACATGGACCTGGACCGCCTCAACGAGCTGTTCGGCATCCGCCCCGAAAGTCGCGAAGCCGCCACCGTTGCCGGACTGGTGAACGAGCTGATGGGCCGCATCCCCGGCGTGGGCGAAGTCGTGGAGCACGAAGGCCTGCGCTTCGAAGTCGTCGAGGCCGACACCTGGAAAGTCCAGCGCCTGCGCATCAGCGCCGCGCAGCCCGCCGACAAGAAAGTTCGCGCTTAGTTTTCCCGGAACAAACCTGCGGGCGAGTGCGCGCCGCCGGCGGCGCCGCGCTCCACGATGTCCGCGAAGGGGCGCTCACGGAAGAGGAGCAGTAAACCCGGGGCTCACCACGGGCCTTCGCGGATGACACGGACCAAACTCCGTTGCCTTGTCCGTGTCATCCGTGTTCATCCGTGGTAAGAATTAGTTGTGCCTTTCCGCTCCGGCTTCGTCTCCATCATCGGACGCCCGAACGCCGGCAAATCCACGCTGCTGAACAAGCTCGTCGGCGAAAAAATCGCCATCGTCACCGCCAAGCCGCAGACCACGCGCAACCGCATCCAGGGCTTCGTCAACCTGCCCGCGCAGACCGGCCGCCCGGCCGGTCAAATCATTTTTGTGGACACGCCCGGCGTCCACAAGCCCGAATCCGCGCTGAACAGGAAAATGATGCGGGAGGTCCACGACGCGCTCGAAGGCCGCGACCTCATCTTGCTGATGGTCGACGCCACGCAGCCCTTCGGCCGCGGCGACGAGTTCACGCTTCAGCTGGTGAAGCGCGCCGGCGGCCGCGTCTTCCTGCTGCTCAACAAAGTGGACCTGGTCGAAAAGCCCAAACTGCTGCCCATGATCGAGCAGTACAGCAGGCTCCACGCCTTCGAAGAGATCATTCCCATCTCGGCCCGCACCGGCCAGGGCCTTGACGTGCTTCTCGACAAGGTCGCCCGCGCGCTGCCCGAAGGCCCGCGCTACTTTCCTGCCGACCAGGTCACCGACCAGCCCGAACGCTTCCTCGCCGCCGAAATCGTGCGCGAAAAGGTCCTCATGCTCACCAAGCAGGAGGTCCCCTACGCTGCCACCGTCGGCATCGATCTCTACGAAGAAAAGGACACGCTCACGCACATCGCCGCCACCATCTACGTCGAGCGGCCGGGCCAGAAGGGAATCATCATCGGCAAAGGCGGCGAGATGCTGAAGCGTATCGGCACCGCCGCCCGCCACGAACTCGAGCGCCGCTGCGGCGTGAAGGTTTTCCTGGAACTGTTCGTGAAAGTCCGCGAAGGCTGGCGCGAACAGCGAGGATTTGTCGAAGAGCTGGATTGGCGCTCCCGATCCTAGGCCCCTCCAGTTTCCTTCGCGCCCTGCGTGCGACCTTCGTGTCCTTTGTGTGCTGCTTTTGATACAGCGGCACGACCGCGCTGGCAACCCACGCTGAGTTATCCTTTTCCGCCCATGCGACCTGCTTACAAATGGATTGTGCTGCTCTTGCTGACGACGGTGGTCGCCGCGCAAGCGCGTCCACGTGCGCGCGAGGCGGGAGTGGTGGTTGGGATATTGCCGCCGGGTCCGCTGAACGCGATCACCGATGTGCCCGGCGTGCTGGTGGGGCACGCGACCCTGGTCCGCGGGGAAAACGTCCGCACCGGAGTGACGGCGATCCTGCCCCACGGCGGCAACCTGTTTCGCGAAAAGACGCCCGGCGCGGTGTTCGTCGGGAACGCCTTCGGGAAGCTGATGGGCTCGACGCAGGTGGAGGAGCTGGGCGAGATCGAGACGCCCATCCTGCTGACGTCGACGCTGAACGGGCCGCGCGTCGGCGATGCGCTGATTGACTACATGCTGGCCCTGCCCGGGAACGAGGACGTGAGGAGCATCAATCCGCTGGTGGGCGAGACCAACGATGGATATCTGAACGACATTCGCTCGCGCCCGGTGGGGCGCGAAGACGTGTTCGCGGCGATCAAGGGCGCCAAGCCCGGGCCGGTGGAGGAGGGCGCGGTCGGCGCCGGGACTGGCACGGTCGCCTTCGGGTGGAAGGGCGGGATTGGAACTGCGTCGCGGAAGCTGCCGGAGAAGCTTGGCGGCTGGACGGTGGGCGTGCTGGTGCAAACGAATTTCGGCGGCGTACTCACGATCAATGGCGCGCCCGTGGGGCGGGAGCTGGGGAAGTATTACCTCATGGATGAATTTAGCAGTCGATTGCCGAATTGCGGAAGCGCCGAATTGCCGAATTGCAAACCCGCCAATGCCCGCGCCACCTCCAATTCGGCAATCCCGCAGTTGGGCAATGCCGCACTTGCCGACGGGTCGTGCATGATTGTCGTCGCCACGAACGCGCCGCTGGATGCGCGCAACCTGAAGCGGCTGGCGGCCCGCGCGATCATGGGCATGGCGCGGACGGGAGCGGCGGGATCGAACGGGTCGGGCGACTACGTGATCGCCTTCAGCACGGCGGCGCAGGCGCGCATTCGAGCAGGCGCGCCCGCGGCGGCGGCGCTGGTCAGCAACGACGGCATGTCGCCGCTGTTCCTGGCCGCGATTGAGGCGACCGAAGAGGCGATCTACAACTCGCTGTTCCGCGCGACGACGGTGACCGGCAACGGCCACACGGTGGAGGCGCTGCCCCTGGAGAAGACAATCGAGATTCTGCGGGAGCATCGGGCGCTTGCGAAGTGATTGATTTCGCGAACGTAGGCGCTGTCTACATGGGCGAGCACACAACAGCCTAAAATCAATAACAACTGCTTGAAGTCACGCGCCCAAATCCGCCGCTACTACCACAGGCTTTCCCGCGCCTGGGGGCCGCAGCACTGGTGGCCGGCCGGGTCGCGGTTCGAAGTGATCGTGGGCGCGTACCTCACGCAGAACACGGCGTGGACCAACGTCGAGCGTGCCATGGCCAACCTGCGGCGCGCGCGGGTGCTGAGCCTGGCGGGGATTCGCGCGATTTCCCTGCCCCAGTTGGAGCAACTGGTGCGGCCGGCGGGATATTTTCGCCAGAAGGCGGCGCGGCTGAAGCAGTTCGTCGCGCACCTGGATGCGAACTATGGCGGGTCGCTGCGGCGGATGTGTGCAAGGCCGACGGCGGAGTTGCGCGAAGAGCTGCTGTCACTCAACGGCATTGGTCCGGAGACGGCGGACTCGATCCTGCTGTACGCGGCGAACCATCCCGTGTTCGTGGTCGACGCGTACACGCGGCGATTGGTCGTGCGCCACCGGTTGCTGCCCGAGAAGGCGAGGTACGAGGAGATACGGGCGCTGTTTGAAAGCGCTCTATCGGGCGGCCAGAGTCAAAAGCAGCACACAAGGGACACAAAGGACCACACGAAGGGCGCCAGGGAAGCCCGTGTGCCGGCTGCGCACCCACCCTCGCGCATGAGCACCGCGCGGCGGAGTGAGCTCGCGCAGCGATACAACGAAATGCATGCCCTGATCGTGCAGGTGGGAAAGCATTATTGTCACAAGCGCGGGCCGGAGTGCAGCGGGTGTCCGCTCCACCGGTTCTTGCCTAGCGACTCCGCGTTGCGTCTGCGGAAAGACTAGAAGCCATCTCATAAATGTCTCAGCAGGACCAGAACGCACGCGAGCTGAACCATGCCGAGGAAGTTGGCCGCGTGGTACTCCCAGCGGGTGACCACGCGGCGATAGTTATGCAAC
>Ga0070741_10001130_pt1 | contig 84996 bp, 76 predicted proteins | sample Coa_R1_4_FD_66440 | JGI IMG/M metagenome (GOLD analysis project Ga0070741, IMG submission 66440) | Surface soil microbial communities from Centralia Pennsylvania, which are recovering from an underground coalmine fire - Coalmine... | ecosystem: Environmental > Terrestrial > Soil > Unclassified ... | reverse complement strand
TCGATTCGCGGCTGACGGCCGGCGGCGCCTATGTCACCGCAGAGACGAGAACGTCTTTCAAAGGCACCTATCGCGTCGCCGGAAAAGGGAATGTGGTTCTGATCCGCTCCTTCGTTCAGTTCGACGGTGAAGGCGCGACCGCAAACGCGAGAGCGCGCGAGATCGGCGGACACGCGGCGGTGTTGCTGCGGAATGTCTGCCTGCGCAAGGATCCGCAGAGCCCATACGCGAACGAGGCGGGCTACGTTCCGTTCGGGGAGCTCGAGGATTACGCCGACGGGCGCAGCGACGGCTGCACCAGCTGGTCGCGATCGGACGCCGGAAAAGTCGTCTCGACGATCAAGGACGCTCCGACGACGCTTTACATCTATCCCGAGGCGACCGACATCGAGGCCGTCGCGCAGGCGGTGAAGGCCAACCAGTCGTTGGCGGATGCGGGGCTCTATTGGAACGCTGCCTGCCTGAAAGACATCGGCGCGCCGAAATATTGGCCGAAGGAAACCGTCGAGCCGATCCTCGCGCGATACCTGAAGGTTCATCCGGATCCGCCGCAGGGGCCGATCCCGCTGTGCAAGGAGCCGTGAATTCGTCGCGAAGGCGGACATAAAGATTCGTGCCGGCATTCCTTACCGTCGCACATGCCGGCTCAGCCCCGCCTCCTGCCGTAAACCCTTTGTGATGGAACGAAGGGAAAGCAATTTCTTATTCCGGGCGTGTGTCGTCGCCATTGTGCCGGCCGTGTCGGAGGTAGTTACGGGCCGTCGCCTTGGGAACCTCGCAATGGGATCGGAATAATTCCGGGGGCGGGGCACAGAAAGGATTTGACGTCATGAACACGCAAGAGCTGGCAAAAGCCTTCACCGACATGTGCGCCAAGGGCGAACTCGAGGCCGCCGGTAAGAAATTCTGGTCCGACGACATCGTGAGCCGCGAGCCGATGAGCGGCGATATGGCAGAACTCAAGGGCCGCAAGGCGGTGGAAGGTAAAACCCAATGGTGGAACGCGAACCACGAACTGCATGATCTCAAAGTCGAGGGGCCCTATGTGCACGGGGATCAATTCGTCGTTCGCTTCAAGTCGGATGTCACGCCAAAGGGCCAGAAACGCATGCACCTCGATGAGGTCGGCCTTTACACGGTCCGCAACAACAAGATTGTCGAGGAAAGCTTCTTCATGGGCGGCGGGTAATCCCAATCGGATCGCCGCCTCCGGCTCAACGTGTCGAAGCGTGCGCGCCCGCAGTTGCGTGACGCGGCAACGAATCCCATCAACGATCAAACTTGGAATGCGGCGTCGAAGCAGAAACGGACCGACAATCCTTCGAGACCGCAAAGCCGAATGACATCGATGCAGGCGATCGTGGTCACGGACCAGGCTGCGGGAACAGCCGGGATGAAGCTTGTGGAGCGGCCGCAGCCGCAGGCGGCGATCAACGACGTCGTCGTCGAGGTCCATGCGTCGGGATTCGTCCCGACCGAGCTGACGTGGCCCTCAACCTGGACCGATCGCCGCGGCCGCGACCGAACACCGTCGATCCCCGGCCACGAGCTGGCCGGCGTGGTCACCGCGCTCGGCTACGGCACGACGGGGCTGTCGCTCGGACAGCGCGTGTTCGGCCTCGCCGACTGGTATCGCGACGGCACGCTGGCGGAGTCTGTCGCCATGGAGGCCCGCAACCTCGCGCCGCTGCCGGGCGACGTCGACTTCACCGTGGGCGCGAGCCTGCCGATCTCGGGCCTCACCGCATGGCAGGGACTGTTCCAGCTCGGCCGTCTGCAGGCCGGACAAAGCGTGCTCGCGCACGGCGCCGCCGGCGCAGTCGGGTCCATGGTGACGCAGCTCGCACGCGAAGCCGGCGCCTACGTGATCGGCACCGGGCGCGCAGCCGACCGGCAGAAGGCGCTCGACCTCGGCGCGCGTGAGTTCGTCGATCTCGACAACGACACTCTGGAAGACGTCGGCGGCGTCGACCTGGTGTTCGATCTCATCGGCGGCGACATCGGAAAGCGATCCGCGCGTCTCATCCGCGCCGGCGGAACGCTGGTGTCCATCGTCGGACCGAGCGAGGCACGGCCCGTCGACGGCCTGGCGGTCGATTTCGTCGTCGAGTCCGATCGTGCCCAATTGCGTGAGATTGTCCAGCGGGTGCGGGACGGACGGCTGCGGACGAATATCGGCAAGGTCACGAGCCTCGACGATGCCGTCGCCGCCTTCAATGCGTCCGAGCGGCGCACGGGAAAGACGGTCATCCGCGTTCGTCCGTGAGCGCCACGCGCCGATCGATTGCGCGCTTGCCAAGTCGGACGCATTTTGCTGTGTAGACCCGAGACGCCGCGCCGCCTTGCTCGCGGTTTCTCGAACCCAGACACGAACGGCTGGCGCACAATCAGCGCCCGATAGCCGACACATTTCACTCGTCGATGCGACAATTCCTCACCACCCGCCATCTGCGCTTCGCCCGCGTCATCAGCGTGCGCTGGCAGCGGCGCACCTTGTTTCTGGCCGGCGGCATCACTGTCGGCGCCGCCGCGGTCGGGCTGGCGCTTGGCGCCGACTGGGTGCAGGCCACGTTCCATCTGCTGGTGTCGAAATGGCGTTACGCCTCGCTCATCGTCACGCCGCTCGGCCTCGCGCTCTCGGTGTTCCTCACCAACCGCTACTTCACCAACTCGCAAGGCAGCGGCATCCCGCAGGCGATCGCGGCGCGCGGACTCACCGACCAGGAGGCGCGCGGGCGCCTGGTGTCGGGGCGCATCGCCGTCGGCAAGATCCTGCTGACGCTGCTCGGGCTGCTCTGCGGCGCCTCGGCCGGCCGCGAGGGGCCGACGGTGCAGGTCGGCGCCTCGATCATGTTCGCCATCGGCCGCTTCTCGCCGCGCCGGCAGCCGGGGCTGATCCTCGCCGGCGCAGCGGCCGGCGTCGCCGCCGCGTTCAACACACCGCTCGCCGGCATCGTCTTCGCCATCGAGGAGATGAGCCGCGCCTTCGAGACGCGCACCAGCGCGCTGGTGCTGGCGGCGGTGATCGCCGCCGGCCTCACTTCGCTGGCGCTGGTCGGCAACTACGCCTATTTCGGCAGCACGCCGGCGATGCTGCGCAACGGTGTCGACTGGCTCGCGATCCCGGCCTGCGGCGTCATCGGGGGGCTCGCCGGCGGACTGTTCAGCCGCATCGTCATCATCATGGCGCGCGGGCTGCCTGGCGCGGCGGGACGCGCGATCAAGGCCAATCCGATTGTCTTTGCGCTCGCCTGCGGCCTCATCGTCGCGCTGTGCGGCATTGCGTCGGACGACACGATCTACGGCACCGGCTACGCGCAGGTGAAGGCCGCGCTCGAAGGCGTTACCTCGCTGCCGGGGAGCTTCGGGCTACTCAAGTTCGTGGCCACGACCTTCTCGACCATCAGCGGCATTCCCGGCGGCATCTTCTCGCCCTCGCTCGCGGTCGGCGCCGGGATCGGCGCCAATATCGCGCAGCTGTTCCCGGCGGCGCCGATCTCGGCGATCATCCTGCTCGGCATGGTGTCGTATTTCACCGGCGTGGTGCAGGCCCCGATCACGGCCTTCGTCATCGTCACCGAAATGACCGACAACCATGCGATGGTGATCCCGCTGATGGCCTCGGCGCTGATCGCCTATGCCGCCTCGCGGCTCGTGTGTCCCGAAGGCGTCTATCACGCGCTGGCCAAGGGCTTCGCGCGTCAGCAGGCAGCAAAACGCTGATCGCGGCCGGGAGGCACGGCCCAAGGCTCGCGAATGCCTTATGCGTGCGGCGCGAAGGGCACGAAGGGGACACGTTCGCGCCTGGCGAGGCGCGGCAGCAGCGTCTCGACGAACGCCTTGAAATGAGCGGTCTTTTGGTGCTCGGCCCATCCGGCTTCGTTCCGGTACAGCTCGAAGATGAAGAACGCCTTGCGGTCGGTCGGCGAACGGTAAGGCAGGAAGAGCTTGACGCCAGGCTCCGCCATTGTGGGCGCGATCATGGCGCTGAGACCTTGCGCCACGGCCTCTTCCTCCCCGGGTTTTGCGTCGATCTCGATGGCGACGACAAAACCGTCATTGAGCTCGGCAGGCGTGAACGATTTGTCCGACATGCGCTGGGACTCCGTTGCCTCGGGTGTGCCCGGGTGTAGCGAGAGAAGCAAAGCGGATGCTTCGGAGAGGACCGAAGTGTCATTTCCGTGCGCTCGGCATAGGGGTGCGAAAGGGCCAATCGCCGCCCATTGACTTCGTCACCTCTCGCCGGAACACTGTTGACCGTCGGGCTTGATGGCAGTCGCCCGGCTGATCTCAAGGCATGTCGCCCAAGCACTGCATCGCGCCTGCTCGTCGGGCCGAGCGTTGCTGGCGACATGCAAAGTCACGACACTCCGGCTTCTGGCGGCGGCATTGGAGAGTCCAATGTCCAATCTCGATCGTTCGCGGGAGCGCCTGCCGATCGTCGACTTTCACTGCCACCACATCCCGGCGCGCTTCCCGGTCACGCAAGCACGCTTCGTTCCGCCGGCCCAGCGCGCGCGCTGGGAAGCGCTCGCCCACGTGCTGCCGGATGAGGACTTCTTGCTGCGGGACATTCGCGACGGCAATCTCGACGCGCGTGTCGTCAGCGTGCTGATCCAGCTGATCGCCGATGCGGACGGGCGGGTCCAGCACGACACGGTCATGGCCATGAACGATGCGCTCGCGGGACTGGTCGCGCGACACCGCGGCCGCATCTACGGGCTTGCATCGGTCGATGCGTATGGCGGCGACAGATCCGCGCGCGAGGTTGAACGCGCGATCCGCGAGCTCGGCTTGCACGGTCTCCTGCTCGAGTGCGCGCAGGGTGAGCTGCTGCTCGATGCGCCGCAGGCGCGCCCGACGCTCGAGGTTGCGGCCCGCCTCGGCGTGCCGGTTTTCGCGCATCCGATCGCGCCGCAGCCGCTGACACGGCAGATGGCGCCATATGGGCTGATCGGCACCTTGTTTGCGCGGGGCGTGGTGAACTCGGCGGCGCTCATCGCCCTCGTGGAAGGCGGCGTATTCAGCGAACTGCCCGGCTTGCGCGTCGTGTTCACGGCGCAGGCCATGGGCGGCCTGGCCATGGCGGCCGGCCTTTCGGGCCAGAGCCGCTTGCCGTCCGGCGCCATCGACGTCATGCGCAAGAACGTCCTGATCGACACGACGCTATTTCATCCGGCCGTGATCCGCGCATTCGTCGATGTGCTTGGCGCCGACAATGTGATGGCCGGCAGCGACTGGCCGATCGCGTTCGACACGCCGGTTCGCAACGTCCTGGCGGACACGCTGCAAAAGGCCGGCTTGTCGAACGCCGAGCAGGTTGCGGTCGCGGCGGGGAATTGCCGCCGGCTGTTGAAGATCGACTGAGCGGGTGCCTGCGTGCCTTCACCGCCGCACATGCCTCGACAGCCCCGCCTCCAGCCCCTGGCTGTAGCGCGACATGGCGAAGCAGAAGGCGAAATAGATCACGCCGACGAACACATAGACCTCGAGGCTGAAGCCCTGCCACGCCGGCTCGACGATCGCGGTCTTGCCCGCGGTGAGCAGGTCGAAGATGCCGATGATGAGCACGAGGCTCGTGTCCTTGAAGAAGCCGATAAAGGTGTTGACGAGCGGCGGGATGACGAGGCGCAGCGCCTGCGGCAGCACCACGAGGCCGGTCTTCTTCCAGTAGGAGAGCCCGAGCGCGTCGGCGGCTTCGTATTGCCCCTTGGGCAGCGCCTGCAAGCCGCCGCGCACCACTTCCGCGAGATAAGCGCCGGCGAACAGGATGATCGCGGCCTGCGCGCGCAGCAGCTTGTCGACATTGATGCCCTCGGGGAGGAACAGCGGGAACATGACGCTGGCCATGAACAGGAGGCTCACCAGCGGCACGCCGCGAATGAGCTCGACATAGAGCACGCATAGAGCCTTGATCGCCGGCAGGTCGGAGCGGCGGCCGAGCGCAACGACGACGCCGAGCGGGAAGCCGAAGGCGAGCCCGAAGGTGGCGAGGATCAGCGTCACCGGCAGCCCGCCCCAGCGATCCTGCGCGACGTAAGTCAGCCCAAAGACGCCGCCCCACATCAGCACGGCGATGACGCTAAGCGCGGCGAGCCAGATCAGGATCAGCTCCTTGCGCCAGAACGCGCGCGTCGCGGAGATGGCATAGAGCACGACGAAGATGACGATGACGATGGCGCCGCGCCACTGCTCCTCGAACGGATAGGTGCCGAAGAGGATGAAGCGGTGCTTCTCGGTGATCACCGCCCAGCAGGCGCCGGCGCCCTGCAGCGCGCGGCAGGCCTGGGTCTGCGAGTCCGGCACCGCCCAGACGGCTTTGATGAGGCCCCATTCGACGAAGCCGACGATGCCGCGGATGAGCAGATAAGCGATCGCCAGCGTGATCGCGGTCGAGAGCCACGAGGAGAACAGGTTGGCGCGCATCCAGGCGAGCGGCCCGCGCAGGCGCTTGGGCATGCCGCGCGGCACCGCCTCGGGCACGCCGGCGACGGCAGTTTCGGTGGCGATTTTGGCGGAGGTGTCGGTCATGCAACGCGAAATCCGCGATCAGCGTTGGTGTTTCCCTCTCCCGCGTAGCGGGAGAGGGTGGCGAGCGAATGCGAGCCGGGAGAGGGCCGGCGCCAAACAACAGCGCCCCTCTCCCGCCCTCGCTGCGCTCGGGCACCCTCTCCCCGCTTCGCGGGGCGAGGGAAAGGATCGGCGACGCCTGCGCCAGGATTGAGAAGCGTATCTCGCATCATCATCACCGCTCCGTCAGCGCGATGCGCGCGTTGTACCAGTTCATGGTGAAGCTGATGGTCAGGCTGATGGTGAGGAACACCAGCATGATCAGCGCGATGCCCTCGATGGCCTGGCCGGTCTGGTTGAGCGTGGTGTTGGCGATGGAGACGATGTCCTGATAGCCGATGGCCACCGCCAGCGACGAATTCTTGGTGATGTTGAGATACTGGCTGGTGAGCGGCGGGATGATGACGCGCAGCGCCTGCGGCAGCACGATGCGGCCGAGCGTCAGCGTTGGCTTCAGGCCCAGCGCCTGCGCCGCCTCCCACTGCCCGCGCGACACCGAGAGGATGCCGGCGCGCACGATCTCGGCGATGAAGGCCGCGGTGTAAGCGGTGAGCGCGATGAGCAGCGCGGCATATTCCGGCGACAGCGCCGAGCCGCCGGCGAAGTTGAAGCCGCGCAGCGCCGGCCAACTCACGGTCCAGGGAACGCCGAGGACGTAACTCACGCCGAGCGGCAGCGCGACGACGAGGATGAGCGCCAGCGGCCAGACGCGGCGCGGCTGGCCGTCGGCCATCTGCCGCGCCAGAGCGAGCCTGCGATAGGCCAGCGTCGCGGCGATGCCGACGACGAGCGCGAGCAGCACGATGGCGTGGGTCGGCACCCAGACGATCGAGGGGATCAGCAGCCCACGGTTGGAAAGGTAGACGCCGGGAATGGGATTGAGCGCGGCGCGCGCGACAGGAAGCGAGGAGAGGATCGTGTACCAGAACAGCAGCTGCAGCAGCAGCGGCACGTCGCGCACCGCCTCGACATAAACGGCGGAGAGCTTCGCCAGCAGCCAGTTCTTGGAGAGCCGGGCGATGCCGATCAGCGTGCCGATGATGGAGGAGAGCACAATGCCGACGATGGCGACGCGCAAGGTGTTGAGCACGCCGACCGAGAGCGCGCGGAAGTAAGTGTCTCGGGGGCTATAGCTGATCAGCGCGTCGGCGATCGGCATGCCGGCCTCGCGGGAGAGGAAGCCGAAGCCGGTGGCGATGTGGCGGGCGTCGAGATTGGTGACCGTGTTGCGCCACAGCCAGGTGAGCACCACCGCGACCGAGCCGACCACCACCACCTGCCAGACGATGCCGCGAAAGCGCTTGTCGGTCCATGACAGGCGCATCGGCTCTCGCGGCATGCGTTCGGTCGATAAAGCCATGCCCACCCCACTCCACCGACGCGGCCGACTGTTCCCTCGCCCCGCGAAGCGGGGAGAGGGTGCCGAGCGAATGCGAGGCGGGAGAGGGGCGAATGCCAGCCCTGCCCTCTCCCGGCTCGCGCTTCGCGCTCGCCACCCTCTCCCGCAAGCGGGAGAGGGAAAGACAAGCAGCGCCGCACAAGACGCCAGAAACGTGTCGCTTCCTGCGTGCTAAGTCAATTGTTGCACCACTCCCCAATCTATGCAACAAATGTTTCATGCCCGAAACGGCCTCCCCCCTGCACCGCCTGCGGCTGGCCTTGCCCGGTCTGCCGGCGCGGCTGCAGGAGGCCGGGCGCTTCATCGCCCGCAATGATTTCGACGCCACCACGCGCTCGATGCGCGACCTCGCCGCCACCGCCGGGCTGCAGCCAGCCTCGTTCACGCGGCTGGCGCAGGCGCTCGGCCACACCGGCTGGGAGGATTTCCGTGAAGCACTGATCGAGGCGCAGCGGCCGGCGCCGGCCGCGCCGTTCTCCGGCCGCGTCAAACGCGCGGCCAAGGGCGCGAGCAAGGGCGCCGCGCGCTCGCAGGCAACTGATCTTTGCGCCGAGATGCTGGAGGCGGACGCGCAGGCACTCACGCATCTTGCCGCCTCCCCGATCGCCGCGGCGGCGAAGGCGCTCGGCGGCGCCAAGCGCATCTGGGTCGCGGGCTTTAGGAGCTGCCGCGCGGTGGCCGTGCTGCTGCATTATCAATTGCGGCTGTTCCGCCCGGAAGGCGTGCGGCTCGTCGGCGGCTCGGCGCCGGAAGACCTCGATTTCGGCGGCTTCCGCGCCGGCGACGCCGTGGTGGTGATCGGCTTTGCCCCCTACTCGCGCTCGAGCGTCATCGCCGCGCATGCGGCGCGCGAGGCCGGCGCCACGCTGATCGCGCTCGCCGATGCCGCGACCGCGCCGATGGCGGAAGGCGCCGATCATCTCCTGCGATTCGACGCCGCCGGCGCGCCCGGCTTCTTCCCGAGCCTCACCGGCGCGGTCGCCACCGCGCAGGCGCTGGCCGCCGCGAGTTTCGCGCTCGGCGGCGAAGCCGCACAATCCCGCCTGCGCGAGACCGAAGGCCGTCTCGCCGCACTCGCTCAATATGTTGCCGAGGAACACCGCGCATGAACGTGCCTGCCCCCAAGCTCGCGACGCCGCACACGCGCGTCATCCACCGCAGCCTGCGTGAGATGCCGCCGAAGGCGGTCGGCGGTCACGGCGTCTGGCTGATCGCCGAAGACGGCCGGCAGATCCTCGACGGCTCCGGCGGCGCCGCGGTGTCGTGCCTCGGGCACCAGCATCCACGCGTGATCGAGGAATTGAAACGGCAAGCGAACACGTTGGCCTATGCGCATACCGGCTTCTTCACCTCCGACGCGGCGGAAGCGCTCGCCGACACGCTGGTCGGCCACGAGCCGGGCGGCCTCGCGTATGCGTATCTCGTCAGCGGCGGCTCGGAAGCAGTGGAAGCGGCGCTGAAGATGGCGCGGCAATATTTCGTAGAGATCGGGCAGCCGCAGCGCACGCATTTCATCGCGCGGCGGCAGAGCTATCACGGCAACACGCTGGGCGCGCTCGCCGCCGGCGGCAATGCCTGGCGGCGCAAGCCTTACGCGCCCCTCCTCTCCGACGCGTTCAGCCACGTCTCGCCCGCTTTCGCCTATCGCGAGCAGCGCGAGAGCGAGAGCGAGGCGCAGTTCGTGGCGCGGCTTGCCGCCGAGCTCGAAGCCGAGTTTCAGCGGCTCGGTCCGGACAGTGTCGCCGCCTTCATCGCCGAGCCGGTCGTCGGCGCCACCGCCGGCTGCGTGCCGGCGCCGGAAGGCTATTTCCGCGCGGTGCGCGAGATCTGCGACCGCCACGGTGCGCTGCTCATTCTCGATGAAATCATGTGCGGCATGGGCCGCACCGGCACGCTGCATGCGTGGGAGCAGGAAGGCATTGCGCCCGACGTGCAGACCATCGCCAAGGGATTGGGTGGCGGCTATCAGCCGATCGGCGCAACGCTGGCCTCAGCGAAAATCATCGACGCCATCCGCGCCGGCTCCGGCGCCTTCCAGCACGGCCACACCTATCTCGCGCATCCGATGGCCTGCGCCGCGGCGCTCGCGGTGCAGACCGTGATCCGCGAGGACAATCTGCTCGCGCAGGTGCGCATCATGGGCGAACGGCTCAACGAAAAGCTGCACGACCGGCTCGGCAATCATCATCACGTCGGCGACATCCGCGGGCGGGGACTTTTCCGCGGCATCGAGATCGTGCGCGAGCGCGCCAGCAAGGAGCCGTTCGAGGCGAAGCTTGCGATGCATGCGCGCATCAAGCGCGAGGCCTTCGCGCGCGGCCTCGCCTGCTATCCGGCGCCGGGCACCGCTGACGGCCAGCGCGGCGACCACGTGCTGCTGGCGCCGCCCTATATCGCGCAGGCGCACGAGATCGACATGATCGTCGAGCGGCTCGGGGATGCGATCGATGCCGCGGTCAAGAATCAGTAAGCAGATGACAGTGATCAGTACAGGGAGGAAAACATGAAACGTCTATGGGCTATTGCGATCCTGATCGCGGGCAGCACCGCTGTCGCGCAGGCGACCACGCTGGAGACCGTGAAGCAGCGCGGGACGCTGGTGTGCGGCGTGAGCACCGGCTTCGCCGGCTTCTCGGCGCTGGATTCGAAGAGCAACTACCAGGGGCTCGACGTCGACTACTGCAAGGCGGTGGCCGCCGCGGTGCTCGGCGACGCGACCAAGGTGCGCTATGTGGGCCTCACCGCGCAGAACCGCTTCACCGCGCTACAGTCGGGCGAGATCGACGTGCTCTACCGCAACTCGACGGTGACCTTTCTGCGCGCGGTGACACTCGGCCTGCATATCGGCCCGGTGAACTTCTACGACGGGCAAGGCTTCGCCGTGCGCAAGGACGCGAAGGTGGACAAGGTCGCGAGCTTGAACGGCGCCACGGTCTGCGTCGCGCAAGGCACCACGCATGAGGTGACGCTCGGCGACTATGCGCGCGCGCACAACATCACCTGGACGCCGATCGTGTTCGAGCGCGTCGACACGATGTATCAGGCGTTCTTTGCCGGCCGTTGCGATGCGATGACGCAGGACGCCTCCGCGCTCGCCGGCGCGGTGGGCACCGCGGCGCCGAACCCGGCCGACTATATGGTGCTGCCGGAGACGATCAGCAAAGAGCCGCTCGCCCCGTTCACCCGCGCCAATGACGAGCAATGGTCGAACATCATCGCCTGGATCCACTACGGCCTGGTTGAGGCCGAGGAAGCCGGCGTGACCAAGGCGAAGGCCGACGAAATGGCGACGGGAAGCGACAATCCCGTCGTGCAGCGGCTCCTGGGCAAAAGCGGCGAGTTCGGCAAGCAGATCGGCCTCGACAACGCGTTCATGCTCAACGCGATCAAGGCGGTCGGCAGCTATGGCGAAATCTTCGAGCGCAATGTCGGGCAGGACAGCCAATTGAAGCTCAGCCGCGGGCTCAACGGCCTGTGGAGCAAGGGTGGGCTGATGTACGCCATTCCGTATCGGTAGACGCCGACACTAGCGGAGACCTCGAAGGCCGAGGTCTCCGCCCTTCCCACTCACTCAGACCTCATCCTGAGGAGCGTTGCGAAGCAACGCGTCTCGAAGGATGGCCGCGGCCAGCTTTTCGTTGTCCGCGGCGGCACTCACTTTGCTCGTTGGCGCGGACGTGGCCTCATGGTTCGAGACGCCCGCCTTCGGCGGGCTCCTCACCATGAGGAGAAAGGTTGTCTCTTGTCGGCAACCTGAGGAAGCGCTTACGCTCATTGCCAGACACACCCCGGGAGGGCGAAGCCATGACCGACACCGACACCCAAGCCGTTTCCGAAGACCGCCGCGAGGCCATCCGCTATGCGCTGGCGATCGGCAGCGGCGCCGCGCTCGCGTCCGCGCTGACGGCGAGCCCGGCGAGCGCGCAGGCCGCCGACAGCACGCTCGCCCGCGTCAAGGCGAACAAGACGATCCGCATCGCGGTGCTGCCGGGCGAGCTCCCCTACTTCAACAAGGACCTCGCGAGCGGAACCTGGTCAGGCTTCGCCATGGAGATGGCGAACGACATCGCGAAAATGCTCGACTGCAAGCTCGACTACACGGAATCGACTTACGGCAATTCGGTGCTCGACCTGCAGGCCGGCAAGATCGACCTCGCCTTCGCGCTCAACCCGACGCCGCAGCGCGCGCTGGTGATCGATTTCTGCGGCGCCGTGTTCCAGCATCCATTCGGCGCCATGCTGCGCAAGGGGCTCGAGGCGAAGACCTGGGGCGACATCAGCAAGCCGGAGATCAAGATCGCGGTCGATGCCGGCTCCGCCAACGAGCTGGTGGCGCGCCGCTTCGCCCCGAACGCGACGATCAAGTCGCTGCGCACGCGCGACGACGTGATGCTGGAGATGTCGTCGGGCCGTGTCGACGTCGTGGTCAATGCGCTGATCCTCGGCTTAACCGCCATCGCCAAGAATCCGAACCTCGGCCACTACAAGATCCTCACCTCGCCGTCGGTCGCCATCGCCAGCTCCATGGGCATGCGCCGCGAGAGCGACAAGAGCTGGCGCGACTTCCTCACGGTGTGGGTCGACTACAATCGCGGCATCGGGCAGATGCGCGAGTGGTTCCTCAAGGGCATGGCGCTGTCGGCGGTGAAGCCGGAGGACGTGCCGACGGAGCTGAATATTTAGGCTTCGTTCAATTCCGGTTCTCGTCGTTGCCGGGCTTGACCCGGCAATGACGGGAAACCGGAAGCCCCGCGATCGCCGTCACGATTTTGTGGTAATCTCGGCGCAACAAAGGCGCGTAGAGGAAGTCCGCGGATGTGGCGCAAGGCTCTATTGGCAATCGGTTTCACCGTCCTCGCCGGCACATGGCTGTCGGGCTCGCCGGCGCTGGCCAAAGGCCCCTATGGGCTGACCAAGATCGGCAACTGGCACGGAGGAGCCTACACCCATAGCACGACGGGAGCGTTCACGGCGTGCACGATGGCGGCGCAATATCGCAACGGAGTCGAGCTGCTGGTGACTCACGGCGCCGATGGGTTGTGGCGTCTCGGCTTCGCCAATAAAACCCTGCGGCTGCAGCCGAAGGAGACGTTTCCGCTCGACGTGACGCTGGATGGGGCCGCGCCGGTGCACCTGTTCGCCAGTGCTGCCGGGCCGATCGTGTTCTCCGCGCTGATCCCGAACAACAAGATCGTCGAGGAACTGCACAAAGCGAACCTGATGGTGGTGCAGACGCGCGGCGCGACGCTGCAGTTTCGGCTGGAGCAGATCAACGAGGTGATCCCGGCGATTCAAAAATGCGTCGCCAGGGCCAAGACTACGCATCTCTCGGAAGCAAATATTGGCGATTGGGCGCCGCCTCCGGTGCCGACCACGCTGCCGCCGGCGGCGAACGGGCCGACGGCGACCCCGACCGTCGGAACGCCCATGCATCCCGCTTCGCCGTTCGATGCCGGCCGCACGGTGCAACAGAGCGGCAGCGGATTCATCGTCAGCGGCGACGGGCACCTCGTCACCAACAACCACGTCGTCGCCGGCTGCGTCGGCGAGATCCGCGGCAGCCTGCCCGGGCAGCCGCCGGTAACGCTGCGTCTCGTCGCGCAGGACGCCATCAACGACCTCGCATTGCTGCAGGCCCCCGGGAGCTACAAGGACACGGCGAAAATCCGCGGCTCCGGCGTGCGCGCGGGCGACGGCATCGTCGCCGTCGGCTATCCGCTGCACGGCATGCTCACCTCCGACGTGACCGTGACCACGGGCATCGTCAATTCGCTGAGCGGCGTCGCCAATGACACGCGCTTCCTGCAGATCAGCGCGCCCGTGCAGCACGGCAACAGCGGCGGCCCGCTGCTCGACACCACCGGGAGCCTGGTCGGGGTCGTCACCGCCAAGATCAACGCGCTGAAATTCGCCAAGGCGACCGGCGACCTGCCGGAGAACATCAACTTCGCGATCAAGACCGCGGTGCTGCGCAATTTCCTCGACAGCTCTTCGATCACGTACCAGACCACGGATCAGGCCGCGGAGCTGCGGACGCCCGACATCGTGCAGGGTGCGCGCGGTTACACCATGCTGATCTCGTGCACGGCGAAACCGACGCAGTGAAGCGGCCGCGGACGGACGGTATTTGGCGATTGGAGCGAAAGCCTATCCGTAGTCATGCCCGCGAAAGCATGCATCCAGTACTCCCCGGAGGCGAGACCGTGCACCAATAGGTAAGGCGGTGGAATACTGGGTCCCCCGGTCAAGCCGGGGGACGCCGCCGAGATTGCGATTCGCTTCGTGAACGAGCAGCGACTTACCGCTTGCCCTTCGGGCAGCTCAGGCCGGCGATGACGAAGTCGATCTGCTGATCGAGCGTCGGGCCGGGCTTGTTGTGGTTCTGCGCGATCAGCTGCGGGTGGAAGAACCGCACCATGGCCGAGCAGGTGCACATCGACGCGAGCGGCACGTCGTCGACGTGAAACTCGCCGGAGGCGACGCCTTCGGCGATGACGGCGCCGATGGTGCCGGTGAGGCACATCATGTGCGCGGTGCAGACTTCCCAGCTCTCCTCCATGGCCACGGCGACCATCTCATGCATCTTGGAGTCGTCGGCGTAGCGCTCGGAGTTCATGTGGTGGATCGTGGTGAGCAGCTCGCGCATCCGCTGCGCGGCACTGCCCTTCTTGCGGGCGATCGCCAGCGAAGCCCCCTCGACCTCCCCCATCAGCCGCCGGGCGACGCCTTCGTTGATCGACTTCTTTGAATCGAAGAAGCGATAGACGTTGGCCGGGCTCATGCGCAGCATCTTCGCAATGTCGGCGACCGTGGTCTTGGTGTAGCCGATCTCGCGAAAGAGCTTCTCCGCGGTGATCAGGATCCGCTCGCGGATGTCGGTCTCGGTATGGTCGGCGACGTCGCTCATCTCGTCCTTTATATAGGGACTCTCTTTATGTCTGACTATTCGGCCGCAATCGCAAGCGGAATTGCCGGCTCTCCCGCCTCATGCTGCGGCGCGGCGGGCGCATTTTCGCCCTCGCCGCCCCGTTCGCCGAGCCGTTTCCGATACCAGAGCGCATAGAGGCCGGGCAGGAACAGCAGGGTCAGGAAGGTTGCCACGAACAGCCCACCCATGATGGTGATGGCCATCGGGCCCCAGAAGGCTGATTCCGACAGCGGGATCATGGCCAGGATGGCGGCGAGCGCGGTGAGGATCACCGGGCGCGCGCGGCGCACCGTCGCTTCGATGATGGCCTCGCGGCGGGTGAGCCCGGCCGCAACGTCGGCCTCGATCTGGTCGACCAGGATCACCGCGTTGCGCATGATCATGCCGGCGAGCGCAATGAGACCAAGGAGCGCCACGAAGCCGAACGGCTTGCCGGCGACGTTGAGCCCCAGCGAGGCGCCGACGATGCCGAGCGGCGCGGTCATGAACACGAGGATCAGCCGTGAGATGCTCTGCAGCTGGATCATCAGCAGCGTGAGCATGGCGAAGACCATCAGCGGGAACAGCGCAAAGATCGACGCATTGCCCTTCTGCGACTCCTCGATGGCGCCGCCGATCTCGATGCGGTAAGCGGGCGCCAAGCTGTCGCGGATCCCCTGCAGCTTCGGCCAGATGGCATTGGTAACGTCGGGCGGCTGGACGCCGTCGATCACGTCAGCGCGCACGGTGATCGCCATGTCGCGGTTGATGCGCCAGAGGATCGGCTCCTCGTGGGCGTATTCGACGCGCGCAAGCTGCGACAGCGGCACGGCGACACCGTTCTTGGAATAGACCGCGAGGTCGTCGATGCGAGCGAGATCGAGCCGTTCGGAGGACACCGCGCGGGCGACGACCTCGACCTTCTCGATGCCGTCGCGCACCGTGGTGATCGGGAGACCCGAAAGCAGCATGCTCAGCGACTGCGCGATGTCCTGCGGCGTCATGCCGAGCGCGCGCACGCGATCCTGGTCGACGACGAGCTTGAGATACGGCGTCTGCTCGTTCCAATCGAGATGCGGGTCGACGACGTCCTTGTTGGCGCGCATCACCTCGCGCACCTGGTACGCGATCTCGCGCACCTTCTGAGTGTCGGGACCGATGACGCGGAACTGGACGGGGAAGCCGACCGGGGGGCCGAAATTGAAGCGGTCGACGCGCACGCGAGCTTCCGATAGTTGGCCGTCAGCAACCGCCTTCTCCAGCCGCGCCTTGATGCGCTCGCGCGCCTCGACGTCCTTGGAGACGATGACAATCTCGGCGAAGGCTTCATTGGGAAGCTGCGGGTTCAAGCCCAGCCAGAAGCGCGGCGAGCCCTGCCCCACATACGCCGTGTAGGTCGCGATGTCCTTGTCGTCCTTAAGCAGCGCCTCGGCCTTCTGCACGGATTTGAGCGTGGTGCCGAAGGCGGTGCCTTCCGGGAGTCGCAGCTGGAAGAACAGCTCCGGGCGCTCGGACAGCGGGAAGAACTGCTGCTGCACGTGACCGAAGGCGAGGATCGAGGTGACGAAGATCCCCGCGGTCGCCAGCACCACCTTGACGCGGTGGTTGACGCACCACTCGATCACCCGTCGCAGCGCGCGATAGAGCCGCGTCTCGTAAATGGCGTGCGGATCGTGGATGACGCCGCGCTTGGCCGCAGACTTCTTGCTTGCAGACTTGGCGAAGCTCGGGAGGAGCTTGACGCCGAGATAAGGCGTGAACATCACGGCGACGATCCAGGAAGCGACGAGCGCGATCGCCACCACCCAGAAGATGCCGCCGGCATATTCGCCGACGGCGGAGTTGGCGAAGCCAATGGGCAGGAAGCCCGCGGCGGTGACCAGGGTGCCGGTGAGCATGGGGAACGCGGTCGATTCCCAGGCGAACGACGCCGCGCGCACGCGGTCGAAGCCCTGCTCCATCTTCACCACCATCATCTCCACCGCGATGATGGCGTCGTCGACGAGGAGGCCGAGCGCGATAATGAGTGCGCCAAGCGTGATGCGATGCAGATCGAGCCCGATGGCGTTCATGACGATGAAGACGACGCCGAGCACGAGCGGAACCGAGAGCGCGACGACGATGCCGGTGCGCAGCCCGAGCGCGATGAAGGAGACGATGAGCACGATCGCCAGCGCCTCGATGAAGGAGCGCACGAACTCGCCGACCGCGTGGTCGACCACCGCCGGCTGATCGGCGATCTGCTCGAGGTTGAAGCCCTGCGGCACCGAAGCCATGAAATCCTTGGTGGCGGCGGCAACCGCCGGCCCGAGCTCGAGGATGTTGGCACCCTTGGCCATGACCACGCCGACGCCGATCGCGGGCTTGCCTTCCTGGCGCACCTCGAAGGTGGGCGGATCGACATAGCCGTGGCTCACCGTGGCGATATCGCCGAGCCGGAAGGTGCGGCCATTGGCCTCGACCGGCGTGTCGGAGACGGCTTTCACGCCGTCGAGCGCGCCGGTGACGCGCAGCGGCACGCGTTGCGCATTGGTCTCGACCACGCCCGCGGGCACCACGGCGTTCTGCTTCTGCAGCGACTGGAAGATCTGCTGCGCGGTGATGCCGAGCGTCGCCAGCTTGGCGTTGGAAAACTCGACATAGATCTTCTCGTCCTGCGTGCCGTAGAGATTGACCTTGGTCACGCCTTTGACCTTGAGCAGCCGCTGGCGCAGCGCTTCGGCGACCTTCTTCATCTGCCGATAGTCGGCGCCGTCGGCGGTGAGCATGGAGAGAATGGAATCGACGTCGCCATACTCGTCGTTGAAATTCGGACCGATCAGGCCTGACGGCAGGTCGCCCTTGATGTCGGAGATCTTCTTGCGCAGCTGATAGAACAGCTGCGGCACCTCACGCGCCGGCGTGTAATCCTTGAACGCCACCGTCATCGCCACGAAGGACGGCTTCGAATAAGTCGTCACCTTGTCGAAATACGGCAGCTCCTGCAGCTTCTTCTCGATCGGATCGGCGACCTGCTCCTGCATCTCGTTGGCGGTCGCGCCCGGCCAGATGGCGGAGACGATCACCACCTTGATGGTGAAGGACGGATCCTCGGCGCGGCCAAGGCTGCGATAGGACATGAAGCCGGCGAAACCGAGCATTACGATCAGGAACAGGATGAGCGAGGGATGAGCTACCGCCCAGGCGGAAAGATTGAACCGTCGCATCGTCGCACCCTTGGTTTCGCAGTTCGTCCAGTTTTCGTTGCCGGTCCCGGGATCAGGCTGGGGTGAGGGTCGTCGACGTCGGCAACGGGGGGCGTCAACCAACTGCAACCCTCACCCCGAACCCCTCGTCGTGTGCCGCGAGGGGATGCGCCTAAAGGCATTTCGGGGGCAGCGAGGAGGTGGGATTTACGCGCGACGACGCGTCTGACGGGAACCAGAACGCGTTGCGTTTCACCCCACCCCGCTCACTGCGCTCGTCGCCTACTCGATACGCCGGCGGCGAGCACTACTCTGCAACTCACACACAAACCTCAGAACGACAGCGCCGAGACCACACGCACCTTCTGCGCGGGATCGAGCTTCTGCACGCCGAGCACCACGACGTCGGCGCCTTCGAGCACGCCGCCGGAGATCAGCACGTCCTTGCTCTCGTAAGCCTTGACCTCGACCTTGCGCAGCTCGAGCGCGCCGGTCTTCGCGTCGGCGACATAGAGCGAGGGGCCGTTGCCCTGGTTGAACAGCGCGGTGAGCGGCACGCGCGCCACGCGATCACTCGAGGCATCGGTGAGCGTCAGCGTCGCGGTCATGCCGAGGTTCACCGATTCGTCAGCGTCGGGCATGGAGAACTTGGCGAGATAAGTGCGCGTCGTCGGATCGGCGGCGGGCGCGAGCTCGCGCAGCTTCGCGACATATTGCTTGCCCGGTTCCGACCAGATGGTGACCTTGGCTTCGCCGGACCTGGCGCGCGCCAGCAGCGTCTCCGGGACGGCGACGACGACTTCCTTCTCGGCGAGCCGCGCCACGCGGATCGCGGCCTGGCCGGCGGTGACCACCTGCCCCGGCTCGATCAGCGTCGCGGTGACGACACCCGGGGCGTCAGCGACGAGCGTCGCGTAAGACAGCGAGTTGCGCGTGAGCTCGACCGAACGTTCGGCCCGGTTGAGCCGCGAGCGCGCCTCGTCGGCGGTGGCGCGAGCCTGATCGAGCTGCGCGTCGGTCGCCCAGCCTTTCACATGCAATTCCTTGGAGCGGGTCTCGGCGGCCTCGGCCTGTGCGGCGACACCGGTCGCGGCGCGGAATTCGGCATCGGCCTGCTGCGCCTGCAGCTTCAGATCGGCTTCGTCGAGCGTGGCGAGCGGCTGCCCGGCATCGACCAGGGCTCCCACTTCGACCAGACGCTTCGCCACCTTGCCGGCGACGCGAAAGCCGAGATCGCTTTCGATGCGCGGGCGGATGGTGCCGACAAAGCTGCGGTCCGGGTTCTGCGACTCATAATGTACAGCGGCCACCAGGACCGGCCGCGGCGGCTCGGCCTTCTGCGCCACGACGTCATTACAGCCGGCCAGCGCCAGCGCGAATAACGGCGCCAAAGCGACCAAGTGGCTGGATTTGCGAGAGGAAACGGCGCGAGCAGACATGGAAGCACCTCGTTGCGTGCTCCGGAACATACATGATGAGTGACGAATGTCAATATTCGTCAGTGATTATCATTTAGTCGTAAGTGCCCCAGCGGCATACCGCCGGGGCAAGGCGGGGCCCAATCACAGCGTGCGGGTGATCTTGCTCAGATGCGGCGGATGGTCGGGATCGAGCCCCTGCCCGCGCGCCGCCGCCTCGATCGCGCGATAGCAGGGAAGCAGCATGGCGACCGGATCGCAGATCGGGTGATCGTCGTCGATCCACGGCAGCGTGCCCTCCGGGCCGCCCGCGGCGAACACGGTCTCTCCGGCAGCACGCAAGTCGCGGATCAAGTCATCGACACTCGCAGCCGTGGCGTCGTTCTGCCGCAAGAGGAGCACCGGCGTCTTCGGCGTGATCGCGGCGCGCGGGCCGTGCCGCAGCTCGGCTGCGCTGTAACCGAGCGCCGGTACGCGCAGCGTTTCGGTCAGCTTCAACGCCACCTCACGCACGATGCCGAGCGCATAGCCGCGCGCGGCGACGAAGGCGGCGGGAGCATAAGCCAGACTGAGCGCCCAGGGCGACCAGTCGCACCGCGCGGCGGCGTCGAGGCGTTCGGGCAAGCGCTTGAGCGCACCGGTGAGGTCGTCGTCGCGCGTGAGGGCCGCAACAAGCTGCGCGCCCGCGATCATCGACAGCGCGACCGTCTTGGTGGCAGCGACGGCGCGCTCGGGACCGGCGTCGATCGGGAGCACGAGCTCGGCGGCCTTCGCCGCCGGCGACGCAGCATCGTTGATGATGGCAAGCGTCAGCGCGCCGAGTGAGCGCGCCACCTGCGTGGCGGCCACAAGATCGGGGCTTCGTCCGGATTGCGAGATCACGACGAACAAGGCTTCGCGCATGTCCGGCGGCCGCTCGTAAGCGGTGACGATCGAGGGCGCCGCGGCGGAAACCAGCACGCCGACGCGCGCCTCGAACAAATAGCGCAGATAAACGCCGACATGGCCGGAGCTGCCGCGGCCGCAGAAAATGACGACGCGCGGCGCCGCGCGCTCGATGCGGCTGGCGATGGTGGCGATGCCGTCGGTCGCGGTGAGCAGGCGCTGCGTTGCCGCGGGGATCTCGGCGATCTCCCGCGCCATGGCCGTCGCGGTTGCGGCTTCAGCCATTGTTCCGCGAGAGCTTGTTGATGGCCGCGCGCAGATTGCCGGCGTGCTGCTCGAGCAGTGCCGCGGCGTCTTTCGGCTTGAGCCCGAAGCCGAGCAGGACCGCGAGCTTGACGTCGCCTTCGGCATCGGCGACGTGCCGCGCAGCGTCGGCTTCGCTGCAGCCGACAAGCGTGTGCACCATGGCCGCGGCGCGGCGCCTGAGCTTGGCGTTGCTGGCGCGCATATGCACCATCAGCCCGCGGTAGACGCGGCCCATTTTCACCATCAGCGCAGTGGAGAAGAGATTGAGCACGATCTTCTGCGCGGTGCCGGCTTGCATGCGCGTCGAGCCGGCGATCACTTCGCTGCCGGTCTCGACCAGGACGGCGTGGCGCGCCGCCGCCAGAAGCGGCGTGCCCGCATTGTTGGCAACCGCGACGGTGACGGCGCCGGCGGCCGTCGCCGCGCGCAGCGCGCCGACGGTGAACGGGGTGGTGCCGCTCGCGGCGAGGCCGACGACCACGTCGTCGCCGCCGACCTTGGCATCGGCGATGGCGCGGGCCCCCTGCCCCTCGTCGTCCTCGGCACCTTCGACGCTGTGCACCAGCGCCTCGAGCCCACCGGCCATGAGGAAGACCAGGCGATCGCGCGGCCAGTCGAAGGTCGGCGACAACTCGCTGCCGTCCTGCACGCCGAGGCGCCCGGAGGTGCCGGCGCCGACATAAACGATGCGGCCACCGCGCTCGAGCGCCGGCACCGCCGCGTTGACCGCTGCGGCAATCGCCGGCAATGCGCCGCGCACCGCCGTGGCGGCCGCGATCTGGCCGTCATACATGGCGGCGATCATCTCCGCCGCCGACCAGGAATCGAGATCAATGTAGCGTGGGCTGATCTGCTCGGTGAGCATGCGCCTCTGCCTGTTCAGACGAGCGGCCAACGCCGCTGCGGCGAGTCACGTTCCAAAGCGAGTTCGAAGCTAGTTCAAAGCCTCTCGGCGCGCCAGCAGCAGCGCGCCGTCCACCGCATCGCCCTCGATCGGCGACAGCCGCCGCTGCACGTCCGGTGCCAACCAAAGCTGCATCGGCGAGGCGAGGCCGCCGAGGAGTGCGATGCGCGGGGCGCCGCATTCGACCAGGCGGCGGACGAGCTCGTCGATCTGCTCGGCGGCATCGCGCACGACGCGACGCGCCACCGGGTCGCCATTGTCGGCGTGACGCATCACCAGCGGCGCGAAGGTCGCGTAATCGGTCGCCGTCGCCTTGTCCATCCAGGCCACCGCCTCGAACGGATCGTTCTGGAAACGATTGAGCACGTCTCGCGTCAGCGCCGTGGCCGTTCCGCGTTCGTCGAAGGCGCGCAGCGCCAAGCGGATCGCATGCAGGCCGAGATCGGCACCGCTGCCCTCGTCGGAGATCGGGAATCCGTAGCCACCGACGCGCACCTCGCGACCGCCGACCACGGCGAAACCGACGCTGCCGGTGCCGATGATAACGATGCCGCCGTCGCGGCCGCCATGCGCGCCGATGCAGGCGATTGTGGCGTCATTGACATAGGTGACAGCGCCGAACGGATGCGGATGCGCGATGAGCTGCTCCTGCAAACCCTTGCGGCCGACACCGGCGAGACCGACACCGGCGACCATGCTGCCGAGCGCTTCGCAGGGAAGCCCTGCCTCCTCGAGCGCGCCGCGGCACGCAGTCTCGACCGCGGCGAAGGAGCGGTCGATGCCGAGCCGCACCGCCGCGGGTCCGGCGATGCCGGTGCCGAGCACGCGTCCATCCGCGTCCTCGATGCGCGCGCGGCACCCCGTGCCGCCGCCATCGACGCCGATGAACAGGCGCGTGGTCATGAGACTACCCGCTCGATGTCCGCTCCACACTGCACGAGCTTCTTGTCGAGCGACTCGTAACCGCGATCGAGATGATAGATACGGTTGACCGTGGTCTCGCCCTCGGCGACGAGACCGGCGAGCACCAGGCTCACGGAGGCGCGCAGATCGGTCGCCATCACCGGCGCTCCGCGCAACCCATCGACGCCGCGCACCAGCGCGGTCGAGCCCTGCAGCGCGATGTTGGCGCCGAGCCGGCCAAGCTCGGGCACATGCATGAAGCGGCTCTCGAAGACGGTCTCACGAATGACCGAGGCGCCGGACGCGATCGTCATCAGCGCCATGAACTGTGCCTGCAGGTCGGTCGGAAAGCCGGGATAAGGCTCAGTGACGATGTCGACGCCGCGCAAGGGCCCGTTGCGCGAGATCATCAGCCCGCGATCGGTCGGCCAGATTTGCACACCCGCATTTTCGAGCGCGGCGCCGACGGCGCCCAGATGCTCGAGATGCGCGCCGATGATCTCCAGGTGCCCGCCGGTAATGGCGGCGGCCACCGCATAGGTCCCGGCCTCGATACGGTCGGTGATCAGGTCATGGCGCGCGCGCGTGGTGAGTGCATCGACGCCCTGCACCAAAATGCGATGAGTGCCGGCGCCTTCGATGCGCGCGCCCATGGCCGTGAGGCAGCGCACGAGATCGATGATCTCAGGATCGCGCGCGGCATTGAGGATCTCGGTCTCGCCGCGGGCGAGGCTCGATGCCATCAGCGCCGTCTCGGTGGCGCCGACGGAAGGCGTGGAAAAGATGATATGGCCGCCGGCGAGCCGGTCGCCGGCGACACTAGTGCTGATGTAGCCGCCCTCCATGTCGACCTGCGCGCCGAGGGCGGCGAGCGCCTTGAGATGCAAGTCGACTGGGCGCGCGCCGATGGCGCAGCCGCCGGGTAGCGAGACGCGGGCGCGGCCGAACCGGGCCAGCAGCGGCGCCAGCACCAGGATGCCGGCGCGCATCTTGCGCACCATGTCGTAGGGCGCTTCCGCGCTACGCGCAGCGGCGGCATTGAGGATGAGCCGGCGGCCGGCCCCCATCTCGGCGGTGACGCCGAATTCCTGCATCAGCGCCACCATGGTGACCACGTCGGTCACCTCGGGGACATTGCCGAGCTCAAGCGGCGCCGCCGAGAGCAGCGAGGCCGCAATCTGCGGCAATGCAGCATTCTTGGCGCCGCGCACCGCGACGGAGCCTTCGAGCCTCTTACCACCGCGGATGACCAGCCGGTCCATGCCTGTCCTCTTGTTGCGAGGCCATAACGCAATCGGGCTGTTTAAGGTTAGATTGGCCCCGTCCTGAGACCAATTCACTACTGCGATACCCGCGCATGAATTCCACACCCGCAGCGCAAGCCCGCCACGCCATCCTGGCCGAGCGCCTGTTCGATGGCCGCGGCTGGCATGAGGGCGCCGCGCTGCTGACTGAAGGCGGGCGCATTGTCGCGCTGGCGCGGCAGGGGGACATCGCCGCGGATTGCCCAACCGCGCGGCTGCCGGCAGGCACGTTCCTGGTGCCGGGCTTCATCGACCTGCAGGTCAATGGCGGTGGCGGTGTGCTGCTCAACGATGCGCCGAGCGCAGAGGCCATGCGCGCCATCGCATTGGCGCATCGCAAGCGCGGCAGCACGGCGATCGTGCCGACGCTGATCACCGACACACGCAAGCAGATGCAGACGGCCATCGTGGCTGCGCGCAGCGTTGCCGGGATGGACGGCGTGCTCGGACTGCATCTCGAAGGCCCGTATCTCAGTCCGGCCCGGCCGGGCATCCATCGCGCGGATCGGATCGCCCCGGCGCAGATGCACGACCTCGACTGGCTGATCGAGCTTGCCGGCGCCGGACGCTCGATGATCACGCTGGCACCCGAATGCGTGCCGGACGGCTTCGTCCGCGCGCTTGCGGCGGCAGGCCTGCGCGTCGCCGCCGGGCACAGCGAGGCGAGCGCGGAGATCGTCGCGCGCGCGGTCGACGACGGGCTCACGGGCGTCACACATCTTTATAATGCGATGCCGCCACTCGCGAGCCGCGCGCCGGGCCTAGTCGGCGCCGCGCTTGCCGAGCCGCGGCTTACGGCCGGCCTCATCGTCGACGGCCTGCATGTCGATCCGATTGCGGTGCGCGCGGCGTTTGCAGCGAAAGGTGGCGGCGGCATTGCGCTCGTCAGCGACGCGATGCCGACCGTCGGCGCGACGATCGACCATTTCGAATTGATGGGGCGCGCGATCTCGCTCGCCGACGGCAAGCTCACGGACGAAAATGGAACGCTCGCCGGCGCGCATCTCGACATGGCCTCCGCGGTGCGGAACGCAGTCAAGCTCGCTGGTATTCGCCTCGGGGATGCGCTCGCCGCCGCGACGCTCACGCCGGCGCGCTTCCTCGGCATCGAAGCCGACCGCGGCGCGCTGGTTCCCGGCGCGCGCGCGGATTTGGTCGCATTGACTGAGGCGCTCGAGGTCACCACGATCTGGGTTGACGGGAACCGAAATTGATGGACGCGCGGAACGTTCAGTCCAACGCCGTTGCCGCCGCGACCTGGCTGACGCAGTTCGACCGGGCGCTGGCGCAGCGCGACACGGCGCGCCTGCGCGGCCTGTTTCATGCCGAAAGCTACTGGCGCGATCTCGCCGCGCTGACCTGGCGCATCGGCACGGTCGCCGGCGCCGAGGCCATCATAAACGCACTCCTGTCCCACGCGGCCCGCGAACAGCCGCGCGGCTTCGCTCTCGACGCGCAGCGCACGGCGCCACGCCTGGTTAAGCGCGCCGGCAGCGAAGCGATCGAGGCGATCTTCCGCTTCGAGACCGCGCAGGGCCGCGGCAATGGCGTGCTGCGGCTCACTCCGGATCCCGCCGACGCGACCGTGCTGAAAGCCTGGACGCTGCTCACCGCGCTCGACGAGATCAAAGGCCACGAGGAGCAGCGCGCAGGCGCTTCGCCCGACGACAAGATCTATGCGCGCGATTTCCACGGGCCGAACTGGCTCGACATGCGCGAGACCACGGCGGCCTTTGCCAATCGCGAGCCGACGGTGCTGGTCGTCGGCGCCGGCCAGGCCGGGCTGTGCATCGCCGCACGGCTCAACGCGCTGCAGATCGACACGCTGGTGGTCGAGCACTATGCGCGCGTCGGCGACAACTGGCGGCATCGTTATCATGCGCTGGTGCTGCACAATCAGGTGCACGTCAATCACCTGCCCTACATGCCATTTCCGCCGACCTGGCCGGCCTACATCCCCAAGGACAAGCTCGCCGGCTGGTTCGAGTCGTACGCCGAGGCGATGGAGCTCAATGTCTGGACCTCGACCGACTTCCTCGGCGGCAGCTATGATGAAAAGGCGCAGCGCTGGTCGGTGACGGTGCGGCGCGCCGACGGCTCGATGCGCGAGCTGCGTCCCAAGCATGTGGTGATGGCGACGGGCGCCAGCGGCATTCCCAACATGCCGGAAATCCCGAGCCTGAAGGATTTTCGCGGGGCGGTACTGCATTCCAGCCAATACGGCGACAGCGAGAAATGGGCGGGCAAGCGCGCGCTGATCATCGGTACAGGCACCAGCGGCCATGACATCGCGCAGGACCTGCATTCGGCCGGTGCGCAGGTGACGCTCGTCCAGCGCAGCTCGACCATGATCATCAATGTCGAGCCAAGCGCGCAGCTTCCCTATGAGCTCTATGGCGAAGGTCCGCCGCTCGAGGACTGCGACCTCGCCACCGCGGCGATGCCGCTGCCGCTGTCGCGCAAGAGCCATGTCCTGCTCACGCAACGCGCCAAGGCGATCGACCAGCCGCTGCTTGATGCCTTGGAGCGACTCGGCTTCAGGCTTGACTTCGGCGACGACGGCACCGGCTGGCAGTTCAAGTATCTCACGCGCGGCGGCGGCTACTATTTTAATGTCGGCTGCTCCGACCTGATCGTGCGTGGCGAGATCGGGTTTGCGCAGTTCACCGACATCGAGCGTTTCGTCGCCGAGGGCGCGCGGCTGCGCGACGGCAAGACGCTTCCCGCCGACCTGATCGTGCTGGCGACCGGCTACAAGGGCCAAGACGTGCTGGTGCGCAAGCTGTTCGGGGATGCGGTTGCCGATCGCGTCGGGCCGATCTGGGGCTTCGGGACAGAGCTCGAGCTGCGCAACATGTTCACGAGGACGGCGCAGCCGGGCTTGTGGTTCATCGCCGGCAGCTTCGCGCAATGCCGGATTTATTCGAAGTATTTGAGCTTGCAGATCAAGGCGGAAGAGTTGGGGTTAGCGACATAGCGCGGCCTTTCCGTCGTCATGCCCGCGCTTGTCGCGGGCATCCACGTCTTCCTTCTATCTCTGTCAGCAAGAAAGTCGTGGATGGCCGGGTCAAGCCCGGCCATGACGAAAACTAACGCCGTGCCAAAACTAATCGAACGCCTTCGCCCCGAGCAGCGCCTCGCGAAACCGGTTCTTGATGTGCGCGCCGTCACGCATGCGGATCGACATCGGATAGCGCTTGGCGGTCACCTTGATGTCGCGGAACACGAGCTCGCGGCCGGTGAAGATCTCCGGAATGGCCTTGGTCAGCTCATGATCCGTGTAGACGGTCTCCGCGCTGGGGAAGCCGCAGGCCGCGGCGACGCCGGTGAGGCTGACGCCACGATGGGTGTGTGTCGCCTGCATGCCGGTCTCGCTGTATTGCTCGTTGTCGAAGACGACGAGCGAGAGGTTTTCCGGCGCCTTGGCGCCGATGGTGGCAAAGGCGCCGAGCCCCATCAGCATCTCGCCGTCGCCGGTCACGACGACGACGCGGCGCGTCGGCTGCGCCAGCGCCAGGCCCAAACCCATCATCGCGGCGGCGCCCATGCCACCCCACAGATAGAAGGTGTTGGGATGATCCTGGGTGCCGAAATCGTAGCAGGTCGAGCCGAGCCCGGTGACGATCAGCGCGTCGCCGCGCGCCTGCATCATCGCGGCCGCGACCTCGCGCCGATCAAGCGTCGCTTCTCTGCGCTCCGCCATGGTCACTTGCTCCAGTCCTTGAACCCGATGAGCCGCTGACCGAGCAGCACCGCGATCGGCCGATTGGTGGAAAATGCCATCTGCGCCGCCGCGAACACGACGTCGCGCACCTCGTCGGCGTGCTCGGCCCGCTGCACGACGACGCCGATGTCCTCGAGCACCTTCGCCGTGCTCTGCCCCATGGGCAGCTGCCAGGGATTGAACTCGCCCCACTCGCCGCGCATGGTGATGAGCATCAGCAGCGGAAACCGGCACTCGGTGACGAGGCTGATCATGTTGATGCAGTTGCCGGCGCCGGAGGACTGCATCAGCAGCGCCCCGCGTTTGCCGCCGAGCCAACCGCCGGCGAGCATCGCCACACCCTCCTCCTCGGTGGTGAGCGACACCACTGCCATGGCGTTGTCGGCCTCGCATTCCTTGATCAGCTGGGTGTGACCGGCGTCCGGCACGAAGGCGATCTGCTCGACGCCGACCTGCTTGAACACGTCATAGATGGCGCGCGGCCAGGTCCGCGCCGGGGTGTCCTGTTTCACGAGATCTCCGAAAGAGCCTTGTGGGATTCTGCCCGTAGGCTGGGTGGACTGGTGGATTTTCGGTTATCCCGGCCGGGTTCCGCAATTCGTTTTTTCGCAGATCAGATTGAACGAATTCAGGCGGTCGTCTTCAGGTGGATAAGCGGCATCCTCACAGCGCATGAGCGTTGACACGCTGCAGCGCACCTTCAATCTAATAGGCTGCCGACAGCGCGATTCTCGCAGCAACGTACCGACTATGCTTCTCGTCAAAACCTATCTCGACAAGAGCCCGATCCACGGTCTTGGCGTTTTCGCCGGCGAGCTCATCCCCAAAGGGACGAAGATCTGGCGCTTCGTCGAAGGCTTCGATCACTGCTATTCGGCGAGCGAGTTCGCCCGCCTGCCGAAGCCCGCCCGCGACTTCATCGAGTATTACGGCTACCAGATCGACGGCGAGATCCTGCTCACCGGCGATAACGACCGCCACATGAATCATGCGGAGCAGCCCAACACTTGCGTTCGTGGGGCCTACACGGTGGCGCGCATCGACATCCCGGAGGGCGTCGAGATCACCGCCGACTATCGGGATTTCGAGCTGGCAATGTGCGCGTCGTTCTTGCGCGATGCCACGTCGGCGCGAGCGGATTCGCAGGTGGTGCAGCAATCGGCAGAGATGTAAGCGCCAAGCGAGGCGCTACTCCACTTTCGCCCCCGAAACCGCGACCACCGTCTTCCATTTGGCAAGCTCCGCACGCTGGAAGCGCAGCGCATCGGCCGGACTACCGCCCGCCGGCATCGCCCCGACCTCGGTCAGCTTGCGCTTCACCTCCTCGTCGGCGAGCGCCTTGTTCACCTCGGCGGCGATGGCGTGGACGATCGCCGGGTCGGTGCCCTTGGGCACCGCGAACACCACCCAGGACGACAGGTCGAAATTCGGGATCACCTCACCGACGGTGGGGATCTCGGGCAGCTTCGGCCAGCGTGTGGCGGCAGTGATCGCGAGAAAGCGGACGAGGCCGGTGCCGGCAAAGCTCTGGAACGTCGGCAGGCCGTCGACGACAAAGTCGACGCTGCCGCCTGCGAGCGCCTGCGCCGCCGGTCCACCGCCGCGGAAGGGCACATGCACGGCCGTGATCCCCGCCTCATGCATGAACATGGACGCGATGAGGTGTCCGGTCGACCCATTGCCGGAAGAGCCCATAGTCAGCATCTGCGGGCGCGCTTTGGCGAAAGCGATGAAGTCGCGTAGCGTGGTCGCCGGGATTTTCGGATTGATGACGAGGATCTGCGGAAACGTGGCGACATGGCTCGCCATCACGAAATCCGTTTCCGCATTGTAAGGCAGCTTGGCGAACATGTGCGGGTTGATCGCCAGCGTGCCGGGCGAACCGGCGAGGATCGTGTAGCCATCGGGCGCGGCACGCGCGACCGCGTCGGTGCCGAGATTGCCGTTGGCGCCGGTGCGGTTCTCGACCACGAAATTCTTGCCGAGGTTTTCGCTCATGCGCCCGGCAACAATGCGTGTGACTACATCGGCCGCGCCCCCGGCGGAGAACGGCACGATCACCTTCACGACACGTTGCGGCCACGCTTGCGCGGACGCGATCATCGGCAGCGCAAGCGCAAAGACGACCGCGGCCAATGCCCGCCATCCGCCGATCATGATACTGCTCCTGCGCTCCGCATCTGCATCTATCCGAAAGTGCGATCGGAGACCGCGAGATCAGTCACGAACATGTGGCCGGGCGCGTGCGTGATCATCTCCGCAATGCCCGCCGCCGCGGCTGCGGCTTGCGCCGTAATCCCACAAGCCCAGAACGCGGGAATCGAACCCGGCTCGTCCTGCGGCGGCTGCCCCCAATCGACATTGCGGAGCGCCGCAATCCCGATCTTTTCCGGATCGCCGATATGGATCGGCGCCCCGTGGGAAAGCGGATAGCGCGCGGTGAGATCGATCACACGCATCAGCAGCGGCTCCGGTACGGGTCGATAGCTGACCACGACAGGTCCGTGAAATACGCCCGCCGGCGCGCAAGGAATCGAGGAACGATACTGGGCAGGAAATGCATCATCGCGCACGAGATGCGGAAACGGGATACCGGCGTCGAGCAGCACCTGATCGATCGACAAGTTGCAGCCGGTGAGGAAGGCGACGTGATCCTTGCGCCAATGCGCGCGCAGGTCGCGCACGCGCTCGACCAGCTTGCCGTCGCGATAAATACAATAAGCCGGGATATCGGTGCGGATGTCGGCATCCGGCGCCGCCTTGCGCGGCACCGGATCGCCCGGATCGGTGACATCGAGCAGCGGTAGCGCACGCGGATTGCGCAAGCAAAAGCGCATGAAGTCGAAGGCGAGCCTCTCCGGCAGGATCGTGACATTGGCCTGATGGAAGCCGAGCGCCAGCCGCTTGGTGTTCGACGTCCAGCCGCCGGCACGGATCGCCGCGCGCACGTCGGCGGGCTTGGCGCGCTCGAGCTCGGCGCGCACCAGACCTTGCCGATCGGCGAGCGTATTCATCCGCACAGCTCCATGATCGCATAGGCGCAAGTCCGCGCCGTGGTCATCAGCTCGGAAATATGCACCCGCTCGTCCGGCGCCGGCCACTCGGGATAGAGCTTGATGTTGCCGGGACCGAACTGGACGCTCGGGATGCCGGCGGCATGCAGCACATTGCCGTCGCCGAAATTGCCGATGCGCTCGACGCCGCCGACCTGCGGCTTCTCGCCCGTGGCAAGCTCGTAGCCGCGCGTGAGGGCCGCCACCAGCGGATGGTCATCGGCAAGCTCGCTCGGCTCCATGTAGAACGGATCGTCGGGCCCATTGGCGGGGATGATGATCTCGCAGTCGAGCGCCGGATTCTCGCGCTTGCATTGCGCGACGACGCGCTCGATGTCCTTGCGCACCCCCTCGAGCGTCATACCCGGCACGGTGCGGATCTGGAAAACGAGATCGCAGGTTCGCCCATAGTGCTCCTTGCTCACCACGTCGTAGCGGATCATCGGAAAATTCGGCAGCTCCTTGTGCGGCGTGTAGGTCAGCCAGCTCCCCTGCGGCACCTGCACCAGGCTCGGGCCGAACTTGCTGATGAAGAGCGCCTGCTGCTCGATCGGATTGAAATAGGCGTCGCGGGCTTCCTTGGTGAAGCGAAAGAACAGGCCGGGTGTGTTGGTGCGAAGCCGCACACGCACGGAGCCGACGGTGACCGAGCCGATGGTGTTTGCCGCGTGCTCGATATTGATGCAGTAGTCGGCACGCACGCCGTTCTTCACCAGCGTGCGCGTGCCGGTGCCGCCAAGCTTGTGCGATGCAACTGGGCAATAAAGGATGTCGCCCTTGAGCCGCGTCCCGGCTTCGCGAAGCGCGGAAATGGCGCAGAGCGCCGCGGCAAGCCCGCCTTTGTCGTCTTGCGCCGCGAGACCCCAGATCCAGCCGTCCTCGTATTTGCCTTCGGTCGGATGCACGGTCCAGCCGGGCATCTCGACGTTGACGTCGAGGTGGCCGTTGATCATCAGGGTCGGCCCGTTGCCCTCGCCTTTCAGTCGTCCGACGGCCTGCCGCGTCTTGCGCTCCTTCTGGAACGGATGCGGGACGTCCATGGAGGTCACTTCCATGCCGAGCTCGCGCATGCGCTCGGCCATGAAGTCGGTGATCTTGCCTTCCTCGAAATTCGGGCTGGGAATGGCGATCATCTTGCGCGCCAACGCGACGATGTCGTCAGGTCGAATTCGTTCCATCACGCGTTTGAAGGCGGCTTCATCGACCATGCAACTGTCTCGACTGATGCGCGATATTGCGCATGATGGCAGAGTAAGTAGCCGTTCTGGTGCGGTCAAACGTCTTCGTCTTGCGAAGAATGAGGGGCAGCAATGAAATCTTCTCGCCGGTTTCCGATTTTGTCCGCCGTGCGGTTGTGCATCGGCGTCTGCTCTCTCGCACTCGGTTTTGCCTTGAGCCCCGCGGGCGCGCAGACGCCCAGCTTTCCGCAACAGCCGGTACGCATCATCGTGCCTTTCGCACCGGGTGGGACTCCGGATCTGGTGGCGCGGCTGCTCGGGCAAGTTGCCGGCGCCGATTTTGGCCAGCGGGTCTACGTCGAGAACATCACCGGTGGCGCCGGCAACATCGCGATGCAGGCGGGCGCCCGTGCCGAAGCCGATGGCCAGACCATCCTGATGTGTACGCTTGGCTGCGCTTCAAATCTGTTCTTGCTCGACAATCTCGGCTGGGATCCGCGCAAGGACATCGCGCCGGTGATGGTCGCCGGCGTAGTTCCCAACGTGCTCGTCGTCGGTCAAAGCCTGCCGGTGAAATCGGTCGGCGAATTCCTCGCCGCCGCGCGCGAACGTCCGGGCAAGCTGACCATGGCCTCATCGGGCATCGGATCGGCCTCGCATTTGGCCGGCGAGATGTTCAAGGCGATGGCCGGCCTCGAGATCCTGCATGTGCCCTATCGCGGCTCGACAGCGGCACTCCCCGATATCGTTGCCGGCCGCGTCGATTCCATGATCGTCAGCCTGCCGGAAGCGCTGTCGTTCATCCGCGGCGGCCAATTGCGCGCGCTCGGGGTGAGCAGCGCCGAGCGCGCCGCCGCCCTGCCCGCTGTTCCCACCATTTCCGAGAGCGGCGTGCCGGGATACGCGGTCGTTGCCTGGTCGGCGATGTTCGTGCCGGCGGCAACGCCGAAAGATCGCATCGATATCCTCAATCGCACGTTCAACAAGGCGCTTGGCGACCCAGAGATCGCGCGCAAGCTTTCCGAGTTCGGCGTGCAAGGCGGCGGCGGCGCGCCGGAGAAGGCCTCGGCGCTCCTGCAGTCGGAGATCGCAGCCTGGGGCAAGTTGATCAAAGACCGCAACATCAAGCCGAACTGATCCCGCGTAGGATCAGGCGCCGAGAAAATTACACGTGCCGTCCTGCTTGATGCGCTCGAGCAGGTCGACCTCCCAGGCGAGATATTCGTTCATCGCATTCTTCGGATCGCCCGCGCGCTCATAGGGCTTGAGCCAGGCATCGACCGGCTCATCGCCCATCAGCGGATCGCGCGACAATGCGTGGCCGGCCGCGACCCAGGCCGCGTTGCCGCCCTTGAGCCAGCGCACGGGCGCTTTGGTGAGCACACGGGCTTCCTCGACGGTGAGGCTCGCGAGGACATCGTCCTCGGATGTGAGCACCAACGTGCTGCGCAGCGGAATTTTCGCCAGCGCGCGATCGAGGCGGCCGGCAATGGCAAACCAGGCGCCGGGGAAATGGCCCTTAGCGTAATTGGGGCTCCGTGAGAGGTCGAGAACGGTTGCGTCCTTCTGCGCCGCGAGCTCTTCGGCGTCGATCGCCGCATCCATATTGGGCGTGCCGAGTATCTCGACCTTGGGCGCGTCGGTCTCCTCGCCTGCTTCGGGCAGCACGAAGACCTCATCCCAGCCCATCTGCCGGAGCCAGGCGGCGGTCATCAGCGCGCGCACTTTGCGGTCGTCACAGAGCACGACGCGGGCGTGCAGCGTCCCGACATAGGTATCGGTCGCTTGGATCAGCTGGCCGCCTGGCGCAGACACGGCGCCGGGAAAATGCCCGCGCGCATAGTCCTGCGGATCGCGCACGTCGAACACATAGGTCGTGCGTGTCGTGTCTGCTCGCAGCGCCTGAAGCGCAGCACGGTCGATGATGCGAACGCCGGCCTTTTCGGCCACACGCTGCGCCGCCTCCTGCGACCAGGCGAGCCCTTGCGTGGACACGTCTGGATAGCGCGCCGACGCGCCGTTGGCGCAAGCGAGCCCCGCAAGATGCCAGCCCATGGTGCCGTTGCGCAATGCCACGACCTTGTTGGGCACGCCGGCATCGATCAGCGACTGCGCACCCATGATGCTGCGGGTACGTCCCGCGCAATTGACGACGATCATCGTGTCGGGTGACGGCGCCATGTCGCGCGCACGCAGCACCAGCTCAGCGCCGGGCACGTTGATGCCGCGCGGGATGGAGATGCGCGAAAACTCGTCGAATGGACGGCTGTCGAGGATCGCGATGTCGCGGCCCTCGCGCATCCACTCATCGAGCTCGTCCGCCGAAATGCTCGGTGTGCCGCGCTGATGCTCGATGAACTCGCCGAACGCCTTGCTGGGCACGTTCATGCCGGAGAACAGGATGAAACCGGCGCGCTCCCAGGCCGCGATGCCGCCCTCGAGAGAGGAAAGATCGCTGTAGCCCGCGCCTGCGAGAATGGCTGCGGCGCGCTCGACCAGGCCGTCGCCGTCATCGCAAAGCACGATCCGGGTTGAACGTCGCGGCACCAGGCGCGCGAATTGCAGCGCCAGCCGGCTCAGCGGCACCGAACGCGCCCAGAGCAGATGATTGCGCGAATAGATCAGCTCCTCGCGCACATCGATCAGCGCGAGCTCTTTGCCGTCGCCAAGCATCGCCTTGACGGCAGCCGCGGACAGCGGGCGGAGTTTCGTCGGACTGGAGGACATGGTTTGTCGTCGTTGATCTCTCAGCCGTCATGCCAGCGAAAGCGGGCATCCAGTAATCCGTATCGATGCGATTTTGCCCTAATGCATCGTTGCGGAGTACTGGGTCCCCCGGTCAAGCCGGGGGACGAGGCCGATTTGTTGAACCGCGCTACGTCGCCTGCTGCGCCGTCATCTGCTCCACCTCGCCGGTCTTCAGGTCGATGCGGATGCGGTTGATCTTGTCGAGATTGGTGCCGGTGACGCGCACGAAACGCGCGTGCTCGGGATAATCGATCGAGTGGATGGCGCCGTCCTGGTAGATTCCGGCCTGCCCCGGATTGAGCCGGTATTTCTTGATCGGCTTGAGCTTGGCGTGCTTCGGATCCTTGCCGTCATCCTCGCGCGCCCACTCCGTCATCTCTGTGTATTTCGTGGCCTGGCCGTAGATCGCCCAGGAGGCGCCGTGGTCGTGCGGCGGCGAGACGCGCGCCTTGTCGTTGATATGCGCCAGGACCTGGAAGCCGAGCTTGTCGTCCTCGTACAGCACCTTGAGCCCACGCGGCACGTCGTCGCCGCAGTATTTCTGTACGAAATCGGGGTTGGCGAGCAGGCGCTCGAGGTCGGTGCGCACCTTCTCGCGGCCGGCCGGGCCGCCATCGCGCGACAGTGTGGCGCGGCAATCTGCGATGAATTGGTCGAGATCATAGGCCATGGCGTTCTCCCGCAGTGCATATCGTCTTTGCCAGAGAATGTAGCACGGAAAGGCGGCTGTGCCGCCAGCCGGTCACGACGCCGCCGCTGCCGCGACCGGAGCTGCGGATTTCGCGGGCGTGGCGGCGAGCGCTGCCTGCAGCCGCGCGAGGTCATAGGGCTTCTGCACGATCGAAAAGCCCTCGCGGACCGCCGCCTGCGCCTTCTCACTATAGCCAGTGGTTAAGAGCACCGCGGTGTCCGGGTGATAGTCGCGCACGATGCGCGCGATCTCGAGACCAGCAACGCTGCCCGGCATCAGGATGTCGGAGAACACCAGATCGTAGTTGCGCTGTCGCTTCTGCAGCTTGCGCAAGGCCTCGGCGCCGTTCGAGGCCGTGTCGACGGCGTAGCCGAGCTGGGTGAAGTAGTCGGCAGCCACCGCAGCGACTTCCTGATTGTCTTCGACGAGCAGCACCGCGCCACGCTTGGCGGCGACATCGCCGACCGCTCGCTGATCCACCTTGGCAGCACTGACCGCCTCCGTGGTCACCGGCAGATAGAGGCTCACACGCGTGCCCTGCCCCGGCTTGCTGTCGACCAGCACGGCCCCGCCCGACTGCTTGGCGAAGCCGTAAACCTGGCTCAGCCCGAGACCCGTCCCCTTGCCGACCGGCTTGGTGGTGAAGAATGGATCGAAAATCCGCGGCAGCACCTCCGGCGCAATGCCGACGCCGGTGTCGGCGAGCTCGATGACGGCGAAGTCGCCGCACAGCCCCTCGACCGCAGCATCGCCCTGCAGGCTCGCACAGCGCAGCGACAATGAGAGAATCCCGCCATCCGGCATTGCGTCGCGGGCATTGACGCCGAGATTGAGCAGCGCCAGCTCGAGCTCGCCCGGATCGATGCGCACCCGGCACGACCCGCCGGCAACCGAGACGCGCACATCGATATCGCCGCGCAGCGAGCGCCGCAGCATGTCGGCGAGCGCCGAGAATCCCTCGCTGAGATCGACCACGTTCGTTTCCAGCGTCTGCCGCCGCGCGAAGGACAACAGGTGTCCGGTGAGGCTTTGGCCCCGCTTGACCGCAAGCCCGATCATATCGAGCGGGCGCGCCAACGCGGCATCCGCCACGGTGCGGCGGACCTTCTCGGCGGCGCCGCTGATGACCATCAGCAAATTATTGAAATCGTGTGCCACGCCGCCGGTGAGCTGGCCGATCGCCTCCATGCGCTGGGCCTGGCGCAAGGCATCCTCTGCACGCTTGCGCGCCGTGACATCGATCAAGCCGCCGACAATATGCATGCGTCCGGTCGGCAAGCGATCGAGCCGCGCCGACATCAACACGTCGAGCACGTCGCCGGCCGCGCACACCATTTGATACTCGGCCTCGCGGATATCCTCGCCGCGCTGCAGCTTCGGCCAGTCCACGTCTTCGTAGCGCCGCCGCGAAGCGGGTGTCATGAACTCGACGAACCTGCGGCCGAGCACGGCCTCGCGCCCATAACCGAGCAGATCGAGCCAGGTATCGCTGACGTTCTCGACCGTTCCCTGCGGGCCGAGCGCGTGCAGCGGCAGCGGTGTGCCGCGATAGACGCGGCGCAGCTCATCCTCACTCTCACGCAAGAGCACCGTCTCACGTTCGGCAAGCAGCGCGAACTGCCGATCGAAGGCCGAGGCGATGAGCGCCAGGATGAGGATCAGGAAGGTGATGCCGGCGACGCTCAGTGCGAGGTTCAAATGCGTGACGCCGCCGGCGTCGGCGACCGCTTCGAGCGGCGCATCGCGCGTGAACACCGCGGCGGCCATGCCGGTGTAGTGCATGCCGGAGATCGCGGTGCCCATCACCAGCGCCGCGAGCAGGCTTTGCCAGACCGAGCTGGTGCGGAAAGCGAGCCACAGCGCCGCGGTGGCGGCGCCGATAGCGATGATGATGGACAGTGCGACCAGGAGCGGTGCGTAGTCGAGCCGGCACTGCATGCGCATCGCGTCCATGCCGGTGTAATGCATGCCGACGATGCCGATGCCGACGAAGGTACCGGCAAGGACGAACTGCATGCGGCTCGCCTGCCGTGTGCCGATGACATAGAAGCCGATGGCGGTCACCGCGATGGCGACAATGAGCGACAGCACTGTGCTGCCGACCGCATAGTCGACCGGGATCGGCAGCAGGAAAGCGAGCATGGCGATGAAATGCATCGACCAGATGCCGCCGCCGAGCGCAAGCGCCGCGGTGCTCAGCCAGGCGAGGCGCGGCCATCCCTGCGAGGCGCGGATGCGGCCGCCGAGATCGAGGGCGGCATAGGAGGCGAGCGAGGCCACCGCGACCGAGAGCGCAACCAGAAACGGATCGTAGTCGCCGCTCAAAACCATGGCGCTACTCTATGTGCGTCGCGCGAAGCGACAAAACTAAAATTGACAGAAAATCGGCCAGTCCGATCGGCATGCGGCGATGGTACTCCGCTGCGGACAGCCGGGCACGGAACTTAGCGCGTCAGCCGCCGGTTCTCCGTAAACGCGATATGGAGGATGCGATGAAACTCTCGATCTATCTTAATGTGGCCTTGCTGGCCGCTGGTCTGACGCTGGCCGGGACCAATCTTGCTGCAGCGCAATCAGACCGCACCTTGGGTGTGAATTGCACCGAGGCCGGCCACATCCATTGCGGCGAGAACGGCCCGATCTTCGGATCGCATCGGGTCTACTCCCCTTACTACCGCTGGCACCGGCATCATTATTACCGTCACTACTATCGCCCGTATTGACGGTCAGAGCCGCTGATGTGCGCTGCGGCGGTTCGACGGTTTAGCCCGCGCGTAGCAGCCGCGCCACTTCGGCTGCGTCGGCGAGCTTTTCCAGGCCGAGCAAGGCGTCGATCAGCGCCTGCTGGCGCGGCGCGCTGAGCGCGCCGCGGGAGAGCTTGCGGAATTTCTCGATGATGTCGCCGGCGCTGGCGAAGGACTGCTCGCTGCCGCGTGGCGCTTCGCGCGTCTCCGAATGCACCGAGCCGTCGGTCAGGTGCACGTCGACGCGCACCTTATGTCGGAACTTCGACCCTTGAGCGGTGATCGCCGGGTCTTCGACCACCTCGATCTTACGTGAGAGCGCGATGCGCTCGGCATTGCCGACGTCCTTCTCCGTGAACTGCTCGACGAACACGTCGCCCTCGAGGAACAGCGTCGCCACACAGTAAGGCAGATTGAGCTGCGCCGAGGTCAGCCCCTGCGGCTTATAGGGCCAGCCGACATGGTCGACGGTGACGCGCGAGCCGTGCACCACAACCTTCTTCAGCTCGGCGAGCGTGAACGGCCGCCGCTTCTGGATGTCGCGGATGGCATCGAGCGTGGTGTGGTTGCTGCCGACGCAGGAATAGAATTTAAGCGAGACGCGCATAGTCTCGTAACGCTCCCCGAGCCCGGCGCTGAGCTCACCAAGCTTGAAGCGGTCGTTGGAGCGCGAGAACGTCGTGCAGAAGCCCCCGTACGGCGCCTCGAAGACATCGATGATGCCGGTGAAGCCCGCTTGCGCCAGCAGCGCGCCGTAGAGCCCGCTCTGCGCCGAGCGGCCGGCATGCATGCGCTTGACCATGGCGCCATATTGCGCCGCCATTAGGCCCGCGGACTGGGTGCCGGCGAGACCCAGCGCATGCACGGTCTTTTCGGCATCGAGCGTGAGGCCGCGCGCCGCGGCGGCCGCCGCGGAGAACACGCCGACGGTGGCGCCCGAATGCCAGCCTTGGCCGATATGCTCCTGCCCCATGCACAGGCCGACACGCGGCCCGGTCTCGTAGCCGGCAACCGCGGCCGCAAGAAAATCGCGCCCGCTCAGCTTCGCATGACTCTCGGCGACAGCGATGAGCGCCGGCAGTGTCACCGCGCCGACATGCAGCACGCCCTGACGATGCACGTCGTCGAGCTCGAAGCCCTGGATCTGCGTTCCGTTGAGCAGCGCTGCGTGCGGCGAGGAGAGCTTGTGCGCCGTACCCCAGATCGTGGTGGTGCGCGTCGCGTCGGTCTTGAGCAGCGTGTCGCGCAGGATGCGGCACCATTCGAGCTCGGCGCCATAAAGCGCGCAGCCCAGACTGTCGAGCATCAAAAGCTTGATGCGCTCGATCACCTCGGCCGGAATCTCCTCGTAGCGCAGACCGGAAATGAACGCGGCGAGTGTACGCGTATGCGGGTTGTCGCCGCTGCCGTGCTCGGTCACACTGGACTCCCAACGTTTCACTGAGTGAGAAAAAGAAAAGCAATGTGGAGGAATCGTCGATGCTGAGAGCCATCGTCGCGGCGCTCGCAGGCACACTCTGTATGGTCAGCGGCGCGGCCGCGCAAGCCGATTATCCGAACCATCCGATCCGGCTGATCGTGCCGTTCGCTGCCGGCGGCAGCACCGACTCGCAGGCGCGCATCCTCGCAGATTTTATGAGTCGCGAGCTCGGCCAGCCACTCGTGGTGATGAATGTCGGCGGCGCCGGCGGCACCATTGGGCTCACCCAGGCTTCCAAGGCGACGCCCGACGGCTACACACTCGCCACCGCGACGCCGTCGCTGGCGATCAATCCGTTCATTCAGAAGGACATCGGCTACGACCCGCTGAAGGACTTCGAGACCATCATCGAGGTCGCGATCAGCCCGATCGTGCTCGTCGTGCCCAAGGATTCAACGATCAAGAGCGTGCAGGACTTGATCGACCAGGCGAAGGCGAAGCCCGGGCAGCTGCGCTACGGCAGCGCCGGCATCGGCTCGATCACGCATCTGAGCTCGGCGCTGTTCACATCGATGGCCGGCATCGACATGGTGCACGTCCCCTATCGCGGCGCCGGTCCGGCGATCCTCGACCTGATCGCCGGACGCCTCGACGTCCAGTTCGAGAATGCGCCGACGATTATGCCGCAGGTGAAGAGCAGCGCGTTGCGCGCCATCGCGGTGGGCACGCCGCAGCGATCGAGCACGCTGCCCGATCTGCCGACCATCGGCGACACCGTGAACGGCTATCAGGCAAGCTCGTGGTTCGGCCTGCTGGCGCCGGCGAAAACGCCGCGCGCGGTGATCGACAGGCTCAATGCGGCGGCCAACAAGGCGCTCGCCGATCCGACCGTGCAGAAGCAGCTCAGCGCGCTCGGCGCCGAAAAGATCGGCGGCACGCCGGAGCAGTTCACCGAGTACCTGAAAGCGCGGCTCGCCGAGATGAAGGTCGTCGCCAAGGCGGCGAACCTGGTGCCGCAGTGAGCAACTAGCCGTGCAGCACGAGCTTCTGCACGCGCCAGTTCAACAGCTCGCCGACATAGAGCACGTTCTCGTCCGGACACGACATCTGGTGGATCCAGCCAAACTGCTTGAGCTGCTTGCCCGACTGGCCAAGTATGCCGAGCACCTTGCCCTCGAGTGACAGCCGATAGATGCGTCCGGGCCACGCATCGGACGAGTAGAGGACTTGGTTCGGCGGCGGCGAGATGCAGATCGCCCAGGGCGAGCCGGGCGCGAAGGTGCCGGCCGCGATCTGTGCCTCGCCCGGCATATTGCCGATCGCCGGGCGTGCGTCCTTCGGCACCGGCACGTCGATGGTGAACTGGCGCTGGAAGGTGCCCTCGCCATCGAACACCTGGATGCGGCGATTGCCGCGATCGGCGACATAGATGTTGCCCTTGGCATCGCTGGCGATCGAATGCGGCGTGCTGAATTGCCCCGGCCCCTTGCCGCGATCACCCCAGGACTTGAGCCAGTTGCCGTTCTTGTCGACCTTGGCCACGCGTGAATTGATATAGCCATCGCTGATGTAAGCGTTGTCGGCGGCATCGAAGGTGACGTCGGTCACCTGCCGGAAACGCCCGTCTTCGGCCGGCAGCGGCGGGTTCGGATGCTCGAGCGGCGCGGTGCTCTCGTCGGACGCCTCCTGCTTGCGGCCGAACACCATGTCGACGCGCCCCTCGGGATTGAACTTGATCACCATGTCCGAGCCCTTGTCGGTGACCCAGATGTTATCGTGACGGTCGGCCTTCACCGTATGCGCGAAAGACCACGCATAGAGATTGTGACCGATTTCGCGGATGAAGCGACCATTGGGCGCGAATTCGAGCAGCTGCGTCGCCGCCGCGGCATAGGCGGGGCCCGTGGTGTTGCCGCGCGACAACGCGAAGACGTGACCTCGGGAATTGAGCGTGACGCCCGATACCTCGCCGAAATACATGTTCTCCGGTAACCGCAGCGGATTGGGTGCGGAGGTGTAAGGAATGAGGGGTACCTCGTCTGCCGCCGCACGGCGGGCGGGCAAAGCAAGCGCCACAGCGCCGGCCGCCGCAGCAGAGAGGAAGTGGCGGCGGCTAAAAGCGCCGCGCAGAAATAGACCGCTACAGCAAGAGCAGGATACCGATGGAAAGGTCATTGGACGTCTCCCTGGGACGCATAAATTTGTTTTTTTGCAGTGCGCCATTACGGACGAGCCTAGTGGCCACGCAAGCCCTGACAAACGCGATTAGTGCACGATAGAGTTGCCGGCGGAAGATGCATCGGGGGAGCATTGCCATGTCCGTACGATTGTCTCGCCGCCGCATCCTGCAGCTCGCGGCCGGCGCCACTGCGCTGCCGTTTGGCGCACGGTCAGCTTTCGCCCTCGACTATCCGCAACGCACCGTGCGCATCCTGGTCGGCTTCACCGCCGGCACCGCGCCCGACGTCACCTCGCGGCTTCTCGCGGCGAAATTCTCCGACGCCTGGGGCTTCCCGGTCATCGTCGAGGACATCACCGGCGCCGGCAGCAACATCGTCACCGATCAGGTAGCGAAGTCGAAACCGGACGGGCATACGCTGCTGATGGGCGGCAACGCGGCGCTGGTGATCAATCCGAGCCTCTACACAAAGCTGCCCTACGACCCACTCAAGGACTTCGCGCCGATCTCGCAGATCTTCGTCGCCTCCAACATTCTCGTCGTGCACCCCGACGTGCCGGCGAAGACGCTGCCGGAGCTGGTTGCGCTCGCCCGTGCCGAGCCGGGCAAGCTCACTTATGCGCATGCCGGCGTCGGCACCTCGCAGCATCTCGCGGGCGAGCTGTTCAAGTCGATGGCGCATCTCGACATCCAGCCCGTCGCCTATCGCGGCACCACCGCGGTGACGCCGGATCTGCTCGCCGGACGCGTCACCATGTTCTTTGGCAATATCGTCAACATCCTGCCGCTGGTGCGTGAGGGAAAGCTGCGCGCCTTCGCGGTGACCTCGCTCAAGCGTACGGCGGCGGCACCGGACCTGCCGACCATGGCGGAGATGGGTTATCCGGGCTTCGAGGCGGTGCCGTGGTTCGGGCTGCTGGCGCCGGCAGCCACCGATCGCGCCATCATCGACAAAATCTACAAGCAGACGATGACCGTGCTGGCGATGCCCGACGTGAAGAAGAGCTTTTCCAGCCTCGCCATCGACATGATCGGCAACTCGCCGGAGGAGTTCGCCGCGGTGATGAAGCGCGAGACGGTACAATGGGCGCAGGTGATCAAGGCGGCCGGGATCAAGATCGCGAATTAATTAAGGCGGTGAGCCATCTGCGGCGTCATGCCCGCGTAGGCGGGGGCATAGTAAACACCGACCTTGCAGTGATTACTGGATCGCCCGCCTTCGCGGGCGATGACGCCCGGAGAGTGGGCTTCTTCACAGCCGCAAATCGGAGTCGAACAGCAGCCGGCGCGGATTGTCCGGAATATCGATCTCTTGGAAATAGGCGACCTCGCCTTCGACCGTATAGGCGGTGGCTTCGAGTCGCAGCTGCGGCCGGCCACGCGTCGCCTTTATGCTCGCGACGGTCTGCACGATGCGCGAGATGGGCATGCCGAGCTCACGTAGGAGAATGGCCTTGAAGTTCGCGCTCTCGACGTTTTGGCGCGGGCGGGCAAGCAGCGGCCTGGCGATCGCCTCCGGCACGAAGAAGCGGCTCGTCACGTCGAACTCGCGGTTGATGGAGATGGTGCGGTCGATGCGGACGATTTTGGCACGCGGGCCGAACAGCTCGCGCCAGCGTTTCTCCGGCTTCACCACGCGATGGCCGACGAGATGCGGGTAGATCGGCAACACGGTGCCATCGTCGCCGAGGAAGCGGCAGTGCCACGGCTCTGCCATCTGCCGCTGCATCGGCGCGACGAAGCTGCCGCGGCCGCGTGAGCGTACGACGAGGCCGTCTCTGACGAGCTCGCCATAGGCCTTCTGGATGGTGCCGAGGCTGTAGGGCAAAAGCTTGGACAGCTCGGCTTCCGTCGGCAGGCGCATGCCCGCGGTCCACTCGCCGGTCGTGATCGCCGCGAGGATGGCGTCGCGCAGCACCTGGTATTTCGGCCCAGTCGAAGCGTCCGCCGCAGCGATGCGGGCCTGGATGGTGTCGAGCATCGGTGCGCTCAGCCTTTTGCGTGCGTCAATGCGTTTCCAGGTGCGCCGCCTTCACGATCTTCCCGTATTTGGCATTCTCGGCTTTGATGAAGGCTGCGAACTCCGCTGGCGTGTCGCCGACCGGCACCGCCGCCTGATTGTCGAGAATGCTGCGCACATGCGCATCCTTGAGCGCATCGACGGCCGCCTGATGCAGCTGATCGAGGATCGGCGCCGGCGTTCCCGCCGGCGCGAGCAGGCCGAACCAATTGGTGAAGTCGCAATCCTCGAAGCCTTTGACCTCGGCCATGGTCGGGATGTTCGGAAGCATCGGCAAGCGACTCTTGCTGGTCAACGCGATGGCCTTCAGCGCACCCGACTTGAGGAACCCGACTACTGGCGGCATGCCGGAAACCGTGAGCTTCACTTGACCGGCCACCGCATCGGTCACCGCCGGCGCGGCGCCCTTATACGGGATGTGCGTGAGCTTGGTGTGCGCCTTGAGATTGATGTACTCGCCGACGAGCTGATGCGCGCTGCCGATGCCGGGCGAGGAGAAATCGACCTGGCCCGCCTGCGCCATCTTGATCAGCTCTGCCGGCGTCGAGGCAGGGAAGCTCGGATGCGCGGCGAGCACCATCGGCGTCCAGGCGAGCAGCGTGATCGGGGTCAGATCCTTGACCGGATCGTAGGTCATCGACTTGAACAAATTCGGATTGAGCGCGATCTCCGCCGGCGACGCCACCAGCAGCGTGTAGCCGTCGGGCTGCGCATGGGCGACGATGCCGGCGCCGATCATGCCGCTCGCGCCGGTGCGGTTCTCCACCACGAATTGCTGGCCGAAGCGCTCGGCGAGCTTCTGCCCCAGCACGCGCGCCACGAGGTCGGTGCCGCCGCCCGCGGAAAACGGGACGATGAGATGCACCGGCCGCGTCGGCCAGTCCGCGGCCTGCGCAGAGGACCATCCCAGCAGTGCGGCCAGAAGTAATGCGAATGTCCGCAGCATGACGCTTCCCCTCTCTGGTTCTTGTGCCGCCGGTCGTGCCGGCTTTTCGGCTTGTTTACTACAGAGTATATTACTATAGAGTATTGGCAAGCCTTCGAGCCAGGAAAGCGTCCGCATGCAGCCGCAGAACCTGCTGATCATCATGTCCGACCAGCACAGCCGCAATCTGATGGGCTGCTACGGGCACAAATTCGTGCGCACGCCGCATCTCGACGCGCTGGCGCGGCGCGGCACCCGTTTCACAAATTGCTGGACGCCTTCGCCGGTCTGCATCCCGGCGCGCGCCTCCTTTGCCACCGGCAAATACATCCACCAGATCGGCTTCTGGGATAACGCCGATCCTTATGACGGCACGATCCCGAGCTGGCACCACCATCTGCGCGAGACCGGGCACCAGGTGGTGTCGATCGGCAAGCTGCATTTCCGTTCGGACGACGACGACTGCGGCTTCTCGCGCTCGATCGTGCCGATGCAGGTGATCGAGGGCAAAGGCGACCTGATGGGTCTCATCCGCGACGACCTGCCGGTGCGCGGCGCCGCCTACAAGATGGCGCGCATGGCGGGTCCGGGCGAGTCGCCCTACACGCAATACGATCGCGAGATCGCCGCGCAGGCGCAGATCTGGCTGCACCAGGAAGCGGCGAAATATCGCGACAAGCCCTGGGTGCTGTTCGTCTCCTTCGTCTCGCCGCACTACCCGCTGACCGCGCCGCCGGATCATTATTTCCCGTATTTCAACGATCCGAAGCTGCCGATGCCCCGCTTCTATGCGCGCGACGAGCGCCCCGATCATCCGTTCGTGCGCGACTACGCGACGGCATTCAATTTCGACGACTACTTCAAGACGCCGGAGGACATCCGCCGCGCGGTCGCCGGCTATTTCGGCCTCTGCAGCTTCATGGACGAGCAGGCCGGCAAGGTGCTCGACGCGCTTGACGCCAGCGGGCACGCCGGTAACACGCGCATCATCTACACCAGCGATCACGGCGATGCGCTCGGCCAGCGCGGGCTCTGGGGCAAATCCACGCTCTACGAAGAAACCTGCGGCGTGCCGCTGATCCTCGCCGGCGACGACGTCCCGCAAGGCAGTGTCGTCGACACGCCGTGCAATCTGGTCGACACTTATCCCTTCATCATCGATTGCGTCGGCGAAAGCGGAAAGCAGATGATCGACCCGGATCATCCCGGCGTCTCCATCGCGCGGCTGGCGCACGGCGAGACGCCCGAGCGCACCGTGCTCTGCGAATATCACGGCATGGGCTCGACCACCGGCGCCTTCGCCATCCGGCACGGACGCTTCAAATACGTGCACTACGTGAAATATGCGCCGCAGCTGTTCGATTTCACCGCCGATCCCGACGAGGCGCACGATCTGTCAGCCGACCCGCAATTCGCCGAGGTGCGCGCCGCCTGCGAGAAGCGGCTGCGCGCGCTGCTCGATCCCGAAGCGATCGACGCACGCGCCAAGAAACGCCAGGCCGAGCAGCTGGCCAAGCATGGCGGCCGCGAGGCGGTGATCGCGCGCGGCGATCTCGGCTTCTCGCCGCCGCCCGGCGTGCGCGCCGAGTTTCATTAGCGCGTCAGCGAATTCCCGCGCGCATAAAGCTCTGCACGAATTGCCGCTGGAACAAGAGGAAGGCGACGAGCAGCGGCGCCGAGGTCATCAGCGTCGCCGCGCAGATGATCGACCAGTCGATGCCCTGGTCGCCGGAGGAGAACACCTGCAGGCCGACGGTGAGCGGCCGCGATTCCACCGAATTGGTCACGATCAGTGGCCACAGGAAATTGTTCCAGTGGTAGCTCACCGAGACGAGGCCGTAGGCAAGATAAACGGGCTTCGCCAGCGGCACATAGACTTTGAGCAGCACCTGCAGCGGCCCCGCGCCTTCGACGCGGGCCGCCTCGTCGAGCTCGCGCGGCACAGACTTGAAGGTCTGGCGCAGCAGAAAAATCCCGAAGGCCGAGGCGACATAAGGCAACGCGATGGCCGGAATGGAATCGAGGATGCCGATGAAGCTCATGGTGCGGTAGTTCTCGACGATCAGCACATCGGGCATGATCATCAGCTGCGCCAGCACCAGGGCGAAGGCGACACCGCTGCCGAGGAAATCGCTGCGCGCGAAGGCGTAGGCCGCGAGCGTGCACAGGACCAGTTGGCAGCCGAGCACCAGCGTCACCAGGATGACCGTGTTGAGAAAATACCGGGCGAACGGCGCCGCGTCGAAGGCGCGTTCGAAATTGTTCAGCGTCAGCGGCGCCAGCGGCGCGAAGCGCGTGGAGAACTCCGGTGCGTGGAACGCGGTCCACACGGCATAGGCGAGCGGCAGGATCCAGAGCAGCGCGAGCATCCAGGCGCCGACGGTCTCGATGAGACGCCCGCCACCGGCTGGCGCATAGACGTGACTTTCTCCGCGCATGCTCATCGGTAGTGGATCCGCGGCTCGAGGAAGGCCCATTGCGCGAAGGCGACGAGCGCGAGCCCCACCAGCAGCACGACGGTCAAAGCCGACGCCAGGCTGGTATCCCAGAAATTGAAGCCGAGCTCATAGATGCGAAAGAGCAGCAGCGAGGTGGCGTTGTCGGGTCCGCCATGGGTCATGACGATGATGTGGTCGACGGTGCGAAACGCATTGATCACGGCATTGATCAGCACGAACAGCGTGGTCGGCATCAGCAGTGGGAATTGGATGCGGCGGAAATAATAGAAGCGCGAGGCGCCCTCAAGCGCCGAGGCTTCGGCGAGGCTTGGTGGAATCTGCTGCAGCGCCGCCAGATAGAAGATCATGAAGAAGCCGGCTTCCTTCCAGATCGCGACGATCATCACGCAAATGAGCGCGGTGTCCTGCGAGCCGAGCCAGTTGTGGGAGGCGATGCCGAACGCTCCGAGCACCTGCGCGAGGAGCCCGTATTGCGGCGTGTAGAAGAACAGCCAGATATTGGCGATGGCGATCATCGGCAGCACGGTCGGCGTGAAATAAGCCATGCGGATGAGCGTGCGCCCGGCGATGCGGTCGTTGACCCACAGCGCCATCAGCAGCGCGAGCGCGATCGACACGGGAATGGTGCCGAGCGCGAACCACAGATTGTTGGTGAGCGCCTGCCAGAAGATCGGGTCGTCAGCGAGCGTTGCGTAATTGGCTAGACCGACGAAATGCGCGGGCCGGATCGGCCGTGGCGTCGAGTAGAAGCTGTCGATGAAGGTCGCCAGCGCCGGCCAATGCGTGAACAGCGCGAGCAGCGCCATGGCCGGCAGCAAGAGGAGCCAGCCATGGATCGCTGCGCGCGTTCTAGTCATCGTGCTACCGATACCGCGACAGGATGCGCTCGGCCTCGGCCTGCGAGTCCTTCATCGCCTGCGCCGGCGCTTTGGTGCCCGTGAGCGCCGCCTGCAGCCCGTCGTTGAGCGCCTTGGTGACGCGCTGGTTTTCATGCGTCGACAATTCGGCGACGGCATATTGCAGCTGGTCGCGGGCGACCGCCGCCGGCGGGAAATCGGCGACATATTTCTTCAGCGCCTCCGTGTCGAAGGAGTCGGGACGCACCGCCACGTAACCGGTGTCGACACACCATTGCGCGGCGCGTTCCGGCGTCGTGAGGAAGCGCGCGAACTTGAACGCCGCCTCTTGCTGCGCCTTCGGCGCCTTCTTGGAGATGTAGAAGTTGCCGCCGCCGGTCGGGCTGCCGCGGCGCTTGCCCGCCGGCAGCATGCCGACGCCGAACGGGAATTTGGCGCTGTTGCGCACATTGGTGAGATTGCCCGTGGTGGTCCACATCATCGCGGTCTTCCTCTCGAAGAAGTCCTTGGGCGTCGTGCCCCACTCGACGATGCCGGGCGGATGCACCTTGTATTTGCGCGAGAGGTCGACCCAGTAGCTCAGTGCTTCGATCACTTCCGGCTTATCGTAGAAGGTGCGGTCGCCGGCCTCGTTCATCAGGATGCCGCCGGCCTGCGTGGTGAAGCCCTGGAACAGCCAATACGGGAAGCCGGACGACGGCACTTGCATGCCCCATTGCGAGGCGCCGCCGGAGCCGTCGGGCTTGGTCAGCTTCTGCGCGAAGGCCACCTGCTCGGCCCAGGTCGCCGGCGGCTTTTCCGGATCGAGCCCGGCTTCCTTGAACAGCTCCTTGTTCCAGTACATCACCACAGTCGAGCGCTGGAACGGCGCGCCCCAGGTCTTCCCGCCGGTGCGGCTGTTGAGCATAAAGGCCGGGAAGAAACTCTTGAGCCACGCCTTGTCGTCATCGCTTTTGACGAAATCGTCGATCGGCGCGATGGCGTCCTCGTCGATCAGCGTGAACATGTCGGTCGAGAGCAGCACGGATGACGTCGGCGGATTGCCGCTCTTGTGCCCGGTGAGCACCTTGATCAGCGTTTCCTGATAGGTGCCGGCATAGACCGGCTTCACCTTGACGCCGGCATTCGCCTTCTCGAAATCGGCGGCATAGCCGTCGATGATCTTGGTGATCGGCCCGCCGACCGCCACCGGAAAGAAGAAGGTGATCTCGGTCGCCGACTGCGCCAGCGCCGGCTTGGCGATGAGGCCTGCGGCAACGCCCGCAGTGGCTTTGAGGAATTCGCGTCTCTTCATGGCTTGCTCCCCTTCTCTCTCTTTATTGCTGAACCCTGCGGCCGGAGGCCGCATCGAACCAATGTGTTGCGTCAGGCTCCCACGTGATCGACACGCGCTCGCCAGCCTGCACGCGCACCTGTCCGGGCAGCCGCACGACGAAGCTGTGCTCCCCGATACGCGTATCGACGAGCGTATCGGCGCCGAGATATTCCGCTGCAGCGATCTCGGCGGAAACGCCGTCGCTGCCGAGCCGCGCCGCCTCGGCGCGAACGCCGACCGTGAGATCGCCCGGCGTCTGCCCTTGCGGCGCCTGCAGGCGCGCCAGCGTGGCGCCGACCGCCGTCGCCGGCAGCAGATTCATCGGCGGCGTGCCGACGAAGCGCGCGGTGAAGATGCTCGCCGGCCGCTCGTACAATTCCGAGGGCGAGCCGTTCTGCTCGATGCGGCCCTCGCGCATCAGCAGCACCTGGTCCGCCATGGTCATCGCTTCGAGCTGATCGTGCGTCACATAGAGCATGGTCATGCCGAGGCGCTGCTGCAGCGCGCGGATCTCGCGGCGCATCTCGACGCGCAGCTGTGCATCGAGATTGGAGAGCGGCTCGTCCATCAGGCAGACCGGCGCCTGCGCGACGATGGCGCGGCCAAGCGCGACGCGCTGCTGTTGTCCGCCGGAAAGCTGCGACGGCTTGCGATCGAGGAGCTTGCCGAGGCCGAGCAGATCGGCGGCGCGCTTGAGCCGCTCGCCCTGTTCCGCCGCCGGGACGCCGCGCACCTTGAGGCCGAAGATGACGTTCTCCGCCACCGAAAGATGCGGGAACAGCGCGTAGGATTGAAACACCATGGCAACCCTACGTTTGCCGGGCGAAAGATTTGTGACGTCCTCGCGGCCGATGTGGATCGTGCCCGCGGTCACCATCTCCAGACCGGCAACCAGGCGCAGCGTCGTGGATTTTCCGCAACCGGAAGGCCCGAGCAGCGCGCCGAGCGTGCCCTGCTTCACCGTGAAGCTGATGTTGTCGACGGCCGCCGAGGCGCCCCAAGCCTTGCTCACCGATCGTAACGCGACGTCCGCCACGCCCTTCCCCCCGACCCTTTCCGCCGATGATACATCGGCCGTCAGGGAGAGCCAGTGAGCGATTTAGCGCGCCTTTTGTGGCCTGGTGAGATATTGCCCCCGCGCTGGGCCTTGCACCTCGCCCTTGTCGTACACGAGCGCCCCGCGCAGGAACGTGCTCTTCACCCGACCGCTGAGCTCGACGCCCTCGAACGGCGTGTAGCCCTGCACGGATTCCGATTCCGCGGCATGCACGACGAAGCTTTCCTGCGGGTCGACCAGCACGATGTCGGCGTCATAGCCCGGCGCGATGTCGCCCTTGTGGGTGAGTCCGAAGCGCTGCGCCGGCTTCCAGCTTAAGAGCTCGGCCATGTGATTGTAGGACATGCCGCGCTTCGAGCCTTCGCTGATGACGCCGGAGAGCAGATATTCGGTGCCGCCGAAACCGGACTTCGCCAGCCAGATATTGTTCGGATCGTCCTTCGACCATTTCTGCTCCGCCGAGCAGCAGGCGTGATCGGACACGATCCAATCGATCTTGCGATCGAGCACCGCCTGCCACAGCGCCTCGACGTCCTCGCGCGGGCGGATCGGCGGGTTGACCTTGGCATGCACCGCGCATTCGCAATCCGTATCAAGGAGCAAATGCCCGACCGTCACCTCGCGACGGAACGCGATGTGCGGAAACACCTGCTGCATGGTCCAGGCGGCGTCGATCGCCTTGCGCGAGGAAAGATGCAGCAGATTGATGTTGAGGCAATTGGTCTCGTTGGCGAGATAGGAGGCGATCCAGATGGCGAGGCCTTCCGAATGCGGCGGCCGCGCCGCGCTGTAAGCCTTAAGGCCCGTGAGCTTACCCTCGCGCTCGACGATCTTGGTGTAGGCGTTGAGGATGTCCGCGAGCTCGCAATGCAGGCTGACGCTGATGTGCGGGGCGAGCGCCGGATATTTCTCCATCAGCCGCTGCGCGCCGCGCATGATGAACTCGAAATGCGCGATGTCGTAGCGCTCCTCGGGCCCGATCATCAGAAACTCGTTCTGCTTCGACGAGGCCCCGTGCAGGCCGTAGCCGCCGTAGAACATGAAGATCTTGAACGAGGTGACGCCGTGATCGGTGACGAGCTCTTCCATCTCGTCGATATGCGCCGCCTCGATCGGCGCGATGTGAAAGCCGTAGTCGACCCAGAAGCGGCCCTCCGCCTGCTTGTGCGCTTCGCGCATGAAGTCGCGATAGGGACCGCTGCGGTTGAGATAGTAGTGACCCGTGCGCACGTAATTCAGGCTCGAGGTGACGCCGCCCATGGCCGCGGCCTTGCTCTCGGTGAGCGCGTCTTCGGCGAGCGGCGCATAGATGCCGATATGCATGTGCGCGTCGACGCAGCCGGGGAACGCCAGGCGGTTCTTGGCGTCGAACACCTGCTTGCTCTGATCGGCCGCGAGCTCGGGCGCCAGCCGCGCGATCTTGCCGTCCTTGATGCCGATGTCGAGGCAATCGACCGAGGCCTTGTTCGGGCGCACCACGCGTGCGTTCTTGATGATCAAATCCAAGCTTTCAGCCATCAGCTTTTATCCTCGCGCCGCATTGCACCATCGCTTGCCGGCATGCGGCCGCATCGTATGATGACTGATGCGCCCGGCGCCAGCGCGGGGCTTCTCTCACGCATCCGAGGTATGCATGCGTCTCAAGGACAAGGTTGCGATCGTCGTCGGCGCCGGCCAGTCGCCGGGCACGGGCATGGGCAATGGCCGCGCCACGGTCATGCGCTTCGCGCAGGAAGGCGCCAAGGTGCTGGCGGTCGATAACCGCATCGCCTCGGCGCAGGAAACCGCCGACATGGCAAAGTCGAATGCCGGCGAATGCGTCGCTTATGAAGCCGATGTTGCGAAAGAAGCGTCGATGAAGGCCATGGTCGAGGTGGCGCAGCAGCGCTTCGGCCGCATCGACATCCTGCACTACAATGTCGGGGTCGGCATGGCCGGCGGCGACGCGCCGCTCGCCAACCTCACCGAGGACGGTTTCGACAACCTCGCGACGCTTAACCTGCGCGGCGCCATGATGGCCTGCAAGCACGTGCTGCCGGTGATGCGGGCGCAACGCTCCGGTGTCATCATCACCATCTCCTCGCTTGCCGCCTCCGCGCGCTATGCAAACGCGGCTTACAAGGCGACCAAGGCGGGACTCATCGCGTTCACGCAGCAGGTCGCGATCCAGAACGCCGAGTTCGGCGTGCGCGCCAATGTCATCCTTCCGGGATTGATGGACACGCCGATGGCGGTCGACACCCGCGCCCGCGCCGCCGGCAAGCCGCGTGCGGAAATCGCCGCGGCGCGCGACGCGACGGTGCCGCTGCGCCACAAGATGGGCACCGCCTGGGACGTGGCGAACGCCGCGCTATTCCTCGCCTCCGACGAGGCGAACTTCATCACCGGCGTGGCGCTGCCGGTCGACGGCGGCGCGCTGGTGGATATCAATTAAGAGAGAACGTCCTGCTATCGTGTCTACTATTCCATTACATGCGGGAAATACTGCGTATCCCATTCATCCGTTCGGAACAGGATTTTCGCGTACTCCAGGAGCTTGTCATCTGACCGATAAGGACGGCTGGAGACTACGAGGTCACCGGAAAAGCTAGGTGCCAAGTGGAAATGGTCATTCGTTTCGGAAAGACCCTGCAGTTCTTTGACGAAAACATCACGACCCTCGGGGTTCAGCCAAATTTCAAGTTCACCTTTTGCGTTCAAATTGACAGTGATCCGAGCGGCCATGGTCATCTTCCCGTTACGAAACTTAATTAGGCGTCGCGCCCGACGCCTTGACGATGGGCGCCCAGCGCTTGATGTCCTCGCGCACGAAGGCTGAGAAATCGGCAGCGCTATTGCCCACGGGCGTGGCGCCTTCGGTTTCCAGATGCTGGCGCATTGCCGGGTCCTTCAGCGCGGCAGCGATCGTCGCATTGAGTTTCGCGGTGACCGCATCCGGCAGCTTCGCCGGGCCGAATACGCCGAACCAGGCGCTCGACTCGAATCCGGGCACCACCTCGCCGATCGCCGGCACGTCGGGGAACGACGGCTGGCGCTGCGCGCTGGTCACCCCATAGGCGCGCAAGCTGCCGGCTTTCACCTGCGCCGCTCCGGTGACCAGGCTGATGAACATCAGGTTGATCTGGCCGCCGAGCACGTCGGTCAGCGCCGGCGCCGTGCCCTTGTAGGGCACGTTGAGCAACTTGGTGCCCGTCATCAATTTGAGCTTCTCACCGGCGAGATGCAGCGAAGAGCCGATGCCGCCAATGCCGATGGTCAGCGCGTCCGGCTTCTCCCTGGCGAGTGCGATCAGCGATTTGAGATCCTTCGCCGGCACCTTGGGATTGCCGACGAGCAGGCTCGGCACCGTCGCCACCATGGTGATGGCGGTGAAGTCGGCCGCGGGATCGTACGGCAGATGCGGATAGAGCGAGGCATTGATGGTGTGGCTCGAGAAGCTCACCAGCAGCGTGTACCCGTCGGGCGCGGACTTGGCGACGAAATCGGCGGCGAGGTTGCCGCCGGCGCCGGGCTTGTTCTCGACCAGCACCGGCTGCTTGAGCGCGCGGGACATCGGCTCGGCAATGGCGCGGGCGATGGTGTCGGTGGTGCCGCCGGGCGGCGCGCCGACCATGAGCTTGATCGGCCGCGTCGGATAATCGTCGGCATGGGCCGACGTGACGAGAACAGCAAAAGCCGTGAGGAGCGCGGCGCCAAAGCGCGTCGTCATGAGCGGCCTCCTGTCTCATATTTCTTGCCGAGCGCCAGCATCTCCGGCGTGCCGATCACCGCGTTGAGCTGATCGAAATCGAGCATGCGGTTGCGGAACGGCTCCGAGGTGCCGTGCTTCGCGAGGGACGCGTAATAGTCGGCCATCAGCGGGGCCAGCGCGCGCACAATGCCGCCGGGGAAAATGACCAGCGCGAAGCCGAGGCTTTCGAGTTCGGCCGCCGGCAGCGGCGGCGTCTTGCCGCCCTCGACCATATTGGCCATCAGCGGCACGCTCTTGAGCGCGGGCGCAATGCGCGCGAGCTCAGCTCGCGCCTTCGGCGCCTCGACGAACAGCATGTCGGCGCCGGCGTCGCGATAGAGCACCGCACGCTCGATCGCCCGCTCGAAGCCTTCGACCGCGACCGCATCGGTGCGCGCGATCACCAGCGTCTCGCGCAAGGCGCGCGCATCGAGCGCCGCCTTGATCTTGCCGACCATCTCCGCCGCGGGAATGAGCGTCTTGTCGTTGAGGTGGCCGCAGCGCTTGGGAAAATCCTGGTCCTCGAGCTGGATGGCATTGGCGCCGGCGCGCTCGAACAGCCGCATGGTGCGCGCGACATTGAGCGCATTGCCGTAGCCGGTGTCGGCGTCGACGATGAGATGCGCGGTAACGCGATCGCGAATGAGCCCGACGGTGTCGACCACCTCGCTCATGCTGACGAGGCCGATGTCGGGACGGCCGAGCCGCGTATAGGCGATCGCCGCGCCGGAGACATAGAGCGTGGCAAAGCCCGCGCCTTCGGCAACATGCGCGGAGAGCGCATCGTAGACGCCGGGCGCGACGATGATGGGCTTGCGGGCGAGCCGCGCGCGCAGGGTTTCCGCTTCAGCCATTTCTAGAGTCCCAGATAAGCGCGTTTGAGGTTCGGGTCGTTGCGGATCTCATCGGACGATCCATGTAGCACAAACGAGCCGTTCTCGAGGATATAGGCGCGATGCGCCACCTCGAGGCTCTGCACCACATTCTGCTCGACCACGAGCAGCGTGGTGCCCTCGGCGTTGATCTTACCGATGAGCACGAACAGCTCCTCGACGAGCAGCGGCGAGAGGCCGAGCGACGGCTCGTCGAGGATGAGCAGCACCGGCTCGGCCATCAGTGCGCGGCCGATTGCCAGCATCTGCTGCTCGCCACCGGAAAGGCTGCCGGCGCGCTGCGCCTGCCGCTCCGCGAGCCGCGGGAAGATCGAGAACACGCGCTCGCGGTTCTGCGCCCGCCGCGCGCGGGCGCGGCGATAGCCGCCGAGGTCGAGATTGTCGCGCACAGTGAGATTGGGAAATACGCAGCGGCCTTCCGGCACGTGGATCAACCCGCGCGCGACGATCGCGCCCGGCGCCTCGCGCTCGATGGGCGCGCCGGAAAAGCGGATCGAGCCGCGCGAAGCCCGCACGATGCCGGAGATGCTGCGGTTGAGCGTCGACTTGCCAGCGCCATTGGAGCCGAGCACGGCAACGATCTCGCCCGGCGCAACTTCGAGATCGATGTCGCGCAGCACCTCGCTCGCGCCATAGCCGGCGGCAAGCCCGTGGATCGCAAGGAGCGGCTCAGCCACGCGCCCCTCCTCCGCCAGCAAGCCGCGCTGCGGCGCCGTGGCCCAGATAAGATTCGATCACCTTCGGGTTGCCGACGATCTCGCGCGGCGCGCCTTGCGCGACGATGCGGCCTTCGGCGAGCACGAAGACATCGTCGGCCAGGCTCATCACCGCCTGCATCACATGCTCGATCATCACCACGGTGACGCCGCGACCGGGCAGCGCGCGGATCACCGGCAGCATGCCATCGACCTCGGTGGGATTGAGGCCGGCGAGCACCTCGTCGAGGAGAAGCAGCTCCGGCTCGGTCGCCAGCGCGCGCGCCACCTCAAGGCGTTTTCTCCCGGCCACGGTGAGGCTAGCCGCGGGGCGATCGAGCTGACCGGACAAGCCGACGGCGCGCGCCACATCCGCCGCAGCTTGGAGCGCGTCAGCCCGCGAGCGGCGCGAGCGATGCGCGCCGACGGCGATGTTCTCGTGCACGGTCAGGCCAGCGAAGGGTTGGACGATCTGGAAGGTGCGAGCGATGCCGCGATGGGCGAGCGCAAACGGCTGTTGCCCGGTGATGTCGTCGCCGCGATGGCGGACGCGGCCCTGCTCCGGACGCTGGAAGCCGCTGATGATGGAAAACAGTGTGGTCTTGCCCGCGCCGTTCGGCCCAATCAGCGCGGTGATGCGGCCAGGCATCACGGCGAGCGACACGTCGTCGATCGCCAGCAGGCCGCCGAAACGCTTGCGCACATGCTCGACGCAGAGAAGCGGCTCAGCCATGGACGCGCCTCGTCGCAGCGCGAAGGTTAGCGATCAGCCCGCCGATGCCGTTGCGGGCGAAGGCGACGATCAGGATCAGCACGCCGCCATAGATGACGAGGTCGAGGCCTGGCGCATCGCCCGCCACCAGCTTGGTCGCCTCGCCGAGCAGCTTCACGAGGAGCGCGCCCAGGAGCGGCCCGAACACCGTGCCGACGCCGCCGACGATCGGCGCGAGCAAGGCCTCAATGGAGATCCACGGCCCGTAGGCGATGCCGGAATCGATGAACAGATAATACTGCGTGTAGAAGCCGCCGCCGGCCGCGGTGATTGCGGCGGAGATGGTCATGGCGCCGACCTTCACCCGGAACGGATCGACACCGAGCGCCTTCGCCGCGTCCTCGTTCTCGCGCACCGCGACGAGCCAAGCGCCGAAGCGGCTGCCCTCGATCAGGCGCACGATCACCAGCGAGATGGCAACGAGCGCCAATGCGATGAAGTAGAACGGCACGCGGCTCTGGAACTGGAAGGCCAGCGGACGCAGATCCAGCTTGAGCAGCGTGCCGACGCCGGCGCCGGTGATCGGCGCCACGCTGGCGAGGATGCGCAGCACCTCGGCGAAGGCGAGCGTCACCAGCGCGAAGTAGGAGCCGCGCAGGCCCGAGCGAAACGTGAGCGCGCCGATGATGGCACCGACCAGCGCACCGCCGGCGATGCCCAGCGCGAACGCGATCCAGGCGTTGATGCCGTAGCGCGCCTGCAGGATCGCGGTGACATAGGCGCCGGTGCCGAAGAAGGCCGCGTGGCCGAAGGAATATTGCCCACCATAGCCGCCGAGCACGTTCCAGCCCTGCCCGACCAGCGCCACCAGGAACGCCGCGACCAGGAAGTTGAGCACGACGTTGGAAGACGTCAGCAGCGGCACGCAGGCGAGGACGGCGACAACGATCGCGATCGTGCGCAGCGACGGCGCTCTCATGCCCGCTCTCCGAACAGTCCGCCCGGGCGAAACAGCAGCACCAGGATGAACATCACGAAAATGCCGATCTGCCCGAGCGACTCGCCGAGATAGAGCCCGGAGATGCTCTCGACCACGCCGACGAACAGGCCGCCGATCAGCGAGCCGACCACCGAGCCCATGCCGCCGAGCACGACGATGGTGAAGGCGACGAGCACGAAGGCGTTGCCGACGTTGGGATTGACGTAATAGGTCGGCAGCAGCAGGCACGCCGCCACGGCAAGGCACGCCGTGCCGAGGCCGAAGGTCACCGCGTAGATGTGCGCGACGTCGATGCCGACGAGCTGCGCGCCGAGCTTCTCCTTCGCCACCGCGCGCATCGCTTTGCCGGTATCGGTCAATGTGAGGATCAGCCACAGGAGCAACGCTACGCCGAGCACGACAACGAAGCCGATGACGCGCGGCACGGCGAGGAAAGCGACGCCGAAATCGACCGTATTGAAGGCATAGTCGAGATTGACGGTGCGCGTGTCGGCACGGAACGCATAGAGGAGCGCGTTCTCGATCACCACGGCGAGGCCGAGGGTCACCAACAGAATGTTGCGATCCTCGCCATGCGCCGCAGGGCCGATGATGAAACGCTGCAGCGCGTAACCGGCGACGAAGAACGCCGGCGCGAGAATGAGTGCGGCGACATAAGGATCAAGCCCCAGCACCTGATAGGCAAAGAACGCCGCGAACAGCGCCGCGGTGAGCAGCGCGCCATGGGCGAAATTGATGATGTGCAGGACGCCGTAGATCAGCGTCAGGCCGAGCGCGACCAGCGCATAGACCGCGCCGGTGAGGAGCCCGTTGAGCACGGCGGGAATGAGGATGATCGGCGAGAGTGTCATGAGCGGGACGACCGCCCAGCACACTCAGCGTCGTCCCCCGGCTTGACCGGGGGACCCAGTATTCCTCTGCGTCCCAGGTTGAACATAACCGTCATGAATTACTGGATGCCCGCCTTCGCGGGCATGACGGCGGAGTGTGTCGCGGCGACCGAGACACTCACGCCGGCATCGGGAACACCGGCTTCGCCGTGGCGAATTTCTCCGGCAGGATCACCTGGATGTCCTTGTCGAGCACCTGCGTGTTGACCGGCGCCGCGCCGGTGTTCTGACCATTGACGAACTTGGTCGGCCCATAGGGCATCACGTGCCCGGAGAAGGTCGAGCTCTCCAGCGCCGCGAGGATCTTGGCGCGGTCGGCGCTGCCGGCGCGCGCGATGGCGTCGGCAAGCAGCAGCACGCAGGAATAGTTCATGTAGACTTCGTAGGTGTAGAACTGCCCCTGCGCCTCGACCTTCTTCTTCAGCGCCAGCGCTTTCGGGTTCTTCGGGTCGAACCAGTGATTGCAGTCCATGATGTACTGCGCGGCCTCGGGGAATTCCTTGACGAACTTGTAGGACGAGGCGGCGCCGCCGAGCACGGAGTAGATCGCCTTCGGGCGCACCTTCTGCTGCTGCATGGTGCGCGCCAGCAGCACGTACTCATTGTAGTAGTCCGCCGGGATGACGATGTCCGGGTTCTGCGCCTTGATCTTGAGCACGACATTGTTGAAGTCGCGCGTCGGCGTTGGATGCGGAATGGTCTCCAGCACCTGGAAGCCGCGCTCGGGAAGCTGCGCATTGAGCAGCTTGGCGAGCCCCGAGCCGAACAGCGAATCCTCGTGCACGATCATCACCGTCTTCGCCGGCTTGCCGGCCTTGTCGTTGATCGCGACCAGGTTCTCCAGCGCGGTCTTGGCGATGACGCCGAAGCCCGGACCGAAGCGGAAGGTGTTCTTCAGCCCGCGGGTGACGATGCCATCGGCGACGCCGACGTCGACGACGTAGGGCAGGTCGTAGCGCGCCGCCGTCTGTGTGGTGGCGAGGCAGATGTTGCTGGCATAGCCGCCGACGATGGCGGCGACACCGGCGGAATTCATCTTCTCCACCTCGGCATTGCCACCGTCAGGCGTCGACTGCGCATCGCCGAGCACCGCGTCGATCTTGCCGAGGCCCTTGATCCCACCCGCGGCATTGAGCTCATCGACCGCCAGCATGGCCCCGATGCGGCCCTGCTGACCGGAATAAGAGAGTGCGCCAGACACTGGATGCAGGATGCCGACTTTGACGCCCGCGCCTTGCGCGCGCAAAACGGCCGGCGCGGCGACGAGCCCGGCACCGGCGGCGGCCGCGCCGAACGCGGCGGTTTGCAGGAATTGGCGGCGGCTGTGGCCTGTGATGCGGGTCATGCGGTCCCTCCCCTTCTTATGATTTCGAAGCCTAACATTGGTCACGCGCAAATTCCTATATAACCTTGCGCGCGGAAGACATGCCGGAAATGCGAATGAAAGAGCCGCAAACCCTCGTCGACAAGTTGTGGAGCGCCCATGAGATCGTGCGCCGCGAGGACGGTGACTCGCTCCTGTGGGTCGACCGGCACTATGTGCATGAGGGCTCGTTCCACGCTTTCAGCCAGGTAGCCGCGCGCAACGCCACCGTGGCCGAGCCCGGCCTCACCTTCGGCGTCGCTGACCATTACGTGCCGACACGGGCGCCGCGCCGCGCCATCGCCAATCCCGAGATCGCGCGCATGGTGCGCCAGCTCGAGGACAACACACAAAAGCACGGCGTGAAGCTGTTCGGCCTCGACGATCCGCGCCAGGGCATCGTGCATGTGGTCGGCCCGGAACAAGGGCTGACGCTGCCCGGGCTGCTCGTGGTCTGCGGCGACAGCCATACCTCGACCCATGGCGCGCTCGGCGCCTACGCCTTCGGCATCGGCGCCTCGGAAGTGGCGCATGTGCTGATGACGCAGACGATCTGGCAAAGGAAGCCGAGGCGCATGCGCATCACGGTCGACGGCGACGCCGTACCGGGCGTGGCGGCAAAGGACATCGCGCTTGCGATCATCGCGACCATCACCGCCGACGGCGCCACCGGCCACGCCATCGAGTTCGCCGGCTCGGCAATCCGCGCGCTGTCGATCGAGGGACGGCTGACGCTGTGCAACATGTCGATCGAAGCCGGCGCGCGCTGCGGCATGGTGGCGCCGGACGAGAAGACCTTCGCCTACATCAAAGGCCGTCCGTTCGCGCCCGCGGGCGCGGCTTTCGATGCCGCGGTCGAAGCTTGGTCGGCGCTCAAGGGCGATGCCGGTGCCACGTTCGATCGTGAGGTGACGCTCGATGCGGCCGAAATCACGCCGATCGTCACCTGGGGCACCAGCCCGCAGCATGCGCTGCCAGTCGCCGCGAGCGTGCCGGATCCGGCGTGCGAGACCGACTCGGCGCGCGCCAACGAGCTGCGCGACGCGCTCACTTATATGGGACTCAATCCCGGCACGCGGCTCACTGACGTCGCCATCGATCGCGTGTTCATCGGCTCCTGCACCAATTCGCGCATCGAGGACCTGCGCGCCGCGGCCGCCGTGCTCGCCGGGCGCGTGAGCAAGGTGCCGGGTCTCGTCTCCCCCGGCTCGTCCGCGGTGAAGCGCCAGGCCGAAGAGGAAGGGCTCGACCGCATCTTCCGCGATGCCGGGCTCGAATGGGCGGAGTCCGGCTGCTCCATGTGCGTCGGCATCAACGGCGACCTCGTCGCCTCGGGCGAGCGCTGCGCCTCGACCACCAACCGCAACTTCCGCGGCCGCCAGGGTCCCGGCGCGCGCACGCATCTGATGTCGCCGGCGATGGTCGCCGCCGCCGCAGTGAGCGGGCATCTCGCCGACGTGCGGCCGCTGCTCGCGGGACGAAAGGTGTAAAGCGATGGACAAATTCACGACGCTCACCGCCACGGCCTGTCCGCTCAACGTCACCAATCTCAACACCGATCAGCTCATTCCCGCGCGTTATCTGAAGTGGCCGCGCTCGGCCGGCCTCGGCAAGGTGCTGCTGCAGGATTTGCGTTTCGACGCCGACGGCAACGAGCGCCGCGAGTTTCCGCTCAACAGGCCGGCGTGGCGCGACGCGAAGATCATCGTCGGCGCGCGCAATTTCGGCTGCGGCTCCTCGCGCGAGGCCGCGGTCTATGCGCTCTACGACTACGGCATCCGCTGCGTGATCGCGCCGTCCTTCGGCGACATCTTCTCCGGCAATGCAGTGCAGAATGGACTGCTCACGGCAAGCGTCAGCGACGAGATCGCCGCCGCGATCATGGCCGCGCTGAACGAAACCCCGGATCTGCCGGTCACCGTCGATCTCGAAGCGGAGAGCATCCACTGCGGCGAAGCGCGCTACGGCTTCAGCATCGATCCGGTGCGCCGCCTGCGCCTGCTCAACGGCTGGGATGATATCGCGCTCACCGGAAGCTTCCAGGCGCAGATCGCCGCGTTCAAAGTTGCGGATCAGAGTCGCCGTCCGTGGGCGCGGCCCGCGTCAGTCTAGCCGCGACGCGCGATCGAGGCGATGATCGAGGCCGGATGGATATCCGTCGAGAGCTTCGTCGCCACGATGAACAGCGTCGCGGCGAGGATGAAGCGCAGCGCCACTTCAGGGACGCGCACAGCGATATAGCTGCCGAGCACGATGCCGGGCACCGATCCGAGGATCAGCGACAGGAAGATGTGCCCGTCGATCAAGCCCAGGAACCAGTGACCGATGCCCGCGGCGAGCGTCAGCGGCACAGCGTGCGCAATATCAGAGCCGACGATGCGCGCGACCGGCAGGCGCGGATAGAGCAGGATCAAGGCGGTGACGCCGATGGCACCGGCACCGACCGAGGAAATCGACACAACGACGCCGAGCACGCCGCCCATGGCGACGGTGAGCATCGCAATTTGCCTCTCGGTGAACGCTTCGAGATATGGCGCGAAACGGCGGACGATCCGGTCGCGAAAGACCAATGTCAGTGCGGTGAAGAACAATGCGACGGTGAGCACGACGGAAATGAGCTCGCGCGCCAGGCTGCCATTGACGTTGAGATAACCGAGCGCAGCGATGGTGACGACGGTCATCGGCACACTGCCGCAAGCAAGCCGCGCAACGACGCGCCAGTCAATGGTGCGGCCGATGCCGTGCACGAGAGCGCCGGCGCTTTTGGTCGCCGCCGCATAAAGCAGATCGGTGCCGACTGCTGTCGCCGGATGGACCCCGAACAGCAAAATCAGCAGCGGCGTCATCAACGAGCCGCCGCCGACGCTGGTCATGCCGACAAGAAGGCCGACGGCAAAGCCAGTCATCGAGTAGAGCGGCTCGATTGCATGCAACATAATTCGGTAACCCCACATTCACCCACGACGCGGCGTCGTGAATTCGCGACGCCGCAATCACTTGTCGATCAATTCAACACGCTTGAGAAGATCGCCGTTCCGAATGACTCGCACGCGGCGCAGACGCGATAAGCCGGTTCGCGCCGTTTCGTTCCGCGCGGGAAATTCCTTCTGCGCCGGCCCATCACATTGGTCGATTCACACCGCCGAAGTGGAGATATCCACACCGCGCGCGAGTCAGTCATGCACGGTTCCGGCAATTCTCTCGCGCTCGCGCGACCATCGTATTGCTGGTATTCGTTCCCGATCGAAAAATCGGGAGGATCACGTGACCGCCGCCAAGCAAGGCCCGCTGCAGCCGAGCATCTATCGTTTCGCGTTCGGCGGCTTCGAGATCGCCAGCATCCTCGACAGCAAGGTCGTGCGTGAAGGCCTGCACCCGACGTTCGGCGCCGAGCACTCGGCCGAATCCGTGCATGCATTGGCTCGCGACAACCGCATCGACGCGAGCCGCTACGAGCATCCATTCATCCCGACGGTGGTGAATACCGGCCGTGAAGTCATCCTCTTCGACACCGGCAACGGAACTCTGCGCCGCGACTACGAACAGTTGCGCAACCGCATACCCGATGGCCATCTCGCCGAACGCCTGGCGCAGGCCGGCTACAAGCCCGAGGATATCGACGTGGTCGTGATCACCCACGGCCATCCGGATCATATCGGCGGCCTGATCGACGGCGGCAAGCCGGTCTATCCCAATGCGCGCTACGTTTTCGGCGCCGCCGAGTTCGATTTCTGGAAACGCGGCGAGAACGTTCGCGAGGCGCGCAAGTTTAATCGCGAGCTGTTCGTCAAGATCGCGGTTCCGCTCGCCGAGCGAGCCCGCTTCGTCAAACCGGGCGACGAGATCGCGTCCGGCATCCGCGCCATCGATGCCGCAGGTCATTCACCGGGATTGCTGGCCTATCATGTCGAGAGCGAGGGCAAGCGGCTGCTGATCTGGGCAGACACCTGCATTCATTATGTGATGTCGGTGCAGCGGCCGGAGTGGCAGGTCGACGTCGACGACGAGAAGGACAGAGCCGTCGCCACGCGCAAGCGCATCCTCGACATGGCGGCGACGGACCAACTTTTCGTCGCCGGCTTCCACATGCCGTTCCCTGGTCTCGGCATGGTGGAAAGGGCGGCGAGCGGCACCCGCTGGGTTCCGGTCAGCTATCAGCTCAATCTGTAAGCGGGAGAAAACGCCGCGCTGGCGGATCAGGCGGTCACGCGCGCAACGCTCTCGGCGTGCTGTGGACGCGCAAACTCCGGATGCCCGACGCGCAAGGCGGGAAAGCCCAAGCCGGCGCCGAGCCGATTGCGGCCGACCTGCAGCGCGCGACGCGCGATCCAGGCATCAATCCCCGCGCGCAGAAGATCGGGAAGCTGCGTCGGATCGCGCAGAACCGAGCGGCAGACGGCGGGAATATCCGGCGTGCCGTCGGGACGCAGCGCGATGTCGGCCAGCGGCGGCAGTGAACGGTGCGCGGAATCGATCACGACGCGACAGGCGGCGAACGGAATGCTGTGCCGGGCCGCAACGCGGGCGGCAATATGCGATTCCATGTCGACGACCGCAGCGCCCGTGCGCGTATGCAGTGCCTTTTTTTCTGCGGGAGTCGGCAAGAGGATATCGCTGCCGACGATCTCGGCATGAATGGCGCCCGGGAGCGCCGCAAGCAAGTTGCGCGACCAGACGCAATCGGTCGGAAGCATCTCGTCGCCCATGCGCACACGCGAGGCAACGACCCAATCACCGGCCGCGAGCTCGGATGCGAGCCCGCCGGCGATGCCGAAACTGATGATGCCGGTCGCTCCGTGGGCAATGGCGTCCGCAAGCGCGGCTTCCAATTGCGCAGCATGCTCACAGAGCACCGAGACGCCGGCCCCGCGAGCAATACGTGCTTCCAACGCCAACGACGTGACGGCTACAACGCGCCCAAACCCCCGCATTCCCTCGCCCCTTCCACCCCTAATCTCCTGCAGGTAGCCGCTCCGGTCAACTGCGCCGGGCCATCTTGGTCAACATGCCCCTGTGACCATATTACGCAGCCAATTCAGTGGGTTTGTCGGGAAATCCGCCCCTTAACGAGTTCCCGCAGGGCGGAATGACAGCTCCCTGTTGCGGCGCTACCATTGCCGCAGCGCAAGTACACTAAAGACGTGGCGCCGCCACCCCTTTGAGGCAAGTCAAATTCAGTGCCGGAAGCACCCCATTGAGCCTTGATATTCAGCAACTTTTCGCGGAGCGGGAGTCCGAGCGCTATTCGCTGCATAGCCGCCACCTCAATGAGCAGATGGTACGCGTGCTCAAGACGATCGGCTTCGATCGGGCCTATCAGCGCGGCAGCGGCCAATACTTATACGACTGCGACGGCCAGCAATACCTCGACCTGCTCAGCGGCTGGGGCGTGTTTGCGCTCGGCCGCAACCACCCGGCCGTGCGCGACGCGCTCAAATCCACGCTCGAGGCCGATCTGCCCAACCTCGTGCAGATGGACGTCTCCACTTCGGCCGGCGTGTTGGCGGAGCGATTGCTGCAGCGCACACCCTGGCTCGACAAAGCGTTCTTCGCCAATTCCGGGACGGAGACGGTCGAAGCGTCGCTGAAATTCGCGCGAGCGGCCACTGGCCGCGAGGGCATCGTCTACTGCGGCCAAGCCTTCCACGGGCTGACCTACGGCTCGCTGTCGGTGAACGGCGAAGCGGTGTTTCGCAAAGGCTTCGGCGCGACGCTGCCGGGCTGCGTCGAGGTGCCGTTCAACGACTTGCCGGCGCTGGAGCGCGCGCTCTCCTCGCGCAACATCGCTGCGTTCATCGTCGAGCCGATCCAGGGCCACGGCGTCGCCGTCGCCGACGACAACTACTTCGCCGAAGCACTCGCGCTCTGCCGCAAATACGGCTCGCTGCTCATCGCCGACGAAATCCAGACCGGGCTCGGCCGCACTGGCCGCTTTCTCGCCATCGAGCACTGGGGTGTCGAGCCAGACATGGTGCTGCTGTCGAAGGCGCTGTCGGGCGGACAAGTGCCGGTCGGCGTGCTGCTCACGCGCAAATGGATATTCGACAAGGTGTTCGACCGGATGGATCGCGCCGTGGTGCACGGCTCGACCTTCTCCAAGAACGAGCTCGCCATGGCGGCGGCGCTGGCGACGCTCGACGTCATCGCCTCGGAGCAGCTCGTCGAAAAAGCGGCATGCCGTGGCGACCGACTGCTCAAGACGTTCAAGGACATGGCGCAACGCTACGAGCTCATCAAGGACGTGCGCGGCAAGGGATTGATGATCGGCATCGAGTTCGGCGCACCACGCTCGCTCGCGCTCAAGGCCTCGTGGAACCTGCTGGAAACCGCGAACAGCGGCTTGTTCTGTCAGCTCATCGTCATTCCGCTGCTCAAGGACCACCGCATCCTCACGCAGGTTTCCGGTCACGGCAGCCACACCATCAAGCTCTTACCGCCGCTCATCATCTCCGATAAAGACTGCGATTGGATCGAGACGTCGTTCGAGACCGTGATCGCCGAAGCGCATCGCGTGCCCGGCGCGATCTGGTCGCTGGGCAAGACGCTGATCGAGAATGCCGCACGGTCGCGCGCGGCGGGCTAGATTCCCAAATACGCCGCCTGCACCTGCTTGTTGTTCGCGAGCTCGGTGCTGCCGCCGTGCATGATCACCTTGCCGCTCTCCAGCACATAGGCGCGCTGCACCAGCGACAGCGCGCGGCTGACGTTCTGCTCGACCAGGAGGATCGCCGTGCCCATGGCACGGATCTCCTGGATCTTGGCGAAGGTGACGTCGGTCATCACCGGCGCCAGGCCGAGGGACGGCTCATCGAGCATGAGGAGGCGTGGCTTGAGCATCAGACCGCGGCCCACCGCAAGCATCTGTTGCTCGCCACCGCTCATGGTGCCGGCAAGCTGCTTCTGGCGCTCGGCGAGCACCGGGAATATCCCGAACACGAGATCGAGCGTGCGCGCCCGCTCCGCCTTGGCGCGCGGCACATAGGCGCCGATCTCCAGATTTTCCCGCACCGTCATTTCCGGAAAAACCTGGCGGCCCTCAGGAACATGCGCGATGCCGAGCTCGGTCACCTTGTAGGCCGGCAGCGCCACGAGATCGGCGCCGTCGAAACGGATGCTGCCGGCCGCGAGGCGCACCAGGCCGGAGATCGCGCGCAGCGTCGTGCTCTTGCCGGCGCCATTGGCGCCGAGGAGCCCGACAGCTTCGCCCTCGCCCACTTCAATCGAGACGCCGTCGATCGCCGGAACCGAGCCATAGCGCGCGCTCACGCCGTCGAGCTTCAGCATGCCGCGCCTCCCGCAGCCGGCGCGTGCGCATAGCCGCTGCCGAGATAGGCACGGATCACCTCCGGATTGGCGACGACTTCGCTGGGATTGCCCTCGGCGATCTTCTGCCCGTGATCGAGCACGACGATGTGGCGCGCCACCGCCATGATCGCGCGCATCACGTGCTCGACGATGATGATGGTCAGCCCGCGCTGCTTGAGCTTGCCGACCAGCGCCACCGCCTGGTCGATCTCAGTCGGATTGAGCCCGGCCATGACTTCGTCGAGCAAGAGGATGCGCGGCTCGGTGGCGAGCGCTCGCGCCATTTCCAGCCGGCGCTGGTCGATGGTGGTGAGATCCTTTGCAGGCGTCTCCTCTTTCGCCGAGAGGCCGACGAAGTCGATGGCTTCGCGCGCCCGCCGTCGCGCCACATCGACATGCCGGTCGCGCAGGAAGGCGCCGGTCATCACATTGGCGAGCACGGTCATGGCGCCGAACGGCCGCGCCACCTGGAAGGTGCGCGCCAGCCCGTGGGCGCAGATGTCGTGCGGCGCGAGCCCGACGAGCTCGCGGCCGAAGGCCATCACGGACCCGGCATTGGCGCGGTGGTAGCCGGTGATCAGATGGAAGCTCGTGGTCTTGCCGGCGCCGTTCGGCCCGATCAGCGCGACGGTCTCGCCTTCGTTCACGGAAAAGCTCACGTCCTGCACGGCGCGCAGGCCGCCAAAACGTTTGCTGAGATTGCGGACGACAAGCGCTTCAGCCATGGGCGGAGGCACCCTTGCCGCGTGACAACCGCGCATAGAGATCGCCAAAGACGCCGAGCAGGCCGCTCGGCCGCCACAGGATGACGGTGATGAGGATCAGGCTGTAGACCGTGAGCTGCACGCCGCCGAGGCCGCTGCCCAGCCAGCTTTGCAGCAGCGCCGAGGTCGCCTCGAGCAGCACCGTGCCGATCACCGGCCCCCACAGCGTGCCGATGCCGCCGACGATAGAGACGAGCGCCGCCTCCACCGAGATGTTGAAGCTGAACGCCGTCTGCGGGTCGATGAAGTAGATGTATTGCGTGTAGAAGGTGCCGGCGAGCGCGGTGAGGAAAGCGCTGATCATATAAATGTCACGCTTGATCTTCGGGGCGTTGACGCCAACGGCAGAGGCGGCGTCCTCGTCCTCGCCGACGGCGACGAGGTAATAGCCGATCCACGAACGCTCGATCCGCCAGGTGATGTAAAGCCCGAGCGCTAAGAGACCGAGCGCGATGTAGTAGTAGCCGGACTTGTCGTCGAACTGCATCATCAGCGGCGAATTGCCGAGATTGGGAATGGTCGTCCCTTCGGCGCCCCAGGCGAAGTCGCGAAATTTCAGGAACAGCAACATCAGGACTTGCGCCGTCGCGATCGTGGCGATGGCGAAATAAGGTCCGCGCAGGCGGAAGCAGAGCGCGCCGATCGGCAGACTGGCCAGCGCCGCCACCACACCGCCGGCGATGAGCCCGATCCAGGGCGAAACGTCATATTGAATCTGCAGGATGGTCGAGGTGTAGGCGCCGAGCCCGAAATAGGCGGCGTGCCCGAGCGAAAGCTGCTTGGCGTAGCCGCCCATCAGATTCCAGGCGACGCCGATGAAGGAGAACAGCAGCACGCGGATCAGGATGTCGATGACAAAGCCATTGCTGATGAGGAGCGGCAGGGCGACGGCGAGTACCGCGGCAACGCTGACCCAGAGAGCGCCGGAGCGAAGAGACTTCGCGATCACCGTGCACCTCCGGCGAGCCCGCTCGGCCGCAGCGCCAGCGTCGCCAGCAGCATGGCAAAGACGACGATGAGGCCGGAATCCGCGCCGACGAACTGGATGCCGAGGGACTCAGCGACACCCATCATCAGGCTGGCGATCAATGCGCCGGTGACGTTACCCAGCGTGCCGAGCACCACGGCGACGAAGGCCATGAGCACGAAGGTCTGCCCGGCGAGCGGATAGGCCGGATAGAACGGCATCAGCAGCGAGCCGGCGGCGCCGGCGAGCGCCAGCGAGATGCCGAGAGCAACGGCGAAGACGCGATTGGGATTGATGCCCATGAGCATCGCCACGTCCGGCTTCTGGGCAGCTGCACGCATCGCCTTGCCGAGATCGGTCGTGTGCAGGAACACCCAGAGCACGCCGCTCAGCGCCATGGCGAGCGCAAAGGCGATGAGCTTGGTCACCGGGAAATACAGCGGCCCGAGATAGAAGGTCATCTCCGTGTACGGCGTCGTCACCGTGCGGTAATTCGCGGTGAACAACAGCAGCGCCAGGTTCATCAGCAACAGCGACAGGGCGAAGGTGAGAAAGATCTGCGGCATGTCGCCGAGCCCGAGCACACGGCGAATGAGAAAGTGCTGGAGCAGCACGCCGATGAGAAAGAGAACCGGCATCGACACCACAAGCGAGAGAACGGGGTCGATGCCGAATGTGGTGGCGAGGAAATACGTGATGTACATGCCGATCATCACGAATTCGCCCTGGGCGAAATTGACGATCTTCACCACGCCGAAGATCAGCGTGACGCCGATGCTCACCAGCGCATAAATTCCGCCGATGAGCAGGCCGTTGACCACGGCCTGTACCACTATCGCCAACATCGTCGTTTGGACTTCCCGGTGGCGTTCGTCTTTACGATTTCAGCAGCGGCTTGCGCGCATCCTCTTTGGGGAAGACCGAGGCGAGATCGCCATTCTGCCACTGCACGCCGACCGGATGCGCGTAGATGTTCTTGCCGTCCGGGCCGAACTTCACCTTTCCGCCGGGACCCATCGCCGCATAGCCCGAGGAAACGTCGAGGGTCGAGAGCGCATCGCGGACTTTCTGCGGATCGGGAGACGCCGCACGCTCAAGCGCGTCGGCAAGCATGAAGGTCTGCGCCACCAGCCCGCCGGCATATTCGAACAGGAATTCGCCGGCGAGCTTCTTGTATTCGACGTTCACCTTCTCGGCATTGGCGTCGTTGTCGTGGTTCCAGTGGGCCACGCCCTGCAGGCCTTCGGCGAGCGCGCCGACGTTCTTGTAGAACTCGGGGATCACGAAGCCGCCGGAACCGCCATTGACGCCGATCTTCAGGCCCACCTGCTTGATGGTGCGCACGATCAGGATCAGGTCGTTGAGATACGACACCGCGAACAGCATGTCGGCGCCCGACGCCTTCACCTTGTTGATCAGCGGGCTCGCATCCGAGAAGCCGGCGGAATATGGCTCGAACAGCACGATCTCGACGCCCTCGCCCGGCGCCTGCTCGCGCAGACCATTCGAGGTCGAGGTGCCGAAAGCGGTGTTCTCGAACACCACCGCGACCTTCGGCTTGTCGCTGATGAGCCGCGACATCTGCAGCTGCGCCTTGGCGAATTGCGAAGCACGCGCGAACGGCGTGAACGTGTAGCTGCGCCCCTTGTTGAGCTGGTCGGAGCTCGAACCGGTGATGATCGGCACCTTGGAGCGCTCGCAGACTTCCGAAGCGATCAGCGTCAGCGCCGAGGCGAAGCAGCCGTGAATGGCGGAAAGCTTGTAGCTGTTGATCAGCCGCGCCGTCTCGGTGCGGGTGACGGTGGTGTCGCTCTGCACGTCGGAGAGGACGAGATTGAGCTTGGCGCCGCCGAGCGACTTGATGCCGCCGGCGTCATTGACCATCTGCACCGCGAGCTTCGCGGCGGTGACGCAGCCCTGGCCGATCTGCGCGAAGCTGCCGGTGGTCGGATAGAGCGCACCGATGTTCACTGGATCGGCGGCGTAGCCGCGCCACGGATAGGCGGCGAACACGCCCGTTGCGAGCGCACCTCCGGCGGCTTTCAGGATCTGGCGGCGGTTCGTGGACGCACGTGTCGCGACAGCTTGACGGCGTTTTCCCATTGTCTCCTCCCCGGATGCGGCGATGGCTCATGCGCGGCCATCGGCTCGTTGCAAATTGTATACAATATTGAATTCAACATTGCAAACACGGTTACCTTGCCGTACTGATGGCGCATGAGCGTCAGGACCCTGTCCCGCAAGCCGCCGACCCGGCGCGGCACACGTGCCGCTGCGAAGCGGAGCGCGCGCAGCGAGCCGACGAAGTCCGTCGCGCGCGAGCCCGCCATCGTTACGCTGATTGCCAAGCGGCTCGAGGAGGACATCGTACTCGGCCGCAGGCATCCGCGCGAGCGCCTCGTCGAGCAGGATCTGTGTGAGCAGTTCAACACGCATCGCGGCGATGTGCGGCTCGCGCTGTTCAATCTGGAGAAGAAAGGCATCATCGAGCGCATCCCCAATCGTGGCGCGATGGTGCGCGGGCTCACGCCGGACGAGGTGCGCGCGATCTACGCGGTGCGTGAAGAGCTCGAGGTAATGGCGATCCGCATCCTGCCTTTCCCGGTCAGCGCGGCCGATCTCGCCAAGCTGGAAGCGCTGCAGCGCCAGCACGCGGCCGCCATCAAGGCCGGCGACATGCTCGCGGTGTTCTACAGCAATCTGCACTTCCATCAGGCGTTGTTCGGGCTGTGCAGCAATTCCTGCCTGATCGAAACCATCGAGCAACTGGTGCACAAGACCTACGGCATCCGCTCCTATGCCAATGCGTTCCCGGAAGCGCTCGACCGTGCGCGCGCCGACCATGTGGCCATGATTGAGGCTTTGCGCCATTCGCGCCGCGACGACCTGATCACGCTGACGCGGCGGCACCTGCGGCCCTCGCCGGAAGCCTATATCCGCGCCTATGAGCGTCGCTTCGGCGATAGCGAACCGGCCGCGGCTGCGCCGAAGTAACGCCTGGAACAAGGTGCCCTGCCGCGCTTATCATACGGCATGAAATCGATCCTGATTCCCACCGAAGACCACGATGCCATGCCGGCCGTCCTCGAGGCCGCGCGGCTCGTGGCGCGCGCCTTCGACAGCTACATGGAGGGGTTCTCGGTCCGCCCCTCAGTTGGGAGCTATGTCACCGTCGAGCCGGTGAGCGGGCTCGCCATCTCGGCGGCGGACGAGAGCGACGCCGCGCACCAGGCGCAGGTCCAGTTCGAGAGCTTCATGGAAAGCCACGGCGTGCCACGCGCCTCTGGCGCCGAGGCGAGCGGCTTCTCCTATGCCTGGCCGCGCACCGAAGCCAGCGACGATGCCCACATCGGCAGCCACGGTCGCGTGTTCGACCTGATCGCGCTCGGGCGCCCCGGACGCGCACCGCAAAATCCGCGTATGCCACCGCTCGAGGAAGCGCTGTTCGAGAGTGGGCGGCCAGTCCTGATCGTACCATCGACGCCGCCGCGCAGCATCGGCCAAAACGTTCTGGTCTCGTGGAACGGGAGCACCGAGCAGGCGCGCACCAACGAGGCGGCACTGCCGCTGTTGCGGATGGCGGAAAAGGTCACCGTGCTGGCGGTGGAAGGCGGGATAACGCCCGGTCCCAGCGTCGAGGAAGCAGCCTTGCATCTCCGCCGTAACGGAATCCGTGCCACCGCGTTGACGATGAAGCGCGGCACCCGTACCACCGGTGAGGTCATTCTCGATCAGGCGGCGGCGCTGGGTTGCGATCTGCTGGTCAAGGGCGCCTACACGCAGAGCCGCTTCCGTCAAATGATCTTCGGCGGAATGACGCAGCACATCCTGGCGAACGCGGCATTACCGGTGTTGATGGCGCACTGATCTCACGGACCCAAGCGGGGACTGATGGATACGTCGAACCAGCCCCCGCAGCAGGCAGGCGCGCAAAAGCCCTGGACCGGAAAGCATCCGCCGTTCCTCGCCATCTTTCCCTCGATCATGCTGCCGATGTTTCTCGCGGTGGTGGATCAGACCATCGTCGCGACGGCTCTGCCGGCAATCGCCGCAGCAACCGGCCAAGTCGAGCGCGCATCCTGGATCGTCGTCTCCTATCTCATTGCCGCGACCATCGCGGCGCCGATCTATGGGCGCCTCGGTGACAGCTTCGGCCGCCGGCGGGTGATGTTCTTCGCACTCGGCATCTTCATCGTCGCCTCGCTGCTCTGCGCAATCTGCAAAACCATCGAGTGGCTGACACTCGCGCGCGTGCTGCAGGGATTGGGCGGCGGCGGGCTCATGACGCTGTCTCAGGCGCTGGTCGGCGAGACCATCCCGCCGCGCGAACGCGCGCGCTATCAAGGCTATCTCGCCGCGGTCGCGGTCTGCGCCAACAGCTTTGGCCCGGTCGCGGGCGGGTATCTGGCCGAACATTTCGGCTGGCAGTCGATCTTCCTGATCAATGTGCCGATCGGGCTCGGCGCGGTGCTGCTCACCTTCAGGCTGCCGATCTCGACCGCGCCGCGCCTGCCCTGGCGCGCCGATCCGGGCGGGTTCGTGCTGGTCACGATCTTCGTCGCGACGACGCTGCTGTCGCTCGAGCAGGCGCAACATGTCGACGCCGCATCGTTGCCGATGGCTGCCGCCTTGTTCGCCGGTGGCATCATCGCCGTGATCCTGCTGGTGCTGCAGGAAAACCGCGCCGCCGCGCCGCTCATTCCGCTTGGTCTGCTGCGCCAGTCAGCGATCTGGCATAGCGACGCACTCGCCGCCTTCCATGGCGGCGCGCTCGTTTCGCTGATCACGTTTTTCCCGATCTATCTCGAGGTGGTGCGCGGGATCTCGCCCTCGACTACCGGCCTCCTGCTCGTGCCGCTGACCATCGGCATCGGCACCGGCTCGCTGGTCACTGGGCGTCTGGTCAGCAAGACCGGACGCACCACGGTATTTCCCATTGTCGGCCTGGTATTCTGCACCGCGTGTCTCATCGCCCTTGCTTTCTGGGGATCGAGCTTCGGCCTCGCCGCGCTCGCCATTCTGTTGCTGGCGATCGGCCTGTTCATGGGAACGGTGATGGGCGTCGTGCAGGTCCTCGTGCAGAACGCCGCGGGGCCGATGCGGCTCGGCGAGGCGGCGGCGTCGGTGCAGTTCTCACGCTCGATCGGCGCCGCGTTCGGCACGGCGCTGGTGGCAACCTTGCTGTTCGCGGTGCTCACGCTGCGCAACCCGGAAGCCGCACGCGTCTTCGCCGAGATGGTGCAGCACGGCCACGCGGGCGTGCCGACCCTGCCGCCCGCGCAACGCGCAGTGGTCGCCGATGACATCGCCGTCGCGTTCCGTGCCGCTTTCCTGATGATGGCGCTGTTCACCACCGGTGGATTCTTCATGGCGTTGACCAATCCGCAGCGGCGGCTTTAGAGGACGCACGTGATGCGGATCGCTGTCGCCCTGATCGTGCTGGTCGCCTGCTGCAATCCGGGCAGCGCGGCACCTGCGACTTGCAGCAACGAGTACAACGCCTGCATCGTCAGTTGCATGCAGGTCGTGGGCGCGAAGCCACTAGCGTGCAAGACCACCTGCCGCGATCGCCAGAAGGCCTGCATGATCAGCGGCTGCTGGAACACCGGCATGAAGACTTATTGCGGTCTGAGCAAGCAGTAGCTCACAGCATCGACAATTCGTGTCGGCGCAGCACGCGATAGACCAGCGCCACCGGGATCACCGTGCAGACGATGAGCACGGTGGCCGCTGCCGCCGCGACGCCGGCGCCAGTGCCTTCCAAGGCCTGGAACATGGCCACCGTCATGGTCATCCACGGACCGCTGTAGAGCACGATGGTGGCGCTGAGCTCCGAGGCGACCGTCACGAAGGTGAGCACCAGGCCGCCGACGATGCCGCCGAGCATCAGCGGCACGGTGATGCGCAGGAATGTCGCCGCCGGCGGCACGCCGAGATTGATCGAGGCTTCCTCGAGGCTCGGATCGATCTGATGCAGGATGGCGCTCGCCGAGCGCACCGAGAACGGGAGTTTGCGCACGATATAAGCGAGCACCATGATCAACGCGGTGCCAGTGATGGCGAAGGCACCGCTGCTGTAGGTGACGACGAGGCCGATCCCGAGCACGGTGCCGGCGACCGCAAAGGGTGAGGTCGCGACGATGTCGAGCAGGCCTGAGAGCCGCGAGCGACGGCGCACCACCAGATAACCGATCGGCACGCCGATCAGCGTCGCGCCGCAGGCGGCGAGCGTCGACAGCATCAGCGTGTTGGCAAGCGGCCGGTAGCTGTGGCGGAACAGCTCGGTGAAATTGTCGAGCGAGAAGCCGCCATGCAGCACCGGCCCGCGGAACTGCAGGAACGAGATCACCACCACCGCGGCAAATGGGATGAGCGCCGTGCCGACGAGGGTCCAGCAGTAGATCGCGCCGCCGCGTCGCTGCGCGGCACTTGCCGTCAGCGCCGGCGCCGAGCGTCGCGTCCCGGTCGAGAAGCCACGGCGGGCAAGTGCCATGCGCTGCGCCAGCAGCGCGATGGTGGTGCAGACGATCAGCAGCACGCCGAGCACGCCGGCAGAGGCCGGATTGTCTGTGGTCTCGCCGACGAACAGCTTGTAGGCCTCGACGGAGAGGATCGGCCGATCCTCCGCGAGCACGAAGGGCACGCCGAAATTCTCCAGCGCCTCGATGAACACGAGCAGCGCACCGGCAAGGATCGACGGCAGGATCAGCGGCAGCGTGACGGTGCGCAGCACGCGGCCCGGCGCCGCGCCGAGATTTTGCGCCGCCTCCTCCACTGAACGGTCGATCGAGCGAAACGCGGCGATCGCCGGCAGCGCCACATAGGGATAGAGCGTGAGCGTGTAGACCGCGATGATGCCCTGGGCGCCGTAGAGCGACTTGAATGGAATGCCGAGCGACTGCAGCATATGCGTCACCACGCCGGAGCGGCCGAACAGCAGCACCAGGGCATAGGCGCTGACGAAGGACGGCAACACCAGCGGCAGCGCCGCGAGCGCCAGCAGCACCGGCTTGCCGCCAATCGGCAATCGCGCGAGGCAGTAGGCGAAGGGCACGCCGACGAGCACGGCGCAGAGCGCCGACGCCGCGGCGATGCTCAGGCTGTTGACGAGGCCGCCGAGGAAGAATGGGCTCGTCAGCACGCTGACATAGTTCGCCAGCGTCAGGTGCTTGCCGCTGGCGTCGAGCAGGCTGGCGCCGAGCACATTGACCAGCGGCCGTAGGAAAAAAAGGCCGAGGAACAGCACGGCGACGATACCGACGGTGAGCGGAAATCCCTGGCGGGCGATGAAGGCTCTCACGGCGCGCTCACGATCGCGATGTTGCGCGGATCATAAGCGACGGTCACCGTGCCTGCGGCCGCGGGCGGCGCCAGCGCCAGCATCTGCAGCGCCGTGCCGTCCATCAGCGTGACGGCGAAACGCGTGACCGGCCCGAGATATTCGACCGCGCCGAGCGTGCCGGTGAGCCTCGCCCATCCGGCCGGCGCCTCCTCGCCCGCGGCGAGCAGCCGCAGCGCTTCCGGCCGCAGCGATAAAGTCACCTTCTCGCCGACATTCCCGGTGGCGCTGTGGACATGCAGAACACCGCCGGCACAGGCCACCTCAAGCATCTCCCCGTCGCGGCTCTTGATCGTGCCGATGATCAGGTTTGTGGTGCCGACGAAGCTGGCGACGAACGGCGTTTGCGGCCACGCATAGATGGTGCGCGGGTCAGCGACCTGCTCGACGCGGCCGGCGCGCATGACGGCGATGCGATCGGAAATCGCCAGCGCCTCCTCCTGGTCATGGGTGACGTAGAGCACGGTGATGCCGAGATGCTTCTGCAGCGCGCGGATCTCGCCGCGCATCTCGACGCGCAGCTTGGCGTCGAGATTGGAGAGCGGCTCATCGAGGAGCAGAACGGCCGGTTCGATCACGACGGCGCGCGCGATCGCGACGCGCTGCAATTGCCCGCCGGAGAGCTGGTGCGGCCAGCGCTCGCCATAGCCCTCGAGCTGCACCAGCTTGAGCGCGCGCGCGACGCGCTCGCGCATGTCGTCAGCCTTCACTCTGCGGGCGCGCAGCCCGTAGGCGACGTTGTCGCCGACGGTCAGATTGGGGAACACGGCGTAGTTCTGGAACACCATGCCGGTGTTGCGGCGATGCGGCGGCAGCGTGTCGATGCGCTCGGCGCCGAACAGGATGCGGCCGGTGTCGAGCTCGCAGAAACCGGCGACCATGCGGAGCAGCGTGGTCTTGCCGCAGCCGGAGGGCCCGAGCAGCGTGAAGAATTCTCCGTCGCGCACCGCGAGCGAGACAGCGTCCACGGCGCGCACGCCGCCAAAGCTGCGTGCGACGCCGTCGATGGTGATCGCGCTCACGCCTCGCTCCGGATCAGCGCGTGTTGCGGATCAGCTCCTGGAGCTTCTGCGCGGTCTCGGCGCGCTTCGCCACCCAGGCGTCCTCGTCGTAATCGACGAGCTTGAGGCTGGTGAGCTGCGGCATCGCGCCCGGCAGCTTCGACAGATCGAGATCGCCGCGCGCGGGGCGGCGGAAGGCGAAGCGCAGGATCGCCTCGCGCACGTCCTTGCGGTTGACATAGTCGACGAACTGCTTCGCCGCGTCCGGGTTCGGGCCGCCCTTGATGATGGCGACGCCTTCCATCTGCGGAATGGTGCCGTCGGCCGGATAGATCACCTTCACCGGCGCGCCGTTCGACGACCACTGGTAGCCGGCATATTCAAGTGAGATGCCGAGCGGGAATTCGCCGTTGCCGACGCCCTGGAAGACGAGGCTCGAGCGGTTGAGCACCTTGGTGTTGGCGAGAAGTTTCGACACCTTGTCCCAGCCGGCGTCGCCCGGACCCCAGAGCTGGGCCAGCATAGTGAGGTTGGAATAGGCGGAGCCGGAATTCGCCGGGTCGGTGAAAGCGATCTTGCCCTTCCATTTCGAATCGAGCAGATCGGCCCAGCTCTTCGGCCCCGCATCGGCAGGCACGAGCTTGGTGTTCTGCAGGATCACCAGGATATGCACATTGGTGCCGATCCAGTGATCGTCAGGATCGCGGAACGTCGCCGGCACCGCGTCCTTGTTCTTCGACGCATAAGGCGCGAGCAGCGCCTTGTTGGAGCGCAGTAGCGTGCGGCTCACGCCCCAGACGATGTCCCCGAGCGGATGCTCGCGCTCCGAGGCGACGCGGCGGAAGACCACGCCGGAGCCAGCCGAGACCGGCTCGACCTCGATCTTGGTCTCCTTGGTGAAGGCGTCGAAGACGAATTGATTGAGATTGGCATCGTTTGACGTGTAAACGACGAGCTTGCCCTGCGCGTAAGCCGGCCCCGCGAGCGCCAGCGAAAGAGCGGCAACGAGAAACGCAAGCCGTCGAGCGCGCATGATCATCTCCGCGAATGCGAACGTCGAACGGTATACAGGCTTTGGCTATTGCGCCAGCACCTTGGCCGCGGCGGCGACGCCTGAACCCGTCTCCGGCGTGCGGCCGAGATCGCGCAGCGTGCATTCGAGGAAATGCAGATCGGCGAGGATGTCGGCGGGGCCGAAGAAGCCCATGGTGCCGATGCGGATGACGCGATTGTTGAGCTTGGTGCGCTGGCCGGCGATTACCGTGCGGTAATTCGCGTACATGTGACGAACGATCGCCGAGCCTTCGAGCCCGTCGGGCACGACGCCGACCGTCACCGTCGAGGAGAAGCTGCCCGCGGGGAACATCGGAAAGCCGAGCGCAACGAAGCCAGCGCGCAGCGCCGCCGATCCGCGTGCATGCCGCTCGAGCACGGCGGGAATGCCCTCCTCCTCGATCATGCGCAGCGCTTCGTGCAAACCGAGGATCAGCGACACCGGCGGCGTGAACGGCGTCTCGCCTTTCTCCAGCGACGCCTTGGCGCGGCGGAAGTCGAAAAAGAAGCGCGGAATGCCGGTGGCGGCTTCGATGACGCGCATCGCCTTCGCGCTCACCGCGGCCGCGGTGAGGCCCGGCGGGCACATCAGGCATTTCTGCGAGGCGGTGACGAGGACGTCGACGCCCCACTCATCCATGCGCATCTCGACGCCGCCGACACCGCTGACCGAGTCGACGACCAGCAGCGTGTCGGTGTCGCGCAGCACGGCGCCAATGGCGGCGAGATCGGCGACGACGCCGGTCGCGCTCTCATTATGAATGACCACCACCGCGCGGTACGGCTTGGCCTTGACCCGCGCGGCGATTTCGGCAGCACCGGGAGCCTGGCCCCACGGTTGGACGATCTTTTCGACGGTGACCGGGAGGCCGGCAGCGATCGTGGAGAAGCGCTCGCCGAACTGGCCGTTCTCGACGACGAGCAGCGCGTCACCGGCGGAGAGGACGTTGATCAGCGCCGCTTCCATGCCGCCGCTGCCCGAGGCGCCGATAAGGAAGACGTCACCTTTGGTGCCGATCAGTCGGCGCAGGCCCGTATTCACCTCGGCGAGGATGGCGCGGAACTCAGGTCCCCGATGCGAGATGATGGGCTGCGCGGTCGCGGCGCGCACCCGTTCCGGGATCGCCGCGGGTCCCGGCATGCGCAGGCGATAATCGGGCGGAACCGGCTGATTAGTCATCGCAATTCTGGGCGCCGGAAATGCACAGACCGGCGTTGACTAGCTATCCGAGTTGTGGCGCCGTGGGTCAAGCGACGCTGGTGCAAGTGCGCCATGCAGCCGCTGCCGGAGAGCGAATGAGCACCACGACCTCGGACATTTATACTGCGCCGCCACAAGGCGCGGCGCCGGTTGCGGTGACCACGCGGCCGCAGGCAAGCGTGCCGTATCGGCTGCGCCGCTATCTCGCGCTTGACGATTTCGAGACGGTCGCGCGCAAGCGGTTGCCGCGGATGATCTACGGCTATGTCAGCGGCGCGGTGGAGACCGGCTCCGCGTTGCGCCAGGCGCGCGAGGCCTACCACGCGCTCGCTCTCGTCCCACGCACGCTGATGGACGTCTCCGGACGCAAGCACGACGCCACGCTGTTCGGCCGCCCTTATGTGGCGCCGTTCGGCATCGCGCCGATGGGCGGCGCGGCGATGATCGCCTATCGCGGCGATCTCACCTTCGCCGAAGCCGCCGGCGCGTTCGGCGTCCCTTACATCCAGAGCGCAGCTTCGCTGACCCGGCTCGAGGACGTGCGCGCGGCCAATCCGCAGGTCTGGTTTCAGGCTTATCTACCCGGCGACATGAGCCGGATCACGCCGATGATCACGCGCGTCGCCGCCGCCGGCTACGAGACGCTGGTGGTCACCGCCGACACCATCGTCCCCGGCAACCGCGAGAACAATGTACGCTCCGGCTTCAGCATGCCGCTGCGGCCAACGCCACGCACGGCGATCGATGCGCTCTTACATCCGCGCTGGCTCTTTGGCACCATCGCGCGCACCTTCATGGTCCGTGGCAATCCGCATTTCGAGAACATGGATGCCTCGCGCGGCCCGCCGATGATCGCGCGCAACGTCATGCGCAACTTCGCCAATCGCGACCAGCTCGCCTGGCGCCACATCGAGGCGATCCGCAAGCAGTGGAAAGGCAACCTGGTCGTGAAGGGCTTGCTCTCGGGCGGCGACACCAGGAAGGCGCGCGAGCTCGGCGTCGACGGCGTCATCGCCTCGAGCCATGGCGGCCGCCAGCTCGACTATGCGATCGGCCCGCTCGCCGCGCTGCCGGAGATGGCGGCGGAAGCCGGATCGATGACCATGATGATCGACGGCGGAATCCGGCGCGGCACCGACGTGCTCAAGGCGCTGGCGCTCGGCGCCAAGTTTGTCTTCGTCGGCCGTCCGTTCCTCTATGCCGCCTCGATCGGCGGCGTGCCGGCGGTCATGCACGCGATGCGGCTCCTTACCGACGAGATCAATCGCGACATGGCGCTGATCGGCGCGCGCAATCTCGGCGAGATCACGGCCGACATGGTGCGCCGCGCATGACCAGTGCCGCCGATCTCAAGCGCTTCGCGCATTACACGCTGCCGCACGCGGCGATCCCCGAGCTGCCGAATCACTACAGCGGCAAGGTCCGCGAGAACTACGACCTGCCCGACGGCCGGCGCATTCTCGTCGCCACCGACCGCATCAGCGCCTTCGACGTCAATCTGGCGGTGATCCCGCTCAAGGGTCAGGTGCTCACCGGCGTCGCCCGCTACTGGTTCGAGGCGACGCGCGACATCGTCGCCAACCATGTGCTCGATTATCCCGACCCCAACGTGCTGGTGAGCCGACATCTGAAGATGATGCCGGTCGAGATCGTGGTGCGCGACTATCTCGCCGGCACCACCTCGACCTCGATCCTGCAGATGTACAGACGAGGCGAGCGCCGCATGTACGGCCACGCCTTTCCCGACGGCTTGCGCGACAACCAGAAGCTTCCGGCGACCATCCTCACGCCGACCACCAAGGCCGGGCACGGCGATCACGACGCGCCGCTCTCCGGCGAAGATGTCGTCTCGCGCGGCTTGCTCACGCAGAAGCAGTGGGACGAAGTCTCGGCGATCGCGCTTGCGCTGTTCGCGCGCGGCCGCGCCCTGGCGGAAAAGCGCGGCCTCATCCTGGTCGACACCAAATACGAGTTCGGCTTCGACGACAAAGGGGCGATGGTGCTTGCCGACGAGGTGCACACGCCGGATTCGAGCCGCTACTGGCTCGCCGACAGCTATGCGCAGAAATTCGCCGCCGGTGCGCCGCCCGACACCTTCGACAAGGACTTCGTGCGCCGCTGGGTCGCCGCGCGTTGCGATCCGTACAAAGAGAAGATCCCGGAGATCCCGGAATCAGTGATCCTCGACGCGGCCGCGATCTATGTCAGCGCCTACGAGAAGATCACCGGCGAGGCCTTCGCCCTCCCCGATCCGGCCGTGCCGCCGCTCGAGCGCATCCGGCGCAACCTCAAGGGCTATTTCGGCAAGGCGGCGTGAGCTGCCGTTGCGCGTCTAGCCACTTGCTCTGACCTCATCCTGAGGAGCATCGCGAAGCGATGCGTCTCGTCCGCCTACGCGCAAAGCGCTTCGGCGCGACTCGGAGCGAGACCTCGTCGAAGCTCGAAGAGCGAAGGCGGGAAGGATGGCCGCAGGCGCAGTGGCCTCATGGTTCGAGACGACCGCTTCGCGGTCTCCTCACCATGAGGATCAGCGTTAGTGCAGTTCGCTGATCAGCGGGCCGAGGAACGGACCGTAGGCGCGTGCGCGGCCGACGGCGGTATCATAGATCGGCCGGCGCACCTGCGTCGCGCTCGCGGTCATCACTGGGCGCTTCGTCTTGTAGAAAGTCAGGCAGCGGTCGTCCCAGTCGAGCCCGCAATGCGCGATGATGCGCCGCGCCTCGCTTTCGAAAGTCGCGACCATGTTTTCGTAGTGCACGTCGAGAATGCGGCCTTCCGGCAGCACCTCGCGCCAGTGCTGCATCAACCGCCGGTAAGTCGCATAGTAGCGGCCGAGCTCGCCGAGATCGTTGGTGTAGGACTGGTTCTCGATGAACAGCTTGGAGAAGCAGGACAGGCAGGTGTCGATCGGATCACGCACCACGTGGATGATCTTCGCATTCGGCAACGCCAGATGGATCGCGCCGAGCATACGGAAATTCATCGTCATCTTATCGACGATGCGCTTGGCGCTCGGCGGCGCCAGCTTGCCGACCTCCTGCAGATAGCACGCGGCGACATCATGGAATTCCGTGCCGCGGAGATCGACCACACACTCCGGGAACGTGGCGAGGCCGCCGTTATTCAGGCGCACCGAATTCATCGCCATCTCGAGGAGCTTGAGCTCGCCGCCGCCATGGACTTGCGGATGGCTCGCCAGCATCTGCTCCATCAGCGTGGTCCCGGAACGCGGCATGCCGACGACGAAGATCGGCACGTCTGACGGATGGCCGCGGCCGGCGGCGGTGTCGATGTGCTCGCGGGTGTAGACCTCCTGGATGCGGCGGATGGCGCCGAGCGTCGCGCCCTCGTCGTATTGCGCGTGCGCGCGCTTGAGCGCGTTGCCGGCCTGCAAATGCTTGAACGCGTCGGCGTGGCGGCCGAGCTCGTCGCAGGCCTTGCCGAGCGCGAAATGCAGATGGATGCGCTCCTCGAGCGGCAGCGTGTCGATGCTTCCGGCGAGATCGAGCAGGATGCGCAGGCGCTCGCCGCCGTTCGCGGTATAGCCGTCGATCTCCGCGAGATAGCGGTGATTCCTGATGCTGCGCGGCGCGATCCTGATCGCCTGCTCGAGCGCGGCGCGCGCCTCGTCCATATGACCGAGCTGGATCAGCACCGAGCCGAGATTGCCATAGGCGGTCTCGTAGTCGGGCTTGAGCGCGATGGCGCGGCGTTGCGCCGCCGCGGCCTCCTCGAGCCGGCCGAGATCGCGCAGCGAGGCGCCGAGATTGCAGTAGGTTTCGGCGTTGTCCGGCCGCAGCCGCAGCGCCTCCTGCAGCACCGGGACCGCCTCCTTCGCCTTGCCCCAATCGCGCAGCACCGCGCCGAGATTGGCCAGATAGAGCCCGTTCGGCCCGCGATGCCGGATCGACAGCTGGATCAGCTCATAGGCGACATCGCAGCGTCGCTGCTGATGTGCGATGAGGCCGAGGAGATGCAGCGCGTCGGCCTGGTTCGGATCGAAGCTGAGGATCTCGCGATAGCAGCGCTCCGCATCCGGCAGCCGTCCGGCCGTCTGGTGCGCGACGCCGGCTTGCAGCAGTGCGAGCGCGCGCGGATCGGCGACCGGCGTCACCGCGACGTTTTTTTGCTGCTTGGCTTGGGCGCGGCGCTGATGACGATTCATTGGCGATTTCACGATGGACGGGGCAAGGCGAGCGGTGATGGGAGCTGTCGCGCGGTCGATCGCTACGGCGGATCGCTTGCGCAAACGGCCGCCGCGCGGATGCTCGAGAAGACTGCGATCGTCATGACGTGACCTCCGCCGGGTCAGAACCCCGCGAGTCGCGCCGCCCCAGGTCGTTATAAATGATTCGCGAGTCGATGCTGCGGACTGTCGCGGCGATCTCGTTAAACGAGCGCAAGTTTTGCGGGATCGTGCAGCAAATCCGCTGCGGACCTGACATTATGAACTTTTCGTAATCATTCCTGCAGTCGGATGTGGGCGTCCGCGGCGAGCTCGCGCCATTGCTTGAGCTCGCGGGCGATGAGGTCGCGGAATTCCGCAGGCGTGCCGCCGACAAGGTCGACGCCGTCGCGCTCGAGCCGCGCGCGCACCTCGGGAGCCTGCGCCGCGGCCTTGCCCGCCGCGGCGAGCTTGTCGATCACGCCTTGCGGCGTGCCCTTGGGCGCCATCATGCCGATCCACAGGATGCCTTCGTAGCCCGGCAGCCCGAGCTCGGCGATGGTGGGCACGTCCGGCAGCAATTTCGAGCGGTTCGCGCTGGCGATCGCCAGGATACGCAGGCGCCCCGCCTCCACGTTCGGATGCGAGGTGGCGTAGGTGTCCATCTTGAGCTGCACGACGCCGGCGAGCAGATCGACCATCGCCGGCGCGGCGCCGCGATACGGCACATGCGCCACCTTGATGTCGAGCCGGCGAAGCAACAGCTCCATCGTGACATGCGGCAGCGTGCCGATTCCCGCGGACGCATAGTTGAGCTTGCCGGGATTGGCTTTGGCGTAGGCGACGAACTCGCTGAAGGTTTTAAACGGCGCCTGCGGATTGCTCGAGAGCACCTCAGGCACCTCGGCAATCACCGAGATCGGCACGAGGTCTTTTTCCGTGTCGTAAGGCAACGACGCGCGCAGCGCCGCATTGATGGTGTGGTTCGGCGTGGTGAGAAGGAGCGTGTAGCCGTCGGGCGTGGATTTCGCCACCGCCTCGGTGGCCACGATGCCGCCGGCGCCCGACTTGTTCTCGATCACGATCGGCTTGCCGAGATCGGCGGACATTTTCGCCGCCATCACGCGCGCGACGATGTCGACGGCTCCGCCGGCGGGAAACGGCAGCAGCAGATGGATCGGCTTGTCGGGATATTCGGCGCGTGCGGCAGACGCGGCGAGCAAGAGCGGCAGAACGAGCAGCGCGGGCCATCGTCTCATGGAGTGACACTCTTGTTTTGCACGCCGTGTGCGAACAGTAGGCCGCAGAGCGGAGCGATGTAAATGTTGGGCTCGGACCCGCGACACGCACGGCCGTCATGCCCCGCGCATGCGGGGCATCCAGTAATCACTGACGCCGCAGTGATTACTGGATCGCCCGGTCGAGCCGGGCGATGACGCTGAGTTTGCAGCTCGCGCGTCGCGTCAATCCGATTCACAATTTCAAACAGCCCGGCGTTGCTTCACTCGCGCAAAGCTTCGCACTTTCAGCACGACGCTGCTTTTTGAAGAACTGCGCCGGAGAAGAACTCCAAGGGCGCGCGGGATGCCGGGGATCAGCGAGATCCACGGACCTTCGATCCTCGCGGGTCGAAGGCACTAGCTAGGCAGTAAAACCGCAGGTCTCGTCGAACCCGACATTCCCGCGCGCGATGGGTTACGGCTCGCTTCGCGGGCCCCCGGAGGCAATCACCATTGCTGGCCTCCGCTTGATAACGCCGGGGCCTCC